>Ga0100401_1000004_pt1 | contig 184891 bp, 175 predicted proteins | sample CryGeymeta201525_FD_80421 | JGI IMG/M metagenome (GOLD analysis project Ga0100401, IMG submission 80421) | Groundwater microbial communities from Crystal Geyser aquifers in Utah, USA - Crystal Geyser metaG 2015-25 | ecosystem: Environmental > Aquatic > Deep subsurface > Groundwater | place... | reverse complement strand
CGCTCTACTATCTACCGATAATCCCCTAATCCATCCCCCTGAAAGCGGGTGCAAATATAAAACCCTTTTCTATTGCTTTCCAAATCTTTTTTATACTTTTTTAAAGGTTTTTTTTAAAGGGCTTTAAATAAGCTCATTACCTTTATTTTAGTGGGTTTTTCAAGCGAATCGGGTTGCAAAGATAGTGCGATTTTCCAATCCTGCAAGCCTAAGTATTGCTTTTAAAAACGCCGGCGAACGACAATCTGATTAATAATTTGACATCCTGATGATTAGATGTTAATATTTTTTTGACAAACTTCACCTTGACACTTTCCAAGGGAGCGGGGTAATACCTGAACTGGGTGTAAACAAGCTTGAAAAGGAGCGAGAAGATGCCCGGTTGATCTTATTTTTAATCTATGTAATCGGTTCTTGCGACAAGGAAATTATCGCTTTTGGATTAAAATCAAAACAAACGGTTGCTTAAAATCGTGGCAAAAGAGCGAAAAGAAATCCTTTAGCCCCGATAGAGCGGTTAGCTCCCGACAAATTTGCGTGCAAATTTGTCGGGACTAGGAGCGAAAGCGGGAAGAAACCCACGCTAAAAAGGGATAGTCAAGGAGCTCCAAAGGAATTATTGAAACCGCAACACGCGGGAAGGTTGAATCTTTGTGATGATATAGGAAGGTATCACGAGCATGAGCAGGCAGAGAAGCATGGTGCCGAGATTGAGCAATAGGAAGTGGGTGAGGCTCAAATAGACCGGTGCTTCGGAGACGTAGTAGTTTTGGGGATCGAGTTTGATGAGCCCAAAATATTTTTGGCTGAGGATGAGCAGGAATCCAATGAGGTCTCCGAAGAAAAGCCCAACGGCTATGAGATAACCTGCATTGATGAGAAAAATTTTCCGGATGCTTTGGTCTGTGGAGCCGAGCGATTTGAGCAAGCCAATCATGGAAGTGCGCTCGAGGATGAGTACGAGCAAGGCCGTGATCATGTTGATGCCTGCCACGAGTATCATAATGCCGAGGATGAGGGCGATGTTAAAATCGAAGAGGGAAAGCCATTCAAAGATGGAGTAATAAGCATCGGCAATGGTTTGTGCGTCGAGGTTGGAAGGGGTTTGTGCATAGACCTGGTCGCCGATTTGTTTTATTTTTGAGAGGTCATTGATGAATATCTCAAAAGTTCCGATTTGATCTGGTTGCCATTTATTGATTCGCTGTATGTGACGGATGTCTGCAATGAGGTAGGTTTGGTCAAATTCCTGAAAACCGGAATCGAAGATGCCGGACACTTGGAAAACGCGCAAATTGGGCGTTTGAGCAGCATCTTCTTTGAGAAAATAGGTATTGAAACGCGAGCCAACTTTGAGCTGAAGTCGGTCTGCTAAATACTTTGAGACGAGCACTTGTTCGTTTAGTTCGTCGATATAGCCCGGGATTTTACCTTTGACCAAGTATTCTTTGAGATAATCCCAGCGGTAATCTTTGCCCACTCCCTTGACGATGATTCCCTCAAAGGTAGTTTCGGTTCGGATAATAGCAGCTTTAGTGGCGACAGCCTGAATATGATTGACCTCTGGAATATTATAAAAACCCTTGGGATAAAAATCTTGGTGGATGGAAATGGGATTGATGGATACTTTGGAGTTGTTGTTGTCAAAATTGGAGATTTGGATGTGCCCGTTGAAGGCAGCTACTTTTTCCCTGATTTTTATTTGTAAGCCGACCCCTGTCGAAACGGCCACGAGCATGATAATCATGCCGATGGCAACGGCTGCGATGGCAATTTTAATAATTGGTGCCGAAATACTATCTTTATTCCCTTTCGCGGAAAGCATCCGGCGGACGATAAACCATTCAAAATTCAACTGCTATGCCTTTTATATTTCGATTGTTCAAAAGTACATTTTTATTCTGTTTGTTGGTTTCGGCTTCGTGCAAAGAAAATGCAATGAGCCACAAAACAGATAAAATTTCTAATTTATCAGTCGATTCTTCTCCAACGGTTAAAATTCCAATTATCGTGGGTGCAAACCGTATGCAGGTTTATCTACCTTTATTGAAAGACAAAAAAGTGGGGCTGGTTGCCAATCAGACGACCGTGGTTTTTAAGCATCCGGATTCTCAAGATTTCTACACGCATTTGGCAGACACTTTGCTGGCATCGGGGGTGAATCTGGTTTCGGTCTTCGCACCTGAACACGGATTCAGGGGGACGGCAGATGCGGGCGAAATCGTTTCGGATGGAAAGGATGCAAAAACCGGGTTGCCGATTGTGTCCTTATATGGCGACAACAAAAAACCCAAACCTGAGCAGCTGAAAGGTTTGGATATTGTGGTTTTTGATCTGCAAGATGTGGGTGCGCGATTTTACACCTATCTATCTACCTTGCACTATCTAATGGAAGCCTGCGCGGAAAACGGGATTGAACTGTTGATTTTAGACCGCCCAAACCCGAACGGCGGCGTGGTGGACGGCCCGATTTTGGACAAAGCCTACACGAGTTTTGTCGGGATGCATCCGGTGCCGGTGCTTCACGGGATGACGATTGGCGAATACGCCCAAATGATCAACGGTGAAAAATGGTTGAACCCTTCGACAAGCTCAGGACAAGTACTTCAATGCGATTTGAAAGTAGTGCCTTGTTTGAACTATTCGCATGATATGAAATATAGTTTACCCGTGAAACCGTCGCCCAACCTACCGAATGACCAAGCCATCAATCTGTATGCGAGTTTGTGCTTTTTTGAAGGCACCAACGTCAGTGTGGGCAGAGGAACTGGGAAGCAATTTCAAATTTACGGTTCGCCGAACCTGTCTCCAACCGTATTTACTTTCCGGTTTACACCTCAACCCAACGAAGGTGCCAAACATCCGATATATGAAGGAAAAATTTGTTATGGTGAAGATTTGTCAAACGCAGAAAATGTGAATCGATTGGAGCTCAAATGGCTCATCAAGGCCTATCAAAATACTTCAGATAAAAAATCGTTTTTCAACAGTTATTTTGTCAAATTGGCGGGTTCACCACAGTTTCAACAACAGATCGAAGCCGGGATATCGGAAGCTGAAATCCGAAAAACTTGGCAAAGCGGATTGTGGAAATTTAAAAAAATGAGGGCAAATTATTTGATTTATTCAGCGGAAAAATAATCTTGAACGATACTTATATTTCAAATTAAAAAAGGTTTTACTTTCTCAATCTATCTTCGTTTTTTGCGGCATAAAGCAGTTTCATTTTTTCGACAATCTCGTAAGTAGCCGGACAGATAGACACGTTTTTTAGGGTAAGATGGTTGATTTGATAGAATTTTTTCCGGTCGGTATGCGGAAACTCTTTGCAGGCTCTCGGTCGCACATCATAGATGTTGCAGGTGTTGTCGGCATTGAGAAAAACACAAGGAAGTTGCTGTAACACCACATCGTTGTCCTCATCCTGATGAAGAAACTGCGTTTCAAAATCGGTGGGTTTCATTTTGAGGTATTTGGATATCCGGTCGATATCAGGTCTCAAAAATAGTGGGCCGGTGGTTTTGCAGCAATTGGCGCATTGCATACAATCGGTCTTGCGAAAAGTTTCTTCGTGGAGATTTTCCATCACTTTATCCAAATCTTTGGGCGGTTTGTGTTGGAGATGATTTAGAAACTTTTTGGTTTCGCGTTCCGATTTTTTGGCTAAACCGGGGAGTTTATCGAGAAGGTCTTTCATATATTTTTAGTTTTCTGAGCTAAAAATTAGTTCATCATACTTTTAAGTTGTTGAATCAACTCAGATTTTTTTATCAAAAATATACTTTCTTTTATTTCATTTTTCTGAGATTCTGAAATATATTGAGATGATAATTGATTTATTTTATTTGAAAGTAATTCCTTATTATCGGAAAATGTTACGCTTTCTATGGATATAGTAGTAAAGAAGTCCTCTGCTTGTAAAATAAAACCCGGTAAACCTCTTAGGTTCATCGGACCGTAATTTATTGGAATTTCTGTTGTAAACCATGCAATAATTTTATTATTTTTAATTTCAATTAGTGCCTTAGAACATCTATATCCCGCAATTTCCTTGGTTTCATCGGTAATTGTCCAATTGAATTCCATGTCATTTTCTTGGGATTGAGAAAAAAACGGTATATTAAAAATCACTTCATTTTTTTTAAAAACATTGTCTTTCGTATATGCATATTTGATAACATCCTCGGGCTCTATCCAAAATTCTTCTTTTCCTTTGATTGGTGTTGTGATAATTGTATCTAAATAAAAAACAGAAAGATTAGATTGAAAATTTGAAATAAGTGTGTATTTAAATTCCTTTGTCCTTCGCAGGGCAATGTCAAAAGCTATGTCGGCCGCCGGAGTATTACTGTCATGGTTAAAAAAGGTGGAACTATATGGGTATAGCGAATACTTTGCAATCAAAATATTTGATTTAGACTGTTGAGAATAAATAGGTAGTGAAATAATTAAAAAAATAAAAAAAGTTTTCATAATTTAAAATTTAAATTGAACACCCGTTAGTAAATATCCTAATATACTATTGTTGATTGTTTTTATATTTATCCCGTTAGAAGAGTTATTTAATACTTCTGCGGTATTGTTCCCGCGTATACCTAGTAAATTTAGTAAAGATTTGGATTTGACAAAAATTGAAAGTTGTTTATTAACTTGGTAACTTACGGAAAAATCTGTATCTAATCTTTCAAAGTTATCAGTATTTGTATTAAATTTTTCGAAGTAGGTGTCAAATAGAAAATTCATTCGTTTTGATTGCCTTCTAAAAAGAAAACTGTATTTAGCATTAAGATTGGTGTTAACTTGTTCATTTTGAATAAAAAAGTTATTTGTGATGAAATTTGCAGTCAGACTTAACTCGTTGAAAAAAAGGTTTTGAGGAATGAATCCAATCTTAAATTCAAATTCTGCTTGTTTAATATTCAACGGCATCAGCTTGCTATCTTGTCTTATTTCATTATTGGTTACAAACGCAGAGATACTTGAGCCAAATTGAAACCTATGATCTTTCTTCGAGAAATATAATTCTTTAGCATAAGAAATTTTCGAATAAGTAGTTGTCCATTCATCGAAAACATCTTTTTGAAAAAAATTGAAATTATCATCAAAAGAGGTAAATGAATCTTGGGAAAATTGACCACTTCTTGTAAAGCTGAATAAAAAATTTGCATAGGAAGATTTTGCAATGTTTCCGTAAGCATAATGCAATACTGCGTTTTGTTTGTTGTTTACATTCTGTTTTAGTGAAGTGTCGAAGGTTTGAAAAAAATTAAAATTTTCACCCAGCAACAAGGGTAAACTGTTTTCGATGTTTTCTAAAGTATAGGTGTTTTCAAAAGATATATTAATTGATTTTTTATTTGAAATTCTATAATTAAATGAGATTGAAGCAGGGAATTTCAGATGGCTTTTTTTGTTTTGAGTTAAAAAAAAATATTTTTGAAAACCCGCTTTTACAAAGTAGTTAATTTTTTTAGTTTGACCTCTTATCACAAAAGTATTGTTAAGAATGTTTACTTCTCTTTTTAATAAATCTTCTCTTTCTATCGTGGTATAGAGTCGATCATATTGTCTTGAAATTGATGCCTTCATGTCAATATTTAATAAATTGTTTTTTTTATATGAAACTGATGTTGCCCCAATCAATTGATTCGCAATTTGTTTTAAAGACTGGCTAAATGTGTTGGAAATCGTTAGCGCATTTATATCATAGGTTATATTTTCGAGGAAATGAGTAATTTCTATTTCCCATATAAATTTTGAATTAATATTTTTTTTAGTAGAAAAAGAATTTTTTAACAAAAAATCTTCAAGTGCTAAGTTAGATGTATTATTGAATGATTGTTGCGTGCTGAATACCTCCTTGTCTGTTGTCCATGATGGACTTACATTTAACAAATCAAGATTTAAATTATAATTCAGTAGCGTTTTTTCTTTTTGTAACTTTTTAAAATTAAAATCTGCATAAAGAAAATTACCAGATTCATTTTTAGTGGTTTTCTCTGTTGTTAAAATCATATCTTGGTTGCTGATAACTATTTCTTGAAAGTTTTCCCATTCTGAAAAATTAAACCCTAAATTTAATGATTTGAGTGACGATTCTTTTTCTTGTTTTAACAACAAGTAGGTCGAATTAAACTTGTCGTTTCTAACATTTTCTTCACCATCAATCAAAGTGGTTAATTTGGATGTATAAAAAGTGGAGGCGTTTCCTTCATAGCGACTTGAAACCTCATTCCTATTACTACCTCTTTCTTGAATATTATTCGTGTTTTGGGTAAAAAAAACGTTTAATTTGTCAGAAAAGAAAAAGAGATTACTCTTTATTGTTGCAGCTTCTTGATGACCCAAGCCCCCCTCGGTTATTCCTTTTAATATACCCCTGAAATTATTCTTTGTGTCAACATTTAGAACGGTTTCTGTAAAGTTATCAAAATCCACGTTAAATTTGTTTTTATAATTACTTACCACTTGAATCTTTTCTATCATTTCATTGGTCAAATTATCCAAAGCCAAGGTGTTTTGATTTATAAAAACGGCCTTTTTATTAATTAGAATTTTGTTAATCGGTATTCCTTGGAAAGAAATTCCTCCTTGGTCGTTTACCTCAATCTCCTTATTGTCTTTGAGTATCTCCCTCAATTTTGAATCATTAGAAAATTTTAAAGTATCTATCTTTAGTGTTGTAGTGTCTCTTATTTCGTTAATAGAAACAACAACTTCCCTTAAATTTTGAGAAGATTCTTCTAAAATAATATTATCAAAATCAATCGATTTGGATGTCAAATAGATTTTTTTTTCTTTGAATCCAATAAATGAAATTTTGATATATAAATTCGAGGCTAATTGAAACTTAATATGAAATCGACCATCTAAGCCCGTAATTGAATAGGCTCTGATACGTATCGAATCAGCAACTGAATGTAAGGTCACATTCGCGCCATCGAGCGGGTTATTTTCTTTGTCAATCACCCTTCCCTTTATATCTAAAAATTGAGAGGATTGACCCAAGCTATTAAAGCATATAAATAATAGAAAGAAATATCTCATCTCTCATTTATTAATATTAATTCTTTACCAAAGGCCGCTAAATTCCATATTATCAAAATAGTAGAAAAGGAAGTTAGACCCATTGTTATTGCAATACCAATATGCATGAGCAGAATTAAAATCAAAAATATATTTCTATATTTTGTAAAAACAATAAATGTGTAGCCCAACTCAATCAACACAACCGAAATAGAGAGGAACATCAAAATATAAGGTGAGATATAGTAAAAATAATCTAAATCAGAAACTGACCTCCAAATTGCATTGCCATTCCACCAGTTTTTATCTAACGCTTTGGCGATTCCTGAAAAAAAATAAACTACACACAAATGCGTCTTCAAAAATAAGAAGAAATCATACCTGCTCTGTATTATTGTCGTTCTGTTTTTTTTTAACAGAAACTGATTAACAGAAAATTCTGTTCCAACCGGGAAAATCAAACAATAAAAAAATGACATTGTCAAAAAATTATCAAAGCCATAGTTAAATGTCGGTATTGACCTGAAGATAAGTATTTGAAATAATAATACAAAGAATACTGAAATTCTTGTAAAAAAACCTATAACCACGCTACACAAAGCAAGTAAATAAAGAAGAAATAAGAGATTAAAAAACTGCTCTGTCGAATAACCATTCCGTTTGATGTATTCAAAAATCGGATTTAATAAATTAAAATATTCAGAGTCAATAATTGAAAGAGAGGGGGGCAATATCGAATGGCTATAAAAAAACAATTCTTTCTCGGATAAAACGGACAAAAAGTCCACAATAGCTAAAATACAAACAGCTATTCTAAAAACAGCCAACACCTTCATAGGCAAATCTATCCATTTTATGACTAAAGGTTTATAAATCAAAGTAAATACTCTCATAAATAAAGGAGGTTATATTCCTGTTATAATGATGGTCAATCCATATATCTGAAGGCATCAATGAGTATAAAGTTGTTCTATAGTAAAGGCACTTTTTATCCTTTTTTGCTTCGTATTTTCCAACATACTTAAATATTTTTTCAACGTATAATTTTCTGATTTCAAGAACTCTATCATTCTCATTCAATTCAAATTCTTTATTTTCAGATATGAAATTAGCCATCTTTGATGCTAAAACTTCAAATCTTATTAAATTATTTTGCCTCTCAATGCCGAAATCCTTAGTTGAACTTATTAAACAATTCTGACCGTCAAATAGTTCAACTTCGAAATATTTGTGCGTAGAAATATTAATCCCGTAAAATCCATAGCCTGTATTGATTCCAGAAAATATCGCAAAACCTCTATAGAGTGGGTTATTTAAAAAATGATTAAACAATTCATTAACAACAGAAAACCTATCACTTTTAATTTTGTGAATATCAAAAAAAGAACCAATCGTTGAAATAATTGAAGAAATAATAATAATGCCAAAAAAAATATGATAAAATATCTTGATTCTCATTTTTAAACTAAAAATGGCCACCCTAAAAGGATGACCATGTTATTTTTAAAATCTATCTAACATACTTTTAAGTTCCTCAGCCGAATGATTAAAATCATCTGTCAGCGTCCAATTCTTTCTCCAAGCTGTAAACTTGTCAGGAAAAGTCTTGTAAGATTCTACAAAATTTGCGAATTCCGAAACTGTAACATCTTTATTTTGCAGAACAGTCACTTCAATGTGTCTATTGCTTAGGGTTCTAAATGAAAACAAACCCAAACATATTATAAAAACAAATAGGGTCATAACTATATTTTTCATACTGAACTTATTAAATTAAAAAGAAAATAATACATGAAATTTTAGAAATGTAAAATCAGTAAATTTCTGTAGAAACTTTCTGATTTTTCACTTTAGTATTTTTCTAAAGTAGATGCCATCTCTTCCATTGATTTGCTCATTTCACCCAAAGACTTATACTCACTCCACTCCCTTCTCCAAGCTGTAAAATTATCGGGAAAGGTTTTGTAATCTTGAACAAAGTTCGCATACTCAACTGAAAAATTTTCAGAATTGATGACATTCGGCACTCCAAGTGGTTTTTCTACACTTCTGAATGAAAATAAACTCAAAACAAAAACAAAAAAAACTGGAATTAAAAATGATTTTTTCATGATTTAAAAGTTTTAAGCCTGCCGGGCGACAGGCGGGTTGATGAATAAAAATTTGGATACCCTTTTCAAAGTAAAGTAAAGCAAAAAACAAGTAAAATATATGTTAAAGTTTAGTTACTGGCATTAATTTCACCTGTAAAACTATCAATACTAAACAGATAAACTTAAAAAATAGCAATACTTTATTGTAACATACTGTTTATCAATGCGTATATTTTTTGGTTTCGCGTTCCGATTTTTTGGCTAAACCGGGGAGTTTATCGAGCATGTCTTTCATATATTTTTAGTTTTAAAATCGTCTGTAAACTTTTCATTTTGCCCTAATGAAACTTTCATTTTCGGGTAAAGATAATTAACAAGTTCGATTCACAGATTTATCTTATTTTTGCTGAAAAATTTTATATGAGATATTTTCTAGTTGTGATGGTATCGTTTGTTCTTTCATCTTGTGATGACGGCAATATTGAGGCATCAGCCTTGACAGTCGATCCGTCTCAATTGTTTACTTGCGACAATACCCGACCTTTCCCACTCTACAACATCACGCAAAACGAAGTGATGATTCTCAACCTCAGCCAGAATTTATTAAACGAAAGCATAACCGGTGATACCCCAAAAACAGCGACCCTAAATAGTGGCCAACTTGTTTACCGAAGTTTTTCGGACAATGTGAATAAAACTTTTTTCTGTGCAGCCATACAACCTATCGACCCAGTTGCGCAAAGCGAATTTATCTCAACCGGTGGCGTAGCTTCGATAGACACGCGTGCCAACATGAACGAAGCGGGAGACACCCTCAGCTTCACGCATACCATCAATCTACTGAACGTGAATTTAGCGCAAGGCGACAAAGAAATCCGGATAGAAAATCTGTTGTACGGCTTTATCGAAATTCCTAAAGTAAAGTAAAACCCTTTTGGAGAATGTTAACCTCCAAAGCACCCATTCCATACTTGGCATAATCGGCATCCGAATAGCGCACATCTTCGTATTTGTTGAGTAAAAATTCCAATTCTACCCGAAGCACACCTTGACCGACTCCGTGAATGAACACGATTCGCGGGATTCTTTTGGCAAACGCAAACTCCAATCTGCGCTTGGCTGTGGTTAACTGAAGCTCCAGTATTTCGTAGTTCGACAGACTTTTGTGTTTGTTTGTCAACTTCTCAACGTGCAAATCGACCTCCATAGGTGGCGCTGTTTTGGGCCTTTTATGACTCAATTTAAGCCTACTTACTTTTTCATCTTTTTCCAGACCGAAACCGAAGGGGTTCATCCGTTTGGCATAATCTATTTTTGATAAATCACTTGGTATTTTGATTAATTCATCTAAACGAAAAGGCAACTCAAAACCGTCAGGAGTAGCTATCAAAACCGTATCAGGTAATTTCACTTCAACCACCACACCCTTAAAATTTTGATCGATTGCTTCTACCCTGTCGCCTACTTCAAATTGCTTATTTCTCATTTTTTTGTTCTGGATTTGAATCTTCTGAAGGTTTCTCACCGGTAAAAAGTGAGGCTTTATAAATAGCAAACATCAGTCCCGCGAAAACCGGAATCATCCACAACTGGTTAACGTTTTTGTTGCCTTGAATATAGAAAAGAAAACCAGCACTTACGAACATCAATAGCAAATACAACAAGGAGCGTTTGGAAGATTTATCCATCGTATTATTTTTCAAATTGACGAAGCGTCCGGCAAATGATATCCACGCAATCCAACAATTGTGCTTCGGTCATCACGAGCGGTGGCGCAAAACGGATGATGTTGCCATGGGTCGGTTTTGCCAGCAAACCGTTGTGCATCAAAGCCAAGCAAATATCCCACGCCATCGATCCGTCTTCGCGGTCATTGATGACTATGGCGTTAAGCAAACCTTTGCCGCGAACCAATTTTACCAACTTGTTTTCTTGAATATACCCGTTCATTTTTTTCCTGAAAAGTTGTCCCAATCGACGCGCATTTTGTGCTAATTTCTCATCGAAAACTACCTGCAAGGCAGCGACGGAAACGGCTGCGGCGATTGGATTCCCACCAAAAGTCGAACCGTGCTGCCCGGGATTGATGACATTCATAATTTCGTCATCACAAAGTACGACAGAAACCGGATAAGCACCGCCGGAAAGTGCTTTCCCGAGTATCAAAATGTCGGGTCGCGTATAAGTGGCTTGTTTCTCACAGGCTTGCTCACAACTGCAATTCCCACAAACGGCCAAAAGCGAGCCTGTACGGGCAATACCTGTTTGAATTTCATCGGCGATGAACAGTACATTTTTTTGTTGGCACAGTTCTTTTGCTTTGCGGATATAACCTACATCCGGTGTGTAAACGCCCGCTTCGCCTTGGATGGGTTCGACCAAGAAACCGGCAATGTTTGCCGAAGAATTCAAGGCTTTTTCTAAGGCCACCGTGTCGTCGTAAGGAATTTTGATGAATCCGGGGGTGTAGGGACCAAAATTCTTACGCGCATTTTCGTCATTGGAAAAAGAAATGACCGTGGTCGTGCGTCCGTGAAAATTGTTTTCGCAAACGATAATCTGCGCATCGTTTTCGGCAATGCCTTTTTTCTCATAAGCCCATTTCCGGCAGATTTTGATGGCGGTTTCGACGGCTTCCGCACCTGTATTCATCGGTAAAACTTTTTCGAAACCAAAGTATTGCGTCACGAATTTTTCAAATTCACCCAGTTTATCATTGTAAAAAGCCCGGGAAGTAAGGGTAAGTTTTTGTGCTTGATCCATCAGCGCATAAACGATTTTCGGATGGCAGTGGCCTTGGTTGACAGCAGAATAGGCGGAGAGAAAATCGTAGTACTTTTTTCCGTCCACATCCCACACGTAAACACCTTCACCCCGGTTTAAAACAACCGGAAGCGGATGATAATTGTGTGCGCCGTAGTGATTTTCGAGTTCGATAAAATGTTTGGAATCAGCATTTTTGGAAGCAATCATAAGATGACAATTTTAAAGAAAATAAACAACCATTCCTTCTTAACCGGAAGCCCGGAAATTGGAGAGAAATCATCCATCAGATTTGAATGTGCAATTTACGAAAGAATAATGTCATTTCACAAGACAAAACCTATTGAAAATTGGTTTCAAAAAAATCATTACTTTTGAAAAGAACTCAAAAACCCAAATCCATGAATAAACAAAATATTTTGACCATCGGTGCGTTGCTGATGTTTGTCTTAGGTGCTGCTATGATTTATCTTGGCGCGATTAAACCAGACAAGATTATATTGCCTCCATTTATCAGTGGACTCGGTTTTTTGGTCGTTGCATGGGTTTTTATCGGGCTTAGGAAATTGTAATCTTTTTCAAATATTATGAAACTTACTAATTTTATCTATGGCATCAGCCTTGTCGCGCTGGGGCTTGCAATTTATTTTGTTGTCCAATATCCTGAATCAAACCGGTTACAAATGATTGCAGGTACATTGACAGGAATTGGGATTTCTTTAAATTTATATAGTTTTAACACCAAGCAACATCGTGTCAACTCAATAGAAAGATAGTATTTGTTTGTCGGTGTTTTTGTTAATTCTTGTAGCTTTGCACGTATCAAACCAAGCTAACATGTCAGACGATAAAAAAGTAATTTTTTCGATGTCGGGGGTTTCTAAAACCTACACCGGTGCAAACAAACCAATTCTCAATAACATCTACCTCAGCTTTTTCTACGGGGCAAAAATCGGCATACTCGGACTCAACGGATCAGGTAAATCTACCTTGCTGAAAATCATCGCGGGCGAAGAAAAAAATTTTCGAGGAAACGTGGTGTTCTCTCCGGGCTACACAGTCGGATATCTTCCGCAGGAACCGCTTTTGGACGAAAGCAAAACCGTGATCGATATCGTGAGAGAAGGTGCTGCGGAAACCGTCGCCATCCTTGATGAATACAATGCCATCAATGACCAATTCGGCCTAGAAGAAGTCTATTCCAATCCGGACAAGATGGAGAAACTGATGAACCGGCAGGCGGAATTGCAAGACAAAATCGACGCGGTCAACGCTTGGGATTTAGATACCAAACTCGAAATCGCAATGGATGCTTTGCGCACACCCGATGCCGACACACCTATCAAGGTTTTATCGGGTGGCGAACGCCGCCGGGTGGCTCTGTGCCGGTTGCTGTTGCAAGAACCCGATGTTTTGCTGTTGGACGAACCGACCAACCATTTGGATGCCGAATCCGTACATTGGTTAGAACACCACTTATCTGAATACAAAGGGACGGTCATCGCCGTAACCCACGACCGCTATTTTTTGGACAACGTAGCGGGTTGGATTTTGGAACTCGACCGTGGTGAAGGTATTCCGTGGAAAGGTAATTATTCTTCATGGTTAGAGCAAAAATCACAACGCATGGCGCAGGAAGAAAAAACCGCCAGCAAGCGTCAAAAGACACTCGAACGCGAGTTGGAGTGGGTCCGGATGGCTGCCAAAGGACGGCAAGCCAAACAAAAAGCGCGTTTGAGTAATTATGAAAAGCTCCTCAACCAAGACCAAAAACAAGCTGAGGAAAAATTAGAAATATACATCCCGAACGGGCCGAGGCTCGGCACCAATGTCATTGAAGCCAAAAGCGTGATGAAAGCTTACGGCGATAAGGTACTTTATGAAAATCTCAACTTCAGTTTGCCCCAAGCAGGCATCGTCGGCATCATCGGGCCAAACGGAGCAGGAAAAACGACTATTTTCAAAATGATAGTCGGGGAAGAAAAACCGGATAAAGGAAGTTTTGAAGTGGGCGACACAGTGAAAATCGCTTATGTGGATCAATCGCACTCCAATATTAACCCGGATAAAACCATCTGGCAGAATTTCGCAAACGAGCAAGAGCTTATTATGATGGGCGGGCGCATGGTCAATTCAAGAGCTTATTTGAGCCGATTCAATTTTTCGGGCGGCGATCAAAACAAGAAAGTCAGCACCCTGTCGGGCGGCGAACGCAACCGGCTGCACTTGGCGATGGCACTCAAAGAAGAAGGCAATGTCTTGCTGCTCGATGAGCCAACCAACGATTTGGACATCAACACTTTGCGCGCCTTAGAAGAAGGGCTTGACAATTTTGCGGGTTGTGCTGTGATTATCTCGCACGACCGTTGGTTTTTGGATCGGGTTTGCACACACATCCTCTCTTTCGAGGGCAACTCAGAAGTATATTTCTTCGAAGGCTCATTCTCTGATTATGAAGAAAACAAGAGAAAAAGATTGGGTGGCGATTTGATTCCGAAACGTATCAAATACAAGAAATTGTTGCGGTAGGTTTGGTTAAAGGAAGCAGTTAGCTGTAAATAAAAACCCACGGTTTAAAGCGTGGGATAAGGAATTTAATACAACCCCTAAAACTCCACATCCAATAATTTTCCGGACAATTGCAGCAAATTGATTTCCGCTAATTTTGCATCGAATTTGGCCGTGTCCCGGCTGACTTTGGCATTAATCAGATTGATTTGCGCCGTGCGAAAATCGATGGAAGTGATTTGTCCCAATTTGAATTGTTCTTCGGAACGTTGAAAATTCCGCTTGTTGGTTTGTAAGTTTTTTTCCTGAGTTTGAAGTACGTACAATTGATTTTCATAGGTTTCAAAAGCATTCGACACATCGCGGACTACCTGTTGCTCGGCCTGTTTCTTGCGGATTTCTTCATTTTCTATGGCGATTTTGGCATTCTTTACCCGGTTGATATCGGCTCCGTTAAAAATACTCCAACTCAAAGTTGCTGTCCCTGAAAAACCATAAGTTTCTTGTGTTTGCAAGAATGCGGAAGAGTTGTTTTGAAACTCAGCCCAATTGTAACTTCCCGAAACACCTAATTTTGGAAGAAACGAGGAGCGATTGACCTTTAAATCATATTTACGGATGTTGATATTAGTTTCCGCTTGAAGCAAAGAGACGTTTTTTTTCTTCGCTTCTTCAATCAACAGTTCCAAATTGAGTCGCGGGATAAACGCGACCGTTGTATCCACATCAAAATCGGCGCGTACTTCCTGACCCATAACAAAATTAAGATCACGTTTGGCATTCATGTAGAGTTGATTTGTATTCAAATAAGCGATGCTGTCGTTGTTTACATCTACCTCGGCATTGAGCACATCGAGTTGGGTGTTTTGCCCGTATTCGTAAACATATTTTGCCCGTGTCAGCCTATTTCTAGAAATTTCCAAGGATTGCTGTGCCGTTTCTGTTGTTTGTTTCAGTCGTGCCACATCAAAATACCCAGTCATCAACTGGAAAATAGTTTGTTCGATAGTTTGTCTTGCTTGTAACTCCGACAATTGAAAAGACTCTTTCAACCGTTTGTAGTTGTATATCCTGCCCAATCCGTCAAAAAGCGTGTAATTAATGGTGCCGTTGGCATTGTATCGGCGTGACTCCGCGTTGATGAGTACCGTATTACTCCCGTCTCTAAAAGTTGCCGTGTTGTTGTTGTCCCGGACATAGGTTGCGTTGGAAGCTGCCGTCACGGTAGGCAAGTAGCCACTATTAAGCAAACCGTCGTTGTTGTCAGCTACTTTGACATCGTTTTTGGCGACCTGGACACCGTAATTGTTTTCCAAAGTAATCTTAATTGCTTCCTCTTTGGTCAAAACTGCTTGCGCCTGTAGAGTGTGCTTTGACAGCAACATAAAAATAAAAAGTACTAGGTAATTATTATTGCGTAATCTGATCATCTTCTTGTTCTGCTTTAAGTTCTTTGATTGCATTTTCCATGTCTTCACGAGGCACGCGTACTCCCGTTATCAACCAATTGATATTTACTTTTAAACTGTTGTTAAAAGAAAGAAAAATAGGCAATATAAATAAAGTCAACAAGGATCCGAAAGCAATTCCGTAGGAAATAGAAATGGCCATCGGTTTGAGAAACTGTGCTTGTCGGCTTTCTTCGAGTAGCAATGGAGCCATCCCTGCAACCGTAGTTACGGTTGTTAGCAGAATAGCCCTAAACCTGGCTCTGCCTGCCTCAATCAGTGCTGCTTCAAACTTGACACCTTCCCTCAATAATCTGTTGAATTTGTCAATTAAAACCAAACCGTCATTGACCGCCACACCAATCAGGGCGATGATCCCCAACCAAGACAATATGTTGACTGGAAAATCGTGAAACCAATGCCCCCACGCTACCGCAATGATGTTGAAAGGTATCAGCAACATCAATATAATAGGCTGGCTCATCGAACGGAAGGTAAAAGCAATCGTGACAAAAATCAAAAAGATGATGACGAAGGAAACTTTCCCTGCTGACTTTTGAATTTTATCTGCCTCTCTGCTCTGCCCTTCATAGGAAGCTTTTACGGACGGGTGTTTTTTAATAATTGCCGGTACTAAATTGTTTTTTATATCATCTAAAATAGCCCCGGAATTCGAATTAGGATTTTCCAAATCGGCATTGACCTGAATTTCCCGCAATCCATCCAAGTGGTTGATAGCTACGTCGCCACGCACAATTTCATATTCCGCTATTTCCGAAAACGGTATCCGATCACCGGTAGGGGAAATAATCCGCATATCGTCTAAGTCATTGATAGAAGACCGGTTAGATCTTTCGTATCTTGTCCACACTTTGATTTCATCTTCACCTCTTTGAAAGCGCTGTGCTTGAAAGCCAAAAAACCCGTTTCTCACCTGCGCCATCACGGTTTGGTAATCCAACCCGACCGGATAGGCATTGTCTTTCAATTTTATCCGTATTTCTTTGATGCCCTCGGGGTCGTTGTCATTCACATCTTTGAGCATCGGGTTTTCTGCCATGCTTTTCTTAAGCTCCAATTTAGCTAATCGCAATTCTTCGATATCATTTCCAAGCAGGGATACTGATATGGGGCTTCCTCCAAAGTTGCCGCCAAAGCCGAATGTAAGTGTTTCTGCTCCATAGACCGGCCCAACTTTATCGCGAACGGCATTGGTAATGACAAAAGATTCTAAATCGCGTTCTTCACCCGGCAACAGATTGATCTCTAAGGATGCCCTCGATGTTCCGGGGCCGAGGCGTTTGATGATATTTTGGACCACTTGTTTGTGGCCGGATTGTTTCTCGGTCAAATCTTTGTTTACCAACCAAGACTTGGCTTCAATCATACTGATGATGGAATCGGTAATTTTGGCGTTGGTACCCTCAGGCATGGCAAGTGTGACGGCGACTCGATCACTGGCAATTCTTGGGAAAAGTGCTTTTCCAATGATGCCGCTTGACATAGAAGCCAAGGTGAGTATCAACAGTGCAAACAAACCGGATAGGGTTATCAATTTGTTTCTCATAAAAGCAGTCACTACCGGTACGTAAAACTTATCGCGCATAAAATCCATCGCTTTATCGCCGTAGTGGTTTACAATTTTGAATTTATCCAAAGCCCTGCCAATCAGTCCTCTTCCCTCAGTCAAGTCCGATTCATGCACCAATGCCTTTGAATGTGCAATATGCGCAGGTAAGGTTAGCAGTGCCTCTATAAGAGAAACGGCTAAGGTCAACATTACTATTTTGGATACTTCACTGAAAAAATCGCCAATCCGCCCATCCAAAAACAGGAATATTGAAAAAGCTAAAATTGTCGTCAGAATGGATGAGAAAATGGGGGCAATTACTTCCATTGTACCATCGATTGCCGCACGGACGGGTGATTTTCCTCGTTCGAAATGCTGATAAATGTTTTCCGCCACCACGATACCGTCATCCACCAAAATCCCGACAACAACAATCATCCCAAAAAGAGAAAGTAAATTGATGGTTATGTCTAAAAGTGACGCAAAAACGAACATTCCCAAAAATGACAGCGGAATGCCAATACCGACCCAAAAAGCCATCCGGATATTGAGAAATACAGCAAGAATGATAAAGACTAAAAGGGTTCCTTGCAAACCATTGCTGAGCAAAAGCGCAGTTCGTTGGTTGAGTGTTATAGAAGAATCGTTGACAATATCTAATTTGACATTGTTATGGCTATGGTTGTAGTTTTCAACGTATTGATTCACCTGTTCGGCGGTAGAAACCAAATCTTCGCTGTTCGTGTTGCTGATGTTAACATTGACTGATAGTTCCCCATTGAAAAAGGATGCATTGGGTGTTTCTTCAAACCGGTCTCTCACCGAGGCTACATCGCTCAGCCTGATGATGCGGCCTGAGTTTTCTGCGCGCACAACGATGTCGTTGATGCGGTCTGCATAGTACGACCGGTTGTTGGCTCTGATTAAATATTCTTCTGCGTCTGTCTTTATATTTCCGCCGGTAATCAATATGTTTTCACGAGAAACTGCCTGCGCAACTTCTTGAAAACTTAGGTTGTATGCCAGCAAATCGGTTTCCCGGACGGCTATTTCTATCTCCTCTTCCGGATATCCGGTTATGTCAACTTGAGAAATGCCCTTTAAAGCCCGCAGATCATTCTCTATGCTTCGCGTTATTTGTTTGAGGGTTGCCAAATCTATGTTTTTACCACTGACGGAAAAACTGATGGTTTGCCGGATGTTTTCAACTTTTGCAACCACTAAAGGCTCCATTCCTGTTGGGAAAGACGGCACGCGGTCAACGGCATTTTTTACATCGGCCAAAACCACATCAATATCGGCATTTTTTAATTTTTCAACCGTGATTGTGGTTGAATTTTCCCTCGATACGGAAGTGACCCGGTCAACGCCAACCAATCCTTTCAGGTTGTCTTCAATTTTCACCACCACGCCTTCTTCTATTTCTTGGGGCGATGCGCCCGGGTAAACCGCGCTTATGGTGACAATCTCAGAGTCTGTCAGGGGAAAAAAAGAGGATTTCATGGAGAAAAACCCCAGAAAACCGAACAGTACGAAAAAGATGATAAAAACCCTTACCGCTACCGGGTATTTGATAAAATATTCAATGACTTTCTGCATGGCAATGAGATTTTTTTTATTCCGGTAAAATTTCTACCAACATACCCGCATAAGCACCCGGTACCACCTTCGATAATATTTTAGTCCCGTTGGGGATTCCCTTGATGATGACACTTTGATTGCCAAAATAAACAGGGGTCACATCCATAATATCTAATATGGAGTCGTTTTTCACCACAAACAATTGTCTGTCATCCCTCAACATACTGCGTGGGACTTGAATCACGTTTTCTATATCTTCTCCTTTGATAGATGCTTCCAAATAAAGGCCTTCTTGGAGATTGTCTCCTGTCACGTTAATATAGCAAGTGATGGTTTGAGAATTCAAATCGACACGCGGATTGATTCGCACAATTTTCCCTTGATAGGTTTGCGTTTTGTCAATGTTATTGAGCGTGACAATTTCATTCAACTTGAGATATTCGGCGAATGATTTGTTGACAGAAACTTCTAATTCATATAAGCCCGGATCGATAAACTCACCCAGTTTTTGGCCGCTTCGCACCAAAGTACCTTCGGTGACTAAAGTTTCGGCAAGAACCCCTGAAAAAGGAGCTCGAATGGAATATTTCGACAATCGCTCTTCGAGATTTTTGACATTGTAATAGGTAGATATTACATTTCTTCCTGCCAAAAACAATCGTTCTTGTTCGGAGATGATTTCGGGTAATTTTGGTACAGATTTGTTGATATCAAATCCATTCAGATAGGCTTGCCATTTACCAAAAAATTGCGGATAATCGAGTTTTAAGTCAGGCATGATCGAGGCAATCAGGTTGTAAAAACTACTTTTTTGTGATTGGACAGAGGCGTAAAATTCAGACGCATCCAGCCGCAACAAACTTTCACCCGCGCTGTAGTGCTGGCCTTCCCTAAAGAGTTTTCCGGTAGATTGGAGCACGCCTTGTACTTCCGCATAGAGTTCGACTTTCTTGACCGCAACCAAGTTGCCGTTTGCTGTGACGATAACCGGTAAAGTTTTATTCTGCACTGTATCGACAAAGACTTTTTGGACAATCATAGGTGGCTTCGGTGGAATTACATTTTGACTGTCAATGAGATATCTACCAAAGAAAATGGCGGCTAACAGAATGACTGCACTGATGATGATGTTGAGGATGTTTCTCATGTTTTGGAAAGCGTTTGTTCGGAATTTTCTTTTAATTTTTTTTCGACTATTTTCAATACCTTGATTGTTTTTTGGATGGTTTCGGTATCAATTCCCGCTTGTATATTATGAATAAGCTCGGTCATAATAGGAACCGTTTGATACAAAATATTACGACCGGATTTTCTTATGTATATGTGATTAATACGCCTGTCCTGCACACTGATTTCTCTCTTGATGTAACCTTTTTTCTCCATATTGTCAATCAATCTCGTCATGGAAGTCTTGTCTCTGTGCGTGATAAAAGCCAAATCGTTTTGCGTAAGCCCGTCCCGCTGATTCAGATATTTTAAAACAACCCATTGCTCTTTTGATAAATTGATGCCCCGCTCCCTAAACTTCTTGTTGGACAAATAAGTGAACTCAAGGTTTAATCGGGCGACCCAAGGAATCAAAGTATCGTCAAAATCTACTGAAATCAAAAGAATCTTATTTAGTTTATAAATGGCAAAAATACCCAAACTACTTTAGTTGTATATGCAACTAAAGTTAAATTATTCCTAAATATTTTTAGAAAAATGATGCGCAAATATAAAGTTTACACGAATCTCAGTAATATTATCTCCATGCTGTCTTCAGATTTTTCATCCATCATTCAAAAAGATTACTCGTCCCACAATTTTCAATATACTTCGATTTTTGAAATTTGAGCCTCCCGAATAAAATTTAATGTAATTTTGTCCAATGATAAAAAATGAAACAGATTTAGTCAATCAAGGCTTGATGCTTCCGCTGATGGAGGCTTTTTACACCTTGCAGGGAGAAGGGTTTCACACCGGCACGCCTTCCTATTTTATCCGTGTGGGCGGTTGTGATGTGGGTTGCCATTGGTGTGATGTGAAAGAAAGTTGGAATCCGAAACTTCATCCGGCTACCGATACGCATGAGATTGTAAATGAAGCACTCAAACACTCGAAAACCATCGTGGTGACCGGAGGCGAACCCCTCACTTGGAACATGCATCCACTGACTGACGAACTCAAAGCAAAAGGAGCTAAAATCCACATTGAAACTTCGGGTGCTTACCCGCTCACAGGCGTTTGGGACTGGATTTGCCTGTCTCCTAAAAAAACCAAGTTACCGGTGCCCGGAATTTATCCCAAGGCAGACGAACTCAAGGTAATTGTTTTTAACCAACACGATTTTTTGTTTGCGGAAGAGCAGGCTCGCCACGTTCGCCCCGATTGCCAATTGTTTCTGCAACCCGAGTGGAGCCGGCGCGAGAAGATGATGCCTGAAATCGTAGATTATGTGATGGAAAATCCGAAGTGGCGCATTTCTCTGCAAACGCACAAGTATTTGAATATTCCTTAAACCAAAGTCAACCGCGCCAAATAATCAAAATGTTCGCCTTCCAACACGAGCTCACAGTTTAACCCGTTGGCGTGGGCGGCATTTTGCAAGGTGTTGTAGTCGATATACAACCAATCAAAAGGGGATTCGGTTTCTCCTTTGTAGGAAACCGTGTATGCCACTTCCCCGTAATATTCGGTGTCACCGGGAATCCATTTCCCGCCGTCTTCGTCTTCGTCAAACATGTAGATGATATCGGAAGAATCCACCAAAATCTGGCCTATTTCTGTCAACAAAGATTTTAAGTGCATCAAAAAATTAGAAATATTTTTCAATTTTCCACACATACCCGCTCCGTTCATCAACAACAAAACAGTATCGTATTTTTCGCCCGAAAGTTTCATCACGTCCTGTACTTTGGCATCGACCACACCTCTGAGCTGACTGACTTTTACCGCATTCTCAGATAAATCGATGGCGGTTACCGGCAATTTTCTTTCATGTTGCAAATAGAGGCTGTGGCTTCCAGCGCCGCAACCCACATCCAACACCTTCCCCGCGGCCAACTGCAAAGCCCTTTGCTCCAAAACAGGCATTTCTTTAAAGGATCGGAACAAATAGCTGACTTCCAACACATCTTCTTCGGAAATGGATGTTTCGGTGATGAGGTTTTCAGGTTCGTTGCCGGTATGATAATCCAGCATGGCTTTTCCGAATAAGTCTTTCATTGATTTGGTATATCCGGCAAAGCTACGGAATTGTGTGATTCCGATTTATAATTCTCCTTCGATTTGCAAATAAGCTGGTAAACCCATCATTCCAAAAATAATTCAATCCATTGCCTTGAAAATGCTTATTTTCGCTTAAATTTTCGATTCATCATAAGTCGTTTACCTAAATTCTAATTTTAATCATGAAGAAGTTTTCAGTCTTGCTCCTAATGCTTTGTTCCACCTATGTTTTTTCTCAAATTAAAGAAGTTGTGCTTCAAGCAAAAGCAGTCAAAACCCTGTACGACCTCAAAGAATTTATCTCACTCCCGAACGATGCCACCAAACCGGACGACATCAGTATCAACCTTCGATGGCTGACCAAGCGATTTGGCGAATTGGGTTTTAACACCATTTTATTAGAATCTGAAACAACACCTTCGTTCTTCGCAACTCTGCCTATTAAGCCTGAATTGCCGACCGTTTTGTTCTACATGCATTTTGACGGCCAAGCGGTGGACAAAGCTAAATGGGATCAGAAAAATCCGTATGAAATGGTTTTGAAATCCAACACCGACGGGCGATGGAATACTTTAAGTTTTGACACTTTGAAAACACAGTTTGATAAAAAATGGCGCGTGTTCGGCCGTTCAGTTTCCGATGACAAAGGCCCAATCGTCATGTTTCTAAATGCTTTTGAATGGATTAAAAAAGAAAATGTCCCGCTGGCATTCAACATTAAAGTCATACTCGATGGCGAAGAAGAACAAGGCAGCCCGAGTTTGGCAAATCTCGTTAAAACCTACAAGGAATTGCTCGAAGCCGATTTGCTTATCATCAACGATGGACCGGTACACGATTCGCATCAACCCACCTTGGTTTTTGGTGCACGCGGCATCTCCGAGGTAAAGTTGACCACTTACGGTCCCAACAAACCCTTGCACAGCGGGCATTACGGCAACTATATTCCCAACCCGAATTTCATCATGGCGCGCGCACTGGCATCGCTCAAAGACAAAAACGGGAAAGTGTTGATTGAAGGTTTTTATGACGGTATCATACTTGATGACAACACCAAAGCATTCCTCAAAGAATTTCCTGTCAACCAAGCCAAAATGTTGGCCGATTTGGGCATTGCCAAACCTGAAACCGTCGGTGAAACCTATCAAGAATCCCTACAATTCCCATCGCTCAACGTGCGCGGCATGCAATCGGCTTGGGTGGGCGATCAAGCCCGAACAGTGATTCCCGACAAAACCATTGCGGAGATTGACCTCCGATTAGTACCCGAATCGGATGGCAAACGATTGTTGGAACTCTTCAAAAAACATTTGCAAAATCAAGGTTTTTACGTCACAGAAAACGATCCGACTGCCGAAGAAAGACAAAAATTTTTGGATATCATCCGCTTTGAAACAGGTGGCATCATGCCGGCATTCCGCACACCTATCAACAATCCTTACACCTCGTGGTTAACCCAAATTCTCAGTCAAAATTCCGGTGGAAAAGTCATCAAAGTACGAATATCCGGTGGCACAGTTCCGATTGCTCCTTTTGTGAACGAGTTGAAAATTCCTGCCATTACTGTTCCTATGGTCAATGCGGACAACAACCAACACAGCCCGAACGAAAACCTCGAATTAAAACAAGTCCTGTACGGACTGAAAACATTTTATAATCTTTTCACAACCCCTATTCAAAATTAAAAACAGGACGGCATGAATTCATTTTTCAAATCGGTTTGTATAGTGCTTTTCATCATAGCCACTACAAGCGTTTTCGCACAAAAAAGATATCTCGACAATCTTTTTGTTCCGCTTCCAGCGGTGACTTATGACTACGTCTTGAAAGGAAAAGAAACTTTAAAGTTAGATTTTTACGAACCAAATAACGATACAGAAGGAAAACGCCCGCTCATCGTTTATATGCATGGAGGCGGGTTTTCGGGTGGCAGCAGAAATGCCAGACCTGAGGTTGATTTCGCCAAAGATGCCGTCAAAAAAGGATATTTGTTTGCATCTATTTCCTACCGAATGACCCGCAAGGGTAAAACCTTTAACTGCAACACGCCTTTAGCGGAAAAGATGGAAACCTTTCATTTGGCAGCCGAAGATTTGTTGGATGCCGTACAGTTTTTGATAGACCGCGACAGCACTTTCCGGATAGACCCAACTAAAATAATCCTTGCCGGAAGCAGCGCCGGTGCAGAAGCCGTGCTCGCCGCGGTTTATAACGACGACTTTATTTTTAACAGTCAACCCGCTTACAAAAATTTTGAACCGGCCGCCGTCTTGTCTTTGGCAGGCGCCCTGCCCGATGTGCGTTATATGATTATGGACAACGCCGTTCCTGGAGTTTTTTTCCATGGCTCGATTGACCAACTCGTACCTTATGACACCGAGTCGCACCATTATTGCAACCCGGACGAATCGGGCTATATGATTTTGGACGGCTCCCGAAAAGTGGTGGATAAACTCAAAAGTTTTAACACCAGTTACATGCTTTGCACTTTCAACAACCTCGGACACGAAGCCGCCAACATACCTTTTGAGTATTTATCGATTGTTTACAATTTCTTTAACGAAGTGGTCATCAAAGGAAAATTTTACCAAGCTGAGTTCGCACAGGATTATTCTAAAAAACCGTGAAGCGGTTTAAGTGCTGAACAATTTTTATTAATTCAATTGATTTTAAAAAGTTCAGAAGCAAAGGAAAAATAGTTTCATGGTTGTTTAAAAAATAAAAAACCTCAAATATTTTAACTTTAGTTTATACCTTGTAAAAGCTAAGATTGCTCTTTCAAATTTCGATTGGCAAAGTAAACGGATGGGAATAAGTTTTGAACGTGTATAATCCTGTTTTCTTCCTTATCTTGTATTTTTTTATAAGGTTGAAAGGTTTTCTTTTAAGATGACTTTTGTCCTTGTGAAGAAAATCAATGACCGCATTTATCACCCTTTCACTAGATTTTCCATCGGTGTAGGGATGTGAAAACTCAGCAAATTTTTGTATTTCTTGTTTGAGCTGTTCGGGTATTTCTAAAGCTTTTTGAAAGGCTGTTTCTATTTCATCTACCTTTGAAATGTCAATTAAATATGGCCCTGGCATGTTGTTTCTAAAAGTAACTACGGGTTTTATCTGCAAGAGATATTCGATGATGGCTGAGGAAGTATCTGAAAACAGCAAGTCTGATGCTTGATAGAGCGGAATCAAATCTGTGGTATCGAGAAAGACAAAATGCTCGTTTTGTATTTTTTTTATTTTGTTCGCAACTTCGTTTGAAAGCAGTGGATGGATAACCATGTTGAAATTCCATTTGCCTGTCATTGAAAGCCTGTGAATTTCGGCAAGCACATCATCTTTAAGTGCCAGACTGTATGCACGTGTACAAGTAGCTGTAATCAATACAGTTGGTATTTCAGATTTTAATTTTGGCTTAATTGGATATAGTAAATCCATTTTAGACCAACCGGTTTCGATGACTTCAAAAGTCTTATGTTCTTTGCTAAGTTTAGTGAAAGGAAGTGTAGACGATGGCCCTTGTGTACAATATAAATCATAAAAACCCCTAATTAAGAATTGATCAGTACCTTTCCTTTTGTTGGCCGGAAAGCCGTGAAATAGTTGAACTTTGATGCCGGTCAGAAAATCCGCAACATAGTCTGTAATAGTCAATACAATATGAGGTTTGTATGCGATTGCTTCTTGAATAGTGTCGAATAATGCCGAAGTTTTAGGAATGCGACTTTTACCTTCCGGGCGATCGCTGTACCAATATACTTCATAGCCTCTTTTGAGAATTTCAGCTTCCAAAGGTTTACCTATAGGAATGGCATAGCCTTGAGAAATGTAAATTAAAAACTTATACGAAATTTGAGGCATATTAATTTAATTTTATTTCAGATAGTTTAACATTCAAATATAATCAAATTACTTTCGAATAATTAAATAATAACTACACCGCCACATCGTACTCCCTGAGTGCATCGTTCAAAGAAGTTTTCAAATCGGTGGATGGTTTTCTCTTGCCGATAATCAGTGCGCAAGGCACTTGATAGGCACCCGCCGAAAACTTTTTGGTATAACTCCCCGGAATCACGACCGAGCGTGCAGGAACAAAGCCTTTCATTTCGACAGGTTTTTCTCCTGTGACATCGATGATTTTGGTGGATGCCGTCAGGCATACGTTGGCTCCCAGAACAGCTTCTTTTTCTACCCGGACACCTTCCACCACGATGCAGCGAGAACCGATAAACGCGCCGTCCTCTATGATTACCGGAGCTGCTTGCAAGGGTTCTAACACGCCACCTATACCGACACCACCACTCAAATGCACGTTTTTACCTATTTGCGCACAACTGCCTACGGTTGCCCAAGTGTCCACCATCGTCCCTTCATCTACATAAGCACCAATGTTTACATAACTCGGCATCAAAATAACGCCTTTTGAGATGTATGCTCCATGACGCGCCACGGCATGCGGCACCACGCGGATTCCTTTTTCTGCATAGCCTTTTTTTAGGGGAATTTTATCGTGATACTCGAAAATGCCTACTTCAAACGTTTCCATTTTTTGTATAGGGAAGTACAAAACCACTGCTTTTTTTACCCATTCATTGACCTGCCAGCCATTTTCGACAGGTTCGGCTACGCGCAACTTGCCCGAATCGAGCAAATTAACAACTTCGCGGATGGCGGCAAGGGTTTCGGTTTGGGATAATAAAGTTCGGTCATCCCAAGCTTTTTCTATGATGGATTGTAAATCGTTCATGCCGGATTGTTTTTGGCAAAGATAAGTTTTTAAACCGTTAAAAAGGTATGGTTTATGCGTGGGCTATGATACAATCATTTTAATTTATTAATGGTTTCAAACATTTTAAATGATTTTTATTTCTTGTTCAGGCGGTTGTATAAAACAACAAAAACTGCACATTGCCAATTGTATATTGTTTATTAAAATCGATACAAATTAATTTTTCTGTTAATTAATATTTCACTTTCAACAACAGATCTAAGCTTCTGCCTTTTGATTATCTTTACACATCATGTCTATCATCATTGCCATCGACTACGGAAGAAAAAGAACGGGAATCGCTGCAACAGATACCTTGCAACTAATTGCCTCTGGACTTACCACGGTCAACACCTCGGAGTTAATGACTTTTTTAGAAAATTATTTTAAAACCGAATCTATTGAACGAGTAATCATCGGTTTGCCCAAACAAATGAACTATACACCTTCCGAAAGCGCACCTCTCGTTTTGGCTTTTATTGAAAAATTTAAACTAAAATTCCCTTTGATTGCTATTGAAACCGTTGATGAGCGTTTTACTTCAAAAATGGCGGTACAAAGCATGCGAAACCTCAAGAAAAAACATCGGCAAAACAAAGGCTTGGTGGATGAAATCAGTGCAACAATTATGCTTCAGGACTACCTACTTTGGCGAAAATAAAAACGACGATAGATGAATTTCACAAAGTCAATATGATTGGGCCTATTTTTTGACTCTAACTCTCGGATCCCATTTTGCGTTGAAACGTCTTTTTCCCAAGAGGATTTCGAAAAAAAGCTTGAAGTCGGAAATCAAACTCCAAAATGGGTATTTGAAGGTTGCGGGCTTATTTTTCTCAAAGAAATAATGACCAAACCAAGCAAATCCATACCCGATAACCGGAATCAGAAGCCACATCCAGTAATGTTTAGATGAGATTAAAATCGATGCCAGCATGATAATGATAAAAGTTCCGATGAAATGCAACACCCGATTCGTAGTGTTTTGATGTTCTTTTATGTAAAATAGGTAAAACTCATCGTAGGTTTTTATTTGTTCTTCCATAACTTAAAATTTGTAAGACTAAGATATAAAAAAAAACATTCCGAACGGTGTCGGAATGTATTGAATTTTATGCTTCTCCGGTCGGGCCAAAGTTGAGCGGAATAGCAGGCTGGTCAAAATCATCAATTTTGCCAAAATGAGATTCAAACTTTTTGACGTTTTCCGACAATGCTTTCTGTAAGCGCTTGGCGTGTTGCGGGGTCAAAATAATCCGAGATTTGACCTTTGCTTTGGGCCTTCCAGGCATGATGCTCACAAAATCGATGACAAATTCAGAAACTGAGTGGTTGATGATGGCCAAATTGGAATAAATCCCTTCGGCTGTTTTTTCATCCAATTCAATATCTAATTGACTTTCGTTATTGTTCTTTGATTCTTCCATACTTAGTTATACAATAATTCTTGTGGTTTCTTTTTAAGAAGCAATTCTTCGTATTCTTCTTTAGAACCCACCAAGATGTTTTCATAGGCCCGTAAACCGGTTCCTGCAGGAATTTTATGTCCGACAATTACGTTTTCTTTCAAGCCTTCCAATCCGTCAACTTTTGCGCTGATAGCAGCTTCGTTGAGGACTTTGGTTGTTTCTTGGAAAGAAGCAGCCGAGATAAATGATTTGGTTTGTAAGGAAGCTCTTGTGATGCCTTGCAATATTGGTGTAGCAACCGCTGATACGGCATCTCTGGCTTCTACCAAAGCTTTGTCGTTGCGTTTCAAAAGTGAGTTTTCATCACGCAATTCACGCGGCGTGACGATTTGCCCCGGCTTTATATTGGTAGAATCCCCTGCATTGACAACCACCTTTTTGCCAAAAAGTCTGTCGTTTTCTTCAATAAAGTCATCTTTATGAGCCAATTGGCCTTCCAAGAGAAGGGTGTCGCCCGGATCTAAAATTTCAACTTTACGCATCATTTGACGCACGACTACTTCAAAATGTTTGTCGTTAATTTTAACGCCTTGCAAACGGTAAACTTCTTGTACTTCGTTAACCAAATATTGTTGAACTGCGGAAGGCCCTTTGATACGCAAGATATCTTCAGGTGTAACAGATCCGTCCGAAAGTGGCATACCGGCTCTGACGAAGTCGTTTTCTTGAACGAGAATTTGATTAGACAATTTAACGAGGTAATTTCTTATTTCGCCAAATTTAGACTCGATGATAATCTCTCTGTTTCCGCGTTTGATTTTCCCGAATGAAACCACCCCATCTATCTCTGAAACCACGGCGGGATTAGATGGGTTACGCGCTTCAAACAATTCGGTTACCCTTGGCAAACCACCGGTGATGTCGCCTGATTTAGCCGAACGTCGGGGTATTTTAACCAAAATTTTACCTTCTTTGATTTTCTCGTTGTCATCGACCATGATGTGTGCACCGACAGGAAGATTGTATGATCGGATAATATCGCCGTCTTTTCCGAGAATGTTTAAGGTCGGGATTAATTTTTTATTTCTTGCTTCTGAAATTACTTTTTCTTGGAATCCGGTCTGCTCGTCAATTTCAACTTGAAAGGTAACGCCTTGTTCAACATTTTCGTAGGAAACTTTCCCTGTAAATTCAGATACAATGACTCCGTTAAAGGGATCCCATTGGCAAATTATGTCACCGGCATTGACTACCTGCCCACTTTTCACAAAAAGCGTAGATCCGTAAGGAATGTTATTGGTAATCAACAAGATTCCTGTATTGACATCATATAGTTTGCATTCGGTAGTTCTGGATATAACTATTTCATTTTTGGAACCATCTGCATGTTGACCCGATACGGTTTTCAAATCTTCAATCTCAATGCGTCCTGAAAAACGAACTGCCAATTTATTTTCTTCGGAAATGTTTCCGGCAATACCCCCTACGTGGAAAGTACGCAAAGTAAGCTGCGTACCCGGCTCGCCGATAGATTGTGCTGCCACAACACCAACTGCTTCTCCGTTTTGGACCATTTTTCCGGTTGAGAGATTGCGTCCGTAACATTTGGCACAAATCCCTTTTTTAGCTTCACAGGTGAGTGCTGAGCGGACTTCTAATTTTTCAATGGGTGAATTTTGAATTTGTTCGACAACCGCTTCAGTAATCTCCTCCCCTGCGCGAACAATTAGTTTATCTGTCAACGGATTGTAAACATCGTGCAAGGAAACCCTTCCGAGAATTCTTTCACCCAGTGATTCAACTATTTCTTCATTTTTCTTTAGGGCTTTTACTTCCACTCCCCTCAGTGTACCACAATCTTCCGAATTGATTATTACATCTTGCGATACGTCCACCAATCTTCTGGTGAGATAACCGGCATCTGCCGTTTTCAAAGCTGTATCTGCCAAACCTTTTCGAGCCCCGTGAGTAGAAATAAAGTATTCGAGGATTGATAAACCTTCCTTGAAGTTAGAAAGGATCGGATTCTCGATAATTTCTCCACCACCTGCGGTAGATTTTTTAGGTTTAGCCATCAATCCACGCATGCCGGTCAACTGCCGGATTTGTTCTTTAGAACCCCGCGCACCTGAATCGAGCATCATGAACACAGAGTTGAATCCTTGTTGGTCTTCTCGGATGCGTTTCATGGAAAGTTCGGTCAAGAGTGCATTGGTAGAAGTCCAAACGTCGATCACTTGGTTGTATCGCTCGTTGTTGGTGATAAGCCCCATGTTGTAATTGGCCATGATTTCATCTACCTGTTCTTTTGCCTCGTTTAAGAGTGTTGGTTTTTCCTTAGGAATAATGATATCACCTAAACTGAAAGACAAGCCTCCTTTAAATGCATAATTGAATCCCATTTCTTTCATACCGTCCAAGAATTTGGCCGTAGTCGGTGTATCTGTCTGTTTTAGTATATTCCCTATGATGTCTCGAAGGGATTTTTTAGTCAAAAGCTCGTTGATATAACCGACTTGCTTTGGAACAACTTGGTTAAATAAAACCCTTCCCACAGTAGTTTCAACTATTTTTTTAACCAATTCACCTTGGTCATTTAAATCTAAAACGCGTACCTTGATCATGGCGTTGATATCAACCATTTTTTCGTTGTATGCAATGATAACTTCTTCCGGAGAAGAAAAGGTTAAACCTTCCCCCTTCACAAAATATTCAGGCACAGACTTTCTGGGTTTTGTCATGTAATAAAGCCCCAAAACCATGTCTTGAGAAGGTACCGTGATAGGTGAGCCATTGGCTGGATTCAGGATGTTGTGAGAGGCCAGCATAAGCAATTGGCACTCAAGTATAGCCTCCGGCCCTAATGGTAAATGTACTGCCATTTGGTCACCATCAAAGTCGGCGTTGAATGCAGTACAAACCAACGGGTGTAGTTGAAGTGCTTTTCCTTCAATCAATTTTGGTTGGAATGCTTGGATTCCTAGCCTGTGGAGTGTTGGAGCACGATTCAAAAGAATAGGGTGTCCTTTGATGACGTTTTCGAGTATGTCCCAGACAACTGGTTCGCGTTTGTCGATGATTTTTTTGGCAGACTTAACCGTTTTAACGATTCCTCGCTCAATAAGTTTGCGTATGACAAAAGGCTTGTAAAGCTCCGCTGCCATATTTTTTGGAATTCCACATTCGTGCAATTTGAGATCCGGGCCTACCACAATGACTGAACGTGCTGAATAGTCAACTCGTTTTCCGAGTAGGTTCTGACGGAAACGGCCTTGTTTCCCTTTGAGGGAATCGGATAGGGATTTAAGAGGCCTGTTTGAATCTGTTTTTACAGCTGATGCTTTTCGGGTGTTGTCAAACAAAGAGTCAACGGCTTCTTGCAACATCCTTTTTTCGTTTCGGAGAATTACTTCAGGTGCTTTTATTTCGAGTAATCTTTTCAAACGGTTATTGCGAATAATAACTCTTCTGTATAGATCATTCAAGTCAGAAGTTGCAAATCGTCCGCCATCGAGTGGCACCAAAGGCCGCAATTCGGGTGGTATAACTTGAATCACTTTCAAAATCATCCAAGAAGGCTTGTTCTCTTTGATAAGATTGCCTTCGCGCATAGATTCAACAACTTGTAGCCTTTTTAAGGCTTCTAATTTTCGTTGTTTTGAAGATTCGTTGTCTGCTTTGTGCCTTAATTCATAAGATAGCTCGCTTAGGTTAATTCTTTCCAATAAATCTATCAAACTTTCGGCTCCCATCTTAGCGATAAATTTGTTTGGATCGGAATCGTCTAAGTATTGATTGTCTTGAGGAAGTGTGTCTAAAATATTCAAATATTCTTCTTCGGTCAAGAAATCTAGTTTTTTAAGCGGTTCACCTTCTTCATTTTTGGCATTACCGGGTTGAATGACTACATATCTTTCATAGTAAATAATCATGTCCAACTTTTTAGATGGCAAACCGAGTAAGTAACCAATTTTGTTTGGCAACGACCTGAAATACCATATATGCGCGATTGGCACAACCAAGTTGATGTGGCCGACACGGTCACGCCTAACTTTCTTTTCGGTTACTTCAACCCCACAACGATCACAAATAATCCCTTTGTACCGGATTCGTTTGTATTTTCCACACGCACATTCATAATCTTTGACCGGACCGAAGATTCTTTCGCAGAAAAGGCCGTCTCGCTCAGGTTTGTGCGTACGATAGTTGATGGTTTCCGGTTTTAATATCTCACCTCTGGATTCTGCAAGTATAACTTCGGGAGAAGCCAGGCTGATTGAGATTTTGTTGAATCGAGGTGCTATGCTTTGTTCATTATTTCTAGCCATGATAATGGTAATAATAAAATTTAATTACTTAAAAAAATACACTGTCAAAATAATAATCAATTGTAGATTATTCTTCTAACCTGATATCTAAACCTAAACCTTTGAGTTCGTGCATCAATACGTTAAAAGATTCAGGCAATCCCGGCTCAGGCATTGTTTCACCTTTCACGATGGCCTCATAGGTTTTCGCTCTTCCGATTACGTCATCCGATTTAACGGTCAGAATTTCTTGAAGTGTGCTGGATGCTCCGTAAGCTTCGAGTGCCCAAACTTCCATCTCACCAAAACGTTGTCCACCAAACTGTGCTTTACCACCGAGTGGTTGTTGTGTAATTAATGAATATGGTCCAATGGAACGCGCGTGCATTTTGTCATCAACCATGTGGCCCAATTTGAGCACATAGATGACACCGACGGTTGCAGGTTGATCAAATCGTTCACCGGTACCTCCGTCATAAAGATAGGTATGCCCGAAGCGAGGAACGTTTGCTTGGTCTGTCAACTCATTGATTTGCTCTATGGTTGCGCCGTCGAAAATTGGCGTTGCAAATTTCTTGTTAAGTCTTTTGCCTGCCCATCCCAATACGGTTTCATAAATCTGACCGATGTTCATACGGGATGGCACACCCAACGGGTTCAAAACAATGTCAACCGGCGTTCCGTCTTCGAGGAAAGGCATGTCTTCATCGCGAACGATTTTGGCAACGATACCTTTGTTACCGTGACGGCCGGCCATTTTATCACCCACCTTAAGTTTACGTTTTTTTGCAATGTAAACTTTGGCTAATTTGATGATACCGGCAGGCAATTCATCTCCGACAGAAATTGTAAATTTCTCTCTTCGCAATGCGCCTTGAATATCGTTTTCTTTGATCTTGTAATTGTGGATAAGATCGATAATCAGATTGTTTGTCAAATCATCCGCTACCCAAACCCCTTTGCTCAAATGTGTGTAGTCTTCTACCGCATTCAGCATTTTCAAAGTGTATTTTTTTCCTTTTGGAAGAATTTCTTCTCCGAGGTCATTCAATACCCCTTGACAAGTTTTGCCATTGGTGAGTGCAAATAATTTTTCTAAAAGCATATCTTTGAGTTCTTGGAATTGGGTTTGATATTTCAATTCGAGCTCAGTGATGTCTTCTTTATCTCTTGATCGTTTGCGTTTGTCTTTGATGACTTTTGCAAACAATTTTTTATCGATAACTACGCCGTGAAGTGAGGGTGATGCTTTGAGTGATGCATCTTTTACATCTCCGGCTTTGTCACCAAAAATTGCTCTCAAGAGTTTTTCTTCAGGTGTTGGGTCCGATTCTCCTTTCGGTGTTATTTTACCAATCAAAATATCACCCGGATTGACTTCAGCTCCGATACGAATCATACCGTTTTCATCCAAATCTTTGGTAGCTTCTTCGCTCACATTCGGTATGTCGTTGGTGAGTTCTTCCGCACCCAATTTGGTATCTCTGACATCCAAAGAATAATCGTCGATGTGGATGGATGTGAAAATATCTTCACGAACCACTTTCTCAGATATCACGATGGCATCCTCAAAGTTGTAACCCTTCCAAGGCATGAAAGCTACTTGAAGATTTCTTCCCAATGCCAATTCGCCATCTTGTGTGGCATATCCTTCGCATAAAACCTGACCTTTTGCAACCCGATCACCTTTTCTTACGTTTGGTTTTAGATTGATGGTGGTGCTTTGGTTGGTTTTCCTGAATTTAATAAGCGGATAGGTTTTTACATCTGATTCAAAGCTGACCAATTTTTCTTCTTCAGTCCGGTCATATTTGATTTGAATTTGATTTGCATCAACATAAACGACCTCACCATTCCCTTCTGCATTGATGAGTACCCGTGAGTCGGAAGCTACTTGTCTTTCCAAACCGGTTCCTACAATAGGTGATTCCGCGCGAAGAAGCGGCACGGCTTGACGCATCATGTTAGATCCCATCAAAGCACGGTTTGCATCATCGTGCTCCAAAAATGGAATAAGCGAAGCCGAAATAGAAGCAATCTGATTGGGTGCGATGTCTGCATAATGCACACTGGTAGGCTCAACTACAGGAAAATCTCCTTCATCTCTGGCGATAACTCTATCTGCAACAATCTTTCCGGCAGTATCCACCGGTACATTCGATTGTGAAATCAGCTTGCCTTCTTCCTCTTCAGCACTCAAATAAATAGGTTCTTCCGAAAAATTAATCTTCCCATCAATAACCTTCCTATATGGTGTTTCAATAAAACCAAGGTTGTTTACTTTGGCAAAAACAGCTAATGAAGATATCAAACCAATATTTGGCCCCTCTGGGGTTTCAATAGGACAAAGCCTGCCGTAATGGGTATAGTGAACGTCACGTACCTCAAAACCTGCTCTTTCTCTTGATAAACCTCCCGGCCCTAGGGCAGAAAGCCTTCGCTTATGTGTAATTTCAGCCAATGGATTGGTTTGATCCATGAATTGAGAAAGCTGATTGGTTCCGAAGAAAGAGTTGATGACCGATGACAATGTTTTGGCATTGATCAAATCTATCGGGGTAAATACCTCGTTGTCTCTAACGTTCATTCTTTCGCGAATGGTTCTTGCCATTCTAGCTAAACCAACACCAAACTGAGACGACAACTGTTCGCCTACGGTACGAACCCTGCGGTTTGACAAGTGGTCAATATCGTCCACCTCCGCTTTTGAGTTGATCAATTCAATCAAATATTTAACGATGGTGATGATGTCTTCTTTTGTCAAAACTTGTTTTTCAACAGGCAAGTCGAGACCTAATTTTTTGTTCATTCTGTATCGTCCTACTTCACCCAGATTGTATCGTTGGTCTGAGAAAAATAGTTTGTCGATGATACCTCTTGCGGTTTCTTCATCGGGCGGTTCTGCGTTACGCAATTGACGATAAATATGCTCGACAGCTTCTTTTTCTGAATTTGTCGGGTCTTTTTGCAGGGTATTGTGAATGATGGAATAGTCTGCTTGGTTGGTGCTTTCTTTGTGAAGCAAGATGGTCTTCACGTCTGCATCGACTATTTTATCTATGTGTTCTTTTTCTAATATGGTATCGCGGTCGAGTATAATCTCGTTTCGTTCGATAGAAACAACTTCTCCGGTATCTTCATCGACAAAATCCTCATGCCAAGTGTTTAAAACACGAGCTGCGAGTTGGCGACCCAATACTTTTTTGAGTGCTGTTTTGGATACTTTCAATTCTTCGGCTAAGTCGAAAATTTCTAAGATGTCCTTGTCTCTTTCAAAACCGATGGCGCGGAAAAGTGTAGTGACCGGTAATTTTTTCTTTCTGTCAATGTAGGCATACATGACGTTATTGATATCCGTTGCAAACTCAATCCAAGATCCTTTGAAAGGAATAACTCTCGCAGAATATAATTTGGTTCCGTTTGCGTGAAATGATTGGCCGAAAAATACGCCCGGTGAACGGTGTAATTGAGAAACCACGACGCGTTCGGCACCATTGATAACAAAGGTTCCGCTGGGAGTCATGTATGGAATGGTTCCCAAGTAAACATCCTGAACAATGGTTTCGAAATCTTCGTGCTCCGGATCTGTGCAATATAATTTGAGCCGAGCCTTCAGGGGTACACTGTGCGTGAGTCCACGTTCGATACATTCTTGAATAGAGTACCGGGGTGGATCGACGAAATAATCAATAAATTCGAGTACAAATTGGTTTCTGGTATCTGTAATCGGAAAATTTTCCATGAAGGTTTTGTAGAGCCCTTCATTTTCTCTTTGATCAGACTTGGTTTCTAATTGAAAGAAATCCTGAAAAGATTTTAATTGGATATCCAAGAAATCTGGGTATTCAACAATGTTTTTGAGCGATGAGAAGCTGATTCTTTCAGATTGATTTGCAGACATCAATGGAAAATATTTGGTTAAAATAATTTTATAAAAAGACGTACACTTAACTATACGTAAAATGGTTTAGGCCTATGGGAGTCGATTCCCAAGACCTAAACCTGAAAGGTAAAAGCCGGTTGAAATTATTTCAACTCAACCTCAGCACCTGCTTCTTCCAACGCTTTCTTAAGGCTTTCGGCCTCGTCTTTAGAAACGCCTTCTTTTAAAGGGCTTGGAGCTGCATCTACGATATCTTTAGCTTCTTTCAATCCCAAACCTGTCAATTCTTTTACCAATTTGACAACTGCTAATTTGGAAGCGCCAGCTGCTTTCAAGATAACATCAAACTCACTTTTTTCTTCCACAACAGGGGCATCGCCACCTGCTGCCGGACCTGCTACTGCAACTGCTGCTGCTGCCGGTTCGATACCATATTCGTCTTTAAGAATGGTTGCTAATTCGTTTACCTCTTTTACGGTAAGGTTTACCAACTGTTCTGCGAATGCTTTTAAATCTGCCATTTTTCTATCGTTTTAAAAATTTGTAAATAAATATTTGTGTATTGAGTGCGTACGAAATAATAATTATCGTTCAGATAATGTTTTGACAATTCCCGCGAGTTTTCCACCACTTGATTGAAGTGCTGAGAGAACGTTTTTAGCAGGAGATTGCAACAATCCGATAATTTCTCCAAGGAGTTGTTCTTTTGATTTGATGTTGACCAAATCTTCTAATACTTGGTCTCCCAAATAAATAGATTCGAAGATGTAAGCTCCTTTCAGAATGGGTCTGTCCGATGTTTTTCGAAAATCTTTGATGACTTTAGCCGGCACACTGCTGGTTTCAGACATCAAAATAGAGGTATTTCCTTTAAGAATGCTTGGCAAATCGCCAAAATCCTTATCCGATTTCTCCATGGCTTTAGCCAACAAGGTGTTTTTAACAACGGAAAGTTTTACATTTGCTTTGAAGCAAGCACGGCGAAGGTTGGAAGACGCACCGGCATTTAATCCAGAGATATCAGCAAAATAAATATTGTTGTTATTTTGAAGTTGCGTTGTTAAATCTTCTATTGCTACTAATTTTTCTTCTTTTGTCATAATCGTAGGGATTAAACCGTTTTAGGATCAACCGGAATTCCGGGACTCATGGTACTGGAGAGGCTGATGCTCTTTATATAGGTACCTTTTGCCGCAGTCGGTTTAAGTTTTAATAATGTTTGAAGAAGCTCTTGAGCGTTGTCTGAAATTTTTTCAGCTGCAAAAGAAGCTTTACCGATTCCTGCATGGACGATTCCGGTTTTATCAACTTTAAAGTCAATTTTACCAGCTTTCACTTCAGAAACAGCCTTACCAACTTCCATAGTCACCGTACCTGTCTTAGGGTTGGGCATCAAACCTCTTGGACCGAGAATACGTCCGAGTGGCCCTAATTTTCCCATCACGCTTGGCATGGTAATAATGACATCTACATCAGTCCAACCATCTTTAATTTTTTGAAGATAATCGTCTAATCCGATAAAATCGGCTCCGGCTTCTTTTGCTTCGGCTTCTTTGTCCGGTGTGACCAAGGCCAACACACGAACACTTTTGCCTGTACCGTGTGGAAGAGAAACAACTCCTCTGACCATTTGATTGGCTTTGCGTGGGTCAACTCCTAATCTGACGGCTATATCAACAGATGGATCAAATTTTACATTGGAAATTTCTTTGACCAATGTTGAGGCTTCATTAATTGAATAAACTTTGTTTTTATCAATTTTGGATAAAGCTTCTTTGTATTTTTTAGTTTTCTTTGACATGTTCGAAACTTTTAAAGATTAAAACGGTGCGTTTCCGGTTACCGTGATGCCCATAGAACGTGCTGTCCCGGCTACCATTGACATACCAGACTCAATTGTAAATGCGTTGAGGTCTTGCATTTTGTCTTCTGCAATTTCACGGATTTGATCCCATGAAACGCTTGCTACTTTTTTACGATTAGATTGAGCCGAACCGCTTTTAATCTTAGCTGCTTCGAGTAATTGAACTGCTGCAGGGGGAGTTTTGATGACAAACTCGAAAGATTTGTCTTTGTAAACTGTAATTGCAACAGGCAATATTTTACCGGGTTTATCTTGGGTTCTTGCATTGAATTGCTTGCAGAATTCCATGATGTTAACGCCGGCAGATCCTAAGGCGGGTCCAACCGGTGGCGATGGGTTCGCGGCACCTCCCCTAACTTGTAGTTTAACTACCTTACTGATTTCTTTTGCCATTTTGTTAATTAAATTTAATTACAGGCGCTTATTTGGAAGCTAAAACGCCATTTCTATTGTGATGTGTAACAGTTATTTTCTTAAACTTTTTCTACTTGCATATAACTAAGTTCCAAGGGTGTTTTTCTTCCGAAAATTTTAACCATAACTTCGAGTTTTCTTTTTTCTTCGTTGATTTTCTCAACGGTTCCGTTAAACCCATTAAATGGGCCGTCTATAACTTTAATAGTTTCTCCTATAACATAAGGGATAGAGACATTTTCAGCTTTTACAGCGAGTTCATCTACTTTACCTAACATACGGTTTACCTCAGACAGCCTTAATGGAACTGGCTCCCCTCCTTTGGTTTCACCGAGAAACCCAATAACACCATTGATTGATTTGATGATGTGTGGTATTTCACCGGTAAGATTCGCTTCAATCATTACATAACCCGGAAAATAAACTCTTTCCTTGTTCACTTTCTTACCGTTGCGAATCTGTATAACTTTTTCGGTTGGAACCAATACTTGAAAGATAGAGTCCTCTAAACCAAATCGTTTTATTTCCGATTCGATATAAGATTTAATCTTATTCTCTTGGCCACTTACCGCCCTGACTACATACCACTTTTTTAGATTTCCAGACTCTGCCATCAGATAAATTATGATTTGATTGCGTTAAAATAAAAATCTAATATTTCGCTAATCAGTATATCTACACCCCAAACTGATAATGAAAAAATGACAGAAAAAACAGCTACTGTGACAGTTAGCCTTTGCGCCTCCGCCCATGAAGTCCAAGAAACTTTGGTTTTCAATTCAATAAATGATTCACTTATGTATTCTGTAAATGCTGACATGATTTTTTATTTAAAAACTTTTAGTAACTTATACTTGCCCAATTATTAAGGAGCAAAACCTTTTCTTTGAAACTTTATTATGATTGATTCTTGATAAATAATATTTACGAATCAAACGCAGTAAAAGCTTCTAACTTCATTTCCTGAGAGGCTTCCTTCGCCTCCGCTTAGGACAGGTCAATCGGGATAAACTTCTCGCCTTTCTTAAGCACGGGCGGAGAGGCTCGAACTCCCGACACCTGGTTTTGGAGACCAGTGCTCTACCAACTGAGCTACGCCCGTTTGTTATTTAAATCTTCAATCCGAAAGGTAAAGCAACTCAAATACAAAATTACTTTAAAAAAACAGTTAAGGCACTTCCGAAGAAGTACCTTAACCGGTTTGATTTACTTGCTTAGTTAACAATTTCAGTCACCTGGCCAGCACCAACAGTTCTACCACCTTCGCGGATTGCAAAACGCAAACCTACATTCAATGCGATTGGACTCAATAGTTGTACATCGATGGTAAGGTTGTCGCCGGGCATAACCATTTCGACTCCGCTTGGAAGATTGATGGTACCGGTAACGTCTGTCGTACGTACGTAAAATTGCGGACGATAATTATTATGGAACGGCGTATGACGGCCACCTTCTTCTTTTTTAAGGATATAAACCTCAGCTTTAAACTTGTCATGAGGTTTTACTGAACCAGGTTTACAGATAACCATTCCTCTTTTGATTTGGGTTTTATCAATACCTCTTAACAGAAGACCAACATTATCTCCGGCTTCACCTCTATCCAATATTTTACGGAACATTTCAACTCCTGTAATGGTTGAAGTCAATTTCTCTGCACCCATTCCGATAATCTCAACGCTATCACCAGTCAAGGCAATACCTGTTTCGATACGACCTGTTGCAACAGTACCACGGCCTGTGATAGAGAAAACATCTTCAACCGGCATCAAGAAAGGCTTCTCGATGTCTCGCACAGGAAGTTCAATCCAAGTATCAACCGCATCCATCAATTGCATGACGGTCTCAACCCATTTTGGCTCTCCATTCAATGCGCCTAATGCCGACCCTTGAATAACCGGTGAATTGTCACCATCGTAATCATAGAAAGACAATAGGTCTCTGATTTCCATTTCAACGAGCTCTAACAATTCCGCATCATCCACCATGTCAACTTTATTCATGAAAACAACCAAACGAGGGATACCTACTTGGCGGCCAAGCAAGATGTGTTCTCTGGTTTGTGGCATCGGACCGTCAGTGGCGGCAACTACAAGAATAGCTCCGTCCATTTGAGCAGCTCCCGTAACCATGTTTTTTACATAATCCGCGTGACCCGGACAGTCAACGTGAGCATAGTGACGGTTGGCAGTAGAATATTCTACGTGCGATGTATTGATTGTAATACCACGTTCTTTCTCTTCCGGAGCGTTGTCGATAGAATCGAAACTTCTCTTTTCAGAAAGACCTTTGCTTGCCAATACAGTAGTAATAGCTGCAGTTAATGTAGTTTTACCGTGATCCACGTGCCCAATCGTACCGATATTTAAGTGGGGTTTGGAACGGTTGAATGTTTCCTTTGCCATGATTAAAAAAATTAAGACTTTAGTTTATATTAGTGTTTAAGAGATTTTCAATTTTGATTAAAGTTTGAACAGCCGTTAAATAGGTATTTTAGTTAAAAAAAGCTTATTCTATACTTACTTTGCAATTTTAATTTATTTTACATTCTGAGCCAATGACGGGACTTGAACCCGTGACCTCTTCCTTACCAAGGAAGCACTCTACCACTGAGCTACACCGGCTTTTGAGCGGGAAACGAGATTCGAACTCGCGACATTCAGCTTGGAAGGCTGACGCTCTACCAACTGAGCTATTCCCGCTTTTTAATTTTCACAAACACTTTCGTGCTTTGTATGTGATTTGGTGACAATAAAAAATGAACTTCAAAATTCTAAAATACTTTGTAGCACAAAGCCTTTTTAACTGCTTTTCATAAGCAATCCACGGACGCTATTTACACTAAAAACCAGTGGGGAGAGCAGGATTCGAACCTGCGAAGGTTACCCAACAGATTTACAGTCTGTCCTCGTTGGCCGCTTGAGTATCTCCCCTGAAGGACATTATAAAAATGAACTTTATTTTTTTCTCACTTAGGCTCTGAAATCAGCAAAACTGATTCCTTTTCTCTACGTTTTAAGCATAAAAAAGTCCGCTATTTCTAACGGACTGCAAATGTAGAGATTTATTTTCTTCTACAAAATTTTTTTTTTGAAAATTTGCTTAGATATGCACGCGTAGTTTTTGTTTTCTTTTTTTGAGTTGCCTCTCCAACGATTGGATAGCTAAATCCGTAGCCTCCTCGAAAGATTTAGATTGTTTTTTTATGATTAAATCATCGCCGGGTATGTAGAGCCGAGCTTCAAAAATCTTGTTTTCTTTTTCACTGGTATTATCCAATTTGAGAAAAACATCGGCCGAGACAACTTTGTCATAGAACAACTCCAACTTGTCCAATTTTTTTTGAACAAAATCAATGAGTTTGACATCTGCATTAAAATTTACGGATTGGGTGTTTACTTTCATAACTACATAATTAAATTAAACAAATCACTTTTTGTCACCTCTGGGATGTGCATTCTTGTGCACATTCTTGAGTGCTGCCATACTGCTATGGGTATATACTTGCGTTGCTGCAAGGCTTGAATGTCCCAACAAATCTTTGATTGCGTTGAGATTAGCTCCCTTATCGAGCAGGTGGGTTGCGAAAGAATGCCTGAGTACATGTGGGCTTTTTTTGTCCTTTGAAGTTACTTGACTAAAGTATGAATTAATAATTCGATAAACAAGAACATCGTACATTTTTAACCCTTTTTTGGTAATAAAAAAATAATCGTTTTGTATTTGTGGCATTTCATCTCTTTTGGAAAGATATTCTCCAACATTTTCTAATAAATTGTCTATCAAAGGAATTATTCTTTGTTTATTGCCCTTTCCAGTCACTACTAATTTTTTGGAGGTTACATCCAAATCGTTCAATTTTATATTGATCAATTCACTCCTGCGAATACCTGTTGTGTAGAACAATAAAATAATTAGTTTGTTTCTGATTCCTTCGAAAGTGTCCGCATGCTTTAAATCGTCCAGCACTCGATTGATTTCTTCAATCGAAAAATTGGTTTGGATGTTTTTGGGAATTTTTAACGCTTTGTGGTGTGCAAGCGGGCTGACTGAAATCTGCTTAATCTTGACCAAAAATTTGTAGTAAGCCCGGAGGCTGCTTACTTTCCGGTTCACACTTCTGTTGGTTAAACCTTTCTCAAGCAAATGAATAATCCAGTTTCTGACTTGTGAATAATTGATATCCTCCGGCGTTTGTTGAAATTCTTTTTGTATAAAATCAACATATTCGAGCAAATCCGATTTATAATTCAAAAGCGTATGTGGTGAATAGTTTTTTTCTGATTCTAAATACCTGAAAAATGATTCGTATGTATTCATAATAAAAAACCTGTCAAACAAAGTTACACACTTTAATTGACAGGTTAAAATTTAAAATCAAAAAACTATTGATTTTCGTTGTCTCTAAGGTTTTGGATGTATTGCGCTTTTTGTACTTCCGCTCTACGGCTTACTGAAGGCTTGGTAAAATGCTGTCTGCTTCTGAGCTGACGCATGGTACCGACGCGATCAAATTTGCGTTTGAAACGTTTCAACGCTCTGTCGATATTTTCGCCTTCTTTTATGGGTATAATTAACATAACATAACACCTCCTCTCATTTGGGTGGCAAATGTAGGTTTTTTTATTATAAATACAAACTATTTCCCGATGATATTCCGAGCAATAACCACTTTTTGGATTTCAGAAGTTCCTTCTCCGATGGTACACAACTTGGAGTCGCGGTAAAATTTCTCTACCGGAAAGTCTTTGGTAAATCCGTAACCACCAAATATCTGGACGGCATCCGAAGAAATAGACACACATATTTCAGAGGCAAAGAGTTTGCTCATGGCACTGAGTTTGGTCATTTTTTCACCTTTATTCTTTAGAAATGCAGCCTTGTGCAACATGAGTTCGGCGGCCTCTATCTGTGTTGCCATGTCTGCCAACTTGAAAGAAATGGCTTGAAATTGGTTGATGGGTTGACCGAATTGCTCTCTTTCCGAAGAATATTTTAAGGCTGCTTCATAGGCTCCTTTAGCAATCCCAAGGGAAAGCGCACCGATAGAAATCCGCCCGCCATCCAATATTTTCATCGATTGCACAAATCCATCGCCAATTTCGCCCAACACATTTTCAGCCGGGACAAAACAGTCGGAAAAAACCATTTCAGCTGTTTCGGAGGCGCGCATACCTAACTTATTTTCTTTTTTGCCGGACGAAAACCCTTTTGTCCCTTTTTCGACCACAAAAGCAGTCATTCCGTGCGAATCTCCTTTCTCTCCAGTTCGGGCAATGACAACAGCTACATCGCCACTTTTGCCGTGTGTAATAAAATTTTTGGTCCCGTTCAACACCCAACCTCCATCTTTTTTGATTGCTGTGGTATTCATCCCTCCGGCATCACTTCCTGTGCTGTGTTCAGTCAATCCCCACGCTCCCAACCACTCGCCGGATGCTAATTTGGGAATCCATTTTTCAATTTGACTTTTGCTTCCAAAACTCAACACATGATTGGTGCAGAGCGAATTATGTGCTGCCACCGATAAACCGATAGACGGATCTACCTTTGAAATTTCTTCGATAACGGCGATGTATTCATGATAACCTAAACCGGAGCCACCCAGGCTTTCAGGCACCAGAATACCCATAAATCCCATTTTTCCAAGTTCAACAAAAAGTCCTCTCGGAAAATGTTGGCTTTCATCCCATTCCATAACATGCGGAAGAATGTGTTGTTGAGCAAAATCTTTGGCTGAACCAGCAACTAAAGTTTGGGTCTCATTGTATTCAAAATTCATCATAAAATCACAATTTTTTTAGGTACAAATATAAGGCAATTGAGGGAAGTCGATTGGCCGGGAAATCTTCAATTTTTGTTAATTCTTCTAAACTTTTAAATGAGCCGTTGGCACGCTTGTAATCCAAAATTTTAGTTGCGAGCTGACCGTTGATATAGGCAATCGACCGCAGTTGGTCGTATGTTGCTTCATTTAATTCTATTGGTTCGATTGCCGGTGTTGATAAAATCGTAAATTTTTCTAAGGTTTTCTGCACAACAACAGAATCCAAACCATAGACATCATACAATTGTTCATCTACTAAAAAACCACCCAAACGGTTTCTAAAACTGATAATACGTTTCGACAATTTATCTCCTATTCCGTTTATTTTTTTTAATTGTTCTACATCAACGGTATTCAAATCTTCTTTCTTAGACGACTTTTCAGCGGTGTCTTTTTCATACTGAGGGGAAGTTGAATTGAAACTTGAATTCTTTTTCACCCAATCAGGAAACTTAAATGACGGGCTGACAGCCTCAAATAAGGAATCTGAAATTTGAGTTACCACTTGGAATTCTTTGGCAGAATTTACAAACTTCCCCTGATTTCTATAAGCGTGAAGCCGATCAATTTCGGCTACGGACATCCCAATCAAATACCCTTTGTAGTCGGTTATATAATTGGGATTGAAAGGGTAAATGGTGTCTTTCGGAGTTTCAGCAGATTTTAAGGAATCTATTTTTTTTTGAATCAACAGTAGATTTTCGGCAGCCATTAAATCCGTTTTGATATCGGCTTGTGCCTTTATCCGGAAAAAGATTATTTGCATAACCACAATAAGTGCGGCCAAAATCAAAAGACCTCTTCTTTGGTGTTTGTTAAACGACAAAAACTGCTCTTTTTTCAGAAATGACATACCGCGGTCATATTGCAAATTGCCTATCTCGGTTCGTCGTCGTTTTCCGAGTAGGAATCTGGTTCGTCTTTCGGCGGCATGGTCAATACTTTATAGAAAAAGTAGGCTGTAATGGAAATGACTGTTCCCTGAGCCAAAATCATGGTAATTAGTGCGCTTGTGTTCATAGTGTTGCCCTCCCTTCTTTTCTGCGTTTAAGAAATGCCAAATAAACGATGCCGGAAATAAATAAGAACAGCCCCAGCAACATGAATCTAGCCAATGACATAAAGAATTTTTTATCGCGTAATTTTTCTAATTCGACTGCATCAGTAGCAACCTCTATTTGTTGGTTGAGACCTGTAAACGCTAACTGATTGACAATTGAAGAATTATCTAATGTCCATCCATTCCCGTTGAATAGAGAATGTAAATTTCCTGACCAATCGTTGTCCAAAGGAGTAAATAAGGCACCCAAAAACACGATTAGAAGCAAAGTCGGGGTGATGTATTTGATGATAAATTTATAAATATTGGGAATTTTGATGTCGGCTCCTTCGTTGATTTCCCGCCATCCTTTGTCAATTCCGAATATCCAAGAAAAGACAATTGTTTCGAGCAAAGCAAAAACAACTAAACTTACCGTCGCTGCCCAATAGTCATATTCATCAAACACACCTTGATTGTAGAAGAAAACCGTCGGAAGCCCCATCACGAGTGCCAAGGCTCCAAAAGACCAAGCCGCTTTGTTCCTTCCCCAGTCGAATTCGTCCCGCATAAAGCCCATCCAAGGCGTTCCCATGGCTAAAGATGAAGTGATTCCGGCAAAAAACAAAAGACCAAACCAAAATAATCCGGCCAAAGCGGCCAGAACTGTTCCCCATTGTTGGAAGAGATAGGGCATGGTTTGAAAAGCCATTCCAAAACCTGCGTTCTTCATAACCCAATCTAAGCCCAAGTAACCTGCTGCAATTGGAATCACAATGGCACTACCCAAAACAACTTCGACAAACTCATTCATAAAACCGGCTGAGACTGAGTTGAGTGCCACATCGTCCTTAGATTTAAGGTAAGCCGCGTAACAATGAATGGTTCCCATACCTACAGAAAGGGTGAAAAAAATCTGTCCGGCAGCTGCCAGCCAAACTTTCGGGTTGGTCAACGAGTCAAACTGTGGTGTCCATAAAAAATTGATTCCATCCCAGGCATTTGCATCGGGAAATACGTCAGATGCACCACTTGTGCCAAGCGTCAAACCTCTAATTGCGAGAATTAGACCGAATAAAATAAGCAAAGGCATCCCTATTTTAGCCACTTTTTCAATCCCACCTAAGCCTTTAGAAAGGATAAATGTATTGATAGCCAAACATACAATATAAAAAATGACTGCTTCATACGGGATTCCTGTAGTTGAAACGCCTACGGTCACATAAGTATTAAAAAAATTGGCAACTTCACCTTGCGAAAGCCCGTTAAAAGTTCCAACCAAAGAATGATAGACATAGGACATCGTCCAAGATTCAATATAACAATAGTAGGAAACAACGGCAACATTGGTGAAAATTCCAAAAACTCCAATATACTTCCAAACCCGGCCTTTGGCCATGGTGTCTAATATATAAGGTGTACTGTGGTTGCCTGTTTTGCCGCCGTAGCGGCCGGAAGACCACTCGATGAAAAGTAATGGAATTCCCATTATCAGAAAACAAACCAAATAAGGGATGATGAAGGCACCTCCTCCGTTTTGTACCGCCTGAACCGGAAATCTTAAAAAATTACCGAGCCCGACTGCGTTGCCCGCCATTGCCAAAATGAGGCCTACACGCGAACCCCAAGATTCTGCTTTTTGTGACATAAAGTTGATTTTGTTTTAAAAACTTTCAAATATAAAAAAATGGTTTAATTATTCTTTAATTAATGTTATTAATAAAACTTTTTATCTTCAAAATTAAAATATTCATCCGCTCACCGAATATTCAAATTCATGTTTTACAGTCATTAAGCATGGAGAATAAAAAAAACAAACCCCTTGGTTGTAAATCCAATCAAACGTTAAATAGTTAACTGATTTTAACTATCGAAAGAAACTTAATGATTTGAAAATTGAAATCCAAAAGGTGGATTATACCCTTTACAATTATTTTTTATACCAAAATAAAATTTTATCAATAGTAAATGCCAACAAAACATAAAAACAGTCCAATGTAGCAATCGCTAAGATTGGGTTTTATGGATATCTGAACTGTGTTACAAATCAAAAACTGAACTGCGTTTGGTATAAACAAGGTCTTTCAATTTCAACAAAAAAGCCAAGGTCAAATACACTGCAAACCACAGGCCGACCGTGGCAAAAGACAGGTAAATAAAGAAAAGCCGGACATTTTTAGCTCGCATCCCAATTTTATCTGCCACTCGAGATGCTACTTCAAAACCGTGCCTCTCAAAAAAACTCCGAATGTTGTATATAAAACGCATTGAACACTTTTTTCAAATTCAAATGTAACAAAAAAAGCCACCTTTTGGGGTAACTTTTTAAATCCTTTTTTAAGGACGAATTTTAGGATTTATTCCCTTTTATTTTATATTTTTGAAACCCTTTCATTTATTAGCCAAATAGTGTTTTCAAAAAAAATATTTCTCGCAATTGCTGTCTTTTTTTGTTTCCTGACAGATGGATATTCTCAACTCGATTTCACACCTACCTTCCCACTTGACCCTGCCCAGTGGCAAATAGGTGGCGCGGCGCAATTGGTTGATTTGGATGGGCAGAACGGCAATGACGAAATCGAGTTGGTTGGATCTAATTTATTTGAAAGTGGCTTTTTGTTTTTTAACAATCCGGTCAACCTGAATGTTTGCAATGCCTGGCAAGTAGATTTCGATTTCAGGATTTGGAGTACCACTTCCGTGAGTGGAGCCGATGGTTTTGCTTTTGCATTTTTAGAGCAATTTCCGTCCGGGTTTGTCAGTGGCGGCGGTTTGGGCATTCCCAACGCTTCCAACACCCGAGGCGTAATTGTGGGGTTTGACACTTTTGACAATTGCCATGACCGGCTTTCCAACCAACATGACAATCCCGAAATTCAAATCCGGGAAGTAGATGTCGCCAACGGGCTTTCATACGACGAGAACTGCTCAACACCCACCCGGCAATCAACCCCGACTACCCGGAAATTAGGTATTGGAAATCTTTCAACAGACAACTTAATCCTTCGCTCAACCAATTATCGGCACGCACGCATCGTTTTTGAAAACCAACGGATTAGCGTTTTTGTGGATGTGCAAAACAACGGGGTATTGCAACAAGTTATCGATCCGGTAGCCCTGACACGAAGCCTCAATTTTTCAGGATTTTTCGGTTTTACGGCAGCGACCGGAAGTTGGGTTGACAGTCACGCGATCAAAAACATCAACATCAGCATCACCCGGCAAGACACCAACATCGCATCGGAAGTACTCCAATGCGACAACAATCCGGTCATTTTGGATGGGAAACCCGGCTTCGACACCTATGCTTGGCGAGATGCTCAAGGCAATCCACTCGGAAACACCCAAACCATCACCGTAAATAACCCAAGTGTTTTTATTGTCGAAAAAACTTCGCTTTGTGGCACAGAAACCGAAACCATCACGGTTGTGCCCAACGATATACAAATTACCGGGTTTGATGAACAATCGCTTTGCGGGTTGCAAACAATTACCTTGAATGTCAGTGGTGGCGAGTCACCTTATGCCTATTCCATCGATGGTTTTCAAACTTCACAAAGCAGCTCGTCCTTCGATTTTACCCAAAGTGGTTTTGTACAATTTTCTGTCCGGGATGCCACCGGCTGTGTGCGGACACAAAACATTCCCGTTTTGATTCCAGATCCTTTACAAGTTAATCTGAGAACCATCAATGCCAACCAGATACAGGCATTTGTAACAGCAGGGACACCGCCTTTTACTTTTTCGTTTAATGGCGGCCAAGCCGCAAGTTCGAGCCGGTTTACGGTTCAGCGAAGTGGGACTTATACCGTTTTGGTGACGGATGCCGTTGGTTGTACCGCCGAAGCAACCATTTTTTTTGCCTGTGACCCGCTGAAAGTAGCCAACTTTTTTACACCCAACGGCGACGGCATCAACGATTATTGGTATCCGACCGGTTTGGGCTGTACGCCTGATTTGGAAGTGGAAATTTACGATAGATTCGGAAGAGAATTGGCTAAATTCAGAGGTATTGTCAACGGTTGGAACGGAACTTTTAACGGGCAAGATATGCCGGGAACGGATTATTGGTACAAAATAAACACCGGTATCGGCGATGCCCCGATTGTCGGGCATTTTAATTTGTACCGATGAAAAAATTTTACTGGCTTATCGGGATTTGCTGTCTTACATTTTATGTGAACGGGCAGAACATTCCTTCTCCTACGCTCTATCTCGCAGACAATCAGTATCTAATTTCCCCGGCTTGGGCAGGCATCGGCGACAGCTATAAAATACGAACCCTCGGACAGTGGCAATGGCTCGATGTGCAAGATGCGCCCCGGACTTATTTTGTGTCTGTCAATGGCAGGCTTTCCGGCAAAACAGGTTTTGGTGTGTTGCTTTCGGATGATGAAAACGGGTTTACCTCCATCCGTTCGGCGACTTTTTCATTGGCATATCACTTAATCTTGGATGCCGATAAATATCGATTTTTGTCGTTTGGGATGTCCTATCGGTTTTCAAATTTTAATGTGGATACATCCAGTTTTTCGGGCGGGCAACCCGATCCGGCGATTGGTGGAGACCGGAGTTTGGACGAATCTAACTTTGATTTTGGGCTTTTGTACCGGGCAAACGGATTTTTTCTCAATTTGAGTTTTACGGATATCATCAACCGAAGCGAGGCAGAATTTACGGCACGAGAACCTTTGAGCATCAGCAAGATAAATGTATATGCCGGTTACGAATTTGATTTGGCAAGTACCCGCACAGGTTATCTCGTGGCCGAACCGAGTGTCAATTATCACTATTTCTCCGCCGACGGCCGTTCGGAAACCGATTTCAACCTGAAAATCACGCAAGAAGAAAGAGATTTTTCCTATTGGGGTGGGCTTACTTTCCGGGTGGAAACCGACGAGAGCAATCCGCAGTTGTTGTCTTTGACACCCATGATGGGATTGAAATACAGAAACTTTACCTTCGGCTATGGGTATCAAACTTTTTTTACTGAAACTTCTGCTTTTAACAACAATACTCATTTGTTGAGTCTTGGTTATGACTTCGGCGGAGCGGAAAGCAACTGCATTTGTACCCAAGTGAGAGGGATAAAATAACAATTGTCAACAATTTCTGTCAAGTTGTTATAAAATCTGTTGGTTTGTAGTGGTGTATTTTAAAATATTCTGATACTTTTACGAAATTAATAACTAAAACGTTTGAAATGGGAATCATATCATTTGTAGGCTTCACTTTATTGGTGGCATTGATTGCTTGGTGGTCAACTCGAAAAACCAATGAAAGCACTTCCGATGGCTACTTTCTGGGAGGAAGAAGCCTGACAGCTGGCGTTATCGCCGGCTCACTCTTGCTTACCAACTTATCAACTGAACAAATTGTCGGGCTCAACGGTCAAGCTTATACCGAAGGGATTTTGGTTATGGCGTGGGAAACCTTGGCGGCTATTGCCATAGTCTTGACTGCTCTGTTCTTGCTTCCCCGCTATCTCAAAGGTGGCCTGACTACTGTCCCGCAATTTCTTGAAAAAAGATTTGACCGGTTTACCAAAACACTTACCTCCGGGCTTTTCTTGAGCGGATATGTTGTGGTGCTTTTGCCAATTGTGCTTTATTCAGGTGCTCTGGCCATCAATACCATGTTTAATATTCCAAAATTGTTGAACGTTTCTGATACGACCGCACTCTGGATTATGGTTTGGTCTATTGGAATTGTAGGCTCCATCTACGCAATTTTCGGCGGGTTGAAAGCGGTCGCCGTTTCTGATACAGTCAATGCCATCGGCCTATTGATAGGCGGTTTATTGATTCCTATTTACGGTTTGTACAAAATCGGTGAAGGAAGTATCATTGACGGTTTTGACACCTTGATGGAATCTCATCCCGAGAAATTTGATGCCATCGGCGACAGCCACGCGACCGTCCCATTCGCTACTATTTTTACCGGTATGATGTTGGTGCAGCTATTTTATTGGGGCACCAACCAAGCCATCATCCAACGGGCTTTGGCAGCCAAAAACCTCAAGGAAGGCCAAAAAGGTTTGATGCTGGCAGCTTTCATTAAAATTTTGGGGCCGATTATCGTGGTTTTACCGGGTATCATCGCCTTTCACATGTTTGGAAACTTAGAGAACCCCGATCAGGCCTATCCGACCTTGGTCAACGCCGTGTTGCCGAAAGTTTGGCTCGGGTTTTTTGCCGCCGTTCTCTTCGGCGCTATTTTGAGTTCGTTTAACAGCGCGCTCAACAGCTCGGTAACTCTTTTCGGAATCGATATTTACAAAGAATACTTTAACAGGGAAGCCAGCGAACTCAGGGTAGTAAAAGCCGGAAAGTTATTTGGAGTCTTGTTGGCTTTGCTTTCTATGTTTATTGCTCCGCTGATTGCCAATGCTCCACAAGGTTTGTTTGGCTATTTGCAAGAAGTAAACGGCTGCTACAACATCCCGATTCTCACCATCATCGTAGTGGGTTATTTGACCAAACGCGTACCTGCCATTGCAGCGAAAGTAGCTTTGTTCTCAGGTGTTATTTTGTATAGCGTCAGTCAGTTTGTCTTAAAACCTTACGTATTCGGCAACGACAATTATCCGCATTTTCTCCATGTGATGGCCATCCTGTTTGTAGTCAACGTGTTGATTATGCTTATCATCGGCAAACTGTATCCCAACGAAGCGCCTTACGAACAAGCTTATACCAAGCAGGTTGATATTGTTCCTTGGAAACACGTGAAGTTGGTCGGAATAGGTATTTTGGTCATCGTAATTGGGGTTTATATCTATTTCTCCTAAAAAAAGCCATTTGATACAATATCGAAAGGAACAGATTTTTTAAAAGAAAAAGCCTGTTCCTTTTTTCATTGCTTATATTTGATTATATTCATTACACAAAAGAATTTAAAAAAACATGAAAACTACTATTCATTTCTGTTTCCTGATTTTTTTTATGTCAACGGGATTTCACACATTTTCGCAATCTCTCAAAGTGATGACCTACAACATCCGGCTCAACGTGGAGTCTGACGGTGAAAATGCATGGCCTAACCGCAAAGATTATTTCACTTCACAAATACAATTTTACGAACCGGATATATTCGGAATACAAGAAGCTCTTCCTAATCAAATTACTGATATTTCAAACGCGTTGGGGCAATACGAGTATGTCGGTATTGGCAGAGATGGCGAAGGAAAAGGCGAGTCGTCGAATATTTTTTATAAAAAAGACCGGTTTACGGTTATGGAAACCCAAACTTTTTGGCTTTCAGAAACACCCGGCAAAATATCCAAAGGTTGGGATGCGGCTTTGAACCGGGTTTGTACGTATGCCTTGTTGTCTGATGAAACTACCGGGAAGCGTCTTTGGATTTTCAATACCCATTTGGACCACATCGGCGAAGAAGCCCGCACCAAGAGTATCAAACTGATTCTTTCAAAAATAGAAGCCGTCAACAGTCCTGACTATCCGGTTATTTTCATGGGCGATTTCAATTCTGAACCCGGCGTCGAAAGAATTATTTCACTCAAAAAAGAAATGGTTGACACCCGCTCAACCTCTGAAAACGCGCCTTTCGGCCCGTCTGGCACATTCAACGGATTCAAGCATAACGAACCAGTAACCCTCTTGATTGACTACATTTTCATCTCAAAAAATGAAAAACTGAAAGTATTGAAATATGCTGTCTTGAGCGATTCAAAAGATTTAAAATATCCATCCGACCATTTGCCGGTTTATGTCGAATTAAAATATCAGTAATTTGCTAATTTTATAAATTGTCACCAAGATTGATTTATGAAAATGCTTACACTTTTGACAAGTTTATTTTTTATGATTTCTTGCAAAACAAATCACGGCAACATCGAAAAAACGTACCGGTTGGTTTGGTCAGACGAATTTAACTATTTTGGCAAGCCCGACCCGGAAAAATGGGGTTTTGAAAACGGTTTTATCCGTAATTTGGAAAAACAATATTATACCGGTAAATTAAAAAATGCCCGTGTTGAGAATGGTGTTTTGATACTTGAGGCTCATAAAGAAACCGCCAAAAATAAAGCCTTTATTTCCGAAAAATTAACTGACTGGAAAGAAAATTTGCGTCAAGCAGATTACACCTCCGCGAGTCTTACCACCAAGGGGCTGGCTCAATGGAAATACGGAATCATTGAAATAAAAGCCAAACTTCCAAAAGGAACCGGGCTGTGGCCTGCCATTTGGATGTTGAACGAAAATTTCGAAGAAGAAGATTCACATAAGGGTGAAATCGATATTATGGAACACTTGGGGTTTGATAGAAAATCAATCATTGGCTCTGTCCATTTGGATACACCTGAAAATGAATCGTATCAATTTCAAAGTAAAAAAATTCGGATTAAAAATCCTTATGATGAATTTCATACTTACGCCATTCGTTGGACAGCAAAACAAATCGATTATTTACTTGACGGAGAGATTTATCAAACCATTAAAAAGAAAAACTTTAACCAACACAATCAATGGCCTTTTGATCAGCCATTTTACTTAAAACTCAATGTGGCAGTAGGCGGTATCTCAGGTAGCAAAAAAGGAATTGATGACTGCACCCTTCCTCAAAAAATGATAATTGAGTATGTCAGGGTTTATCAAAAATGATTAACCCTCTCCTAACTTAGATTTGTTTTACCTAAATATAATACGCCTATGCTTTTCTTATGGATTAAAATTGATAATTTTATCAAAAAATATTTCATTGCTATAAAAACGTTTAAAAAATGTCAAAAAAAGGATTTCTTATCGATATGGACGGGGTCATTTATTCAAATGAAACCTTAATTCCCGGGGCAGATAAATTTATTCAAACCCTTCAGAAAGAAAACATTCCCTTTCTTTTTATGACCAACAACAGCCAACGCACGCCTTTGGATGCGGTATATAAAGTTGCTCGTATGGGAATCGAAATCAAGGAAGAAAATGTTTATACCAGCGCCATGGCGACAGCTTGGTTTTTGTCTTTTATGAAACCCAAAGGCACGGCTTACGTGCTAGGGGAAGGCGGGCTTTTGGCGAGTTTGCACAATGTGGATTACAAATTGGTAAACTCCAACCCGGATTTTGTAGTAGTGGGTGAAGGGCGAAATTTTACCCTCGAAATGGTCAACAACGCGGTGGATATGATACTTTCCGGCTCCAAATTTATCGCTACCAACCTCGACCCGTCGCCGAAGAAAAAAGGCTGGGTGAATCTGGGTATCAAAGCGGTCGTAGCCATGATCGAAGAGGCAACCGGCAAAAAAGCGTTTTCGGTGGGCAAACCAAGCCCGGTGATGATGCGCTCGGCTCGTAAATATCTCGGTTTGAGCGCAGAAGAAACCATCATCATCGGCGACACCATGGATACGGACATCTTGGGCGGTGTCCAATTAGGTTACACAACTATCCTCACCATGTCCGGTGTTTCCACTACTGATTCGCTGCTTGATTATGCCTTCAAACCCGATCTGATTGTAAATTCGGTAGCCGATATTGATATCAAATCTGTGCTGGGAATGCATTAATTTTATTATTTTTTAACATATTGTCCGACTAAAAAATATTTCGTTCCTATGGAACTTTTTTGCTAAAACACAACTTCTTTTCCAACATTGTCCCTAACGGGACTATCCCGTTAGGGACTAAATAGGGGGAGATGTAAAAAGTACCACCGCTCAAAATGTCCCGTAGGGACTATATCTGTAGTGATTCAGGTTTATTATTTGGTTTTAATCGCACAACCATATTTTTTTAAGATTCAAACTTTTATTAATTCACTATTTTTGTCAAACTATATTAGATTCAAAAATTATAAATCATGAAAAAAGTTATCAGTGTATTGATTGTATCTCTTTTGATTAATCTCAACTTATCCGCCCAAGAAAAACCACAATTGTTGCCAAATTTTGCCATACAAGATACCGATGGAAATACCTTTTCAGAAAAGGATTTGGCACACAACAAATACATCGTTTTTGTCTATTTCAACCCGACTTGCCCGCATTGTCAACGCGCTTTCAAAACCTTAAACGAAAATGTAGCCAAATTGGGTAACAACATGACTGTATATGGGATAACGGTCGGTGACAAAGGAAATTCGCTTTTCTTTATGAAAAAATACGCGCCTGCCCTAAACGAACGATCCAACTTCAAACTCTTATTGGAAAAAGACAAAGCATTTACAACTGTTTTCGGAGTTGAACGCTATCCATCAATTTATCTGTATTCGCCCGATAAAAAACTTCTCAGCTTTGAACAAGACGAGAAGAAAGTCCTGAATTTTTTAGGGAAAATACAACCCGTTGATCGATAATCGATAAAATATATTTTGAATAGGTAATATTCAAAAAAAAACCTAATTTTGAAAGAAACATCCTTGATTGGATGTTTTTTTTTACCTAAAATTCAGACTGAATCTTTTAACTCACCAAAACCTATGAAGACCAACCTTTCCATTTTTTCCATCGGATTAATTTTGACATTAACCGCCTGTAATCAAAAAATAAAATCAGAGCCGGTAACCACCACTCACAAAGATACTACAATTGCCTTTCAAGAGCAATTCCGCCCACAATACCACTTCACCCCGCCTGCACATTGGATGAACGACCCGAATGGTTTGGTTTATAACCAAGGGGTTTATCATTTGTTTTATCAATACTACCCGGAAGATATCGTTTGGGGACCGATGCATTGGGGACACGCGATTAGTAAGGATCTGATTCACTGGGAACATAAACCCATCGCTTTGTATCCGGATAAAAACGGTTATATTTTTTCGGGAAGCGCAGTTGTTGACAAGCAAAACTCTTCAGGTTTTGGCAGTTTGGAAAACCCGCCTTTGGTGGCTATTTTCACCTATCACAATGATGTCAGGGAAAAAGTGGGTGGCAATGATTTTCAAACACAGGGAATTGCATACAGCTTGGACAATGGTGATACCTGGACGGTTTATGACAAAAATCCGGTGATAGGCAACAAAGCCATTCGCGATTTCAGAGACCCGAAAGTCTTTTGGTATGAAGAAGGGGAGCAATGGATATTGACGCTGGTTGCCGGCGATTATGCCCGGTTTTATGCATCCGGCAATCTCAAAGATTGGAAACATTTGAGCGATTTCGGCAAAAACACCGGAGCGCATGGCGGCGTATGGGAATGCCCGGATTTGTTTAAACTCAAAGTGGAAAACTCGAACGAAGAAAAATGGGTTTTGTTTATCAGCATCAATCCCGGTGCGCCGCTTGGCGGTTCGGGGACACAATATTTTGTCGGGGATTTTGACGGAAAAACATTCACTACAGATCAGGGAGATATCAAATGGGTTGACTACGGAACAGATAATTACGCAGGTGTAACTTTCAATAACACACCCGATGGCAAACGTATCTTTATCGGTTGGATGAGCAATTGGCTTTACGCCCAAAAAACGCCTACCGAAGTTTGGAGAAGTGCCATGACATTGCCTAGAGAGCTTTCGCTGGCAAAAGTTGGCAAACAATATGTTTTGAAAAGCACGGTCGTAGGACAGATTGCATCTTTGGCAGAAAACCAAATCGAGGAAGCAACTGTCAGATTGCCTAAAACCGTTGAAAGTGAAATTGTTTCTCAAGCGGAAATTTCTTTTTCAACAGCAAACTCTTCTTTTAAACTTGTTTTTTCAAATGCTCAATACGATTCGTTGGCCTTGCAATACAATGCGAATACAAATGCTTTTTCGATAGACCGGACTCTGTCGGGTTTGATCGATTTTGAAGAAAATTTCGGCAAAGAAATACATGTGATTCAAACGCCAAATATTCTGGGAAGCAACATAGAATTTAAAGTATTCTCGGACCAATCATCTATCGAAGTTTTTATCAATGGTGGAACTTACACTTTTACCGAAATCGTTTTTCCCAAAAAACCATTTAACAAATTAGAGATTTTTGGTGATGAAAATAAAGAAATCAAAAATTTAAGCATTAAAAAAATGAATACAATCTGGTAATTTCATAATATTGAAGAACCATATAACTTTTAAAACCTAACCAAAACTTTCCAAACCTTGAACACGAACAACATCCGCAATTGGTCCATCACAGTTGCCATTTCAGGCTTCTTATTTGGATTCGACACCGTAGTTATTTCCGGTGCCAATCAACCCATCAAAGAACTTTGGGACACCTCTCCCCTTTTTCACGGGCTTTTCATCATGTCGATGGCACTATGGGGAACCGTTATCGGCGCATTGCTGGGCGGTATCCCATGTGATAAATACGGTCGAAAAAAAACCCTGTTTTGGATAGGAGTACTCTACTTGGTTTCTGCCTTGGGTTCGGGTTTGGCAACTGATCCCTACTCTTTTTCATTCTTCAGGTTCATTGGCGGATTGGGCGTAGGCGCATCATCTGTCGCAGCCCCAATCTATATTTCGGAAATAACCACCGCTGCCAACCGCGGGAAACTCGGCATTCTCTATCAATTCAACATTGTCTTCGGTATTTTAATCGCTTATTTTTCAAACTATCTACTCAAAGGGTTCGATGGAGCCAATGATTGGCGTTGGATGTTGGGCGTAGAAGCCATTCCTGCTTTCATATATTGCATCATGGTTTTGCGCGTACCCGACACCCCGCGTTGGTTGATTTTGAAGAAAAAAGACGAAACAGCCGGATTGGCATTACTCGAGCAAAATCTTTCTAAAGAAGAAGCTTTGGCGAGTTTCAAAGAAATCAAAAGTGATCAACTGAAACCCAATCAAAGTGAGCATATTTTTTCAGGTAAATTCAAATGGCCATTGATGTTGGCTTTTCTGCTCGCATTTTTCAACCAGCTTTCGGGCATCAATTTTATCTTATACTACGCACCCGAAATCCTTGAAATGGCCGGATTGGCTTCTAAAGAATCACTGATGAATTCGGTACTCATCGGTGTGGTCAATCTGTTGTTTACGTTTGTAGGTATGCGGCTGATTGACCCCTTCGGCAGGAAACAACTGATGTTGGTTGGCTCCATCGGCTACATCGTCAGTTTGAGTTTGGTTGCTTGGGCTTTCTATTCAGGCGCAGGATCACTGGTTTTGATGGTGTCTATCCTGTTGTTTATCGCTTCGCATGCCGTGGGGCAAGGCGCGGTCATTTGGATATTTATTTCTGAAATATTCCCGAACAACGTCCGTGCTTCCGGGCAATCATTCGGGACGGGGACGCATTGGGTTTTCGCAGCACTCATCACCTTCTTGGGCCCGGTGGTAATTGACTTATTCCGTGTAAATCCTTGGCCTATTTTTGCGTTTTTTGCTTTCATGATGGTGTTGCAACTCTTGTTTGTCCTCTTTATGATGCCCGAAACCAAAGGTGTTTCTTTGGAAGAACTGGAGCACAAAATGCTCAATAGAAACCTAAAAAAATGAACGAGGCTGCTAATTTTTTGTGTTTTGGTGAAGTCCTCTTCGATGTTTTACCAGATAAAAGAGTAGTTGGCGGAGCTTCGCTCAATGTGGCGATTTGGTTGCACAGGCTCGGCAACCGGGTGAAGATGTTGAGCGCTGTTGGCGAGGACGGATTGGGAAAAGAATTGCTCAGTTTTATATCCAATCAGGGATTAGACACGACGCTGATTGAGGCACACAAAACCTTGCCGACGAGTACGGTGAATGTGAAACTTACTACCGAAGGAATCGCAACTTACACCATCGAGCAACCCGTAGCTTGGGATGAAATTTCTTTATCTGACACGGTGAGGAAAATATCGGATTGCGCAACCTATCTTATTTATAATTCGCTGACTGTGCGAAGCAAAACCAGCCGGAACACCCTTTTTCGGCTATTGGAAAGCAAAGCGTACAAGGTGTTGGATGTAAATCTACGCCCGCCGCATTACGACCGGGAAACATTAATCAAACTCATGCAGGCGGCGGATTTCATCAAGTTTAACGAAGAAGAAATTTTGGAAATAGCTGCCTATTTCAAACCGGGTGTTCAAGGCCTTCGCGAGGCTGTTTTGTTGGTATCCGAACAGACGAAAACCAACACCATTTGCGTGACACTGGGCGGTGATGGTGTATTGTTGTATAAAGATAAGAAGTTTTATTCCTTTGGCGGATTCAAAGTCACCGTGAAAGACACCATCGGCGCCGGCGATTCGTTCTTAGCCGCTTTGCTGTCCCAATTGCATCAACAAGCCCCGGTTGAAAAAGCGCTCCGGTATGCCTGTGCTTTGGGTGCTTTGGTGGCATCGAAAGAAGGAGCTGTCCCGGAAATTAACCTGATTGAAATCGACCTTAAAAAGAACTCCAAGAAATAAAAAAAACCTAATCACAACACGTGGATGAGGGCTTTCAAAAAATAGATGAATCATTTATTTCGCCGATAGATTGACCAAAGCTTCTTGAACTCAAATAAAAAAGTAGCGTTTGGTAAGCCATAAAACAGCAAGCCCCAAGTGCTTTTGAAATCCATATAAAGAATTTAAGGGTATGAAGTAAAATATTAAGTTGAATGAAAATCAGTTTAGCTTAAAAATTAGGTTCCGATTTTTTTTTGATTTAATTTACGGTTTTGTGTCAATAGTCTTTTGTGGCATCTAAAAAAGAGTTTAAAGACAATCAAGTGCTACTTTTGTATTCCTCAATACTTGAAAAATTTATCTAAACAAAAAAGGATGCTTCTGCCCATTTATTGCAAACTATTTTCTTAAAATATTCATATAAATGCATAAAGGATATTCAATCACAGAAAGTTTTTTACTAAATTAGGGGTAGTTTTTTAAAAAAACTACTATTTAGATTCTAATCAATGTCAAAAATCCCAAAAACATACACCGATTTCAAAGATGAATTTCCTGATGTGAGTCTGATCTATTATAATTTAGGAACAGCGGTTCACAATGCCGAGCCTTTAGACGATAAAACAAGGGCACTCAGAAAATTAGGGATGTCCTGCGTGGCGCAAAAAGAAGGAGCCGTGCATTCCCAGACGCGCAAAGCGCTGGATATAGGTTTGCACCAAAGCAGAAATTCACCACGTGGTGGTACTTATGTTGCCCAAACCAGGCTTACCCGTTATGATGGCTGCAATGACCTAGGTAAACGATATCCTTGAACCCAACAAATAACCATTCAATGCTCAAAGACACCTTTAACAGAACCCACGATTACCTGCGCATTTCCTTAACCGATGCCTGCAACTTCCGCTGCTTGTATTGTATGCCCAATGAGCAAATGAAGTTTATGCCGGCAAAGCATTTGATGCAAGCAGATGAAATTGAAATCCTCGCCAAGACTTTTGTAGAGTTGGGGGTAAAAAAAATAAGGCTTACAGGTGGCGAACCGCTGGTGCGAAAAGATGCAAAAGTCATCGTCGCGCGGTTGTCCCAATTTCCGGTAGAACTTACCTTAACAACCAATGCTGCTTTGGTGGACAAGTTTATTGACGTGTTTCATCAGGCCGGTATTAAATCCATCAACGTGAGTTTAGACACCCTGCAAAAAGATAAATTTTTGAAACTCTCCAAGCGCGATTTGTTTGAAAAAGTATGGAATAACATTCAGTTGTTGATTGAAGAAGGTTTTCACGTAAAAGTAAACGTGGTGGTGATGAAAGGCATCAACAACGATGAAATCCTTGATTTTATTGAATGGACCAAAAACCAACCCGTACACGTGCGTTTTATCGAGTTTATGCCTTTTGACAAAAACCAATGGAACAGCTCCAAAGTGTTCAGCTATCAGGAAATACTGAATCTGGCCGAAACCCAATTCAGCTTTATCAAAATGAAAGATGGCACGAACGAAACAGCCAAAAAATTCAAACCTTTTGGGCATCAGGGTACTTTTGCAGTCATCAGCACAATGAGCGCGCCGTTTTGCCTCAATTGCAACCGAATAAGGCTCACGGCAGACGGAAAAATGAAAAACTGCCTTTTTTCTAAAGGAGAAGCCGATATCCTTACCGCTTTACGAAATCAAGAAGACATCGTGCGCATCATCAAAACCTGCGTGGGACAGAAAGAAAAAGCCCTTGGCGGACAGTTTGAAGGCGATTTTCATAAAATAGACACCACCAACATAAACAATCGGAGTATGATACGCATTGGCGGTTAACTTTTGCCCACCATTATTCTCAAAAATCAACAAATCATCAATCATCAATCAAAAATGATTCCTGTTTCCGAAGCCCTAAACCTAATCATCACACATTGTAAAACTTCGCGGGTTGAGGAAAAATCGCTGCCCGATGCCTTGGGATATGCACTTGCCGAAACGCTTTTTGCAAAAATGGACACCCCGCCTTTTGACAACTCGGCGATGGATGGTTATGCGTTTTCCTATGCGCTTTGGGATAAGAAAAATCCTTTAAAGGTCGTGGGCGAAGTGCAAGCCGGCGATGAATACCGTTTGAAAATTGGCGTCAATGAAGCCATCCGGATTTTCACCGGAGCACCCCTTCCACCTGATGTGGATACGGTGATTATGCAGGAAAAAGTAGAGCGCAACGATGACAAAATCATCTTGCTTGACGAAAATCTAAAACAAGGTAACAACATTCGCCCCAAAGGTTCACAAACCAAAAAAGACGACCTTGCTTTAGAAAAAGGACAATCAATAACACCGGCCGGAATTTCCTATTTGGCAGGAATGGGCTATTCAAAAGTGAAGGTGTATGCCAAACCCAAAGTGAGCATCATCATCACCGGAAAAGAACTCGTGAAAGCAGGTGACACCTTAGAATCGGGCAAAATCTATGAATCCAACGGAATTGGTTTGACTGCTGCTTTACGTCAACTCAACATCGAGCCGGTTTCGGTGGCCTTGGTTGACGATGTTTCCGAAGCTATTGAAAAAGTCATTAAAAATCAATTGAGTAGCGACATTGTCATTCTCACCGGTGGCGTTTCGGTGGGGAATTATGATTTAGTACCGGCAGCTTTGGAAAAATGTGGCGTGGAGAAAATCTTTCACAAAGTAAAACAAAAACCCGGCAAACCCTTCTATTTCGGAACAACAGCTAATGCACTGATTTTTGCACTTCCTGGAAATCCGGCGGCGGTTATGACCTGCTTTTACGAATATGTAGTGGCTGCCATTGATTATTTTACTCAAAAAACACATCTTAAATCCTTGCAACTTCCTTTAAATAATGACTTTACCAAAAATCAGGGACTCACGTATTTTTTAAAAGGCAAAACCACAGAAAAGGGTGTCGAAATTTTAGACAGTCAGTTGAGTTATATGCTCAACTCCTTTGCCATTGCCGATTGCTTGATTACCCTTGAAGAAGACAAAACGAATTACAAAAAAGGGGATGTAGTACCGGTTTTAATGATTGCGTAAAATGGAACTAAAAAACTATCAGGCAAAAGGACGTATCTGGCTGGAAACCGAACAAGACCATCAGTTAAGTCCAGGACGGCAAAAGTTGATATTGGCCATCAAAGAGTTTGGCTTCATTTCCAAAGTAGTAAAAAAAATGAAGATTTCTTACCGCCACGCTTGGGAAATCATTAATGAGCTAAATGCCTCTTCCAACCTGCCGATTGTTGAAAAAAACTCCAGTGGCAGCGGTGGCGGTGGCAGTAAGTTAACAGAATCCGGAGAAACTTTACTCAAACAATATGAGCAATGCCAAAACGAATTTGAAGCATTTAAATCCGAATTAAATAAAGTTGAATAAATGAGCTTAGAAATCAGCATCTTATTTTTTGTCTTACTTTTTGTAGCGGCTTTTTTCTATGCCTCTGTGGGCCACGGCGGCGCGAGCGGTTACTTGGCTTTGATGGCCTTGTTTTCGTTTGCGCCCGAAACGATGCGCCCTACGGCATTGGTCTTGAATATTTTTGTGTCGTTTATGGCGTTTTATCAGTTTTACAGAAAGGGCTTTTTTCAATGGAAACTATTTTGGCCTTTTGCCGTTGCTTCCATTCCTGCGGCATTTATCGGCGGTTTAATTACGGTTGACGATCAAATTTACAAACGCATTTTGGGAGTTTTGCTGCTGTTTGCCATCGCACGGTTTTTGGGTTTTGGCATCAATAAAGATAAAATTCAAAAGAAACAACTGCTGTCTCTTTCCTTATTGATAGGGGTCGTTATCGGACTTTTTTCAGGAATGATTGGCATTGGTGGCGGTATCATTTTGAGTCCATTGATTTTGCTTTTAGGATGGGCAAACTTGAAACAAACGGCTGCCATTTCAGCTTTGTTTATTTTTGTAAACAGTGTGTCAGGATTGGCAGGATTGGTTTCACAAGACGTGCAATTCAACACTTTGATGTGGGCAATGCTAAGCGTGGCGTTGGTGGGTGGTATGTTGGGTTCTTATTTTGGCGCGAACAAATTTAATAGCAATAAATTAAAATATGCCTTGTCATTTGTGTTGCTCATTGCTTCGATTAAATTAATGTTTACCTAAATGAACAACTCCATTCCACATACCACAGGATACATTCTCGCCGTCGGCAAAAGTACTCGAATGGGCGAAGACAAAGGACTGAAAGCTTTCAACGGAAAGGTCCTTGTGGCATCGGTTATCGAAGAATTGCAAAAGGCTGTAAATAAAGTTGTTATTGTTTCGAGCAATCCGTCGTATGAACAATTTGGATTGGAAGTTGTGGAAGATTTGGTAAAAAACATCGGTCCGGCGGGAGACATTTATACCGACTAGCAACACAGCAACACCGAAAAAAACTTTATCGTGAGTTGTGATATGCCTTTTGTTACAACTGAAGCAATGGCATTTATGTTGCAACAAAGGAAAGAGGCAGAAATTACCTTGCCCAAAATAAACGGCAAGCTGGAACCGCTTTTTGGGGTGTATTCAAAAAAATGCGTGTCTCTTTGGAAGCGTTTGATTGATGAAAACTGCATCAAACTTCAGGATATTTCAACACATTTTGATTTAAAAATTATAGAAGTGACAAACAATTCCCTATTTTCGGAAAAACTATTTCAAAACCTCAATACCCAAGACGAATTTAAAAATGCTTTAAAGACTTTATAAAATGGAAATTAGTATTTTATTTTTTGGACAATTGGCTGAAATTATCGGGAAACCAAGCTTGAGTCTGAGCAATGTTTCCAATACCGATGATTTAAAAGCCCATCTGCAACAGCAATTTCCTGCTTTAGAAGAAATGACGTTTTCTATAGCTGTGAATAAAAATATCATTCAACAAAACACGCACTTAAACGCAGGCGACGAAGTGGCTTTATTGCCTCCCTTTTCCGGCGGATAAAAGAGAAAAATGAATACAGAAAATAGATATCAACGACAATTGCAATTAACTGGTTTCGGCAAAGAGGCTCAGAAAAAATTGGCTATGGCTAAAGTCTTGGTAATAGGTGCCGGTGGCTTGGGTTGCCCGGCCTTGCAGTATCTCGCAGGTGCCGGCGTGGGTACCTTGGGAATTGTAGATTTTGATACGGTTTCCCTGAGCAATCTGCATCGGCAAACGCTTTATGCCACGGAAGATGTTGGTAAATTAAAAGTAGAAGTTGCAACCAAAAAACTGAAGGCACTAAACCCCGAAATCGAAATTGTACCCTACATCGTTCAACTTAACAATCAAAACGCATTGGAGATTTTAAAAAGTTACGATATCATCATCGATGGAAGCGATAATTTCAGCACCCGGTATTTGGTGAACGATGCCTGCGTGTTGCTCGATAAGCACTTGATTTATGGTGCCGTGATGCGTTTTGAAGGGCAAGTGGGCGTTTTCAACCTCGAAAGAAACAACCTGAAAACCAATTACCGCGACTTGTTTCCCACACCGCCCGATGCGGCAAGTGCACCTTCTTGTAATGACGTTGGGGTTTTGGGGGTTTTGCCGGGTATAATCGGCACTTGGCAAGCTTCAGAAGCCCTAAAAATCATCACCGGAATAGGAATGCATTTGGCTAATAAATTACTAACTATTAATCTGTTGCATAATTCTTTTTACGAATTTCAATTGGCAAAAAACTCTAAAAGTGAAATGGAAATGCCTAAAGATGCCACTGCTCTTTTGCAGTTTAACTACGATTGGTTTTGCAATAAAGCCTATGAAAACATACTTTCCTGCAAAGCCTTTGATCAACTTCTAAAACAGCAAAAATGCCTCATCATAGATGTGCGAGAGCCCAATGAAATGCCGATTATCACTGAATTTGAAACGCTGCAACTTCCGTTGAGCCGCTTTAGCGAAAGCATTGCTGACAAGACATTTAACAACACCGTGGTAGTACTTTGCCAAAGTGGGCAACGCAGTTTAAAAGCCTTAGAACTTTTAAAAAAACAACATCCAAAACTCACCGCATTCAGTTTGGAAGGCGGTATAACCCAATGGAAAAAATCACATTAAAATAAAACCAATGAGCAATCACAAACCAAAAAAAATATTTATAGACGGTGCCATTCCGCCGGAATTTATTGGTGAAACCATCGCCAAACACAGCAGCAAAAAAGACATTGGCGCACACAATATTTTTCTTGGTCAGGTGCGCAATGATGTCATCGAAGGTAAAACAGTAGCTGCTATTGATTATTCAGCTTATGAAGAAATGGCAAATGAGAAGTTTCACGAAATCCGCGAAGCCGCTTTTGAAAAATACCCGTTGAATTGTATGCACATTTACCACAGCTTGGGAAGCGTAGCCGCCGGCGAAATCTGTTTGTTTGTCTTCACTTCCTCCAAACACCGAAAAGATGCTATTGCTGCTTGCGAATACCTTGTAGAACGAATCAAAGCCGAAGCACCTGTTTGGGGTAAGGAAGTTTTTGAAGATGAAAGTTTTAACTGGAAAGTAAATAATTGATGATTGATTTTAGAAGTCTTTATTCAATCATCAATATTAAATAGTCAATATACAATAATCAATCAAAATGGTCGATATCACCTTTAAAATCAAATCACACCGCATTGCCGTGGCACAAGCTATTGTAAAAGTTAGCAAACAAGAAACCATTGATGCCATCCATAACAAAACCGTACCTAAAGGCGACGTGATAGAAGCGAGCCGCGTGGCGGGACTTTTTGGCATCAAAAAGACAAGCGAAATGATTCCCGATTGCCATCCGCTGCCGGTAGAATTTGCAGCCGTAAGGCACCGCATCGTGGGCTTGGAAATCATCATAGAAACCGAAGTTCAAACCATTTACCGCACCGGCGTGGAAGTAGAAGCAATGCACGGTGCGTCTGTGGTGGCGCTCACCATATACGATATGCTGAAACCCATCGATAAGGAAATCGAAATCAAAAACATCAAACTCCTTAAGAAAAAAGGCGGAAAATCCCAATATAAAGTTGTTTTAAGCCGAACCATCAAAGCAGTGGTTATTGTGTGTTCCGACAGTATTTCTGCCGGAAAAAAACAGGATTTTGCAGGAAAGGCAATCATTCAAAAATTAGAAGATATTGGCGGCGTAAGCATTGAGGATTACGTGATTATACCCGATGAAATTTCAGAAATACAAGCAAAAGTTCTAGCACATTACGATAAAAAAACAGACCTCATCATCGTTACCGGAGGCACCGGATTATCAGCTCGCGATGTCACACCCGAAGCTATCAAGCCTTTGTTGGATCAGGAAATTCCGGGAATTGGCGAAGTGGCGCGTGCTTACGGGCAAGAACATATGCCGTATGCAATGTTATCTCGAAGTTTGGGCGGGCTCAAAGGAAATTCGCTTATCTTGGCATTGCCCGGCTCTACCCGTGGTGCTGCCGAAAGTATGGATGCGTTGTTTCCGTATCTGCTGCACATTTTTAAAATTATGGAACATTCGGCACACGAATAATTTGTAGACCAAAATTGGGGTTGATAATTTTTTATATCTATATTTAATCGCTATATTGCAATATAATAATATATTTTAAAAATCAAAGCAATGAAAATAACAATTTTAGACCCAGCCATGTGCTGTAGCACCGGAGTGTGCGGAGAAGATGTAGATGATGCCTTGGTAGCAACCGCTGCCAATGTAAAGTGGCTAAAATCCCTTAGATATGAAGTCAATCGACACAATATTTCAAATGATGGTGCGGTTTTCAAAGACTATCCACAGGCGGTTGATAAACTCAAAAAAGAGGGTGTGGATTCGCTCCCTTACATTTTGGTGAACGATCAAATCGTGATGGCAGGAAGCTATCCCACCAAATCCGAATGGATGCAATTTTTGGGTAATGAAACTTCAGAAGCTCAAAATCCAAAAACTGAAGTTGACGATACCACAAAAATCAACCTCCTGATTTCCATCGGTTCGGCCATTGCGGCTTCGAACGAGAAAGCACTTAAGCATTTTGTAGATGAAGCAAAAACAGCGAATATTTCCATCGAAGAAATAGCTAATGCCCTGAATATTGGCAACAATTTGCGTACTGAAGTATCACAAACAGTGGTGCAAACAGCCAATGCTTTACTAAGCGAAATACAACCCGCGACTTCTTCTTGTTGCTCTGGTTCAAGCTGTTGCTAATGGGTTAACCTCAAAATACAAAAAAACATGAAAATGTCAACACAATATCTCTTTTTCACCGGCAAAGGTGGTGTGGGAAAAACCTCTCTATCCTGTGCCACCGCAGTAAAAATGGCGGACGAAGGCAATAAGGTTTTACTCGTGAGTACCGACCCGGCATCTAATCTGCAGGATGTGTTAGACAGCCCCATTTCAGAAAAAATACAGCCTGTAAAAGGGCTTCAAAACCTTTCGGCCATCAATATTAACCCGGAAGTCTCAGCTCAGGAATACCGCAACCGCGTGACTGAACCTTTAAAAGACATTTTGCCAGAAGCAGACATCAAGAAAATGAACGAGCAGCTTTCGGGTGCTTGCACCACGGAAATCGCTTCCTTTGATGAGTTTTCACGATTTATTTCCGGCGAAAATGAAGGCGGAAATTTTGACGTGATCATCTTCGATACGGCTCCTACAGGACACACCTTACGATTGTTGGAGTTGCCGGCTGCATGGGCATCTTTCTCAGAAGAAAATCCGGATGGCGCTTCTTGTCTGGGTCCAACTTCCGCCTTAAAAAGCAGTCAGGAGCGCTACAATAAAGTGGTGGCAACCTTGAGAGATGCCAAACAAACCACCTTTTATCTCGTGGCAAGAGCTGAAAAATCATCAATCAAAGAAGCTTCCCGCACCAGTGCCGAGTTACAATCGTTGGGACTCAACCACCAAAAATTATTGGTCAACGGGGTATTCAAAGCGCTGGATCAATCGGACGCTTTCGCCTTGAAAATGGAAAAAATGGCACAGCAGGAAATGGCTGATTTGCCTAAAAACTTACAAGATCTGGAACAGCAACGTTTTCCGTTGTTACCTTACAATGTGTTAGGCATTGAAAAACTGCGCTCTTTGCTCGATACGATCCTGCAAGAAAAAGTAGTGCAGCAAACGCTTTCATCCACAAGCGTTCTAGTCCACGAACTCAACGGCATCGACCAGCTGGTCGATGACTTGACCAAGGAGCAGAATCACGGATTGATTATGACGATGGGAAAAGGCGGTGTGGGTAAAACCATTGCTGCTTCGGCCATCGCGGTGATGATTGCCCGCAAGGGTTTTGAAGTACATCTCACTACGACAGATCCGGCTGCTCACGTGCAGGATTTTATCAATCAGTTGGGAAGCTTACCTGAAAATATGACGGTTGATCGCATTGATCCCAAGGTGGAAACCCAACGCTACACCGAAAAGGTTTTGGCTCAAAAAGGTGCAAATATGGACGAGCAAGGTAAGAAGTTATTGTTAGAAGATTTAAAATCGCCTTGCACAGAAGAAGTAGCCGTATTTCACGCCTTTTCAAAAGCCATTCAGCAAGCCAAGCGCAAGTTTGTGGTAATTGATACTGCACCCACCGGGCATACTTTATTGTTACTTGATACAGCCGGAAGCTACCACCGCGAAGTGATGCGCACTACCGGAATGGATCCCGCTAAAATAAAAACGCCTTATATGGCATTGCAAGACGGCAGTTTGTCTAAAGTGATTTTGATTTCCTTGCCGGAAACCACCCCAATGCGTGAAGCTACGGCCTTACAAGAAGATTTGAAACGTGCGGGCATTTCGCCTTATGCTTGGGTGGTCAACCAAAGTCTTTCAATGCAAGACGGACTCAAAGACCTTTTATTGAAAAGCAGGGCTTTGGCAGAAGTGGATGTTATCAAAAACATCGAGAACACTCTTACAAACAAAATTTACGGCATTCCTTTTTTACCCAAAGAGCAACTTTTGACGGCACTCCTAGAATTTTATGATACCAAACAACTGGTAAAAGAAAAAAAATAGGCATCACAAAAACCGAACTTTTATCGTGCGTTTTATTATTATCTTTTATATTAAACAACAAAGAATTTTTATTTAGAACTTATTTAAACTTTTATCAAAATAAGAGCAAACCCTAACTTATCTCGGAGAATGCTCAACAGTAGCCTCACGAACCCAATAATAATCTAAATTTTGATGCAGTTTGGCATTGATTAGTTCCATGCCTTCTTGGTAGGTGCTGCCTTGCGGAACGGCAACGGCTTGACCGTTGGGCAGTGAAACCATGTAGAAACCGTCTTCAAATTTTGATAATTTGACATCTGTTCCGTCTATATTTTCTGCATACCAGGTTTTTTCTTCCGGCAAGTAATACATGTTTACTTTTTTGCCCTTTTTTTTCCCGGAGAGAACGGCCACCGAAAAATGATTTTGGGTAGCGGTAAGCTGGTATTTCACACCGTCTTTTTCTACAAATTGGTTTTCGATATCGCCCGCTTGCATAGCTATCGGGTTGGAACCGGACCAAAATTCAATCACGTTGAAGATGATTAAGTCTCCCAAAAAAAACAACGGATAAACCGGGATGATAAAGAATCCCCAAAAAATGGCATTGTTGACAAACTTGCTGTCGGAAACCCCTTCGTTCCAGTTCTTAAGGTTGTTAAAAGCTTTGAATTCGCCGAGACATGATGAAGACAGAATGCTTGCAGTTAGCACAAGTGCTAGTAGGTTTTTTTTCATAAAAATTGAATTAATTAGTATAATTTAAATCTGTTGGTGTCTATACACCTCCCTAACGTTTTTCATCAGGTTTGACGAGTAAACGAAATCGACTATTGCTTTATTGTCTGTGTTAAAAATCTCTTTGTTGCTCCCCTCCCACGCCTTTAATCCGTCTTTGAGAAACACGATTTTTTCTCCGATTTCCATCACCGAATTCATGTCATGCGAATTGATTACCGTGGTGATGTCAAACTCGCGGGTGATTTCCTGAATCAGGTTGTCAATCAAAATGGATGTTTGCGGATCAAGCCCTGAGTTGGGCTCGTCACAGAATAAATATTTGGGATTGAGCACAATGGCACGAGCAATAGCGACTCTTTTTTTCATACCACCCGAAAGCTCTGAAGGTAATTTTTTATGCGAATCTTTGAGGTTGACCCTTTCCAAAACCATATCGACCCTTTCTTTCATTTGGGTTATGTTCATACTGGAAAACATTTTGAGTGGAAATTTCACATTTTCTTCGACACTCATCGAATCGAACAATGCACTTCCTTGAAAAACCATCCCGATTTGAGTGCGCAACTCACGCTGTTCGTCATAGTCTAAGTTTTTATAAACATGCCCTTCAAAAGATATTTCGCCTTCATCGGGTTTAAAAAGCCCAATCATGCACTTCAAAAATACTGTTTTCCCGGAGCCGCTTTGACCGATGACGAGGTTGGTTTTTCCCTTGTCAAAACAAGTGCTGATTCCTTTGAGTACTTCAACACTGTCAAATGTTTTATGTAAGTTTGTTACCGTTATCATCAGCTGAGAAGTAATTGTGTTATGATATAATTTAAGACAATAATCACCACGCTGGTCCAGACGAACGAGGTGGTACTCGCTTTACCAACTTCCAGCGCGCCGCCTTGCATGTAATATCCATGAAAAGCCGGTATGGTAGCCAAAACAAAAGCAAAAACCAAGGTTTTGATGAAAGCATAGATGACGTGAAATTGAATAAACTCTACCTGTATGCCTTGGGTGTAGTCTGAAGATGTAGCAAAACCACCCATCACTGCCGCAACCCATCCGCCAATGATTCCGAGAAACATGCTGATGGCAATAATAAACGGATAAAGCATCATGGCAATTATTTTGGGGAAGATGAGATAGTTAAGCGAATTTACGCCCATAACTTCTAAGGCATCAATTTGTTCGGTAACGCGCATGGTGCCAATGCTCGAAGTGATAAAAGACCCAACCCTGCCTGCCATGATTATAGAAATGAAAGTAGGCGAAAATTCGAGTATGATGGATTGCCGGGTGGCAAAACCAATCAGAAATTTTGGTAACAAAGGGTTGGTAAGGTTTAGAGCCGTTTGAATGCTCACAACACCCCCTACAAAAAACGAAATAAAGGATACGATTCCCAACGAACCAAGTATGAGATCATCAACCTCTTTCATCAAAACTTCTTTGAAGTCACACCCACGAGGCGGCCTGCTGAAAACTTTCCGCAACATGATGAAGTAAGCACCAATCTTAGTAATATGTTTCATGTGTATTCGATTTCTTTACTTAGAAGTCAATCTTTTGGCTAAAGTAGAAAAAAACGATTGATTATCTCAATTTTTAAAAGGGCTTTAACCTTAGATAAAACAAACCGGCTCAAATTGAATTGACAAAAAAATCCGAAGAAATTCTCCGGATTTTTATTAACTGTATCGACGGCAGCTGTTAGTAGAAAACTGCTCTATTATCTTCTATCTTCGCTTTGGCTTTCAAGGCATTAAAAATGTTGCCAGAAACCGGCGCGCTGCGTTGGTTCAAAATGGCATCTCCATAGGAAAGATAACTTTGGATGTCCTCAGCTTTATTCAGTTTGATAACTTTTATTTTATACACTCCATTGTTTCCTTCCAAAGCTACAGATGTTTGATCCGGTTTGAGGCTAAAAGCAGCTCCCACCACTTCGGGTTCCCTACCTGCTCCTGCTATCATCGGGTTTTTTCGGTTTACGGCTAATGCGCTTTCAATACTTACGTTGTAAGTTTTCGCTGCATCATCCATGTTGAGCTTGGCAATTTTTTCTTTGATGATGGCAGCCTTCTTTTGATTTCTCAAGATTGGCAAGACGCGGATGGAAGCATCTTCAGGTTTCATCAGCCCTTTTTCAGCTTTTTTGGTCAGTTGGACTACTGCATAATCTCCATTTGCCAAATCGAATCTTTTGATGTCTCCAATTTTGGTGTTTTCTTCAAATGTCCATTGAACCAGGCTTCTGTTTGATCCAATCCCGGGAAGTAATTCGTCTAAGAGGTGAATAGAGTTAATGGGATTTGCTTGGTATTTATTTTGGTCAGCGACTTCTTGAAAATCTTTTTCTTTCACGGCCAATTCAAACTTGGTGGCGGTTGTAAACAAATCGGAAATTGTCTTGTCTGAAGGCTCTATCCTTCTGGCTAAATTGGCCACTTTCACGACTTTCACCGTGCCTTTTTGGTCGTCAATTTTAATGATGTGATAGCCAAATTGTGTTTCTACAATTCCGATGTCGCCTTTTTTATTTTCAAAAACATAATCGTTGAATGGTTTTACCATCGTACCGTGTGCAAAATATCCCAAATCACCTCCCTTGTCCCTGTTTGACTGATCAATTGAATATTTGGGAGCCAATTCGGTAAATTTGATTTGATTACTTTTGATGACTGTCAAAAGACTATCAACCAATATTTTGGCTTCCGATTTTGGCAAAGCATCCAGACCCGCAGATTGCAATCCTTGATAAGAAACCAGAATGTGGCTTGCTTTGACTGAATCCGGCTGTACTGTAGCGGCTACAACTTTGGTGGCTTTAAAAAAAGCTCCATCGCGGTATGGCCCGAAGATTTTTCCTTCTGGCGTGGCCAATATACTGTCAGCTACATTGGACGGCAATTGATTTTTTGTGACAAAGGTGTTCTCGTAAGGCAAGTCAGAATTCGCTGCCAAGAATTCGCTGATTTCGGTTGTGTTTTTCAATCCTTTGACAGTGTCATTTTTTTGAGTCTCCGAGTTGTATTCAACCCGATCGTTTAGCAAAGATAGAACGGCTTCTTTTACTTGGTTTTCATCCTCCAACGAAGCTTTTTCCTGAAACAAGACAAATCGGATACCTCTCGAAGCTTCTTCTTCAAAACTTTTCGGGTGCTCTTTCACGTAAGCTAAAATTTCTTCTTTGCTTACCTCTATCTTGTCATCTGCGATGGCTTTATAGGGAATCAAAACAAAATTGAAATCTACTAAATCGCGCTCATTATGGTAGGCCCATTTCGATTCGAGTTTGGTTGCGGTAAAGCCTCCTTTAACCAGATTGAAAAAATGTTGCTGAATGGCATTGGCAGCTAAGCTCTTTTCGTAATCTAACCACTGCCTCCAAATTTCACCCCCTTCTTTTTCTATACTTGCAATGTATTCACGAAGCCTGTACTCATCAAAAAACCCATTTTCATTTTGGAAGTTTGGATTGTTTACCAAACTCGCCATCATGATGTTCCACTGTTCGTCTTTTTCTACCGTTAAACCAAGTTTTTCAAATTGTTCTTCGAATAGTATTTTTCCTACTTCTTGATCCCAAACATATCGAACAGCCTGCGTGTTCGTCGCGTTTGGCCCTAAGTTGGCCTGTGCGTTATCTACTTTTTGTCTGAAACTCAGCATATCGATGTCAGTTCCGTTGACAACACCTATGTTTTTGGGGTTTCCGCTATTAAAACCACCTTTTGTGAGTACATCAGATAAAATAAAGGCAAAAAGTGCCAAAGCTATAATCAGGATAAGAATCAGCGTACGTTGTCTAATCTTTGAAAGTATTGCCATTGTGCTTAAATATTAAAAAAATTCAGTCGGCGAAAATACCATTTTTAAATGAATAATGAAATAAGAATGTGGTATTTATTTTTTATGAAAATACGAAAAATCTGGACCAGTTGGCAGAAGTCGAGTGCAAGAGATTGAGAGAATGGAGGCGTAGGCTTAGAAATCGTCAGTTGGTAACCGGATAACCAGATTTTTTAATCCGATTTTAATATTTTCAGGGTGACTAAATCAATCTTGGTATTTGAAGCTTCGAGTATGGTAAACTGGTATTTATCTATCTGGACTACTTCATTTATTTGAGGAATCTCTTCGGTATAATTGACTATCAGCCCGCCTAATGTCTCATAGTTTTCGTCTTCCGGCAAATCCAATTTATGAACTTCGTTGATGTAGTCAACTTCCAATCGGGCAGAAAATTTGAAAAACGTCTCGTCTATCTGGATTTCAATTAGTTCATCCACATCGTGTTCGTCTTCTATTTCCCCAAAAAGTTCTTCTACTATGTCTTCCAAAGTAATGAGCCCGGCTGTCCCTCCATATTCATCGAGGACAACTGCAATGCTTTTTCGTTTTTTGATTAACAAGTCCAGTATATCTTTTGTAAGCATCGTTTCAGGGATAAATTCGATGGGTTTTAGGATGCTCGTAATATTTTTTGGTTTTTTGAACAAATCGAACGAGTGGATATATCCAATGATATCATCAATATTCTCTTTGTAAATCAATATTTTTGAATAGCCTGTTTCGGTCAAAATTTTGACGACATCAGCGACCGGGGTTTGTATATCCACTGCTTCGATTTCCGTTCGAGGCACCATAATTTCCCGGGCTTTTATTTCAGAAAACTCAAGTGCATTTTGAAAAATCTGAATTTCCGAATCCACTTGGTTTTCGTTGTCATTTTTTTCAATCTGTTCGTTGATATAATGTCCCAATTCCATTTTTGTAAAGGTCAATTGGATGGCATCACCTGAAGTTTTAAAAATATATTTCAGTATCCAATCGGTCAATTTCATGATTAGTTCGGACGGGATTGAAAGCAACAACATGATGACATAGGCCGGAAAGGACAACCATTTCAACAAAGAATTGGCATAGACTTGAAAAAAAACTTTTGGCAAAAATTCGGCGGTAATCAGAATGACTAAAGTTGAAAGGATGGTTTGAGCCAATAGGTTAAAATCGGTCAGCAGGCTGTTTACAAACCCAAATCGTGTCGGGTAGAGCCGAACAAACAAGCCCATCAAAAATTTACCCATAAAATAACCGTAAATTACCAAAGAAAGATTATTACCCACCAGCATAGTGGTGATAAACTTGGAAGGTTTTGCGGTAATTCTTGACAACAACATACCAAAAAGGTTATCTTGCTTTTTCTCAATTTCAACTTGAATTTTGTTTGCAGTGACAAAAGCGATTTCCATGCCCGAAAAAAATGCGGACAGCAATAAGGTAATCAGAATAATAGGCATCTCAGGATTCATGAATCTTGGTCATTTCTGCTTTCAAATTTCTTTCTGAAATTTCTTTTAAAAAAGTACATAAAAAGCGTAACAATGGCAAAAAGAGCATACAGATAGGCTTTTTCAGAGGCTACATGCCAAATTGTAATTGATTGATAGATAAAAAAAACAGCTATGATTAGGTAGCCAAATTCAATTATTTTATAAACATACTTATTCATTTCCTATTGATTTTCATTTATGAGGCTTTCTGCGCTGAATCTGGTGATGTTGATAATGGTGAGGTCTAAGTTGAAATCAATCCCAAAACCTTCCACTACCGAGCCATCCACATCGGTAAATTTAAATTTTTTTTCTGAGAAGAGCCACTCGTTTTTTTGATCCCAAAAAAGTTGGTCGGTTTCCAATAAAGCACCATCGTGTTTGATGATTTTGACATTGCCAAGCAGTTCAATCACGTCCATGCTGTCGTAGTTGACCGCTTTGTCGGCTTTGACCGTGGTTTTGAAATTGTTTTTGTCGAAAAAATAAAGGAGGAGGCCTTCAGGAAAACGGGAGAATGAAAATTTCCGGTTGCTGTAATCAATCATTTTGGCACTGATGAGATGAGAGGTTACCCTGCCTGAATCAGTATATTTCAGGCTAAAATTTTCTGCTATGCCGATGGGTGCTCTTGAAGTCAGTTGCATTTTTTGAATCTTACCCAGATTGTCCTGACAAGAAAAAAACATTGCCACAACAAGCGTTGCGGCAATGTGAAAAGTTAAGGCTTTAAAGTTACCCTTAAGCATTTTGAAAGGGATCAGGTTTTTTAAAAATTTATAAGTTGGGAACTCTCACACTCAGACCAATCCAGCAACCGATTTTGATGGTTTCACCAGCTCTGGCTCCTTGAAAAATATCGGCTTTTGAGGGTGCTTTAGCCATAAAGTTGTCCACAAAACTTTGTGCTACCGAACGCACGGTGGCATCTACTTGACCTGCCCTGCGAGCCACGTCAGCGGCCAACCAGTAAACAGCTCTTTTATCAAAAACAGTTTCCCCACAGTCATTTGCACTGCTGCCATACATTTGGGCAATCAACAGATAGGCTTTCCCCATCGAAGGGTTGAATGACAAGGCTTTGTTTGCATAGGATCTTGCGTTGCCGAGTGCACCTCTCTTTCTCAACACAGTTGCTATTTTGTAATAAATTTCTGCTTTTTTGAAATTATCTGCATTCAATTCAGCAGACTGGTTAAAATATTCAAGTGCCTTATTCATGTCTTTCTTTTGCTCTGCTAAAATACCCAAAAAGTAGGAAGATTGAGCAGATGGGTCGATGGCGTGATAGGCCTCAACCAATTTAAAATAGAGCGGGTCTTCGGTACATTCTTTCTCAGACATTCTGGATGCAGCGGCGTTCAACCATTTTGCATCGGTTTTTTTGTTTTCAAAATCTTTGTTATACAATGGAATAAGATTATCACAATCAGCCAATATGCCTAACTTGGCATCGATGCTGTCTGACACAGTCCCGAATGAACCGAGGTTGACATCAGCTACTTGGAGCGAACGTTCTTCTTTGGGGGAAAGCGTTCCGGCTTCTTGTTTTGGAAGAAGTTCATTCAAAACAGAAGACAATTTATTAGATTCTTCGACTATTTTGGCTTTTACGTCGTCATATTTATCGAAAACAGATTGAATTTCTGCATCACCGGAATTGTACAAATCCACCAAAAGTGAAAAATAGGCATATAAACCACGTGGGTTGGTGAAATTTTCTCTATCGTTAGTGAATGCAGTGTCCAATATACTGTAAATTTCCTTTTTGGTGCCAATGTTGTTTTCCATCATGGCCATGGCTTTGTCCACCAATACTTTACCTTCTTTTCCGGGGAAATATTGAAGACGCTCGTCATAGAGTTTGATAAGGTCGTTGATAAAAGCCGTTTTTTGCTCACCCGAAGTTTTGCTTATCTTATCTTCCAAGATTCGCTCACCATAGATGTAGGTAGCTAAATTTAAATTAGGGCAATTTTTACGGACACGTGTCCAGGGCTCAAAAGCGGCATCATAGTTTTTGACTTTGGCACTTTCCACGAAGAGCGACAGATCAACCGAACAATCTTGTGCTACTGAAACTAAGCTGCTAAATACAAAGGCGGTCAATAAAATTAAGTTTCTTGTCTTCATCTTTTTTAATCTTTAATGGCAAATTTAGTAAATTAATTATATTTTCTTTTAACAAACCAACGATCATTAAATGAAAGTCCGATTCTAATGTTAAAGTATTTTTCCTTGACTAGTCCATTCGTTGTAGTTCCCTTCTGCCCAAATTCAAATCCAATATTGGCGTTTGAGAAAGATTGAAACCCACTTATGGGCAATCCCATCCCAAAAGATATGCCAAAGTCGTCAATTGATTGATTATTGATTACGATTCCTGTTTCTTCATACCGTATTCCTGCCATGTAAACTACTCTGCTCAAGTAGCTTGTAAACGAATTGTATTTGGGAATAAAATATCCACCCGCCGCTAACCTCGAGCTGTTTTCAAACGAAACATTTCCAATATTGATAAACCGGTTGGTAAAATTCTTGCTTTCGACATTGGTATATTGAATACCGGCAAACCATTTTCTGGGTTTGCCTATCCCGGTTCCCACCGATATCATTTGCGGGATTACCAAATCGGTATCGGGTACATCGACCGCTAAAGAATCGGTTGGAAAACCAACACCGGTGGCTGAAAAAATGACTGTTGACAGCAATCTTCTATTTTCCGAAGTTAAGCTGACCTCCGGAGAATAAGTGAGGGAAGAGCTAATTTCGAGGTCTTTTTTTATTTTCATTTGATGATGGACACCTAAGGTATAACTAAATCCATATAAGTCTGAGCGGTCGTTTTCACGTGATCCCAATTGAACATCAGCAAAGGAAATGGTATTTTGGTTTTTGATGTTTCCGAAATTGTAGTTCCCTTCTACTCCCACGCTCCAGTTTTTGTTTAGTTGGTATCCTGCCGATAAATAAATCCGGTTGATACCCCCGGAACCTTCAAATTGAGAGACACTCCCTACTATGGTGTCGGTATTTTGCAATTCAAACCCTACCGAACTGAATGGCATAAAACCAAATCCAAGGCCTATTTTTTTGTTGATTGGAAATGCCATTGACAAATAATCGAGTGTCGCATTGTCTGTGTTTGCAGTTGCATTATCAGTCTCAAATTGGATGGAATTGTATGTTAAACCCAAGGCATACGTTGTCAACCTTAATCTGGAATAAGATGCCGGATTTTGTAAATTGAGATGTATGCTGTCTGCAATCATTCCAATTCCACCCATGATTCGGTTTTCGTTTGTTCCCCTGAATCGCAAATCGCCAATTCCGAAAAACGAGTAGGGAGATTTGCTTCCTTGTTGTGCTAAGCCAATGGTGGCGTACAAAAGTACAAGTATAAATAAATTTTTTTTAATCATTTAGTTAATTGTAATCTAATAAATCATTAAGTCCTTCCAGTAAAAAATTTGAATTGGCAAATATGCAGTTTTTTAAATGATGACGCAAGTATTCAGCATCCCCTCCTGTTAAAATTATTGTTAATTTCTCATTTTCAGCAAGATATTTATCAATCATCCCGTTCATTTCAAAAACAATTCCATTCTCTATTCCTGAGTGTATGGCACTCTTGGTGGTGTTTCCAATGAGTTTATAAGACAAGTCTCTGCTCAATAAAGGTAATTTTCCCGTAAAGTGATGAACGGCTTTGTATCGCATTGATAAACCGGGTGAAATGGCTCCTCCCAAATATTCGTCTTTTTCGTTTTTGTAATCATACGTGATGCAACTTCCGGCATCGATTACCAATACAGCTTGTTTTGGATATTTAAAGGTGGCTTCACTAATCAAAGCAATTCGATCTGCACCTAAAGTTTCAGGTGTTGCATAAAGATTGACAAATGGCACGCGTGTTTGGCTGTTTAATTTAAGTACATGATTGTGGCTTTTCAAAAATAGCTCTTCTCTAGCATCAAGATTAGTTACTGAGCAAACAATGGTTTTGAGAATTTTAAACTGATTATGGAGCTCAGCAAACGAAGTTTCCAAAGCATCGTGGTTGATTATCGATTTAACAAGCATTTGTTTGTTTTTGAAAACAGCTAATTTAATAGCCGAGTTTCCTACATCTATCACCAAATTCATCTGATTGGTTTTGTTTGCAAAAATAGGAATAGATATTTTTAAAAAAATTATTTTGGGAGTATAAAAAATGAAACTATATTTGCACCCGCATTTAGGCAAAGGTACCTTAGCTCAGATGGTAGAGCAATGGACTGAAAATCCATGTGTCCCTGGTTCGATTCCTGGAGGTACCACAAAACATACCCACTTTTCTATAGGTGGGTTTTTTTATTAAGTTTGGTGACTTCAATTAAACATTTCAAACTGCGCTACCAAATGTTTTGAACCCAAACTAATTATACTTCTTTCGCAGACATCACATGAAATCACAAGCCGGTTAATCCTTTCATAAATCCTTAAGCCAGCCTCAATAACCATCAATCCGCGGAAGCATTTTCTTTATCCATACAATTTGTCCCAAATGATAATGTGTATGTTCGATGATACCGTGGAGGTTTCGGTAATGGTCTCCTTATTTTTCTTCTGAAAAAGCTTCCCAAAGTTTGTTTTCAGGCAACTCTGCCAGCAAATCAGCAAATTTTTAGGTATCTGTCTAGGCGCTATCGCGCAAATTTTACAAATCTTCCCGTGAGTGGACAGGCGGATGATGGTCAAAACTGTAAGCATCCTCATGTATTGAGCGGTTTGCTTTCCAAAACATCCAATGCGGCACGCACATAGTAATGGATGTGGTAAACCAATTCTACGATGCTGTTGAAACCATCAACTTGCATAATAGCCTACTGTCAGGTGACTCCTTCTAAGTATTGTTTCATATTTAAAAAAGCCCGGTTTCCGCCAAAATAAACTTCTCTAAAATGTTTGGCAATTGGTCGGGGAGGTTCATAGATTTTTGTTTAAGGTTGGCTTATCTTACAAATCTATCCATTTATTCTTTATATTTAACCCCTGTTGACCTGATTCTCAAGCCAATTCCCTAACTTGCATCTTCCAATCAACTCCGAAAATGACTGACAAAGAAAATGAAAATTTACCGGTATGGACAAATCAAATCACACCGGCAGTGTTGGCTCAAATGTGCAAACAACTCAACAAAGACCTCAACCGAGCGGGTTTTTTTGAACAAATAAGCGAAGTGGCTGACCCGGTTTTAATGAAAAACCAATTGGAAGCTGTTTTGCAAAAGCATTTATCTGCAGATTCTAAAAAAATCTCCAATCTGCTCTATGCTGTCGATGTGCCCGAAGCCGAACTCAACGCGTTTTTATCCGAAGAAATCGTCGAATTAAGCACAGCACTTACTTGGCTGATTATCAAGCGTACTTGGCAGAAAATAAACCTCCGGATCAACGGTTTTCGGACAGTTTGAAGTTATTGAATAAAATTAAACTGTGATTTTGTATATTTAAAAAAATAAATACGACTTAGTTTTCTGTCTCATTTATCGTAATTTTGAAAAATTATTTGAATTCAATTTTCCCATAGAAAGCCTTACATACAATGGATAAATTTTCCTTTCTCAACGCGGCACACACTGCCTTCTTTGCCCAATTATACGACCAATATCTCATCAATCCTGACAGCGTTGAACCCAGTTGGCGTGCCTTTTTTCAAGGTTTCGATTTCGGACTCGAATCTGGCGGGGAAGAAAGGACAATTTATGTGGAAAGCGGCAAGACGCAAATAGAAGTTCCAAAAGATGTTCAAAAAGAGTTTCAGGTAGTCAAACTCATCGAAGGATACCGCACCCGTGGGCATTTGTTTACCAAAACCAATCCCGTTCGCGAACGACGCAAATACAGCCCCACATTAGACATTGAAAATTTCGAGCTCAGCACAGCCGACTTAGACAGCGTTTTTAACGCCGGAGAAGTAATCGGAATCGGTCCCGCAACACTCCGAAAAATCATCGAACATCTCGAAAATGTCTATTGTGCCTCTATCGGTATCGAATTTATGTACATTCGAAATCCAGAAGTGATTCAATGGATTCAAAGCCGAATCAGCCTAGACGAAAACAAAACCATTTTCTCACCTGAAGAGAAAAAAAACATACTCAATAAACTCAACCAAGCATATAGTTTTGAAACGTTTTTGCACACAAAATACGTCGGCCAAAAACGATTTTCACTCGAAGGAGGTGAGTCACTCATACCTGCCCTCGATGCCATCATCGAAAAAGGAGCAGAATTGGGTGTGGAGCAGTTTGTGGTCGGTATGGCACACCGCGGTAGGCTCAATGTACTGACGAATATATTCGGCAAACAGCCAAAAGACATCTTCAACGAATTTGACGGAAAAGATTATGACCAAGCAATTTTTGACGGTGATGTAAAATATCATTTGGGCTGGACATGCAACCGCGTTTCAAGAGGAGGAAAATTAATCAACATGAACATCGCGCCCAATCCATCACATCTCGAAACGGTAGGTGCAGTTGTAGAAGGTATCACACGTGCTAAACAAGACGGCCGATTTCCCAATCAACCCGACAAAGTATTACCCATAGCCATTCACGGCGATGCAGCCATCGCAGGTCAAGGCATTGTTTACGAAATCGTTCAGATGGCCAATTTAGATGGTTATAAAACCCAAGGCACCATTCACATTGTAGTAAACAACCAAATTGGGTTTACAACCAACTACATGGATGCGCGCTCGAGTACGTATTGTACCGATGTCGGAAAGGTGACACTTTCGCCCGTGTTACATATCAATGCCGATGATGTAGAAGCGGTTGTCCATGCAGTTTTATTTGCTGTTGACTTCAGAATGACTTTCCACAGAGATGTCTTTATCGATTTATTGGGCTATCGAAAATATGGCCACAACGAAGGTGATGAACCTCGTTTTACGCAGCCCAATCTCTACAAAGCCATAGCGAGCCACATGAATCCGCGTGATATATACGCCAAGATTTTAGAAGCAGACGGACTGATTGATGCAAATTATTTGGTGGAATTGGAGGCCAAATACAAGGCAGGCTTGGAATCTGACTTGGAAGAATCCCACAAAGAAGACAAAACCTTCATCACCCCGTTTATGCAAGATGAATGGGAGGGTTTCGAAACGGTTGACGAAATCGCTATGATGAAAGATTTCGACACATCTTATCCCAAAGAAAAATTGGATTTGCTCGCAAAAGCAATAACCGAACTACCCAAAGACAAAAAATTCATCCGTAAATTGGAGCGGCTGATTCAGGACAGAAACGACCAGTATTTCAAGAAAAATAGTTTGGATTGGGGACTTTGTGAGCTGTTGGCATACGCCACACTTTTGGATGAGGGATACAACCTTCGCATGTCCGGGCAAGATGTAGAAAGAGGTACTTTTTCTCATCGCCACGCAGTTTTGAAAGTGGAAGATTCTGAGGAAGAAATCATCTTGTTAAACAACATGAATGAACAGCAAGGAATTTCTTATTTCTACAACTCTTTGCTTTCCGAATACGGCGTTTTAGGATTTGATTACGGTTATGCCATGGCAAGCCCGAATACACTCACTATTTGGGAAGCCCAATTTGGAGACTTCAGCAACGGTGCGCAAATCATGATTGATCAATACATTTCAGCCGCTGAAGATAAATGGAAATTGCAGAACGGCATTGTGATGCTTCTTCCACACGGTTACGAAGGCCAAGGAGCAGAACACTCTTCGGCAAGAATGGAACGTTACCTCCAACTTTGCGCCAAAGACAATATGTTTGTGGCAGATTGTAGCACACCGGCAAACCTGTTTCACTTGCTCAGACGACAACTCAAAACACCTTTTAGAAAACCGTTGATTGTCTTCACACCAAAAAGCTTATTGCGACATCCCAAAGTGGTTTCGACTATCGATGATTTGACTACCGGCAAATTTCAAAAGGTAATAGACGACGTGGAAGCCAATCCAAAAAAAGTAAAATCATTGGTGTTCTGCACCGGAAAATTTTACTACGAATTGCTGGGAGAAAAAGAAAAAAGAAAACGTGATGACATCGCTTTGATCCGTATCGAGCAGTTGTTTCCCCTTCCGGCGGTAGAGATTCGCTCAATTATCAAAAAATACGGAGCCGATGAAGTGGTTTGGGCGCAAGAAGAGCCTCAAAACATGGGCGCTTGGGGATTCCTCTTGTTGCACTTGGAAGAGGCCAAAACCTTTAGGCTTTGTTCGCAACCGTTCTATGGCGCACCCGCAGCAGGAAGTGCCGAACGATTCAGGCAAAGACACGAAAGAGTTTTGAATGAGGTTTTCGAAACGAAGAAATAAATCTTAAATTTGGAGTCTTGCATCTAATTTTCAAAAAAGACTATCAAAAAACATATTAAAACCAAAAAGTAAATCATGATTTTAGAAATGAAAGTGCCTTCACCGGGCGAATCTATCACCGAAGTTGAAATTGCCCAGTGGTTGGTAAAAGATGGTGATTACGTAGAAAAAGACCAAGCCATTGCTGAAGTTGATTCAGACAAAGCCACCCTTGAACTCCCTGCTGAAGCTTCTGGCACCATCACGCTCAAGGCGGAAGTTGGAGAAGCAGTATCTGTAGGAGCTGTTGTTTGTTTGATAGACACCGCGGCGGCCAAAACTCTGGGTGTTGACAAACCGGTTTTAGAAGAAAAACCAACACCCAAAGCCGAACCGGCTAAAAAAGAAACTGCTCCCGCCAAAGCAGCTGAGAAAACCTATGCTTCCGGTACTCCATCTCCGGCAGCCAAAAAAATATTAGAAGAAAAAGGCATCGCTCCGGAGACCGTCAAAGGTAGTGGACGAAGCGGACGAATCACCAAAGAAGATGCCTCAACAGCGGTACCTTCCATGGGAACTCCCGGCACGGGTTTGAGAGGGAGCGAACGCAAAAAAATGTCGATGCTGCGCCGAAAAGTTGCCGAACGATTGGTCAGTGCAAAAAACGAAACCGCCATGCTGACGACTTTCAACGAAGTTGACATGAGCGAGATTTTCCGTTTGCGAAAAGAAAACAAAGATGCCTTTGCTGCTAAACACGGTGTAGGGCTTGGTTTTATGAGTTTCTTTACCAAAGCGGTCGTCCGAGCGCTTCAATTGTATCCAGATGTCAACTCAATGATAGATGGCGATCAGATGATTACATATGATTTTTACGATATTAGCGTGGCAGTGTCCGGTCCGAAAGGCTTGGTCGTGCCTGTGGTGAGAAATGCGGAAAACTTGAGTTTCAGAGGGGTCGAAAGCGAGATTAAACGCTTGGCCATACGCGCAAGAGACGGACAAATCACCGTCGATGAGATGACCGGCGGAACTTTTACGGTGTCTAACGGTGGTGTATTTGGCAGCATGCTCAGTACTCCAATTATAAATCCGCCACAGAGTGCCATCTTGGGTATGCACAACATAGTGGAAAGACCCATCGTGAAAAATGGGCAAATCGCAATCGCACCAGTGATGTTTTTAGCCCTATCTTATGACCACCGCATCATAGACGGACGCGAGTCAGTCGGTTTTTTAGTAGCCGTCAAAGAAGCGATTGAACATCCGGAGGAACACCTGATGAATGGCGATGTGAAAAAGGCACTGGAACTTTAAAATACATTTATGAAAGATAAAGGCTCGGCAGCCTGTGAAAACTTGCCGGGCCTTGTTTTTTTTAACAGTAGATTGATTCGTAATTATCTTCAACCCCTTTTCTTCTTCATCGCTACGGCCAAGGCTTTAGCTTGTATGCTTGCTGATTTTTCCAATTGATGAACGATGTTTTGGTAGTCTTGATTATTCCGGTTTTGAGAAAGTTTAGAAACTGCCTGAACCTCACGAACGGCTATCTTAAAACCGATGATTCCATTTATTTGCCGCATGGTTTTCTCAGACATTCGGTCAACAGAAACAGGATTTTCTGAATTTTGCTCGTATTTGTCAACCATTTTTTTCAAGGAATCGTGCAACTCGTCATTTTCCATAATTTGGATGGAACCATAAACATGAACTGCAAGGTAATTCCAGGTCGGAACTTCTTCTTGTTGGTACCAAGAGGAAGAAACATAGCTGTGCGGACCCGAAAAAATGGCGAGGACTTCCTCGTTTTTTTTGAAATTTTTCCACTGCGGATTCGCTTTAGAGAGGTGACCGGACAGTTCTGTAATTCCTTCATTTTCTTCATTCAATTCAATCGGGATATGGGTTGCGTGCAATTTCCCTTCGAGTTGGCTTATGAGAATGCCAAAGCTATTTTCCTTCAAAAAATTTCTAATTTCTTGCTGATTTTCATTCCGATATTGGGATGGAATATACATTTTTTAAATTGCTAATGAACTTACTCCGCTACCAACCTGATGCCGTCTTCCCCTATGCTGATTTTTTTTTCTTTATACAGGGCACCTATTGATTTTTTGAAAGCTTTTTTGCTGATTCCGAACTCGGAATAAATATCCTCAGGTGAACTTTTGTCTGACAGCGGAAGAAATCCATTGTTGGTTTGTAAGGTTTGACAAACCATTTCACAATTTACATCGTTAAATTTCAAATATCCTATCGGCTGCAGAGAAATGTCCAATTTATTGTCTTCCCGTATTTTTTTTACATAGCCATCCAAACAATCACCAACATTGATGCTTTTGTAGATTTCGTTGGTATAAATCAGTCCTTTGTATTGATTGTTGACAATGACCGAAAAGCCCAAATCTGTTTTTTGTAAAATGATAATCGAAACATTTTCTCCCTCCTTCAAATTTTCAATCTCATTTTTCAGATATTTATCGATTTTATTGCTGGCAAAAAGCCGATTGGTTTTGGTGTCAATGTCTAAGTAAACCACGTACCACCTGCCCTGCTCCATTTTCTGCCGTTGTTCTTTGAATGGCACCATCAGCCCTTTCTCCAAACCCCAATCCATGAATGCACCGACCGTTTCAACAGCACTTACCCGCAAAAAGGCAAATTCATGCAACAAAATTTTCGGTGTCAGATTGGTAGCAATTTTTCGCTCGGAAGAATCTAAATAAACAAACACCTTTAGGACATCGTCTATTTCATATTTTTCGGGGCAATATTTGTTGGGGAGCAGGATGTCTTCGCCAAACTCATCACCCAAAAAGATGCCTACGCTTGTTTGCCTTAAAATTCTCAGTTCGTTGTATTGGCCGATTGCTATCACAGTATCAAAATTTAGAAAAACAATATATTTTCTTCAAAAGTAGTTCTAAAAAGTGAATTAAGAAATTGTCTATGAATTAAGCCTTTAAAAAAACCGCCGGGCTTTTGGTAATCTTGTATTTATATTGTGAGGTCTTACTTTGTCAATATTTTTTTCTAATTTAGGGAAAACTTTTAGCATTGAAAAAAATTCTTATTGTAGAAGATCAAATCGGTGTTTCACGATTTTTAAAACAGGGATTAGAGGAAGAATCATTCGTAGTAACGGTTGCTCAAAACGGGCTCGATGGGCTGAAATATTTATCAGAACAATCCTTTGGTTTGGTAATTTTAGACTGGAAATTACCCGGTATGAGCGGAATTGAAGTTTGTCAAAAATTCCGATTGAAAGACGCTTCTACGCCAATTCTATTCCTGACGGCAAACGACACCCTCGAAGACACTTTAAAAGGCCTTCGATCCGGCGCAAATGACTACATTAAAAAACCTTTTAGTTTTGAGGAATTGTTGGAACGCATAAAAATTCACTTCCGAGACAAAGAAGAAGAACCTATCATGACTGTCAATTTATTGAGAATTGACACCCGGACACACCAAGTTTTTAGATCCGATAAAGAAATCAACCTGACGCTGAAAGAATACCAGCTTTTGGTTTATTTAGCTACTAACAAAGGGAAAGTGTGCACGCGTAAGGACATCATCAAAGATATATGGAACATCGGTTTTGAATATGACACGGGCGTAATCGATGTTTTCATCAATTCGATTCGGAAAAAATTAGATTTCAAAGCAACCAAAGATTTAATAAAAACCGTGAGAGGAGTCGGTTATATGATTGTTGAAGAAAACTAATTTATGCGAAATTTATCCTTTACCAACCGCATTGCCTTTTACTTTATTTTAAGTACCGGGTTTCTTGTTTTCCTCATTTTTATCGCTACCTATCAAATTGTTTCGACAACGGTCAACAACCGCGTTGATCAAAATTTGAGAGCAGAGGCCACTCATCATTTCTCAGAATTGATAGCCGACCATGGTAAACTTGTTTTTCGCGACTTAGACGAATGGAGAGAAAAGGAACACAATGATCTAAACGTAAACCCGATTTTGGTGCAGATTGTAGATGAATTTGGAAATCTTATCGAAAAATCACCCAATCTGAAAAAAGAGCAAATGCAACTTAAAAAAGGGCTTACGGGCTATCAGATATACAATGAAAGTTTAAATAGTGAACTTGTCCGACAAGTGCAGATTCCTTTTTATGACGGAAAACTTCTTGAAGGCTACTTGTTGGTTGCCACACCGTTGGAAGCTGCCAAAATGGTCATACAAAACTTAAAAGATGTAATGATACTGACTTATCCTATCGCTCTTCTGATTCTATTTTTCTTGGCAAAATTTATTGCTTCACGCAGTATTCAACCAGTAACCGAAATCATTCATACTGCCGAAACTATCAACAAAGAAAATCTGTCATCCCGTGTAAAACTGCCATCAAACAAAGATGAACTTTACCAACTTTCGGAAACCATCAACAATTTGCTCGGGCGAATTGAAAATGCCGTCATAAGGGAGAAGCAATTTACCTCCGATGCTTCACACGAACTCCGAACGCCACTTTCCATCATCAAGGGAACGCTCGAAGTACTCCTCAGAAAATCGCGGACTGAAGAGGAATACAAAGACAAGATAGGTTATTGCATCAATGAAACCAATCGGCTCAACGACCTGTTAGACCAACTTTTGTTACTGGCAAGGCAGGAATCGAATAGCTTGAATACCCATCCATCTAATTTTGATATAAATAGCTTATTATTAGACATTATCAATCGGTATTCAATAAGAATATGCGGTAAATATATTCAGGTTTCTTTTGATTTTTCTAAAGAAATTTTGATTCATTCAGACTCCAATCTGCTGTCTATAATTTTGAGTAATTTACTGTCTAATGCCATTAAGTTTTCACCTGAAAATTCAAAGATTACTATTTCTGTTTCAGAAAAAAATCAAGTTGTAACGTGCAAAATTTCAGATGAAGGCATTGGCATTGCAGAGAACGAAATAAACAAGATCTACGAAAAATTCTATAGGGCATCGCTCTCAGGACAAACCGTTGCAGAAGGAAGCGGTTTGGGTCTATCTATCACAAAAAGGCTTTGCGACACGCTCAATATCCAGTTAGACATCAAGAACAACGAAAAAAAAGGCACGGAAGCAGTGTTGCAAATTCCAAAATAGAATTGAAAATAGGGTCAAAATCAATCCAACCCGTCAGACACCATTCTCAGCATGTCGTAGTCGAGTATGGAGATGTGTTTGCCATCTAATTTTATGATTTTATCTTTACCAAATTGCGACAACAACCTGATGACAGACTCCGTGGCCGTACCGACTATGCCTGCAACTTCCTCACGGGTAAGCACCAAACTCAAAGATCCGTCACTTTCTTTACCAAAATCATCTTCAAGCATAAGAAGCGTTGCTGCCAGTCGTGCTTTCATGGTTTTTTGAGACATGTTGACCAACAAATCGTCAGAATGCCTGATAGATTTGCCCATAGACTTAAACATATCAATCGTGAAGTTCGCATTTGTGCTGACGGCATTTATAATTTCAACCTGCGGAATAAAACAAACTTCCATGTCTGTCACGGCGACCGCACTGAGGTTCGTCGGCTCATTGCTCAAAGTACTTCGCTCGCCCAACAAATCACCTTTGGTGGTTAGCTTCACAATTTGGTCTTTCCCGTTTGCACTTAATTTAACCAACTTGCAAACGCCGCTTTTGATACAATACACCCCTTTTAGGTGCTCACCTTCTTCAAAAATACGCTCACCCTTTTTGAAGATTTGATCACCTTTACAACTTGTAAGATGGCTCAATTCTTCCTTGGTCAATGTCTTGAGGGAATTTAACTGGCGGACGATGCATTGCTCACACTTACTCATAAACAGTTGTTTTCATTTGCGCTAACAAATTTAAGAAAAAAACATGACAATTATCATTGTATCAATATACTTAAATATAGATTTTTGCAATGGGTATTTTAAAATCAATGTGTGATGAGTGAAGCTTCTTGCTACCACTGTGGGGATTTGTGCGATGACGAATCAGTTGTTTTTGATGAAAAAATATTCTGCTGCAATGGTTGTAAAATGGTTTATTCCATTTTTTCAGACAATGGCTTAGACTATTTTTACGAGTTAGAGAAAAACCCAGGCACCAAACCTTCCGAATCTGTCAATCGGTTTGACTATTTAAAATTGGAGGATATCGTTCAAAAGTTATTGGATTTTGAGGATGAAACCGTTCAAGTTGTCACATTCTATATTCCAAAAATCCATTGTAGCTCTTGTATTTGGATCTTGGAAAACCTACACCGAATAAATCCCAACATTCTCAAAACACGCGTCAATTTTTCAAGCAAAAAGGTTACATTTCACTATCGATACAAAGAATTTTCTTTGTATGAATTGGCCAATCTGCTCAACCAAATTGCCTACTCGCCCGTTATCCGATTAGATGACGAAAACAAACCAAAAATTATCGGTAACCGAAATGCCATCTATCGGCTTGCAATTGCCGGTTTTGCTTTTGGCAACATCATGTTGCTTTCTTTCCCCGAATATTTTCAAGTCTCCGAACTTTGGCTCGATCGTTTCAAACCCTTTTTCCGATGGTTGATGCTTATATTGTCACTCCCTGTTGTTTTCTACTCTTCTCAAAGTTTTTTTGTGGTTGCTTACCGAAGCCTCAAAAGAGGAATTCTCAACATTGATGTCCCTATCGCTTTGGGGATTGCCGCATTGTTTCTTCAAAGTATATTTGATGTTTTTTTTAATCGGGGTTCTGGATATTTTGACAGTCTCAGCGGATTGGTCTTTTTGATGTTGCTCGGACGTATGTTTCAACAGAAAACCTATGATTTTTTATCATTTGAGCGGGATTACAAATCTTACTTTCCTTTGGCTGTCACAAGAATCCATGCAGACAATAAAGAGGAAATCGTGCCGATTCATTTAATTAAAAAAAATGACCACCTCCTAATCAAGAATGGGGAAATTGCACCTTCAGATTGTATTCTTTTATCGGAAGAAGCACAAATAGATTACAGCTTTGTCAGTGGGGAGTCTAAACCTGTTGAGCGGTTTATGGGCGATAAAATTTATGCCGGAGGAAGGCAGGTTGCCGGTGCCATCGAATTAAAAACACTCACGAAGGTTTCTCAAAGTCGGTTGGTCCGATTGTGGGATCAACACACTTTTAAAAATGATAAAACAAGCGTTTTTGAAAATTTGACAGACACCATCAGTCAGTATTTCACGCCGGTCATCTTGCTGATAGCCACCTTTTCGGGTATTTATTGGTGGATCTTCAATCCGGCAATTGCCATCAGAGTTGTAACCGCAGTCCTTATTGTAGCATGCCCTTGTGCTTTGGCTTTAGCAACACCTTTCACTTTGGGAAACATGATGCGAATCTTTGGGAAGAAAAATTTCTATCTCAAAAATACGCAGGTGATAGAACGATTGGCAAAAACCGAATTGCTCATTTTTGACAAAACAGGAACCTTGACCGAAAGCAGAAAGATGGAAATTGAATACCTTGGTGAAACCCTTTCAACGGAAGAAAACAACTTCATAAAATCTGTATTAAGACAATCCAATCATCCGCTTAGCAGACAGCTTCAAACCCTGTTTCAAAAAAATGAAATCATCCCGATTGAACACTTTGAAGAAACTCCCGGATTTGGACTTGAAGCACATTCAACTTTGGGAAGTATCAAAATCGGCAGGCATAGTTTTGCCGGAACACCATTTGATGTGGACGATTACAGGGTGACTTCTGTTCACATAAGTATCAATGAATCTTATAAAGGGTATTTCACTTTCAAACATCAATTCAGGGAAGGGGTAAAAACAATGTTGCAAAAACTGGTTAAAAATTACAAATTAATGGTTCTAAGCGGCGATAAACTTTCTGCACAAAAAGACCTAGAAAAAGTATTGCCGGGAAATGTTGATGTACTGTTGGAACAAACACCCGAGGATAAATTGTTTCTCATCGAAAAACTACAAAAAACAGGGACTCAAATCACCATGCTCGGCGATGGGCTGAATGATGCCGGAGCTTTGGCACAAAGCAATGTCGGTATTTCGATTTCAGAAGATACGGCTACATTCTCTCCTGCTTGTGATGCAATTTTGTTGGCTGATAAATTGGCAGGCTTTGATAAAATTTTAAAGGCCTCTAAAAAGTCTATCCGAATCATAAAAATTTGTTTTGCAGTTTCCTTTGCTTACAATTCCATCGGTTTAACTTTTGCGGTTACCGGGCTTTTATCACCATTGGTTGCTGCTGTTTTGATGCCTTTAAGTTCTATTTCCATAGTAGTTTTAAGCACTGTCCTGACCAATAGAGTTGGAAAGAAACTCTAACCAAACTTTATTAAATTGAATCATTGAACTCTTCCTGCCAATCGTATATTCCGATTCGCTTGAAAGCAGATTTTTCAAGAGCAAAATATTGACCGGAAAGCAAACTAAACATATTCAATTTGGCTAAAGCCATGACATTCACAAACCTGTTTAGGTTGGCTAAAACCAACCCCAATTTATCAATTGCATCCCGCTTCAGCGGGATGACAGCTGCAACAACCCAAAAAGGCTTTAGCCAAATAAAAGATTTATGAGCTAAATGATGCTTAAAAAAATTAGTTGATAATTTTTTTTGATATTTAAAATCAATAGCTTAAATTAAGAGTGATGTTGTAAGATGCTATTTCCAATCAATTATTTTATCGGACAGCAATGATTCATTTTCAAATTGAATCATTAAATTCCTCCTGACGGATGCGAACCGCTCGAATAGAAAACACAATCAAAAAAGCGATTGAAACAAAAATACTCAACGAACCGGACAACATTAATATCTTGGATATCAACTTGCTGTAAGCCAAAAAATCTTGAATGCCGGCACCTACCATACAACCCGATCCGATATAAAACCCAACCATCCCGCGGTTGAGCAATTTGAGTTGTTTCAGTTTCTTCAGCGTGACTGTTTTGCCCCGATGGTTATCGGGATGAATATCTAAAATCCTTTGTTTTATTTCACCACTCAAAGCTATCAAAAGATTGGAAGTTGACAAAATGAGCAAGGCAATACCGGGCAAAATCGTGATGGGTACATACCAGTTTTCCATAAAGTGGGTTGTTTGATTATCTGATTTTTAAAATGAAAATTTGATTAAAATACAGTTGACAACAATTTATATTTTCAAAAAAAAATTACATTTCCCGTTTGTCTTCCCTGAATCATCGATCCAAAACTCCCGCATAGGCAATTCCAGTCAACCGATGCATGTCATAATCAAAAGTGGATAAATCGCCTTTGTTGAATTTTGAAACGTCATCGTAGCCACATGCCCGAGCAATCACTTTGATTAAATCGTTGGTAGCCTCAAAAAAGTTATAGAGTTGCTTGGCAGAAGAATCAATCACCAATCTGCTTCGCAACGATTCTTTTTGGGTCGCTATCCCCACGGGGCAATTGTTCGATCCGCAGGCGCGCATTCCTAAACAACCAATGGCTTGCAAAGCCGAATTTGAAACAGCCACCGCGTCTGCACCCATCATGAGTGCCTTGGCAAAATCTTCAGCAATTCTCAACCCTCCGGTAATGATAAGCGTCACGTCTTGAGCATCTCGTTCGTCCAAAAACTTCCGAGCCCTTGCCAAAGCCGGAATGGTTGGCACATTGATGTTGTCTCGCAAAATAGTTGGAGCTGAGCCTGTTCCGCCACCTCGTCCGTCAAGGATGATGTAATCGACTCCTACTTTGAGGGCAAAATCTAAATCTTGTTCAATGTGGCTGGCTGCTACTTTAAATCCTATTGGGATGCCACCGGTGCGTTCGCGCACTTCTGTAGCAAATTTTTTGAAATCATTTACGCCGTGAAAATCTGGAAAAGTTGCCGGAGAAATGGCGTTTTCACCTGCTTTAAGCCCGCGTACTTCGGCAATTTCTTTGCTCACTTTGATAGCAGGCAGATGACCGCCGGTTCCGGTTTTGGCTCCTTGCCCGCCTTTGAAATGAAAAGCCTGAGCTTTGATGACCTTATCCCATGAAAATCCGAATTTGGCCGATGCCAATTCGTAAAAATATTTGGAATTGTTGGCTTGTTCTTCCGGCAACATCCCGCCTTCTCCGGAACAAATTCCCGTTCCGGCCAATTGAGCACCTTTAGACAAAGCTATCTTGGCCTCACGCGACAAGGCGCCAAAACTCATGTCCGACACAAAAAGCGGCATGGATAAAACCAACGGTTTTTGGGCCTTACAACCAATGACAACTTCCGATTTAACCTTTTCATGATCGAGTAACGGCCGAGTGGCCAATTGAGCCGGAAGGAACTGAATATCACTCCATTTGGGCAAAGAATTCCGATCAACACCCATAGAGGCCGAAAAACCGTGTTGACCTACATTCTTCAAACCGTTTTTTGCTAATTCCTTGATGTATCCGGTGTAAGGTTCGGTGTCTTCGGGATGTGTGTCGGCATAGGTTCCCAAATACATATCGCGTTGAAAAGGTTGCGGGTTTTCTTGTTCAAAAGCTTTAATTTCCGCTTCACTGACATAGAGATTATCACCTTCGATAATTTCCTGAAACTTGTGTAATTTTTCGGCATTGTTATATTCGCTCACACCGGTATCATAGCGGTAATCCCAATTGTGAACGCCACAAAAAAGGTTGCCGCCTTCGACATAACCATCGGCTAAAAGAGCACCGCGATGGTGGCATCTGCCGTATAAGACGGAGATACCCTTTTCGTGTTTGATAATGACCAAATCTGTATTGGATGCTAAAGCGTAGAAAGGCGTTTTGAATTCGAGTTGGCTGATTGTTGCAAGTTTTATTTTTGACATATACTTGGTTTGAATATACTGTTAAATAGTCGTAAATATGAAGAATAGGTTTCGTCGGATTATAAATTCATTTGAATAAATTGAAAAAAAAGTTTGTTTTCAACTTTTCCCCGAAAATAAGCTTTTTAGTTTATTGTACCAAAAGATTGCATCCTCTTATATCGGCATGGTCAAAACGTCCTAAAACTTCAAAACACCCGTCAGCATAGGTTTTTCCCAAATCCTGAGTGGCGATAAACGAACAGGAATAGATATTTGCCAAATCAATCACATTAATGCCTCCGTTTTTTTGATGCCCCATCAAAGTCAAGGGGTCTTTGGGATCGCAAATCAAAATTTTCATCCAAGGAGGACATTCGAACAATCCGTCGCCCTTTGAGTAAGCCTGTGAAAAGAGTTCGGTCATGCCGTATTCGGAATGGATGACCGGTACGCCCAATCCGGTTTTTAAAATTTGATGTAATTCTGATCGAATCAATTCTTTTCTTCTTCCTTTCATTCCGCCCGTTTCCATGACAAGGGTGTTGCGAAGTTGCATTGGATATCGCTCTGCCAAATCGAGCAATGCGAACGAAACGCCAATCAGTATAACTCGCTGTCCGGCAGCATCGAGCGCGATTAGTTTATCGCGAAGTTTCTCCATTTCGTTCAAATAGAAACCACTATCTGGATGATGGCTTTCCGAAATCCAATCAGCAACCATATATACCAACGAAGAATTGTTTCTTTCCAAATAGGAAGGCAACAACGCCAAAACCACGAAGTCTGAAATGTTTCCATAGACTCGTTCAAAACCTCTTCGAAAGGAATTTTTGTAGATGGATTCATCAGCAACAGGATGTTTACTGGTCAATTTTCCGGTTGTACCGCTGCTTTCAAAAATCAACTGTGCATTTTTACCTTTACTGAAAACCTTGTGGCTTTTAAAAAAAGAAATCGGCAGAAAAGGTATTTTTTCAATCGCATCAACTTCCTTGGGGTTTATCGACAAACCTTTGCAAAAATCGTGGTAAACCTGCACAGTTTTGAATTGAAAATTAAAAATATCCAACGCGTTTTCGGCAAACATACCTGCAGCTGTAATCCCGAAAATTGAAGTGGAATCTATCATAAAATCGTTCTGTATGTCAACGCAATTGCAAAATTAGGTTTATTTTATAAAACATTTTTATCATGGGTTGAAAGTTTAAAGTAACTGCAAACGACAAAAATCGACAAATCTTTGGCGAAAAATCATTATTAGAACAAAATATTTGAGTAGCTTTGTTAGAGGATATTAAAGCAAAATATTTAGTTATATAAATGATTTTAAGCATTTTAATTAGCCAAATATTTTGCTTTTTTCGTGTGTGAATCTAACTGTTTTTATATCAGACACAAGTTAAATAATGATTTATTAGTTTATAACGATGCTAAAATGATTAAAAAAAATGGTTGAGAATTTAGTAACATACCCTTATGCAGTAACAAGAGAAGACCGTCTGAAAAGCAATGGCCATAATTCATTCCTTATTTTATTTACAGGATTATCGGGAGCAGGTAAATCGACCTTGGCGAATAACCTAGAACATTTACTTTTCAAAAAAAACATTAAAACCTATACTTTAGATGGTGATAATATTAGAAAAGGAATAAATAAAAACCTTGGTTTCAACCCTGAAGACCGATCGGAAAACAACAGACGCGTTGCAGAAATTTCAAAACTGTTAATCGATGCCGGAGTGGTTGTGCTGGTTGCTATCATTGCACCTTATCAAAAAGACAGGGAGATTATTAAAAACATCGTTGATAAAGAAAATTATATCGAAGTGTTTGTCAATACAAGCTTAGAAATTTGTGAAAAGAGAGATGTCAAAGGCTTGTACAAAAAAGCCAGAAATGGAGAGATAAAAAACATGACCGGAATTTCTTCTCCTTATGAAATTCCTACACATCCCAATATAGAAATCTATGATCATTATTCAATAGAGGAGTCTGTGGCTTTAATTTTCGACTTCATAAAAGATAAATTACTTGCTGAAAAAAGTACTCTTTAAAAAAACAAACTGTTTATAAAAAGAGATTTTACAAAGGTTTTCCTAACAAAAATGGGAGTCGAAAACACCTAAACCGGAAAAACAATTACTTTTACTCATCGTTTTTTGTCTTATGTAAAACCAAGTTACGAATTTCTTTAAGAAGCCGACATTTTGGCTTCTTTTTAATTTACTTTTATCGCACATCAATGCATTTAAGTAATTAAACCATATTAATGCCTCCATTAAATCTATCTTATGCAAGATAAAATTATTAATTACCGTCTTCCAATAGTAGTTTCTGCTATCGTTATTACTGTACTTTCTCTCTTTGCATTTCCGCGACTTAAGGTCAATGCTACGGTGGATGATTATGTTCCTAATAGCATACAAAATAAGGTTCATCTAAAGCAATTGGACAGCATTTTTGGTGGCAATAAAATGATTATGGTCATGTTGCAAAAAGAAGATGTAGTAAACGCGGCTACCCTAAACAGATTGAGCGGCTTGGCGAAGGATTTGGGAAAAATTAAAGGTATAGACCGTGTTATTTCACCCTTTGACGCACAGGAACCCTCTATTGAAGATGGTGTCATGTCTGTTCATCCTTTTTTTAATCACATACCCGACAATCCTGTCGCCAATGACTCTTTAAAAAACCGCATCGTTGCCAACAATTTGACCAGCCGTTTTTTTTCGGAAGATTTCAGCTTAGTTTCCCTTGTCCTTGTTAAAAACACCCAAACACCCGACAAAATTATTGAAGATATAAAATTGGTAATACAAAAACATCCGGGTACTGAAGAAGTACTTATAGGTGGAATGCCTTTTATCGGTTATTCTATTGCAGGAAATATACAAAGTGATTTAATGATTTTGCTTCCCATTGCCATGATCCTCATGATTGGGATGCTCTACTTTTCTTTTAAAGAATGGAAAGGTGTATTTATGCCCTTTGTGATTGTGGCAATGAGCATCATTCTTTCTTTTGGCTTGATGGCATTTTTTGGATGGCAAATTTCGCTTTTCAGTATCTTAATGCCTATTATGATTATTGCAATAGGGAATGATTATAGCATACACCTTATAGCTCGTTACCAAGAATTAGCAAGAGAGGATGAAACACTCTCCATGAAACAAATTTGTAGGCAAATTTATAAAGACCTTAACCGTCCCATTTTAATCGCCGGCCTTACCACTATTAGCGGTGTCTTGGGGTTGTTGACACACACCATGGTTCCGGCAGCACAATTGGGCGTTTTAACAGCCATCGGTATCGGTTTTGCTTTGGTGTTGAGTCTTTGGTTTCTGCCTGCAATACTCTCCTATTTTAAACCCAAGAGAACAATAAAACACGAAAAAACCAAAAAATCTTTTATAAATCGCATTTTAAACCTATTCGGGAGGTGGATTACCGTATATCCAAAACAACTTGTTCTTATTTCAGCATTTATTACCGCAATAAGTATTGTTGGAATCTTTTTCTTAAGAGTGGACACCAATGTAGAAAGCTATTTTTCCGGCAAATCAGAAGTGGGTCGTTCTACCAGATTAATCAACGAGAAACTTGGCGGTTCCAAATTTATTTCTATATTGTTTAGCGGCGATGTACTTTCACCTGAGGTGCTTAAGCGAATGGAGTACTACGAGAAAGAAATTCTTAAAGACCCTGCGGTAGGGCATGTGAGCTCTCCGGCTACCATGATTAAGGAATTAAGCAAAGGTTTTTATACACCCGACGAAAAAGGATATAATCAGATTCCGGATGATGCCGGTGAGATATACCAATTGCTAGAGGTGTTTTCTCTTGGCGGAAATGAAGATGCTATTTCACAATTTATGGACTATAATTATGAAAATGCACGCCTTATGATAAGTTTGAAAGATGGTAGTAACAGTGCTGTAAAACACCTCTTAAAAACAATCAATGCATTGACTAAAGACGATTCCAATGTTCAGTTTACCGCAGGAGCTGGCCTTAACGAAATAGAACTAGCAGACATGGTCGTATCCGGACAGATAAAATCCTTGATATTTGCAATGGCAGTAATCTTTATCCTATTAAGCTTTGTTTTTCGTTCGCCAAAAGCGGGATTGCTTTCCAGCCTGCCTTTATCTATTGCTATTCTGGTTCTTTTTGGGTTAATGGGCTTATTGGGTATTGCCGTTGACATTGCTACTGCACTGACATCTTCTATTATGATAGGAGTGGGGGTAGATTATACGATTCACTTTCTTTGGCATTTTAAAGAAGAGCGAGCCAAAGGCTTCTGTCATAAAGAGGCTGTACTTAGTACGCTTGAAACTTCCGGGCGAGGCATCGTTATCAATGCAGTTTCCGTAATTGTAGGGTTTCTACCTTTGGTTTTATCAAGTTTTACTCCTCTAAAATTCTTCGGCGCATTGGTGGTCATCTCTATTACCACTTGCCTTATCAGTTCTTTACTGATAGTACCTGCAATTGTCATATTAACAAAACCTCAATTTCTTGAAAAAAAATAACACCATTACCATGATTAGATATACCTTTTTTATTTTACTCCTTACTCTATCCTTCCCGTCATTTGGACAGGACAATGCAGAAACCATTTTCAAAAAGGCTTCAGAAAAGCTGTTTTTGACTAACATGGAAATGACTATCAACATTAAAGAAACCGGCAAAAATAAACAAGTTAAAGAAAAAACCTTCCATGTCCTTATGGCTAAATTTGGAATGGTTGAAAAAACCAAGACGGTGATACAAAAACCTATTCGCGCTGAGGGAGTTACCATTGTTATCACCAAAAACCCTAAAAAATCCGGGCTCATTGAAATCTTTACTCCTGCCAATGGAAAAATACGAAAACTGAAGGCCACGCCTCAAAACATGGATCGGGTAGGTGCCAGTTCACCCATATCCAATTACACCTCAATGGATACTAATGAGTTGTACGTTAAGCTCATCGGAAAGCAACAACTCGACGACAAACCGAACTACCTTATAATGGTAACTGAGAAAAAAGACACTACCGGTTCAAAAGCCGAATTTTTAATTGATGAAAAATCTTTCCGTATCCTTCAAATTGTTTCTTATGATTCAAGCGGCAACAAAAGTATTTCCAACCTATCCGACTTTCAGGACATCAGTGGGTATAAAGGAAAAGTTTATCCGATGCATATTGTTACAAAATCGATGAAAGATGGTGAAGAAAAAGATATTAAGGTTTTAAGCCTCACACCACGGCCTGATGTAAAAGAAGAAGATTTTAAAATTCTTTCTGCCAAAAATTAAACCTTGATTAAAATGGCTTGGCAATCCATTTTAACATCGCAATCATCATTTTTTTCTAAATTTAAGCCCAACAATCATAATATTTTTTATTTTCAATGACATTTAATAGAAAAATGAAAGAACTACCGGCTTTATTTTCAATTTTTGAATATTTAGAAATTCCCGCACGTAAATCTGGTGTTTTTAAACCTATATGGGAAAAGGATTATTTTATGAAAAAAGCAATCCGAGCTGCCGGGGGTTTAAATAATTGGGGAAACCCTGATTTTATTTCCGGGCTCGAGTCTTTATTAGATTCTATCAAAAAACTGCCATCTACTCATTTTATTGGTCAGATTACGTTGCATTCTTTAATCATCAGGTCATTGGTAAACCGGCTACGATATGTTGAATTGTTGCAAAAAGAAACGAGGCTGCTCTCTTTAAATGCGCCCATTATCATCACCGGATTATCGCGATCGGGTACCACTTTCCTTCATCGCCTGATGGCTTATGATTCCAGGCACTACGCCGCTCCTCTATGGGAATTGCTCAATCCATATAAAAATAGTGGCGTTTTTGATTTTAGAAAAGCCAAAACTACTTATGAAATTTTGTTAAAGAATATCCTGTTACCTGAATTGGATAAAAAACATTATACCCGAGCCGACACGAAAGAAGAGTGTATTATGCTCTTGGCAAATAGTTTTCACTCACAACTTTTTACAGATATAGCTCCTCTTTCTGAATATCTTGACTGGTATATAAAAGAAGACAGAGAATTTGCTTATAAAGAATATAGCCATCAACTCAGGCTCTTACAAAATTACCATCCCGGGAAACGGTTGGTACTCAAAGCCCCCAGCCATTTGGGCAGTTTAGACCATATTATTAAATACATACCTGATGCAACAATCATACAAACCCACAGAAATCCGGAGGAGTGTATAAACAGCCTCTGTAGCCTAAGGCAAACTTTATTCAAAATGGTTGAAAGAGAGATCGATAATCAAGAAATTCTAAGACAGGTTTTGGAATTGTTTGACCATGAGACCAAAAAAAATATCGATTTCCATAAAAAACATCCCAGTAAAGTAATCTCGGTTTCCTATAAAGAATTAACGCAAAATCCGTTTGGTGTTTTAAATGGTATCTATGGCAAAATGGACTATGAATGGACTGAAAACATAGACAAAAGCATTAAACAATACCTTGTTGACAATCCACAAAATCGCAGAGGAAAGCATGATTATAATAATTTGACCCAAAATTCCATACCGGAAAACATAAGAGCGTATGCCGATTTTTTTAAAGACTACTTATGATGTTTGCAATGTTAAGAAAGATAGTTGTTTTCTTTAAACCAATTAATGGAATCTTCTAAGGCGATCATCACTTCTTTTGGATGATACGCTAACTCCCTGTTTGCTTTGTCAATAGAAAAGTACATTTTTTTCTTTGATAATTTTACACCGCTTACTGTGGCTCTTGGTTCTGTCTTTGATTTGCTGATATTTGCCCACCATTCTGACACATAGGCAATGGGCAATACAAAATTATGCGGCAATTGAATTTTTGGAGCCGCTCTACCGGTGATAGAAGCAATTTTTTGCAATAAATCTTTCATTGAAAAGTTTTCATTTCCCAATATGTATCGCTCACCGATCTTTCCCTTTTCAAGGGCAAGTAAATGCCCGATGGCGACATCATCTACATGTACCCAATTCAATCCCGTATCAACAAATGCAGGCATATTGCCGGCAGCAGCATCAAGAATTAATTTACCTGTGGGTGTAGGTTTAATATCTCCCGGACCAATTGGCGTAGATGGATTTACAATGGTGACACGAAGCCCTTCTTCTTTTGCCATTTTTTTAACCAACTCTTCTGCGAGGAACTTCGATTTCTTATAATCGCCAATCATATCCGCATAAGTAACAGGCGTATCTTCGTTTGCGGGAGTTCCGTCCTGATTGATTCCCAAAGTAGCTACACTGCTGGTATATACAATTTTTTTTACCCCCGATTTCAAAGCAGCATGCATCATATTTTCTGTTCCGGCAACATTATTATCATATAGTTCTTGTGGGTTCAAAGACCACAACCGATAATCTGCGGCCACGTGAAACAAATATTCGCAATCTTTCAAAGCATATTCAAGTGAGTTTACATCTTTGAGATCGCCATAAGCAATTTCTACATTCAATCCCTTCAAGTTATCTAGCATACTTGAAGGACGAACCAAGGTTTTTAAATTATATCCGCGTTCAACCAACAACCGTGCAACAGCCGATCCTACAAATCCTGTGGCTCCGGTAACCAATACTTTTTTATTCATTAATAGAAATAAATTGTAAACAGAATGTCACCACAATTGTAAAGATACGGTTGGAAAATAACATAACCGGAAACTAATTTCGACCAACTAATAAGCCGATTTACACACCTTTTTAATTACTGAATCAATTCTAGTAAAATCACTTATCGGTCAATTGTTCCTCTTTTTTTACAGGAGAAGGTTTCTTTTTTATTATTGGCATTTGTGGGTTTACAAGCTCTGATTTATCTATTTTATTCAGGTCATAGGTTATTGGCAAGTCGGGTGACAAAGGTCCTTCGGTCTTGGGTCCTCCATTTAAACTTAATTCCAAAAGTTTTAAAGGGTTTTTAAATGAATCATTCACAGCGGTTCCTTCAAAACCACAATGTACCATACAATTATCGCATTTTGGATTATGCCCAACTCCGTATTTATCCCATTCCGTATCTTCAATCAGTTCTTTGTAGGACTTTGCATAACCTTCGTTAACCAAAAGATAACATGGTTTTTGCCAGCCAAAAATATTGTAAGTCACCGTACTCCAAGGTGTACACTGATAGGACTGGTTTCCTGCGAGAAAGTCAAGGAACAGGGCAGATTGATTAAACTCCCATTTGCTTTTTCTTTTCTTACCTTCTCTAAAAATACCTCTGAATAGTTCTTTGCTCTGGTTCCTTCCCAAGAAAAGTTCCTGTTCCGGTGCCATTTCATAACTATAGCCCGGAGAAACCATAATTCCTTCCACTCCTAATTTCATTGCAAAATCAAAAAAATCGGCAACTTCTTTCGGATCGACATCGTTAAAAAGTGTACAGTTGATGGTTACTCTATGGCCTTTATCCAAGGCTAATTTTATGGCTTCAACTGCAATTTCAAAGACCCCTTCTTTACAAACTGATTTGTCATGATGTTCCTTTAACCCGTCCAAATGAATAGAAAATGTGAGATAATGGGAGGGTTCATACGCATGTATTTTCCTCTTCAACATTATCGCATTCGTACATAGGTAGATATATTTTTTTCTTTGTATCAATCCTTTGACTATCTGGGGCATTTCGTTGTGGATAAGTGGCTCTCCGCCGGGAATAGATATTACCGGTGCGCCACACTCATCAACTGCTTTCATGGCATCTTCAAAACTCATCCTTCTCTTCAATGTATGTTCCTCATAGGCAATTTTGCCACAACCTGCACAAGCCAAATTGCATTGAAAAAGAGGTTCAAGCATTAAAACAAGAGGATATTTTTTCTCTCTTTTTAATTTTTTCTTAATTATGTAACTAGCGATATTAATTTGTTGTTTAATTGGTACTCCCATCTTAAAAGTAAATTTTTATTCGTGTATAGGTCGATTATTTGTATGAATCTTTACAACTTTTATGTTCAAATCAATAAGCAAAATAGTCAACAATTTTATAATTCAGTTATTTTGGAAAAATTATATTATCAACACTCGACAATAAAATGACTTCAAATCAATCACAAACTCTATTTCAAATTAAAAACTGTCTTAAATCTCTAAACACAACCAAATTTGAGATAGATAAATGTAAGGAGTTTCTAAAACTCTATTCTAATCACAATTAAAATAAATCCATAAACGGATAAACGGTTGAATGAAAGTGCTAATTTAAATGATTTTATGATAAAACACATTGCGAGGTTTGTAAAAAAACTGACAGTAAAAAAATCAATAACTTTTTAAAACCTCACGTTCAACAATACTACAGTAGCAAAATAAGAATAAATTGTAGCTGTATCCATTTTTTTTTTAAATTTCTATCTTATTTTTGATGAAATACAATCGAATAAACAAAAAATGCTTTTTTTATAAAAGAACTGAAAATCCAAATACTATTGCCGAAAAATTATGGATAACATCAAAGAATTGAAGAAAGAACCTGATCAAACAAGTCCTAAGCTTAAAGTTAAAACACCCAAAAGCGCTATTGACAAGGCGATTCGAATGGCTTTAGAAAGCATTGTTAAAAAACAAGATCCGGAAGGCTTTTGGTGTTATGAATTAGAAGCCGATATTACCATTCCTTCAGAATATATTTTGATGATGCACTACACCGGGGATGTTGATGAAAGAATTCAGGTTAAAATGGTGAATTATATTCGAAAAAGACAACAAGAAAATGGAGGTTGGCCATTATATCTGGGTGGCAAAACAGATATTAGCTGTACCGTTAAAGCCTATTACGCACTTAAACTGGCAGGTGATGACATCGAATCTGCTCACATGTTACTTGCAAGAAGGGCAATTTTAGAAAAAGGAGGTGCTGCAAAAAGCAATGTTTTCACCCGGATTATGTTGGCTATGTTTGAGCAGGTTCCTTGGAGAGCTGTCCCATTAATACCTGTTGAAATCATGTTGTTTCCAAAATGGTTTCCTTTCCACATCAGTAAAATATCCTACTGGTCCAGAACGGTTATAGTCCCTTTGTTTATATTATACAGTTCACGGGCTACGGCCAAAAACCCTAATAAAATTGACATCAGGGAACTATTCGAAGTTCCTCCCGAAAAAGAAAGAAATTATTTTCCCAAAAGATCCTTTTTAAATAAAATAATCCTAACAGCAGAACGGATTGGTTATAATTTGCAATGGCTCATCCCCGGATTTATACATAAAAGAGCCTTGGAAAAAGCAAAGAACTGGATTGTGCCGAGATTAAATGGAGAAGCGGGGTTGGGAGCAATCTTTCCGGCGATGGTAAATGCTTATGAAGCTTTATTATTACTATATGACAAAGATGATGAAGTGGTAAAAACAGCCAGAAAATCTATTGACCTGCTTATTATCGAAAAAGACGACGAAGCTTATTGCCAACCCTGCGTCTCAACCGTTTGGGATACCCTATTGGCTGCACAGGCACTACTTGAGTCAAAGGATGAAAACGGAATAAAGTCAACGCACAAAGGGCTGGAATGGTTGCAAAAAAGGCAAGTTGTAGAGGGGAATGCCGACTGGAGAGAAAACCGGCCGAATTTGGCTCCCGGTGGGTGGCCGTTCCAATTTGACAACGATTATTACCCTGATTTGGATGATACTGCTTTTGTCGGTTTGGCTATGGTAAAAGCAGATTTTAAGAAATACGAAAAGAATATAAAACTTGCTGCGGATTGGATTGCTGGGATGCAATCAAAAAATGGAGGATTTGCTTCCTTTGAATTAAACAATACTCAGTATTATTTGAATGAAATTCCTTTTGCAGACCATGGCGCACTACTAGATCCTCCTACAGCCGATGTGACGGCAAGATGCGTAATGTTTTTAACATCGGTTGTAGATAAATATCCTGAATATCAATACCCTATAAATAAGGCAATGCTATATCTTAGCGAAGAACAAGAAGACGATGGATCATGGTTTGGAAGATGGGGAACAAATTATATTTATGGCACTTGGTCTGTTTTAATGGCCTTTGAAGAACTTAAAATTAAAAGTGATGACAGCCGAATTAAAAAAGCCGTAACTTGGTTAAAATCTGTTCAACGCGAGGACGGCGGCTGGGGAGAGGATAATGACAGTTATGAATCATTTGGAAAACACGGATTGGGATATAAAAGTACTGCATTTCAAACAGCTTGGGCAGTCTTGGGATTGATGAATGCCGGTGAAGCCGTTTCTGAAAGTGTATCGAAAGGCATTGATTTTTTACTAAAACAACAGGGAGTCGATGGGCTGTGGCACGACCCCGAACATACAGCTCCCGGGTTCCCACGCGTATTTTACCTAAAATATCATGGCTATGACAAGTACTTTCCGCTGTGGGCACTTTCAAAATATAGAAATGAAATTAAATCCCTACGCCAGTGATCGGTATAATTATTCCTTTGATACGGGAAGCTTCTGTTTTTAAAGTAGAAAAAATCGCAACCAAAAGACCCATAAAACTGACTGATAATTTATTATTTTTTGTTTCTGGGGTCGGTACTAAAAATGCCGAAGATGCTGTAAACTCTTTGGCTTCTGAAGTTACTCATATCATAAGCTGGGGAAGTGCCGCCGGTTTGTCTAAAATTCTAAAACCGGGAGATTTGATATTGCCTGAATTAATATTGGATGAGAAGGGGACAGAATATGTTACAGATTCAACTTTCAATAATCGAATGGTTCAATTATTTCCAAAAGAACTTTCCTATCACCATGGATCTCTTTGCGAATCGACAAATATGCTGAAAGAAGTAGAAGAAAAAAGACTGTTCGGCAAAAAACACAATGCTATGGCTTGTGATATGGAATCGGCAACCATCGCAAAACTGGCAAAGCAAAAAGGAATTTCATTTAGCGCGTTGCGCGTAATTTCTGATGATTACAATACAAGCATTCCTCAATCTGTTTTTTTATCAATTAACAAAGATGGTGATTTCAGCATAGGCGCATTATTTTTTCAATTACTCCTCAACCCCAAGGAGATTGTTCAGGTCATTCGATTGGGAAAAAATTTTAGCAAGGCAAAAAAGACAATGCTGAAATTAAAAAATGTATTGTTCAGCTTATAATTTTAAACCATCATAATTGCCAATTCCTATTTTAATCAAAATTGACCATGGTTTCTGAAGCTATAGTTTACAAACTTTTCAAGTTCATGCTGGTAGGCATTGGAGGAACTACCATTGATTTTGGAATAACTTATTTGCTCAAAGAAAAGGTAAAGATTAACAAGTACATTGCAAATAGCATTGGGTACTTGTCCGCCGCAACGAGTAACTATGTTTTTACTCGAATATGGGTATTTGAGAGCACCAATCCGAACCTGTCAAAACAATACCTCATCTTTGTTACCATATCGTTGATAGGCCTTGGTTTGATGAATTTATTTATTTGGTTGTATCATGAAAAATTCAAGATGAATTTTTATATAGCAAAAGTTATCGCTCTTATAATCGTATTGGTTTGGACTTTTTCGGCACATTATACAATCACATTTTCATAAGAAAATGGCAACACATGGCAAGAATTTACTCCAACCAATTGATCCAAAAAAAATAAATTCAGTAAAAACCAATTAAAAAAAAGTTTAAGGTCAAAGTTTATTTATCACAAATAAGTTATCTAAAATTGTTAATGTAAATTAGCCTTAATAAAGTATTCTTTGCTCCATGTGCGGCTAAGCTATTTTTCTTACAATTAAGGTTTCATCATTAAAATATTCCCTTATTTGTTTTAACAATTGTATGGTTTCAGCCGAAACAGGATTATTATCCGAAGAAATCTTGCTTTCAATAACCAAAAGCATGTCTTTATATACTTTTATTACTTCATCCATTGAAGTAGTGTTCAAAATAAGTTTAGCTGCCAATCCTTTTCTAATTTTCACGTTTTTTATAAAAACGTCCGGATTGCTGTAAATTTTACAAAGGGTTGCCATAGCCATTACCTGTGGGATAGCGCAGAATTTAAAAATATTTTCATTTCTTAAGTGTTTTAAATACGCTAAGCAATCTGTCGCATGGGTAAGTGCGTTATTTAACATGTGATTAAGGCATAATACGGATTGATCATGTGTAGGATTTATGGCAAAATCGTTTATTTTAGAACCATAAACATGCCAAATATCCTTTGGCCAAAACATGCGGCCTTCATCTAAATCTTCTCTGTAATCTCTCACAATATTGGTTTTTTGTAAAAACAGACCCATAGAATTAGAAATTTCATCTTGGTTCAGAAAGTCATCATTTTCCAGTCCGGAAGATATAAACATCCTTGACAACCCTATCCCTACCAATCCGGCAACATGATGACAATACAGATTGTAATCTTCAACCGATTCGATTTCAGCTTTTACAAAATTAGCCATCCCGGCTCCCACTTTACGGCAGATGTCCGTAATTATTAATTGATTTTTTTGATCGATGGCTAAGAAAGATTGAATTACTTTATCATAATTTTCAAGAAGTTCTACATGCTCTTTTTTGTCACCTACACCTGAGATATTCCAACCTGACTCATAATTTTTTTTATGAAATTCCCTAAGTAATTTAATCTTTAACTCTTTAGGTAAGTTCATATCATCTTCTATTGAATCTAAAGCTCTTAATATGAGATAAAACACGCAAACATTGTTCCCTAATTCATTTGGGAGCTGCTTTATGACGGTCGCAAAAGAACGCGATACCTTGTTCAAGGTATCAAAACAATACCTTAAATTATCGCATGTTAAAGTTTCTGAATTATTATTTTTATAGTAGTCTTTCGATCCTAATTTCAACTTTAAGAGAGCTGGTATTTCCTCCAATCTTGAAAACAATGAATTATTTAACATAATTGTTTTTTTTTTAAATTAAATCATTTAAAATATTTCTTGCCTTTTTTTATTTTTCTATTCAATAATTATGAAGCCGGATAACTGACCTGCGACAATTCATAAAAATCAAATATAGATGAACAGAAAAGATTATAAAACTGTTCTATCCCTATATTGAGATTTTCATGTACCATCCTTTACAATAAAATATTGACATATAACTTAAGCTTCAATCTTCGAATACACAAATTTGTGTTTAGTATCTCAAAATTTTCTATCCTAAAAAACATCTTTAAAAATTGCCAATTTATATTTTCATTTAAAAAAACTTTATAAAACCCTTCTTAGGAATTCATTAGTATTTAATTCTCTTTCAGGGTAATTTTCAAATCAATCTCATCGGTTTCTATTTAAGTTTAGGCATTATAACTTTTTTTTAAATATTATTCTTAATTTTTTTGTACAATTTGGGTACACAACACCCAAAACTATGAATTAAAAACCAAAAAACAGGCTAATAAAATTTGTTATACCATTAGTTTGAAATTTTTCAAATTACTTACACGTATAGGCTCATTCGCCAATTTTCTTATAGTCCGAAGCGAAAACAAACACGCCCTAAGCATTGCGTTGTGCCCATTCAACTATAATATTAAGACACAATTGAAAGTAAATTTTCCTAATTAAAAAACAGCGTCCTTATAAATTATATACAGCTTGCTATTGAAGCAGATATAATTAGCTTTTTAAAATATTACCTTGCATATCTTTTTCTACCGAACTAATAATAAAAGCAAACGCTTCCCAAAATAACCTCTTCGAAGAAATCTTCTGAATTTATAAAGTTTATGTAATTTTTTGTGAAAAATGCGGATTTAGCTTGTTGCTTCAAAATGTTTCCATAATTTTGCAAAAGATTTAAAAATCAAATTAATGATAACCAATTGCTTTTGTTGCTCAAAGATGTGTTTGAAGCTTGCTTCACTTAGGCTACTTTTGTAATTTGGCATACAAGCAAATATTCAATCGAGAGCCTCAGTAAAACTGGGGCTTTTAGTTTAAAAAAATAAATATTGAACTCGACAAATTCTATAGAAGATATTATTAAAAACACCGAAGGACTTCCCATTTCGGAAACAATCGGTTGGCTAACAAAAAGATACACCAACAAGGTTTTATTTTCCACTTCCTTTGGGAAGGAAGATCAGGCTCTGACACATCTTATCTTTCAAAATAATTTACCGGTTCGGGTCTTCACTTTAGACACTGGAAGGCTGTTTCAAGAAACCTATGAAACATTTGAACGCACCCGCAAAAAATATCACCGGAATATCGAAGTTTTTTTCCCACAACACGACCAAATAGAACATTTGTTGAAAATTAAAGGTCCCAACAGTTTTTATGAATCCATTGAAAACCGGAAAGAATGTTGTGCCATCCGGAAAGTTGAACCGCTCAAAAGGGCTCTATCGGATGGAAAGATTTGGATTACCGGACTGATGGCCGACCAAACCGAATACAGAAAAGATTTACCTATTTTTGAATACGATAACTATTTTAAAATCATCAAATATAATCCTCTGTTGCAATGGACTCGTGCCGAATTGGAACTATATATTGAACAAAATAAAATTCCCGTCAATACCTTGCACAGCAAAGGTTATCCTAGCATCGGTTGCGCACCCTGTACACGCACTGTCGCACCCGGAGACGATTATCGGTCGGGCCGGTGGTGGTGGGAAAACAGCCACAAAGAATGTGGAATTCACCTGACAGAAAATAATTGAAACATGAGCGAAGTAATTGAAAAACCGGAAACACTAACAAGGACAAAAGTACTAAAAAACAATGTGCTTGAGAGCGAAGCGATCTACATCATACGGGAAGTAGCCGCGCAATTTGAAAAACCAGTCCTGCTTTTTTCCGGCGGAAAAGATTCCATCACCTTAGTCCGGTTGGCGCAAAAAGCGTTTTATCCGGAAAAAATACCTTTCCCGCTGATGCACATCGACACCGGGCACAATTTTCCGGAAACCATATTATTTCGTGATAAATTGGTAGCCGAGACAGGTGTAGATTTAATCGTCCGATATGTGGAAGATTCCATTAAAAACAAAAATTTAACCGAAGAAACAGGAAAATACGCCAGCAGAAACCGGTTGCAAACACACACCTTGCTCGATGCCATCGAAGAGTTCAAATTTGATGCCTGCATCGGCGGCGCACGGCGTGATGAAGAAAAAGCGCGTGCCAAAGAGCGCATTTTTTCGGTTCGAAACGATTTCGGGCAATGGGATGAGAAAAATCAACGCCCTGAACTTTTCAACATGCTCAACGGAAAAATTGACCTCGGACAAAATGTGCGGGTGTTCCCTATTTCCAACTGGACTGAACTCGACGTTTGGCAATACATCAAAGATGAAAACCTCGAAATACCTTCCATCTATTTCTCGCACGAACGCGATACTTTCCTGCGGGATGGGCTTATCTGGTCTGCGGATGAAGTAGTTTTTCGCGAAGAAAACGAAGTTGTGAGCAAAAGAAGAGTACGTTTCCGGACGGTTGGTGACATGAGTTGTACCGCAGCTGTTCTGTCTGATGCACAGACCCTCGACGAAATAGTATCTGAAATCAGAGTGTCAACCGTCTCCGAACGCGGTGCAAGAATAGACGATAAACGCACAGAAGCCGCGATGGAGACACGTAAACAAGAGGGATATTTTTAAATTAAAAGAAATAAATCATGGACGTACTCAAAATAGCTACCGCCGGTAGCGTGGACGATGGCAAAAGCACCCTCATTGGGCGTTTGCTCTATGACACAAATTCTTTGACCACAGATAAACTCGAAGCCATCGAGCGAAGCAGCCGCAAAAAAGGCTTGGACTATCTCGATTTTTCGTTGGCTACCGACGGGTTGGTCGCTGAACGAGAGCAAGGCATCACCATCGATGTAGCACATATCTATTTTTCAACACCGACAAGACATTTCATCATAGCCGATGCACCCGGTCATGTCGAGTTTACCCGCAACATGGTCACAGGAGCCTCGACTGCACAAGTTTCCATCATCCTGATTGATGCCCGAAAAGGCGTGCAGGAACAAACTTTTAGGCACTTTTTTATAAACGATTTACTGCGCATCAAGAATCTGATTGTGGTCATCAACAAAATGGATTTGGTCGATTACGATCAATCCCGTTTTGAGCAAATCAAGAGTGAATTTGAACAATTGGCCGCTAGAAGTGATTTTCACAAAAGAAGCATTCACTACGTACCATTGAGCGCGCTGTTTGGCGACAATATTACCTCCATTTCAGACAAAACGCCCTGGTATGACGGCTCGTCTGTGCTGGATATTTTGGAAAATCTCCCGATTCAATCGGAATCTGTCAACGCCCAAGCACGCTTTGCCGTGCAAAACGTCATCCGCCCAAAGACCAATCAATACCACGATTTTAGAGGTTTTGCAGGCAAACTCACAGGAGCTTCGCTCAGCGTGGGCGATGAAATCATTGCGTTGCCTTCTGGCTTAACTTCTAAAGTTTCAGAAATTCGATTGTATGAAAATACTTTTGAAACTGCTAATCCGGGTTCTTCTTTTGTCTTGTCTATCGAAGACGAAATCAATATTTCTCGTGGCGATATGATAGTCAAAGTAAACGAAACCCCAAAAACAGAAAAGCAAATCAAGGCCAAAATCTGCTGGATGGATGCCAAACCGCTCCGTCCGGGCACCACCTATCTGCTCCAACACGGGGTAAACAGAGTTTTGTCTAAAATAGATACAGTCAACAAAATATTCAAAACCGATTTGACAGGCTTCGAAACCATCCAAAACGAATTGAAAATAAACCAAATCGGAGAAGTTTCCATCAAGCTCAGCAAGCCCGTTTTTTACGACCCATTTGTGGAAAACCGAGAAAACGGTGCATTTATACTCATTGATTCCAATTCACATTTCACCTCGGGTGTGGGTTTGTTAGATTAATTCAGTAAATTAAAAAAACTGCCATGCAAAGTTTCAGGACAGAATTTGAAAATAAAATAGTAGCACAAGATATCATCGATCTCAATAAAAAAATCCGGCTTTTTAAAGAAGGTAAAATAGCCGATGAGAAGTTTCGCAGCCTCCGTCTGGCACGAGGTGTTTACGGCCAACGACAAGAAGGTGTGCAGATGATTCGCATCAAGCTTCCTTTCGGCAAAGTCACATCCGAACAATTGAATCGTATTGCAAAAGTATCGGACGAATATTCTAACGGGCATTTGCACATCACCACACGTCAAGATATCCAAATCCATTTTGTCAGCCTCGACCGCACGCCCGAACTTTGGGCAGAACTTGAAAAAGATGAGGTGACCCTTCGCGAGGCCTGTGGAAACACTGTGCGGAATATTACCGCGTCAGACACTGCCGGCATCGACCCCGACGAACTTTTTGATGTGACACCCTATGCAAATGCCATGTTCCGATATTTGTTGCGCAATCCGGTTTGCCAAGAAATGGGCCGCAAATTCAAAATTGCCTTTTCATCCTCCGATAAAGATACCGCGCTCACTTACCTACACGATTTGGGATTTATTCCGCGTATAAAATTAATCAATGGAAAAGAAGTCCGTGGATTTAAAGTATTACTCGGCGGCGGATTGGGATCGCAACCCAAACACGCTGATTTAGTCTATGAATTTTTGGAAACCGACCAAATCATTCCTTTTGCCGAAGCTGTTCTTCGAATCTTTGACCGTCAGGGTGAACGTACGAGAAGAATGAAAGCGCGGATGAAATTTTTAATCAAAGACATTGGCTTAGATACTTTTTTACAATCTGTGGAAGTAGAAAAAACCGCCTTGCCTTTTCGGTCTTTTCCTATAGAAATAAACGAAGATTCAGCTAAATTTGAAATCAAAAGCAAAGCCCCTCAAATACAACTTGAAGACATAAAATCATTTGAAGCCTGGAAGAAAACGAATATACTTCCACTGAAACAAGCCGGCCTGGTTGCCATTGGCGTTCGAGTGATACTGGGAAATCTCGACACCAATCAGGCACACGCATTGGCAGAATTGATAAAAAATTATGCAGAAAACGAATTGCGTTTCACACTCCGGCAAAACTTCCTGATTCGTCACGTACATGAAGACGATGTACCTTTCTTCTATCTGGAATTGAAGAAAATAGGATTGGCTTTATCTGGTTACGAATCAACCTTAGACATCACCGCTTGCCCGGGCACAGACACCTGCAACCTTGGGATTGCCAGCAGTACCGGAGTCGCGAAAGAATTGGGGAAATTATTGACGGAAGAATATCCACAATACTTGAACAACAAAAATTTGCTTATCAAAATAAGCGGATGTATGAACGCCTGTGGGCAGCACAACATGGCGCACATCGGTTTTCAGGGGATGTCTATCCGTCAGGGCGGCCAGGTAGCACCTGCTTTGCAGATATTGCTCGGCGGCGGGACACTCGGAAACGGCGAAGGCCGTTTTTCGGACAAAGTCATCAAAGTTCCCAGCAAGCGCGGGCCGCAAGCGCTGAGACTGCTGTTAGATGATTATGAATCGGCGGCCAACAAAGGTGAAAATTATCTGGATTATTACGACCGCCAAGGGAAAAACTATTTCTATGAATTGCTAAAATCTTTGGCAGACACCACTTTGATGACTCCTGAAGAGTTTATTGATTGGGGGCATGACGAAGCTTATGTGCAAGCCATCGGTGTGGGAGAATGCGCCGGAGTAGTCATTGATTTGATTTCTACTTTACTCCTTGAGAGTGAAGAAAAAATCGATTTGGCAAAATCAGCCTTCGATGCTCGTCACTTTTCAGACAGCATTTATCATTCGTATAACGCATCAATTAATACGGCAAAAGCTTTGTTGTTGTCAGAAAATGTGGAAACCAATTCGCAGGCAAACATCATCAGCCTGTTTGACGAACACTTTATCAAAACCGGAAAAATTCAACTTTCAGGTTCTTTCGCTGATACAATTTATCAAATCAACAAAAATGAACCGAGCGAAAGTTTTGCACAACAATATTTAGCAAAGGCAGTTAGCCTTTTGAAAACAGTTCAATTATACCGAGAAAAAACACAAGCACATGAAACTGCATCCTAAAGTCACTTTGGTTGGTGCCGGCCCGGGTGATCCGGATTTGTTGACCATCAAGGGTATAAAAGCACTTCAGTCTGCCGATGCAGTCCTCTATGATGCATTGGTAAACAAGGTCTTGTTAGCCCATGTGCCCGCGCATGCACAAAAAGTTTTTGTCGGGAAACGCCGGGGGTTTAAAGCTTATTCACAAGATGAAATCAATGATATGTTGGTCAATTATGCTATTACTTTGGGGCATGTTGTCCGGCTCAAAGGAGGAGACCCATTTGTGTTTGGACGGGGTTATGAAGAAATGGCTTATGTGAAAAGTTTTGGCATCGAAACGACAAGTGTACCGGGAATTTCATCCGCAATAGCTGTACCCGAAAATGCTGGGATTCCGCTGACACATCGCACGGTTTCGAGTAGTTTTTGGGTGGTGAGCGGAACCGCTTTCGACAGTCGGTTGACAAATGATTTACGCTTGGCTATTCAATCATCGGCTACAGTTGTCGTACTGATGGGCATGGCAAAACTCGCACTAATAGTTTCTATTTTAGAAGCACTCGGCAAAAGCGAACTGCCGGTGGCCATCATTCAAAATGGAACCACTTCCGAGGAAAAAATAATTGTTGGAACTGTTAAAAATATAGCTGAACGTGCTGCTGAGGCCAATTTGGGAACACCTTCCATCATCGTGTTGGGAGAAACAGTGCGGTTGAGAAAGGAACTATCCGGAATCCGTGTCGAACTACAAGAACTTCTTATCGCTTAAAACATGCCGTCCGAAAAAAATCCGTTGTACCCAGTTTTTTTAAAACTTTCCCAACTCAATGTATTGATTGTAGGGGGCGGTTATGTAGGTTTTGAAAAACTATCGTTTATGCTCAAATCGAGTCCAAATGCGAACGTGACTTTGTTGTCAAAAGAATTTTCAGATCCAATCAAAAAATTGGCAGAAGCACATCAAATACCAATGATTCAACGTGCCTACGCACCCAATATTTTATACCAAAAACATTTGGTCATTGCCGCAACAAACGATGTAGCAGTCAACAAACAAATATACCACGATGCCAAAGAAAGGTATATCTTGGTTAATGTAGCCGACACACCTGAATATTGCGATTTCTATTTGGGTGGTATTGTTACCAAAGGCAATCTGAAATTGGCTATTTCGACTCAAGGGAAATCCCCTACTTTAGCAAAAAGATTGCGTCAATTTTTTGAAGAATCCTTGCCCGAAGATATGGACGAATTAATTGAAAACCTCCATTTATATCGGGCTACACTCCACGGCGAATTAAAAGAAAAAACAGAGATTTTAAATAAACACACTGCATTATTACTCAAAAAAAATCATGATTAAAACTGATATCATCATCATCGGAGCTGGGCCAACAGGACTTTTTACCGTGTTTGAAGCCGGACTCCTTAAATTAAAATGCCACCTAATCGATGCCCTTCCCCAACCGGGTGGACAGTGTTCGGAAATTTACCCAAAAAAACCCATCTACGACATACCCGGTTTTCCGGAGGTGTTGGCTGGCGATTTGGTCAACAATCTAATGGCACAAATCAAACCGTTCCATCCAGGATTCAGCCTTGACCAACGTGCAGAAACACTAGAAAAATTGGAAGACGGCACCTTTATCGTAACTACGAGCAAAGGAATTCAACACCATGCGCCCGTCGTTGCCATAGCCGGTGGTTTGGGTTCTTTTGAACCGAGAAAACCACCGCTTGAAAAAATTGAATTTTATGAAGGAAAAGGGGTTAGTTACACCATATTTGATCCTGAAATTTATCGAGACAAAAGAGTTGTCCTTGCCGGTGGCGGCGACTCTGCCTTAGATTGGGCTATATATTTGGCGGATGTAGCAGCCGAAGTAACTTTAGTCCACAGGCGAAAAGAATTCAGAGGTGCATTAGATTCGGTGGAGAAAGTAGAGGAACTTTCTAAACTTGGCCGAATCCAACTCATAACAGATGCAGAAGTAATTGGTTTGCAAGGTGTTGAAAAACTTGAAAGTGTAACAATTCTGCATCAAACAGAAGGAAATTTATCTGTAGAAACGGATTGTTTTATTCCTTTATTCGGTCTTTTACCTAAATTAGGCCCGATAGCTGACTGGGGATTGGAGATAGAGAAAAATGCCATCAAAGTAAACAACTCGCTTGATTATCAAACCAATATTCCGGGGGTGTATGCGATTGGCGATGTAAATACTTATCCGGGCAAACTCAAGTTGATTCTTTGCGGGTTTCACGAAGCTACCTTGATGTGTCAGAGTGCATATCAACGTATCTTTCCAGATAAAAAATATGTGATGAAATATACCACCGTGAGTGGCATCAGCGGTTTTGACGGCTCGCGAAAAGAAGCCAAAAAAGAAGTAGTAAAGAGCATCGGTTAGGGTATATTTATTGCAACTTTCCGAGCATTTCCATCACACGCTTGCCTCCTCCGCCCTGCATCATTTTCATCATTTTTGCCATTTGCTCAAATTGTTTGAGCAGTTGGTTAATTTGCTGAACATCTGTTCCCGAACCTTTTTCGATTCGTTTTTTTCGGCTTGTATTGAGAATGGTGGGGTTACGTCGTTCAGCAGGTGTCATCGATTGGATGATAGCTTCGATATGCTTGAAAGAATCGTTGTCGATGTCCACATTTTTGATAGCTTTTCCCACACCGGGTATCATTCCCATTAAATCTTTCATGTCGCCCATTTTTTTCATCTGCTGAATTTGAGAGAGAAAATCATCCAAACCAAATTGATTTTTGGCAATTTTCTTCTGCAACTTTCTCGCTTCTCCCTCATCAAATTGTTCTTGTGCTTTTTCTACCAATGAAATGATGTCGCCCATACCCAAAATCCGCTCCGCCATTCGCTCGGGATAAAACACATCGATGGCATCCATTTTTTCACCTGTTCCCACAAACTTAATGGGTTTGTTGACGATGGACTTAATAGACAAAGCTGCTCCACCACGTGTATCTCCATCGAGCTTGGTAAGCACAACACCGTCAAAATTGAGTCGGTCATTGAATGTTTTTGCTGTGTTAACTGCATCTTGTCCGGTCATGGAATCGACCACAAAAAGTGTTTCATGCGGCTTAACGGCCTGATGAATCTCGGCAATTTCGTTCATCATTTGTTCGTCCACCGCCAAACGGCCGGCCGTGTCGATGATGACTACTTGGAATCCTTCTGCCTTGGCTTTGGCTACTGCTTTTTTAGCAATGTCAACCGGGTTTTTATTATCAATGTCCGTGAAAACCGCCACGTCTATTTGCTCTCCGACTACCTGAAGTTGGTTGATGGCTGCCGGGCGATAGACATCGCAAGCGACTAGCAGTACTTTTTTTGATTTTTTTATTTTGAGATAGAGCGCCAATTTTCCAGAGAAAGTGGTTTTTCCGGAACCTTGCAAGCCCGACATCAAGATGACAGATGGATTTCCGGAAAGATTGATACCGGAAGCTTCCCCACCCATCAGCGCAGCCAGCTCATCTTTGACAATTTTAACCATCAACTGACCGGGCTGCAAAGTTTTCAGCACGTTTTGCCCGAGGGCTTTTTCTTTGACCGAGGCTGTAAAATCTTTGGCTATCTTGAAGTTAACGTCTGCATCCACCAAGGCACGGCGGACTTCTTTGAGTGTTTCGGCAACATTGATTTCGGTGATGCTTCCGTGGCCTTTCAGCAAGTGGAGTGCTTTATCGATTTTTTCGGACAGATTGTCAAACATGTTTTTGAAAATAAAATGGATGGCAAAGATAAAATAAAACAAAGGAAGAAGCAATTGGTGTATTTCATCTATAACAAAACGGTTGCCATCCGAAGACAGCAACCGTTTTTAACTAACCAACCAAAATTATTATCTCAATTTTTACTGAAAATCAATTCATCTATCCTGCCATCTCCGTTGCGATGTTTGAGGGCAATGCGGGTGTTGCTGAATTCGAGTACCAACCAATCTTCATCGAGTTCGTCAATCGGGCTGACATCTTCCAAGTCTAAATTGAGTTCGAGCCCGGTAAAGCTGGTTTCAGTCGCCCAAGTTCCGACGCGAACTTCGGCTCCGCGGGTGGCTGTAACTACGCCGGTGGCGGTGAAAGACAAGCTGAATCCGGCGAATTGAGTAGTGATGTCAACACCGGCTTGGCTAAAGCTTTCGACATTCCAACTTCCGTCCGTTAGTGCCTCTTTGAAAGCAGCTGCATCTGGTGTTGGGGCAGGGTCAACAGGATCGACGGTTACTCCACCGTTTGGTGTTCCTTCAAAAGTAAGGAGGTCACCTTCTTTGGATAGTTCTAAATGGGTGTTGGTAAAGTTTAAGACCAACCAATCTTCGTCAAGAACTTCTAACACTTGGACTTCATCTCTGAATTTCAATTCGAGTTCGAGTCCATTATTGTCAGATTTATTAATCTCCCATCTTCCGAAAGCCGTCCGGTCTGTTGCAGAAACCTTGATGGCTCCACCTCTGAAAAATTCAAATTTCAAATTTTGATAAACAGCTGTACGGTCGTTTCCATTGTTTAGAAATTTTGCGATGGTCCAATCTGCGGTCAATAGGGTGCGTTGTAAATTGATGGCTTGGTCTAACAAATCACCGCGAATGTCATCATCGATGGTATCGTCATCGCTAATTTTGTCATCATCCCTACATTCCAACAACACGCGACGGAGTTGTTCATTGCTCTCGATTTGCAGTGTCGACTCATCTTTGAAAGTTATACTGATGGGGTATTGAATGTTTACAACAACGCTGGCGGGAAGTTGAGTGAAAAAGGCGAAAAGTTCCTTTTTGGTACTGACAACTACGCTTCCTGTTTGCTCTTGGTTGGTGTTGAAAGTCAACAAGGTAATAGGAAAATTGAATCTAAAACAGTTGATTCTGCTTCTAAATTTGTTTTCTGATTCATCATTTTCTTTTCGCAAATGATCATCAAATTCGGCTTCGTTGCTGATTTCCTTTTCAGCATGATCATCTGAACGAACTACGACAGGAAAAACCATGCTAATCGGGTTGAAATTCCCGGAGGCTTGTACACTTTGTTTGAATTGCAACAAAGAACTTTCAGATGTGATGGTGGTTAACTGACCATTTAGATCAACCACATAAGGAAAATTAACGGATGTTGCACTCAATCCATCGATGAAATCATCGACTGTTCCATCATTTTGGGCACTAAGTGTAAGCAATGCGGCAGTTTCTGAATTTGCTGTGATAGTTGTTTCTGGGTTTTGAGAAACAATGTCTGCACGGTCAGTTTGGCAACTTGCCAAAGCCAGCGGAATCAAGAACAATAAACTAAGGTGTTTTACAAATTTTTTCATAATGGGTAAGATTTTGTGATTCTGATTTGAAAGTGTAACAAACAACTTCGGCAATACCCTACTTTCATGGTTAATTTTTTTAACTTTACGCACATTTTTTACAAAAACTATGCAGTCAAACCCTACTGAAATAACGCAAAATGTGTGTGAAGACAGGCTCTACCAATCTATTTTCAATCAATTGGCACCAAAAATCCGCAACTATATCTATTTCAAATTTGGCAATCTTGAAAAAGCCGAAGATGTTGTTCAGGAAGCTTTTATTAAATTGTGGGAGAATTGTTCTAAAGTACCTTACGGTAAGGCCAAATCCTATTTATACACGATAGCTACAAATCTTTCACTCAATGAGGTGGCACATCAAAAAGTGAAATTAAAATTCGGAAACCAAAGCACCAAAAAACACACCAACGAGTCGCCTGAGTTTATTTTAGAAACAGAAGAGTTTAAAACCAAATTAGAAAACTCGATAGCAAATTTATCAGAGGCACAGCGGACTGCTTTTTTGCTGAACCGGATTGAAGGAATGAAATATGTAGAAATTGCAGAACATTTGCAGATTTCCGTGAAAGCAGTCGAAAAACGGATACACAACGCCCTGATGGTTTTGAGGGAGGAAATTGGAAATATTTAAACTACCGGGTAGGGTAAAACACACTTAAAGGGTTATTATACTAAAACCAAGAAAATGAACTTGAATTTTACACAGAAAGAATTGTTGAATCGGTGGCTCAATGCAGAGGCAGACGAAAGCGATATAGCTGCCATCAAAAATGATCCTGAATTGTTGGAATATATTCAAATAAGCCAAGCGGCTTCCCATTTGGCTACGCCGGAATATGAGTTAGAAAAAGCTTATGAAAAGTTAATTGCCAAACGCAATCAGCCCCAAAAGGTGTACAAACTTTTTACCTTTCAAAAGGTTTACCGCTATGCGGCCATTCTTATCGCCTTGGTTGGTGTTTATTATTTCTTTCAAACCAGGCCTAGTGTGATTGAAGTTGCCTATGCCCAACAATCGGAAATAGTCCTGCCCGATGCCTCTGAAGTTCTCATCAATGCAGGTTCAAAATTATCCTATCAAAAAAATAATTGGAATAAAAAACGTTTGATTCATCTGGAAGGCGAAGCTTATTTTAAGGTTTCAAAAGGGGGAAAATTTACGGTACAAACATCTCTTGGAAATGTACAAGTTGTGGGTACACAATTCAATGTAAATCAACGTGAAAACCTATTTGAAGTAGAATGTTATCAAGGGAAGGTGGATGTTTCTCACGGTCGTGAAATCATTCGGTTGACACCCGGAAAATGCGTAAAACTATCCACAGACGGCACTTTGGTACTTTCGAGCATAGTGGCAAAAGCTCCTTTTTGGACGACGGGAGTAAGCAATTTTGAAAATGAATCGTTACAAATAGTCTTAGATGAGCTCAAAAGACAATACAATCTTCAAATCGACGTTGATTCCACAGTAAGTTTAGATCAACGATTTACAGGAAGTTTTAAGAGAGGAAACTTAGATTTAGCCTTAAAAACAATTTGTTTACCTCTAAAACTTACTTATCGTTTTATTGCTGACAAAAAGGTTGTATTGCATGCCGAAAATTAATCTAAAGCAAATTGTTGTCATTTTTTTCCTTTTCAGCTCTGTCTTGTTCGCACAAGAGCGGGTTTCTTTGGTTGACTTTTTGCAAGAGATTGAAAATACGCATGATGTAAGATTCTCCTATCGAAACAGCGACTTAGAATCGGAGTTTGTTTTACGCCCAAAATCAACACTGTCATTGCCCGAATTGATTTCCTTCCTCCGATCAAACACGAATTTCAGCTATACCATCCTCAATGATAAAAATATAGCCGTCATCGCAAGAGGAAAAACTACAAACAACGTATGCGGAAGATTGGTAGGCAATATGGGTGAACCCATCTCGGAAGCCTATATTATAGATTCAAAAGTAGGTAACAACACAATTTCTGACCAAGATGGTTTTTTTAATTTGACAGAAGTCGGAGTCGATGCGATTTTAACCATTCGTCATCTCGGATATGAAGAAAAGTTGATTCCCGCATCCTATTTTAACGATGAAAAGCCCTGCAAAAACGCATTACTCAATTCTAAAATCCAATTGTTGACAGAAGTCATTGTGCAGAACGTATTGACTTCCGGTCTCAACCTGAAATCTGACGGAAGTTTGCTTATCAAAACCAAAGATTATGGTATGCTCCCCGGCTTGATTGAGCCAGATATCCTGCAAATTGTGCAAAAACTTCCCGGAATCGAAAGCATCAACGAAACAGTTTCTACCATCAACATTCGCGGAGGCACGAATGACCAAAATTTGGTACTATGGGATGGCATCAAGATGTACCAAACCGGTCATTTTTTTGGTTTAATCTCTTCGATGAACCCTTATGTGACAGAGGAAATCAACGTGTATAAAAACGGGGTTTCCGCCCAATACGGCGATGGTGTTTCCGGTATGCTCGACTTCAAAACAAGCCAGAAATTGCCTGCAAAAACAAAAGGTGGCGCAGGCATCAATCTGATTAATGCCGACGCTTATCTTTTAGCTCCTTTGTCCAAAAATATAGGCCTACAAATATCGGGCAGGCGATCAATTAACAACCTTTTTAACACGCCCACTTACGACGAATATTTTAAACGCGCTTTTCAAGATTCAAAGGCTTTAGCTAAAGATAATTTGAATCCGAATGATAATTTTTCTTCCTCGGAAAGTTTTAACTTTTACGACCTCAATGCAAAATTGTTTCTCGACTTCAATGAATATATAAAATTTAGAATTAACATATTCAAATTTGACAATGCACTAAGCATCAAAGAATCTATAAAGATAATAGATACCGATGACGAAGATGACGATGAAGACGAAAGCAAGACAAGCAGGTTAGAACAAGAAAATATTGCTTTGGGATTGGAAGGGCTCATCAGAATGAATGAACGCTGGCGGATAAATTTGAATGCTTACTACACCAACTACAACTTAGATGCTGTCAATTTTAACCTTCAATCCAACCAGAGCCTCAAACAAAAAAACGAAGTCTTGGAAACTTCCGCAAAAGCCAACTTTAACTATTTTTGGAACAACCGGATAAACTTAAATTTTGGCTATCAGGTTGTGGAAACCGGCATAACCAACCTCCAAGAAGTCAACAACCCTTTCTTTTCAAGCAGTATAAAAAATGTCCTGACCGAACACGCTGCTTATTCAGAAACAAATTATTTCAGCAATTTCGGCTTCAAGACTACTGCCGGTGTCCGTGCAAGTTACATCGAAGATTTTGACGAGTGGATTTTTGAACCTCGGCTCAACATGTATCAAAAATTGTCGCCTGCTTTTTCTATCCAACTCATGGGCGAACTCAAACACCAAACCACTACGCAAACCATCGATTTGCAGGAAGACTTTCTCGGTGTTGAAAAAAGGCGTTGGACATTGGCAAACGGAGAAGAATTTCCGGTCGTCCACAGTCGTCAGGCATCGTTTGACATCAATTATTCGCAAAAAAATTGGATAATCAACCTAACCGGATTTCTAAAAAGCGTGGACGAAATCACCTCGTCCAATCAAGGTTTTCAAGATCAACTGCAATTCCAAAAACTTGAAGGTAAGTATGACATTAAAGGAGTAGAAATTTTGATTGACAAAAAAATTCACGATTTTTCAGTATCCGCAGCCTACGCCTACAAAGACAACCATATTACTTTTGACAGCCTGACACCTTCGCGAATTCCCAACAACCAAGATGTCAAACATTCATTGAGCCTGATAACTAACTACAAGATCAAAAATTTCAAATTCTCATTCGGATATCAATGGCGAACCGGAAAACCTTTCACCGAACCCAATACGGATGAACCTATCTCAAATCCGGGTGCTTTCCAAACCATCAATTTTCAATCACCCAACAGCAGCACCTTGCCCGATTTTTCAAGAGCTGATTTTTCGGCTGACTACCAATTTTTTATCAGCCGCTTTCGTGCGGTTGCCGGATTGTCAATTCTAAATGTATTGGATGAAAAAAACATACTGAACAGTTATTATACCCTTCAAACAAGAAACAACATATCTTCCATACAACGTATTGACAACCATTCTCTTGGACTTACACCTAACGTGAGTTTTCGGCTGTTTTTTTAAAATATTTACATCCGATCTGGTACTGTAATTCCCAGCAAGGCAAAAGCATTTTTAATTGTTAAACCAACAGTCTCCGATAGCTGTACCCGGAAATTTCGGACTGCAGTATCTTCCACACTCAGTATGGGTACGGCCTGATAGTAAGAATTGTAAAGTTTTACCAATTCATATACGTAATTTGCCACCAAAGCGGGATTGAATTGTTCGGCTGCTTCCTGCACCGTTCTCGGAAAATAACGCAGTGTTTTAAGTATTTCTTTTTCTCTTGGATGGAGCTCATTCGGAAAAGTTGCTTCTAGCGTTTTCCCGGATTTGCGCAAAATAGACCGGATCCGTGCATAGGTATATTGGATAAACGGACCGGTATTCCCCTGAAAATCGATGGACTCTTTGGGGTTGAACAAGATGCGCTTTTTGGGATCTACTTTGAGGATAAAATATTTCAAAGCCGCCAAACCAATCAATTTGAAAAGTACTTGCTTCTGTTCTTCGTCAAAATCATCGAGTTTGCCCAATTCTTCGGTGATGGCCGCCGCACTTTGAGTCATTTCGTCCATCAAATCATCGGCATCTACAACAGTTCCTTCCCTGCTTTTCATTTTTCCGGAAGGCAGATCGACCATACCGTAGCTGAGGTGAAAAAGGTTTTCGGCCCAATCGAAACCGAGTTTTTTCAAGATGAGAAACAACACTTTGAAATGGTAGTCTTGCTCGTTTCCAACCGTATAAACCATACCTTTGACATCAGGATAATCCTTTACGCGTTGGATGGCCGTGCCGATGTCTTGCGTCATATAAACGGCAGTGCCATCGCTGCGCAACACGATTTTTCGATCAAGACCTTCACCCGTTAGGTCTATCCATACCGAACCGTCGGGGTCTTTTTCAAACACGCCTTTATCGAGTCCGATTTGCACCACATCCTTCCCTAAAAGATAGGTATCGCTTTCGTAGTAGTAGGTATCAAAATCGACCCCGAGATTCTTATAAGTTTCTTCAAATCCTTTGTAAACCCAACCGTTCATCATTTTCCACAGCGAAACAGTTTCCGGGTCGCCGCCTTCCCAAAGTTGAAGCATTTTTTGTGCTTCGAGCAAGATGGGTGCTTGCTTTTTGGCCTGCTCATCAGTCAAACCATTTTTCATGAGTTCAGCAATCTGTGACTTGTATGTTGTGTCGAACAAGACATAATATTTCCCAACGAGTTTATCCCCTTTCAATCCGGAAGATTCCGGCGTTTCGCCTTTGCCAAATTTTTGCCAAGCCAACATCGATTTACAAATATGGATACCGCGGTCGTTGATGATTTGGGTTTTATAGACTTTTTTACCGGAAGCTTTGAGGATTTCAGCTACGGAATAGCCTAAAAGATTGTTGCGGATATGCCCGAGATGCAGTGGCTTGTTGGTGTTGGGCGATGAATATTCGACCATCACAGCCGGTGCGTTTTCGTCAATTGGTGCGATGCCAATATGTTTGTCGCCTTGTATGGACTTGAAAAAATTGAAAAAATAGGTGTCGGAAATGGTGAGATTCAAAAAACCTTTGATGACGTTGAAACCTTCGACCGCTTCGATTTCTTTCACGAGAAAAGCGCCTATTTCTTCACCCAACTGCGGTGGGTTTTTCTTGACGTATTTGAGCAAGGGGAAAAGTATAACCGTGAGGTCCCCTTCAAAATCAGATTTGGTGGGTTGCACATCGACTTGGTCAATATCGACTTGAAAAAGGTTTATGCATGCAGTTTTGACGGCTTGCTGTATCAGAATTTCCATGGGTTGTGTTACATCTTTTGAAGCGGCAAAGATAGGCAATGGCGGGGAAATTATCGGCAATAGAAAGGGAAGTTGAACAGACCTAGATTCAAAAAGCAAATGCAACTTTTTGGTTTTACAAGGGTAAAATAGAATTTGATTAATACCTTTGTTGCAAAATCCCCCATTATGAAGCACAAAATAGCCGTTATCATGGGCAGCAGCAGCGATTTATCGGTCATGCAGGCTGCCGTCGATATTTTAAAAACCTTTGGTGTCTCCACCGAAGTTGACATAATTTCCGCCCACAGGACACCTGAGAAACTTTTTGAATTTTCTAAAAACGCCCGCCAAAACGGCATTTCGGTCATCATCGCCGGAGCCGGAGGTGCGGCGCATCTGCCCGGGATGGTGGCATCGCTCACTTCTTTGCCGGTCATTGGGGTGCCGGTAAAAAGTAGCAACAGCATAGACGGTTGGGATTCGGTTCTGTCTATTCTTCAAATGCCCGCCGGAGTGCCGGTTGCCACAGTGGCTCTCAACGGTGCGCAAAACGCAGGCATCTTGGCAGCACAAATCATCGGGGTGTTTGATGCAAGTGTACAAACGAAACTCGATGCCTACAAAGAAAGTTTAAAAGCGAAAGTTATTAAGGGTTCAGCTGAAATTAAAAAAAGCAACTAAAAATAACGAAGCCTGCAAAATCTAACTTTGTGACAAAAAAAGCTGTTACACAAAAATCACTGAGAAGTCACAAAAAACACAAAGAAAAAAATCTATTGATAAAATAAAAGATATCGCAATCAAATCTTTGTGTCGCTTTGTGTAAGTCTTGGTGTAGCTTTGTGACATAAACCATTACTCAAAATGTTACCTAAAAAATGACCCAAAACCCACTCCTCAAACCCTTTGAAACCACTCCGTTTGCAAGCCTCAAAACGGAACATTTTCTGCCCGCGGTTCAACAAGAAATCGCCAACACCCAAAAAGAAATCGATGCCATCATCGAAAATCCGCAAGAGCCTACCTTTGAAAACACCATCGAAGCGTTGGATTATTCCGGCAAGCAACTCGATCGAATCACAAGTATTTTCTATAACCTGAACAGTGCCGAAACCACTCCGGAAATTCAAAAACTTGCACAGGAAATATCACCGCTGCTTACGGCCTTTTCCAATGATATTGCGCTCAATCAAGCCCTATTTGAGCGCGTTAAAAAAGTAAACGCGCAAAAAGAAAAACTAAAACTGACCGCCGAACAAAAAACCTTGCTCGATAAAAAATACAAGAGTTTTGCCCGGAATGGTGCCAATTTGACCGAAGAAAAGAAAGAGATACTCAGGCAATTGGACTCTGAATTGTCGAAGCTAAGCTTACAATTTGGCGAAAACGTCTTGGCCGAAACGCAAGCCTATCAATTGCATATAACCGATGTGTCTAAACTGAAAGGCTTACCCGAATCGGCTTTTGAAGCTGCCCAACAATTGGCTGAAAAACAGAACTTAAAAGGCTATGTTTTCACTTTAGATTTTCCGAGCTACCAACCGTTTATGACCTATGTGGAAAACCGCGATTTGCGCAAAGAATTGTTTTTAGCCTACGCCACACGTGCCTACCAAAAAGCACAGCACGACAATCGGGAAATTGTGTTGCAAATTGTGCGCAAAAGACATGAAAGGGCGCAACTTTTAGGCTACAAAACCCACGCGCATTACGTGTTGGAAGAACGCATGGCACAATCGCCCGAAAAAGCCAAAGATTTTTTAAACGAACTGCTCAAAAAGTCGAAACAAAAAGCACAAGAAGAGTTTCAACAATTGAAAAAATTCGCCAAAGAATCAGGCGATATTGAACGTTTGGAAAAATGGGACGCAGCGTTCTACACCGAAAAACTCAAACAAAAATTATACGATTTTGACGATGAACAACTCAAACCTTATTTCGTTTTAGGACATGTTTTGCAAGGCGTATTCACGGTTGCCAATCGACTGTATCAACTTCATTTTGAAGAAGTTTACGATATTGACAAATACTGCGAAGAAGTCAAAACCTTTCGGATTACGGACGATAAAAACAACCTTATTGCGATTTTCTATGCTGATTTTCACCCGCGGCCGGGCAAGCGGAACGGCGCGTGGATGACTTCCTACAAACCACAATATCGAAAAGGAAATACACACGAAAGGCCACATATTTCGATTGTTTGTAACTTTTCCCGCCCGACCAAAACCAAACCTTCACTGCTCACTTTCAACGAAGTCACGACCCTTTTTCACGAATTTGGCCACGCCTTGCACGGGATGTTGGCAAACACCGTATATCCGAGTTTGAGCGGTACGCACGTTTATTGGGATTTTGTAGAATTACCAAGTCAAGTATTGGAAAATTGGTGTTACGAAAAAGAAGCTTTGGAATTGTTTGCCAAACATTATCAGACCGGAGAAATACTGCCGTTATCTTACATCGAGAAAATCAAAAAGGCCGCTACTTTTATGCAGGGTTTGCAAACCTTGCGCCAACTCAGTTTTGGCCTGCTCGACCTGAAATGGCATGCCGAAAACCCCGAACATTTTTCCGATTTGAAAACCATCGAAAAAACGGTTTTCAGCGAGACAGATTTCTATCCGGAAGTAGCCGAATCATGCATGAGCACCGCTTTTTCGCATATTTTTCAAGGTGGTTATTCAGCGGGTTATTACAGCTACAAATGGGCAGAAGTCTTGGATGCCGATGCCTTTGAGTTGTTTAAAGAAAAAGGTGTTTTTGATGCAGAAACCGCAAAAAGTTTTAAAGAAAATATCCTGTCAAAAGGCGGTTCCGAACATCCGATGGTTTTGTATAAACGATTCCGCGGGGCGGAGCCAAACCCGGACGCGCTGTTGAGAAGAGCCGGAATTTCAAACTGACATCCAGCGTAGTCGTATTTTTAACAATTAGGATTGTCGAAAAATTAGATAAAAGTGTTTACTTTGGGAAACTAAACCAACTAACTTTTCAAGTTGCTCAAAATTTTCAAAAAAAGATTGCTTTTGAAAGCTTAGAAAAGATAAAACGCAGACTATGAACGAATTGGAAAAACAAACCCTCGACCCAAATAAATGGATTGATGCTTATTCTGATTATCTTTTTAACTATACCATCGTAAAAGTCAATGACGATGAGGTTGCCAAAGATTTGGTGCAAGAAACCTTTTTGTCCGCCCTGAAAGCCATGAAGAATTTTAAAGGAGAAGCTTCCGAGCGGACTTGGCTTATCTCTATTTTAAAACGTAAAATCATCGATTATTATCGAAAAATAAATTCCAAAAAAGGCAAAGCAGAAGTTCGAATCACCTACAATGACGATACGGAAAATGAAGGAGAATGGTTGGAAGAACGTGTAGCCGATTATCACTTAGACGGCAATGCAGAATCAGAGATGGAAAACGTTGAACTCGGATTAGCTATCAACAAGTGTATGGACAAGCTTCCGGAGAAGCAAGCAACCATTTTTAAAATGAAAACCGTCGAAGGTTTTGAAACTGAAATTATCTGTAAGGAGCTAGATATCACCCCGTCAAATCTCTGGGTTATCATCCACCGTGCAAGGTTGCAACTGATGGATTGCCTAGAAAAAAGTTGGTACGCTTAAAAGAAAAAATTATAATGAAACACAACCACAATCACGATCAAAATCACAAAGAAAAATTGTTCTATTCCTGCGATGAAGCCGGATTAGCTTGTGACAAAAGACAATATGGCGAACTCACATTTTGGGAAAAAGTCAGGCTAAAAATTCACATGTTTTATTGTGATTACTGTCGGGCATATTCTAAAAAAAATCAAAAACTTTCCGACTTGTTTAATCGTGTTGGAATTTCACATCCTCCTAAAAAACTCGATTTAAATTCAAAAGAATTGATTCGGATAAAATTTGAAAAAGAATTAAATTCTACCCACTGAACTTATTGAAATACTCGATTAAAAACCAAACAATCGAAATGCTTTCTACCCAAAAGGAACTGAAGTATTTCGATTGTTTTTTTTGTGCCTTCCACAAAAAAAACGCAGATAACAAACAGATCAAATAAATCGAATTCCACGCCAATCCACCACTAATAAGGTTAGAAAACACAATGAGCGACAACAATATACTTCCGACTATCTTTGTTTTTCTAATACCTAAAACCATTGGAATTGTCCCCAAATCTTTGTGATCTGTCTCCATGTCCCGAATGTCAAATGGAATAAGCCAAACCAAAACAAAAAGAAAAATTTCCAACAAGGCGGACAAAGCTTGATAATCAAAATCCACATCCAGATAAAGCAGTGGAAGTCCCACACAAATACCCGACCAACAAATAGCAATCAAATAGGCTTTAACACCAAAACGATTCCTGAAATTTTTGATATCAGGTCGTGCCGGAAAACTGTAAAACAAAGTCAGCATCGAAAAAAGCAAGCTCCACCAAAATATTTTGATTGGCAGAAAAAAAGCAAATACAGCTGCCGAAATGAAAGCCATAAAACTAATCATCAAGACTCCCTTTTGCTTTTTCAAAACCATAAGTGGCAAAGTTGCGTATTTTGCAAAGTTATACGCCAAAACCGCAGCCGAGTATATAAAAACCGCTAAAAAAAAATTGACGCCTTCACCTCTATCAAGAAAAGTACTCGCTGAGAGGCAAGTTATTGCCAAAGCAACATGAAGACTTGATCGGATGTAAAAATCGAAAATTTTATAAAATATATTCACCTTTCAAAAATACCCAAATTCTAACAAAAGCAGTTGATAAATATCCCTAAATGTTTTGTCAAAATCGGTTAAAAAAGAATTTATAATCTGTAATTTTGTGAAAAATATTTTCATTTTATGAATCCAGATTCATTTGCCCTTCGCCACATCGGCCCACGCGAAAGCGATCTCCCAAAAATGTTACAAACCATTCATTGCAACAGTCTCGAAGAACTGATTTCCCAGACCATACCTGATGAAATCAGACTCCAAAAACATTTGGATTTACCGGAGGCACTTAACGAAAATGGTTTTCTAAACCACATTCACACCTTGGGTGCAAAAAACAAGTTGTATAAAAATTATATTGGTTTGGGCTATCACCCTGCCATCATGCCGGCCGTAATCCAACGGAATATTTTGGAAAATCCCGGTTGGTACACCGCCTACACTCCATATCAAGCAGAGATTTCTCAAGGAAGATTGGAAGCACTTCTGAATTATCAAACGATGATTATTGATCTTACCGGAATGGAAATAACAAATGCTTCACTCCTTGATGAAGGCACTGCCGCTGCCGAATCCATGGCCATGTTTTTTGACCTTCGGACACGCGAACAAAAATTGAAAAACACTTTCAAGTTTTTCGTCTCCGAAGAAGTATTGCCTCAAACCCTATCTGTACTTCAAACACGAGCTTTGCCTTCGGGCATCGAACTGGTTGTTGGCAACCATGAGAAATTTGATTTAACTACAGATTATTTTGGCGCATTGGTTCAGTATCCGGGCAAGCACGGCCAAGTATATGATTTTTCGGATTTTGTACATCAAGCCCACGAAAAAGATATCAAAGTTTCTTTTGCTACCGATCTGTTGAGTTTGGTATTACTCACCCCTCCAGGCAAGTTTAATGCAGATGCAGTCGTCGGTACTTCGCAACGCTTTGGCATTCCGTTGGGTTACGGCGGGCCACACGCCGCATTTTTCGCAACCAAAGAAAACTATAAGCGCAGTATTCCGGGTCGAATTATCGGAATCTCAAAGGATACAGACGGCAACCTCGCACTTCGCATGGCACTTCAGACCCGAGAGCAACACATCAAAAGAGATAAAGCTACCTCCAATATCTGCACTGCTCAGGTGTTACTTGCAGTGATGGCAGGAATGTACGGAGTTTATCACGGTAAAAAAGGATTGCAGTTTATTGTGAATAAGATTCATAGAAGCACAATCACGCTTAATTCCGCTTTGCAAAAATTAGGTATAAAACAATACAACTCCGTTTATTTTGACACCCTTTTGCTTAAATCAGATGCTGCTAAAGTTAAAACCATTGCCGAAAATCAACAGATAAATTTTCATTACCCGGATGCCAATCATGTAGCTATTTCTTTGAATGAAACAACTACAACTGAAGATTTGAATCAAATCATCGCTGTTTTTTCAAAATTGACAGGCAAAGAAATAACTTCGGAAGAATCTCAAGAAATGAATAGCCCGATTCAGGGAAAATTAATCCGAGGAAGTGATTTTCTGACCGCAGATGTATTCGAGTCTTATCATTCGGAAACCGATTTGATGCGGTACATCAAAAAATTAGAACGAAAAGACTTGTCACTCAATCACTCGATGATTTCTTTGGGTTCTTGTACGATGAAACTGAATGCCGCCGCCGAAATGTTGCCACTCAGTTCGCCGCAATGGGGACAAATTCATCCCTTTGTACCTGCCGAACAAGCACAAGGATACCAAGAAGTTTTGAAAAAATTAGAACAACAACTCAATATAATTACGGGGTTTTCGGCCACTTCACTTCAGCCCAATTCGGGTGCGCAAGGTGAATATACGGGCTTGATGGTGATTCGTGCCTACCACCAAGCGCGCGGAGAATCGCAACGCAACATCTGTTTGATCCCTTCTTCTGCTCACGGAACCAATCCGGCATCAGCAGTGATGGCGGGTATGCAAGTAGTGGTTACAAAAACAACCACGGAAGGAAATATTGATGTAGAAGATATTCGAGAAAAAGCAATGCTACATAAAGATAAGCTTGCCGCTTTGATGGTTACATATCCATCTACACATGGTGTTTTCGAATCGACCATCCGGGAAGTTACCCGTATAATCCACCAAAACGGCGGGCAGGTTTATATGGATGGTGCCAACATGAATGCGCAAGTCGGCTTGACCAATCCTGCAACCATCGGCGCGGATGTTTGCCACTTGAATTTACACAAAACCTTTGCCATTCCGCATGGAGGAGGAGGTCCGGGTGTAGGGCCGATTTGTGTAGCAGCTCATTTAGCCCCTTTTCTTCCTTCGAATCCGGTGGTCGAAACCGGTGGAGATTCAGCCATAACCGCTGTTTCAGCCGCACCTTGGGGAAGTGCCATGGTTTGCCTGATTTCGTATGCTTACATCTCCATGTTGGGCGCAAAAGGTTTGGCAGAAGCAACCCGTTACGCCATCCTCAATGCGAATTATATCAAGGAAAGATTGAAAGGCCACTTTGAAGTACTTTATGCCGGTGAAAAAGGCCGGGCAGCCCACGAGATGATTGTAGATTGCCGTCCGTTCAAGAAAAACGGCGTGGAAGTAACTGACATCGCCAAACGACTGATGGATTACGGATTCCACGCACCCACGGTCTCGTTTCCCGTTGCCGGTACTTTGATGATAGAACCTACAGAAAGTGAAAGCCTCGCGGAATTAGATCGGTTTTGTGATGCATTGATTTCTATCCGCAAGGAAATTGACGAAGCGGCTTTCGAACCAAATAATGCTCTTAAAAACGCGCCTCATACATTAAAGATGTTGACTTCAACCAATTGGGATTTTCCATATTCACGGGAACAAGCGGCTTTCCCATTGCCTTTTGTCTCTGAAAATAAATTTTGGCCAAGTGTGAGAAGGGTGGATGATGCCTATGGAGATCGTAATTTAATCTGTTCTTGCACACCCACAGAAGCCTATATAGAATCGTAGGCAATTAAAGTGTACATTGACTAAAATAGAGACTTTCTACAAAATTGTTAATCGGCTAAGCATCCAGCGGTTGACAAATCTCGTTAGGATTTGCAATTAAATTCAACTCAAACTTTGAAGTTGGGCATTGTAATTTTTATTATGCATGCACAATGTACATTTTTTTTTATTTGTTACCTTTGATTGTAAACTAACAAACATTTGTTGTTATGAACGCTAAAATTATCGGGACAGGTTGCTATATCCCGTCCGAAATAGAAAATAACGAACAGTTTATTCGGCACGAGTTTTTAAATGACCAAGGCAAGGGTTTTGGCATTTCAAATGAAGTTATAATTGAAAAATTTCAAGCAATTACCGGTATTCAGGAAAGAAGGTACGCCAAAAATCACCTAAACTCTTCCGATCTTGGTTTTTTTGCAGCTGAAAAAGCGATAGGAAATGCAAATATTGACCCCGAAGAGTTAGATTATATCATCGTTGCCCACAATTTTGGCGATGTAAAATTTGGCACAAACCAGTCTGATACGCTGCCTAGTTTGGCATCACGCGTGAAACACGCTTTGCGTATTAAAAACCCGAAATGTGTTGCCTACGATATTCTCTTCGGCTGCCCGGGTTGGATTCAAGCGATGATTCAAGCAAATGCTTTTATCAAGAGTGGTATTGCTAAGAAATGCTTGGTGATTGGCTCTGAAACACTATCGAGGATTGTCGACAAATACGATCGGGACTCCATGATTTATGCCGATGGGGCCGGTGCGGCTGTCGTATCTGCGACAGAAGAAAATACCGGCATCCTGAATCACGAATCTGCTACATACACCTACGAAGAGGCTTACTTTTTATACTATGGTAGTTCATTTAACAAGACCCTCAGCCCCGACACGAAATACATCAAAATGAATGGCAGGAAGATTTATGAATTTGCCTGCATAAACGTTCCTTCTGCGATGAAAGCTTGTTTGGACAAGACCGGAATCGGTATAGAAAAAGTAAAAAAAATCCTTATTCACCAAGCCAACGAAAAGATGGATGAAGCCATTGTCAAGCGATTTTATAAGTTGTATGGTATGGATATGCCTGAAGGTGTGTTGCCCATGAGTATCCACAAGCTCGGAAACAGTTCGGTAGCCACAATCCCGACCTTACTCGATTTGATCACAAGCGGAAAAATAGAAAACCAGTCCATCGAAAATGGCGATATTGTTATCTTTGCAAGTGTAGGTGCCGGCATGAACATCAATGCCATGGTGTACCAATTTTAACATGTACGAAAAAAGCTTTCCAAAAAAACGCTTCGACAAAACACTTGATTTTCTAAAAACCCACATCAAGCAAGGTTCTATTGTCTTGGATTTAGGTGTTAAGAACCCATTTTCTGAAATCATGCAAGATGAAGGTTATCGGGTATTCAACACCCAAGGGGAGGACTTGGATCGTTATACTGAATCCGTCTTAAATCCGAATATTGAAGTGGTGACAGCATTTGAAATTTTCGAACACCTGTTGTCTCCCTTTTCCATTTTATCTAAAATAAAAGCCAGAAAACTCGTTGCAACCGTTCCTTTACGGTTGTGGTTTTCGCCTGCTTACAGAAGTAAAACCGACCCTTGGGACAGGCACTTCCACGAATTTGAAGACTGGCAATTCGACTGGCTGTTGGAAAAAGCGGGTTGGGAAATCAAAGCGCGAAAAAAATGGACACATCCAGCCGGTAAAATCGGATTCCGGCCTTTGCTGCGGCATTTCACACCGCGATATTACGCAGTTTATGCGGAAAGAAAAAAATCATGAGAATCTACATCGTCATTCCCGCACATAACGAAGAAGAATTTTTACATCAGACACTTGAGTCGCTTGCCGAACAGACTTTTTTGCCCCAAAAAGTCATCGTAGTAAATGATGCTTCTAAGGATGGCACATTGGAGTTGGCAAATTCATTTTCAAAAAAGCATCCTTGGTTAAAAGTTGTTTCCACAAAATCCGAACCCGTTCATCGACCTGGAGCAAAAGTAATTCGCGCTTTCAACGAAGGCCTTCGCCGGTTGGATGAAGATTTCGACATCCTGATGAAATTAGATGCCGATATTTTGTTGCCAAAAAACTATTTGGAAACCATCACCCACCACTTTAAAAGCAATCCGAAAATCGGCATGACTGCCGGGTTTGCCTGTGTCGAAAAAGAAGGGCAATGGGTGGTGGAAAACCTTACCGATACCGATCACATCCGCGGTGCGCTCAAAGCCTATCGAAAAGAATGTTTCACGGCTATCGGCGGGCTTCAGGAAGCGATGGGCTGGGACACTTTAGATGAAATACTCGTCCGGTACTTTGGCTGGGAAATAAAAACGGACATCCGTTTGCTCGCCAAACATCTCAAACCAACAGGGGAAAGGTATCAAACCAAATCTGGCAGTCTTCAAGGGGAAGTTTTTTACCGCTTGCATTACGGATTGTTCCTAACCAAAATTGCTGTTTTAAAATTGGCTTGGCGCAAAAAAAGTATGGTTTATTTTTTCAATGCAATCAGAGGTTATTTTAGTGCATGGATATCGAATCAACCCAAATTACTCACCCAAGATCAAGGCAAGTTTCATCGTAAATACAGATGGAAAAAAATTTACGGAAAAATTTTCAATTAATCCTATCCAACACAAACTCAAGCGGAACCCCGGTTGTACCGTCCGGCATTTCTAAGCCTAAAAGTGCTGCAATTGTCGGTGCAATGTTGGTAATTTCTGTCTTTTGAACCGTACTCCCTTGGCGGATTCCCCAACCGTAGAAAAGTAGTGGTACATGGGTGTCATAGTCATATCCGGAACCATGAGTTGAACCTGTTTTTGTATAAGAAATCACTCCTGATTTGAGTGTATATAGAATGTTTCCGGAACGTTTTTGATTGTATCCATTTTGCAAAAGACTGGCTGCACCTTTTGAAAAATCGGTGTTTCGCATGGCAGTTGCGGTATAAACTTCGGCTATTTTAGGAAAATTGAGAATGGCTTGTGCAAAGCCTTCTTCTGCATCATCCAAATCGTAGCCTTTCTCGTCTATCAATTTTTCGTCTAAAAAAACCTGCTTGTTGGAAACATCTTTGATTAATTGATTTCCATCGAATTTTTGGACGGAAAATTCATTCAGATACTTCTTAAAAGCACTCGAATCAAAATAGCCCGCCGGAATTTTATGATCCTTCAAGTAGGCCGGCACATCCACAGCACCATGATCGGCAGTAAGAAAAACAGTGTAATTCCCTTTCCCAACTTCTGCATCGAGAGATGACAATATTTTAGCTATATCTAAATCTAAACGCAAGTAAGTGTCTTCCACCTCAACGGAGTTTACGCCAAACATGTGGCCTACGTAATCCGTACTAGAAAAGCTCAGAGTCAGAAAATCGGTTTCGTTTCCTTTGCCAAGTTGCTCACCTTTGATGGCGGCAATAGCAAAATCGGTGGTGATTGAATTGCCAAATGCCGTGCTTTTCAGTATTTCAAAATTTCTGTTATTCTTCCTGAGTTTGGGTAAGTCGTGAGGAAAAACAGGTTTTGTTTCACCTTTGAAAAGTCCTTCATAGGTATTGTCATCCGAGCCGCTTTCGGTATATGTTTTTATATCATAAAGCGTATTCCAAGGTTTCATGTAAGATTCTGTGTTTCCGGATTGGTTAAATTTGACAACCCAATCGGGGAGTTTTTCCATATAGAAAGTACTTGTTATCCATTTGCCTTCCTCATCGCCATCAAACCAAAAAGCCGCATTGGCCGTATGCCCGGCGGGTAAGATTGCGCCGCGGTCTTTAATGGCAATCCCAATTGTTTTGGAACGAAATTGCGTGTGCAATCGCAATTGGTCTGTGACGGTATTTACACTTAGCCTATGGGGCGACATTTGTCCTGATTTGTCTGAAGCTCCAACAGTTTTATATATTGAATCATTTACACAATACACATCTTCATTGCTTTCTTTATCATACCAATTATTGCCTATGATTCCATGAGTGGCAGGTGTTGTCCCGGTGAAAATCGAAGCATGCCCGGGAGCGGTATAGGTTGGAATATAGTTAAATTGATTGTTTTGACAATTGAATCCCTCGCTCATCAGACGTTTAAAACCTCCTTCTCCAAAACGACTGTAAAAACGGGTCAAGTAGTCATACCGCATTTGATCGACCACTATGCCTACAATTAATTTGGGGTTGGTTGTTTTAGAATTTGAATCGGCCGTTAAATCTACGCTTGCTTGTCCAAAAGTTGTCAGCGTGAGTAAGGTAAAAAAAGTCAGGAGTGCATTTTTCATTTTAATGGTATTAATCTTGTAAAAATAAGTGATTATAACTTTAAACATTTTAAGGTTTTATTAAATAAAGGTTCAGATCAAGTTATGAGAATCGATACTCTCATTTCAAACGAACTATCAAAGGCAGACGCAACTTACAGGCCACCGGAATGTCCCTTTTTTGAGCCGGATAAAGCTTTGGCAATTCTGCTATGCTTTGCCTGATGAGTGAGTCGAGTAATTTGTTTTGGTTCATGCTTTCTATTTTTTCGACGCTCAAAACACCACGCTCGTTTACCAAGATATTCAAATAAAGTGTATCCAAAAATGTTTTGTAATAACTGAATTCGCTTGAAATTTTGGCGGATAATTGTTTGCTCACATACTGTTCAAAACAACTTCTTTGCACTTTTTTCGATGCCAGCTCATCGCAACCTTCAAAAATTGGAAACGTATCGACTTCGTTCCATTGAATGGTTTTTTCTTGTTCGCGCAAAAATTCTTCCGAATGAATTTTTTTTTGAAAAAAAGATTCACATGATGACAAAAACATCAAAAGAAAAATTAAAAAGAAAGTGGTCTGTTTTAAAGTCATCGAAAGTTAAAAAAGCGTTTAAAATTACAATTTTTTGAAAGAAATATTCCCAAAATAAAAATCGATTCTTCCGGCTAAGTTTTATAATTTTATCAACTTTAAAAATTCAATATGGACATCGCCTTGTTGGTTGCCGGTTTTGTGTTGGCGATACTGGGGCTTTTCGGCAGCTTTCTTCCTGTAATACCTGGACCTCCAATGAGTTGGTTGGGTTTGTTGGTTCTTTATTTGACAAGCTCCGTACCGATGAATTGGTGGATTTTGGGGATTACGCTTTTTGTGACAGTCGTTGTAAGCATTTTAGATTATTGGATACCTGCAGCCGGAAGTAAATTTTTTGGTGGCAGTAAATCGGGCGCTTGGGGCGCAACCATCGGGTTGGTAGCCGGGCTTTTTATCCCAATCCCGTTGGGGTTTTTAATTGGCGCATTCGCGGGTGCTTTTGTAGGCGAGTGGATGCACCAACAGGACTTGCAACAATCTTTGAAGGCAGCTTTTGGTTCATTCATAGGATTGATAGCTTCCGGATTTATGAAGTTTTTGGTTTCATTAACATTTTTATTTATTTACCTTTGGGTTTTTTGGCAGCATCAAAGTGCATTTTTTTAAATTAAGATTCGCTTAAAAATAATTTGTAGCGAATGGGCAAAACAAATAGAACGTTATTTTGTAAATTATTTCAATTTTTATGAGCAAAGACAAGGTTTTTTCCGATCCGAATTTAAAGGTTTCTGATTTTGAATTCAACGAATCTGTAGTCAAAGTATTTGACGATATGGTCGTCCGTTCCGTTCCTTTTTACCTCGAAATGCAAAGTATGATAGCCGATTTGACGGCAGATTTTGCTGTCAAAGGAACCAATGTATATGATTTAGGCTGTTCAACCGGGACAACCATGATGGCCATACACTCCAAATTAGATCCCAGCATTGGCTTTGTCGGTGTTGACGAGTCTGTTGAAATGCTCAAAACCTGCCGTACCAATTTAGACAAGGCCATCCCAGGGCGCAAGGTGGTTTTGGTGGATGCGGATTTAAACAAAGGCATCGAGTTGGAAAATGCAACGGTGGTCATCCTTTGTTTGACACTTCAGTTTGTCAGGCCTTTGCGCAGAAGCAAACTTATCAGAGATATTTACGAACAACTTCCCGAAAATGGCGCGGTTATCATACTCGAAAAAGTATTGGGTGAAGACTCGATGTTCAATCGTTTATTTATTAAACATTACTATGAATTCAAAAAAAGAAATGACTACAGCGAAACGGAAATATCCAAAAAACGCGAAGCACTCGAAAATGTGTTGATACCGTATCGCCTCAAAGAGAATGAAGAACTTTTTGCAGAAGCCGGCTTTCGGTTTATCGATGTGTTTTTCAAATGGTATAATTTTTCAGGAATGATTGCCGTAAAATAAAATATAAACTACATAAAATCTATCATGGTCAAACTCGGAAACTTCTTCTTTAGACACAGAAATTATCTATTCCCTTTTTTTTACGCGATGATGTTTGTGCCCTCACCCAGGGTTACGACAGATTATAAAATCATGTTACTTTTAGGCTTTTTGGTCGTGCTGATTGGACAAGGCATTCGGTTCACAACCATCGGTTTGGCCTATATCGTCAGAGGCGGGCGGAATCGCCGTATCTACGCAGACGGCTTAGTGACCGAAGGCTTATTCTCACATTGTAGAAACCCAATGTATGTGGGGAATATTTTGATGATTTTGGGCATGGGGATTTTGTCAAATTCCTATTTCTACCTATTGGTGATGGTGCCATTTTTCGTGTTTGTCTATCAAGCAATCGTGCGTGCCGAAGAAAATTATTTGAGAGGGCAATACGGCGATAGTTTCGATGAATATTGCTTGCATGTAAACCGTTGGATTCCCAATTTTAAAGGACTCGGCGAAACCTTGAGCGGCCAAAAATTCGATTTCAAAAAAATGATTTACAAAGAATACAACACCACCTATGTTTGGATTTGCGGAGCCATCTTAGTAACACTATACAATTTCTATTTAATAATCGGTAAAGAATATTACTTAGAAAACAGGCTGGCTTTTTTGGGGGGTTTTGCAATCGCTACACTTGGCTATTTTACCATTCGTTTTTTCAAGAAAAAAGAACAACGATTGAAACGGTTGGAAAAAGAAAAACTGGCTTAATTAGCTCAGCAATGGTTGTTTACTAATTGATTTACCCAATTTACCGCTTCATCCAAATTGTCAAACAGTTCGAAAGGTTTGGACATAAAAGCTTTTTCTATCTGCACATTGTATGAAACAATCATTCTTGTAGAGACCACGGCAAAAGCAACCAAGTTTTTAATTTTAGATAATTTGAAATAAATAACCGGGTTTATCGAATACGAATTAATCCGGTTAGAGATATATCCGAAAGGATTATCTCCATAAAATTCAATGGAATATTGAATCAAGATATCCACAATGTTTTCATCAATGTCAATCCCTTCGCTCAACTCCGCTATGACGAAACGCTCGTAAAAATTTAATTTTACAAAATCGGTTTCTATTGTTTTCAGCACCATTTCCCAAATTTTTTACCCGAAGATAATACGGATATTTTCGGCCAATTGTATAATAAAATTCTTTTCGATTAAAGGTTGGATTCTATCGACATAATGTACGTTTTTGATTTAAAATAACCTGTAGAATCAAGCTTATTTTTACAAACCGAAACTGAAATAATAAGTAAATTTAAAAGAAAGATTGTCGTCAAAATTGGGCAACTTATTCGGTCCATAGCGATAGAAAAAACTCAAGCCAAAACCTTTGTACAATTTGTTTAGTTCAAAACCGGATTCTAAGAAACCATCTTGAAGGGATTTAAAATCGATGCCTATATGTTTTTGTGTGTTAGAAACATCGCCGATGGCAGCACGCGAAATCAAAGTAAGTTCAGGCCTGAATTTTTTGGTGATATTGAATCGGTTAAGTTTGTGTTTGAGGTGAAAAGCGGCATATTTGTCCGAGAAAAATTCATTGAAGAACATGGTTTCAAAGCTATTTCTGCCTGTCACGGAAAAACGTTTCAATATTCTGCTATCCGTCGGATTATTGGGCGAAGCGTGATAGAGATGCGTGAGCGGGATGTCGCCTGTCCCCCAACCTGCTTCGAACAAAAAGGTCGTCGTGGTATGGTCTAAATGTTTGATTTCGTGCAACACACGGCCTTCCGCTTTGAAAAAATTGAAATCGCCTGAGAGGAATCCGTCGATACTCTTGGTCAACTGCAAAGAAAACTTCGGAAAACCCTGTTTGACTTCGAGTTTCCCTCTGTTTGTTTTCACAAACCGGCTAAACGGGTTGTACTGAAAAGACCAGGTGATAGTCCCCAATTGATAAAAATTGAATGATTTTCCATCATTTCGGTAAGTATAATCAAATTTGGTGAAAAAATCTCCGGTCGATATTTGAAACTTTGAAAACAGTTGTGGAGAAAAATCGTATTCGACAAAGGCACTCAAAATCTGGGTGTCATAAAACAACTCGATGTTAAACAAACGTGGCTCGAACAAGGAGAAAATTCGCTGATCAGTCAAGTAAACCGTGTTGCCAACTTCTTGCAAATCATCCACCCAATTAATTCCCGCCCAAGTATTTGTCTCAGGAAAAACTTTTACGGCTCCGCCAAAACTGTATTTTAAGGAAGTGTCTTTAAACCCGTAAACACCATACCCTTCCAATCTGAAGCGCTTTGAAAAAATTTCGTTGGTCAAAAAACCCAAACCCGTCCTGAAACCTTCAAAATTGTTGTATTTGACGAGCGTCCGCAAATCCCAATCTATATATTTTGTAGGATACCAGCCTGCCAAAACTTTTCTGGCCAAATTGATTTTTTTCTCTACTTTCTCGGCCTTAACCAAACTGTCCAACACCCGATAGGTTTCTGTATCTCTCGCCGTTCCGGGTTCAGGACGCAATCTTTGCCATTCCGAATCAGACAGCTTATCTGCATTTTTTTCTAAAACAATATCGTAAGAAGAAGGTTTAAAACCGATGGATTGATTTACTTCTAAATTGTTTACCGTGGTTTTAGCCGTGAAATACACCAATTTGGTTGGGCTTTTGACGGCATCTAAATGTAAGCTATCGGTTGCGTTTTCAGGTTTGTATGAAACACCCCCTCCCAACAATTCGATTCGTTGGTTGGCATCTCCCTGCCTGATGACCAATCCTTTAGATGCTGGAAACCAAAGGTTTTCCACCTTTAAGTAAGTAAAATCTTGCGTTGCCTTGATGCTGATGCCTCCATCGACCTGAATAATGACTCTCTGCAAGGCGAGCGATTGGGTGTCAATAAACAAGGTCCCCTGCATGCCTCCTGGCAAATCTGCATTTTGAGGCCTAAAATTAATCACGTAACCCGGCCTGTTTTCAACCAGTATCGTGTCGGTAATTTGGAAATAATAATCTTTTAACCCTTGTGGGGAAAAAGGGTTTCTGTATTCAGTACCCAAGAGCGTATAACGTGGTTTGTACCAAGATAAGGATAACAAATCAACCGCCAGCACTTCATAGACAGGCTCCTTAAATCCACCCATCCGATAGGCTTTTATTTCTTCCGAACGGCCAGCCTTTTTAGTGAAATTTACAGTCGATATTTTCTCACTGATATAAAGATGATTTTTTTTAAGCGAATTGATGAGTTGAAAATCTACCGAATCTGCTTTTGAAAAAATACCTTCCTCGGAGAGTGGCGCGTACTGGTCAATCCAACGAGCTACCGAATCTAGGTTCGCAGTCACCAAAATCTTCTCATAGGCATCATACCGATAATTGTTTGCTTTCTTATCGGGATTGTTTTCGTCTTGTTTGGCTACAGCCTTTTTAAGCAACCGAAGTGCCGCATTGTCGCGGGCATAAACAGTTACTTCGGCTAAATTTTCAATTTTTGGATTGAGGTTAACTTGATAAAAATTTGTCTGTGGAGTGAGCGAAATTTTTTGCGTTTCAAAACCCAAATAGGAAACTTTCACCTCTTTGGTTTCGTTGGTCAAGGTAATTTCAAATTTCCCTTCAGCATCAGTTATGACGCTGATACTGTTATTTATTAGGATGGTCGCAAAAGGAAGTGGCTTATTGGAAGCCATGTCTTTGACAAAACCGATTATTTTGTTTTGAGAAAAAAGGGGCGAAATGCACAGACATCCCAACAGAGTAAAGATAAATTTGCGCATTTTTTAGGGGTTTGAGCTTTGCTCGTAAATTGGGGTCAAACGGTTAATATTTCTTTTTCTTTAACCATAAGTACATCATCAATTTTTTTGATGTATTGGTCGGTCAAGGTTTGAATATCCTGCTCAACATCTTTTGCCAAATCTTCGGAAAGGCCGTCTTTTTCTAATTTTTTAACCTCGGTATTTCCGTACTTTCGTGCTGATCGGACACTAATCTTAGCGTCCTCTGCTTCGGCTTTGGCTTGTTTGACCAAATCTTTTCTGCGTTCTTCAGTGAGTGGTGGCACATTGATGATAATGCTTTCACCGTTGTTCATCGGGTTGAAACCCAAATTGGCAACGATAATGGCTTTTTCGATAATCGTCAACATCGCTTTCTCCCAAGGTTGAACAGTGAGGGTACGCCCGTCAGGCGTGTTGATATTCGACACTTGCGACAGCGGTGTGCTTGCACCATAATAATCGACATATACACTTCCCAGCATGGCGGGGCTTGCTTTCCCCGCCCGGATGTTTACCAACTGTTTTTCAAGGTGTTCAAGAGCTAAATCCATCGATTCTTTTACCGAATCTAAAATAAATTCAATTTCGTCGTTCATCACTTAAAAATTTTTAAAATTTAAGGTATTTTCTTAGATTAATCAATGTGTTACTTTTGTTCCTATTTGTTCTCCGGCCATGATTTTGAGGAGATTGCCGGGCTTGTTCATGTTAAACACGATAATCGGTAAATTATTTTCCTGGCTCAAAGTAAAAGCGGTTGTGTCCATCACTTTCAACCCCTTTTTCAACACATCGTTGAAAGAAATCAAATCGAACATCACTGCATTTTCGTCTTTTTCGGGATCGACATTATAAACCCCATCAACCCGGGTTCCTTTTAATATCACGTCGGCATCAATCTCAACTGCGCGAAGGACAGCCGCCGTATCGGTTGTAAAATAAGGGTTTCCAGTTCCCGAACCGAAGATAACTACCCTGCCTTTTTCGAGATGCCGGACTGCCCTTCTTCGGATATAAGGTTCGGCCATGGCCTCCATTTTGATAGCAGTTTGCAAGCGTGTTTGCAAGCCTGCATCTTCTAGGGCACTTTGCAAAGCCAAACCGTTGATAACTGTTGCCAACATGCCCATATAATCACCTTGCACGCGATCCAAACCATTGCTTGCACCGGAAACGCCCCTGAAAATATTTCCTCCTCCGATGACAATTGCCACTTCTATTCCTTGTTCGATTACAGATTTGATTTCTTGGGCATAGTACAATAAAATTTTTGGATCAATGCCGTATTGTCTTTCTCCCAGCAAGGCTTCACCGGAAAGTTTGAGAAGTATTCGTTTGTATTGCATGATTTTTTAAAAGAAGGTTTTGCAAATATAACAATTCCTTTGTTGAGAAATCAAGGGAAAGTTTATTGGCAAGAAAACATGCTAATGTATCAATTTGAAAATGTAGCAATTTGTAAATGTGCCAACTACTAATGTCGAAATTTTTAAAAACTCAAAAATGATACCGCTTAAAAGCTTCCATGGCAGCATATTCAGCCATACCCAGCGCGTTGTATTTGTCGGCGGTTTGTTGAGTGCGGTCTTCTACCCGTATCCAAAATTCGCGTTCGTCATCTCCTTGAAACATGACACCGTCTTTTTGTGATTGATGGTAAAAAATAGCTCTTCGTTTTTTGAGCACTTGATCGGGGCTCATCGGAACGGCCATTTCTATTTCGTGTGTGTCCCATTCATGCCAGGCACCACGATAGAGCCACAGCCAACAGTCTTTCATGAAATTTTCATCTTTGAGCCTGCGCAGTGATTCGAAAACGGCATCCAAACATATTTTGTGGGTGCCATGTGGATCGGCTAAATCTCCCGCAGCATAGATTTGATGTGGCCTGACTTTAGAAACCAAACGGGTCATGATAGAAAAGTCTTCTTCCGTCAACCTGCCCTTTTTAATGGTTCCGGTTTCGTAGAACGGTAAATCCAAAAAATGTACTTGATTATCGGGCAGCCCCAAAAAACGGGTAGCTGATAAAGATTCTTTTCTCCGAATGAGGCCTTTTAGTTTTCTGATGGTATGGTCTATATCTGAATTGGTGTATTTGTTTCTGAGCGCATCGATGATTTTATGCATCTCTGAATCAGACTTATTCTCAATTTCTACAACTACTTCTGCATATTTCAACGCTTCTTCATCTGATACGGCAATGTTCCCTGAAGTCTGGTAGGCCACGTGGACTTCGTGCCCTTGTTCTACCAATCTGTCGAAAGTACCACCCATCGAAATCACATCATCATCCGGGTGCGGGCTGAAAATAATCACTCGTTTTTTGGCTGGCAAAGCGCGTTCGGGCCTGTTGCTGTCGTCTGCATTCGGTTTGCCACCGGGCCATCCCGTGATGGTTCTTTGAAGTGTATTAAACATTTGAATGTTCAAATCATAAGCCGGCCCTTGCTCAGCCAACAAGCCAGACATACCGTTGTCGTTGTAATCTTTATCGGTGAGTTTGAGTACGGGCTTGTTTACTTTTTCACAAAGCCATAATATAGCCCGTCGCCTGAGCTGGTCTGTCCATACGCAAGAAGTGACTAACCAAGGCGTTTTGATTCGAGTCAAATCTGCTGCTGCTCCCTCATCCAACACAAAAGTTGTGTTACTATGATGTTGCAGATAGGTTGCCGGAACTTCAGCGGACACTTCACCTTCGATGGTTTCTTTGATAATAGAAGCTTTGTTGGATCCCCAAGCCATCAGGACAATTCGTTTGGCTTTGCGAATAGATCCAATCCCCATGGTTATCGCTTTTCGAGGGACGTTGTTGATTCCTAAAAAAGACGGGGCAGCATCTACCCGCGTGATGTGGTCAAGGGTGATGACGCGCGTACTGGAGTTGAAGTGCGAGCCGGGTTCGTTAAATCCTACATGCCCTGTACGACCGATACCCAATAATTGAAAATCCAAACCTCCGGCTTCTTTGATTTGCATTTCATAATCGATGCAGTATTGATAGAGCTCATCTTGCGGTATTGTGCCATCGGGTATGTGAATGTTTTCCGGCCTGATGTCAACATGATTGAAAAGATGTTCATGCATGAAATAGTGATAACTTTGCATATCGCTCTTTTCCATCGGGAAGTATTCATCCAAGTTAAAAGTAATCACATTTTGGAAACTCAAACCCTCTTCACGATGCATCCGGACTAATTCTTCGTAAACTTTCATGGGTGAAGAACCGGTAGCCAATCCCAACACAACTTTCTTGTTTTCTTGTTGTTTTTCTCTGATAAGTGTGGCTATTTCTTGTGCCACAACTATAGATCCCTCATCGGAGGAGTTGAAAATAACATTGTGGATTTTTTCAAATCGAGTTTCTTCAAATTTGCCGGCTTCTCGATAGGCTATCGACTGATAATCAAATGTTTTTAAAGTCATATTGGTTAGTCTTATAGTTGCTTATTCTCTTTTTTATGCAATAAACGGGATGAAAGCACCCCGTTTAAGAATTTAAAACAAAATAAATGAAACAAAATCAAATGCATCAAACAGGCAGTTATTGCACAGAATTATAACTTATGTAAAGATAGTTTGTTAAATATTAGAGAAAAAAGATTTTCTACCAACAACCGAAATTAATCGACAGACAACCGAAAACAACAGCTAAGCCCTTGTGTTTTCTATAAACAAGTTCACCAACTGCCGCCGGCTCCGCCTCCACTAAAACCGCCACCGCCAAAGCCACCACCAAAACCTCCACCGCCACCGAAACTGCCGCCTGAGCTGCCACCGCCAAAACCACCCCGGCCCATGCTGGAAAGTATGATTACGTCCATAAGGCTGGGGCCTCCCATCTTTCCTTTGTTGTTGCGATTGTTTTTATTTCCTCTTGAAATGAGAAATAAGATGACAACAACGACGATTACAATCAGTAACATCGGTGGGCCTTGGGGTTTATCTTTGATTCGTTGGCCTTTGTACTTTCCGGCAAGAACTTGAATAATGGCATCTGTTCCTTTGTCTAAACCACTGTAATAACTCCCCGATTTGAACTCCGGGATAATCACGTTGCGCGTTATCTCACCAACGATGCCGGCTGTCAGGACTTCTTCTGAGCCGTAGCCGGGTGATATCCAAATTTGCCTTTCTTTTTCCGCCAGCAGCACAAACACACCATTGTCTTCTGCGGCTTGGCCGACCCCCCAAGCTTGCCCCCATCTGGCAGATAATAAACCGATGTTTTCTCCTTTTATGTCCGGCACAATGACCACAACAATTTGTGTGGAAGTAGTGTCGGAATAACGAATGAGTTTTTGTTCTAAAGCAGTTTTTTCGGTTGGTGAAAGTAAGTTTGAGTAGTCGTAAACACTGGTTTTCAATGCCGGTTTCTTGGGAATATCGAACTGTGCAAAACCGGACTGAACCAAACATAAAAAAAGTAGTGCAACCAGCTTAAAACGGAATTGTTCGGGTGTGTTTTTCATCCTTTGGATATCGAATCACTGAGTTCGTTTTTATCATCCTCTAAATAAGGGAAATGCGTTTTGAGTTGCACGCCGGCTTCGTGAATTCCCGCAACCAATCCTGCTTGATATTGACCCTCTTTAAAAAAACCGGTTACAACATCTTTGGTCGATTCCCAAAAATTTTTGGGCACAACTTTGTCAATTCCTTCATCGCCACAAATGACAAACTTCTTGTCGGTTACTGCCACATAAAACAGAACCCCGTTGCGCAGTTTCGTTTGATTCATCTTGAGCAAGTGGAAAACTTCAACCGATCGGTCAAACGGTTTATCTTTTGGGCATTTTTTTTCGATGTGCACCCGGATTTCACCAGAAGTATTTTTCTCAGCCAAACGAATCGCTTCTATAATTTCCGTTTCCTCAGCTGCTGTTAGAAATTGCTCAACTTTTGACATTTATTTAAAATCAAAATTGACATCTACCGGTTTCTCGGCACCTGGCTCAGAATCAAAGTAAGGTTTGCCAGAGAAACCAAACCAACCAGCAAATAAATTGTTTGGGAACGTTTTGATGTGGTTGTTGTAAGGCTCGATAGCTTCGTTGTAACGTACACGAGCTGTTTGAATCGTATTTTCTGTGCTGGTCAGCTCGTCCTGAAGTTTAAGGAAATTCTGATTGGATTTCAAATCTGGATACCGCTCGACTGTTACCAACAAACGGGATAAAGAGCTACTTAAACCGCCTTGTGCTTGGTTGAATGCCGCCAATTGTTCGGGCGTGATGTTGGCCGGATCGATAGTCACTGAACTTGCTTTAGCGCGAGCTTCAATCACGGCCGTAAGTGTGGTTCGCTCAAAATCTGCCGCGCCTTGTACTGTTTTGACCAAATTGCCAATCAGGTCATTCCTGCGTTGATAAGAGGTTTGTACATTTCCCCAAGATTTAGAAACGTTTTCATTCATCGTGATGGCTTTGTTGTAAAATCCTTTGATGCTCGAATAAGCAATCAAACCAATGACAGCGACTATAATTAGGGCTATAAGACCTTTTTTCATGATTATGTTAGTTTAGAGTTGATTTTTAATTTTGATTAATTCACTTTTGACAAATTCTAATTTCTGTATAATTTCAAAACTTTCCAAAGGCTTTTTCTTTTCAACCTTCAAATGCTCCTTTGCCCCGGCTAAGGTAAATCCTTTTTCCTTGACTAAATGATAAATCCGCTCAATGTTTTTTACATCTTCGGGAGTAAATTTCCGATCACCTTTTGCATTCTTTTTGGGCTGAAGCACGTCAAATTCTTTCTCCCAAAATCGGATTAAAGAAGTATTGACCCCAAAAGCCTTGGCTACTTCGCCAATTCCGTAATACAATTTTTTAGTTAGCTCTACATTCATCTTAGTCAAGCGATTGATTTTCTAAAGAAGCCCTTCTGAGAATTTCGGCAAATTCTTCTGCAGTCATGCTGCCGTAGTAGAAGTTAATCGGATTGATACGAATACCGTCTTTGTAAATTTCATAATGCAAATGGGGTGCTTCCGAACGGCCTGTGCTTCCAACAAAACCGATGATGTCACCCCTTCTGACGTGCTGGCCTCTTTTGACATTGTATTTATACAAATGCGCATAAAAACTTCGGTAACCGAATCCGTGGTCGATTTCGATGTGGTTGCCATATCCGGAAAGCGTGTTGTCTGCCGATAACACAACACCATCTCCACTGGCGTAAATAGGAGTTCCTTTGGGTGCTGTAAAATCAATACCCCAATGCATTTTTCGAACTTTGGTAAACGGATCAGATCGCCACCCAAAACCAGAAGCAATGTGTGTCAAATCTTCATTACTCAAAGGCTGAATAGCCGGAATGGCTACCAACAACTTTTCTTTGTCTGCTGCTAATTTCTTAATTTCGTCCAATGATTTTGACTGAACGGCCAACTGTTTGTACAACACATCGAGCCTGCGCGCTGTGCTTGTCACCAATTCAGAATTTTCATACCCTTCCAAGTTTTTGTAACGATTGACCCCACCAAAACCCGATTTTCGCTGTTCAGATGGAATCGGATCAACTTCAAAATACACCCGATACAAATTGTTGTCTCGATCTTCAATATTACTCAACACGCTTTCTGCTTGTTCCATTTTTTTATTGAGTATCTGAAATTGGAGTTTTAGATTGTTCAACTCACGATCTTGTGCTATTTCTTTTGGGGTTTTAAACACATCAATATTGAGAATGACAAAAAGCCCCATCAGTCCAAAAAGCAAAGAAGAAAAAAGAAATAAGAAGATGTTTCTAAATTTTCTTCCGGGTTTCGGGTCAATCTTTCTGTACGACAAAGTTTCGTGGTCGTAATAATATTTTACCTCAGCCATAATTTATTCTATTTTTGCAATGCAATTGCGATTGCAGCGCTTAAACGAACAAATATAAAAATTGTTTTTCAGTAAACTGAAAGTTTTAATACCAATCGACCCTATCCGATGAATTCAAAAGAAATCAGACAAACCTTTTTCGATTTTTTCCGTCAAAAATCACATCAAATCGTGTCTTCTGCCCCCATGGTAATTAAAAATGACCCGACTTTGATGTTCACCAATGCCGGGATGAACCCATTTAAATCCTATTTCTTAGGAACTGAAAAACCCATTTATAAACGTGTTGCCAACACGCAAAAATGCCTTCGCGTCTCGGGCAAACACAACGATTTGGAAGAAGTCGGGATTGACACCTACCACCATACCTTGTTTGAGATGTTGGGCAACTGGAGTTTTGGCGACCCTGCCAATCCGTCCGGCGGGTACTTTAAAAAAGAAACCATCGCATGGGCTTGGGAATTGCTCACAGAGGTCTATAAAATCGACAAAGGGATTTTGTATGTAACCATCTTTGAAGGAGATGAAAGCGAAGGCCTGCAACGCGATTCGGAAGCTTATAATCATTGGAAAACACACCTAACTGAAGATCGTATTTTGCTGGGCAACAAGAAAGACAATTTCTGGGAAATGGGCGACCAAGGCCCTTGTGGCCCTTGTTCTGAAATACATGTCGATATTCGCTCTGCCGAAGAAAAAGCAAAAATTCAGGGAAAGGATTTGGTCAATCAAAGCCATCCGCAGGTGGTGGAAATTTGGAACTTGGTGTTCATGGAATACAACCGGAAAGCAGATGGCACACTTGAAAACCTACCCGCAAAACACATCGATACCGGCATGGGCTTCGAACGGCTTTGCATGGTTTTGCAGGGTGTGAGAAGCAACTACGATTCGGATGTGTTCACACCGTTGATTCGAAAAATTGAAAAAATAACCCATTCAACTTACGGCAAAGAAACTGAAACCGACATTGCCATACGAGTCATTGCGGATCACGTTCGAGCCGTAACTTTCTCAATCGCAGACGGGCAGCTGCCATCCAATACCGGTGCCGGCTATGTGATTCGACGCATACTACGCAGAGCAATCCGGTACGGCTTCACTTTCCTCCACCAAAAAGAAGCTTTTATCTACCAATTAGTAGAAACCTTGCATGGGCAAATGGGCACAGTTTTCCCCGAACTTATCAAAGAAAAAAATCTCATCATCAATGTGATACGCGAAGAAGAACAGTCTTTTTTGAAAACACTTGAACAAGGTTTGCATCTTTTGGACGATTTGATAAAAGACATGAACGGAAACACACTTTCTGGTGTCAAGGCATTTGAATTATACGATACTTTCGGCTTCCCTATTGATTTAACCGCACTTATTCTCAGCGAAAATGGATATGATTTGGATACCGAAGCTTTTGAGGCCGAACTGCAAAAACAGAAAAGTAGATCGAGAGCGGCTGCGGAAATTTCAAAAGATGATTGGATCATACTTATTGATAAAAGTGAAACCAACTTCGTGGGCTACGACCGCTTGGAATGTCAGTCAAAGATCGTACGCTACCGAAAAATAGACTCAAAAAAAGACGGTAAGCTCTATCAAATCGTGTTGGACGAAACCCCTTTCTACCCGGAAGGTGGCGGACAAGTTGGCGATCAGGGTGTTTTGGTTTCCTCCCATGAACAAATCAAAATTATCGACACCAAAAAAGAAAACAACCTGATAGTCCACACCACCGATTCTCTTCCTAAAAAATCGCAACAAACCTTTACGGCTAAAGTAGATGCCAAACTCCGCAAACTGAGTGAAGCAAACCATTCGGCCACCCACTTGATGCATCAGGCTTTACGCGAAGTGTTGGGCACACATGTCGAGCAAAAAGGTTCTTTGGTCTCGCCCAACCACCTGCGTTTCGACTTTTCGCATTTTGCTAAATTGACGGATGAAGAACTGCAAAAAGTAGAGCAATTTGTCAATGAACGAATCGAGGAAAACCTGCCGTTGGAAGAACGAAGAAAAGTCCCGTTTGCCGAAGCTTTAGCCGAAGGCGCGATGGCATTGTTCGGAGAAAAATACGGCGATAGTGTGCGTGCTATCCGATTTGGCAAAAGCATCGAATTGTGCGGCGGTACCCACGTGAAAAACACGGGAGACATTTGGTATTTCAAAATTGTGGGCGAAGGCGCAGTCGCAGCCGGAATCCGAAGAATTGAAGCCATTACTTCTGATGCCGTAAAAGCCTATTATGAAACACAAAGCAAGCAGTTGGACGAAATCAAACAGTTGCTCAAAAATCCAATCCAACCCACAAAAGCAATGCAACTTATACTGGAAGAAAACAACAATTTCAAAAAACAAATAGACGCACTTTTGAGGGAGAAAGCATTGGGCATGAAAGATGAATTGGAAACTGAATTGGAAGGACTGAACGGGGTAAAATTTCTAGCAAAAAAAATCGATTTAGAGCAAAATGCCCTCAAAGATTTGGTGTTTGAGTTAGGCAAATCGCATGACAATCTGTTTGTTCTGCTGGCAACCGAACAAGACAGCGACAGGGCGATGCTCACTTGCTACATCTCAAAAGAATTGGTAGAAAAACGTGGTTATGATGCCGGAAAAGTCGTTCGTGAACTCGGCAAACTCATCCACGGCGGTGGTGGCGGCCAAGCCTTTTTTGCAACAGCGGGAGGAAAAAACCCGGGCGGTATCCCCAAAGTATTGGAACGCGCGAAGGATTATTTGGTATAAAATATACCCATGAATTTCACCACTAAAATTCCGCTTTCAAACAGTAATCACCCGATTGATTATCATTCGAAAATAGTTTGCCTGGGGTCATGTTTTGCGGCAAACATCGGCCATAAATTCAGCTATTTCAAATTTGAAAATACCATCAACCCGTTTGGGATTTTGTTTCATCCGCCGGCGATAGAAAAATTGATCTCGAAAGCGGTCAATCAAGATGCTTTTTCTGAAAAAGACCTTTTTTTTCACAACGAGCAGTGGCATTCATTTGACGTACATTCGGAATTGAGCCAAACTGATAAAAATCGGTTTTTGGAACAGTTGAATCACACATTGGCCAAAACACAAAAGGACTTCCATACGGCTACCCATGTATTCATCACGCTTGGCACAGCATGGGTTTACAGGCATTTGGAAAGGGATGAAATCGTTGCCAATTGCCACAAAATCCAGCAAAAAGCGTTTCAGAAAGAATTGCTGCCCGTTGAACAAATCCGGCAGAGTTTGGAGTCGATTTTATCCCACATCCGCAGCGTTAATCCGACTGTGAAAATCCTATTTACTGTTTCGCCAGTGCGTCATCTCAAAGACGGATTTGTGGAGAATCAGTTGAGCAAAGCTCATTTAATCTACGCCCTGCACCACACTATCAACAACGCGCCATTCTCAGATGCAGTCACCTATTTTCCTGCCTATGAAATCGTGATGGACGAATTGCGCGATTACCGGTTTTATTCCGAAGACATGATTCATCCAAACCAAACTGCCATCGATTATATCTGGAAGCGGTTTCGGGAAACACAAATTTCAGCAACTGCCTATGCGGTGATGAATGAAGTGGATAGCATACAAAAAGCATTGGCTCACAAACCTTTTGATACCAATTCAGTTAAGTATAAACAATTTTTATTCGATTTGAACCAACAAATCCTTTCGTTGAAAAAGCGGTTTCCGAAGATGAAATGTTGATTTGAAAATGCGGAAATTTGAAAATGTAAAAATGTGTCAATATAACAATTCAACTTTCCACTCAGCACTTAACACTATTCACCTAACATTTAAAATACCCCTCCCGTTGAGCCGCCATCAATTTTGACAGTCGATCCATTGATGCCGACTGCTTTTTCACTACACAAATAAACGATGGTGGAAGCTATCTCTTCTACGGTCAAAAACCGCTGCAACAGCGAAGGCGTTCGGACATTTTTGAAAAAATCGGTTGTTACTGCCTCTTTTGAAGTGTGCTGTTTTGTTGCGGCTTCTTCCAAAAACCGCTCTGCACCTTCAGACAAAGTAGAACCGGGCATCACGGTGTTGACGGTGACTTCCGTTCCCTTGGCCATTTGTGCCAATCCGCGTGAAACTGCGTGTAAAGAGGCTTTGGTTGCACTGTATGCCAACAAATCCGGAGGCACTAACTGTGCACATTCACTCGAAATAAAAATAACCCGGCCCCATTTTTTGCGAAGCATCTCCGGAAAAAGCGCACGTGACAAACGCACACCGCTCATCACGTTGATTTCTAACATACGAAACCAATCTTCATCCGGCGTATCATAAAAAGATTGTGACGCAAAAACCCCGACATTGTTGATGAGTATATCGATTGAATTTAATTGATTGAGCAGACTATCAACCGATGTTTTTTGAGCAAAATCAGCCACAATACCCGATACATTAGCCCCGAAAATTTCAGTTTTGACAGCATCCACAGCGTTTGAAACGGAAGCTTCTGTCCGCCCGTTTAAGATAATTGAAGCACCTTCTCTGGCAAAAAGCTTGGCCGTCGCAAAACCAATACCGGAAGTAGATCCCGAGATAAAAACGCGCTTGCCTTTTAATTTTAAATCCATTCTTACTCTTTAAAATTTACCATTTTTCCAATCCCAACAATTTTTTGCCCAATTCGTTTAGGACGGCTCTTTCGTATTTGTTTTGCTCAAATTTTCGTGGATCTCCGGGAAAAGCATAGCCTTCCGGTGCAATGCGTTCTTTCCACGAATTGATGCGCCATTGACGGAGAGGCTCATTGTCTTCTTCTGCTGGCATCATGGAGATGTATTGCGCTATCCGCACTTTATCAATACTGCGATTTGGACGGATTCCATGCGGTTGCAAACTATTGAATATCAACAAATCACCTGCTTCGAGTTTTACTTTAACCAATTTGTCTTCCAAACCACTGACATTGGGTTGAAACCGGTTGCGATCTACTGATTGTGTTTTCTTCCATGTTTCATAATTTCGGTAAAGCCAAGGAATGCATTGAAATCCACCCATATTCTCATCCATTTGATCGGCAAGCGCCAACACGCCTTGCACGTTTTGAGGTTTGGTTTCCGGATCATAGTCCCAATGGATAAATCCTTTGTATTCATGCCCGGGTCGGATAGGAAAATTGAGGTTTGCCCGGTCGATGGTTACCCAAAGTTTGTCTGTTCCCCAAATGTCTGTAAAAGCATCGTAAACACGTTGCGATTGCCGGTTGTCCCAAAGATGCTGGTTGTTGTAAACTTCCACCATGCCGGTGCCAATAAGTTCTTTCATTTCCATGTTTGCTCTGGGAGCGGTGTACCAAGTGTCGGGATTATTTGGGTCTTTTTCTTCAAATTCCCACAAAAAATCGGCGGTTTGCCTTGCTTGTTTTTTTGAAACAGCATTTTTGATAACAACATAGCCGTTAGCAATCCAAAACGCCCAGTCGGCTTCGCTCAACACTTTTAGGGGTTTCCCGTTGCTGCGGTTGTTGAGTTTGATATTACTGCTTTTGGCAGTTGACGGATTGCCCGGAATGTCTTTGTGCGCATTGTACGAGCCGGCGGTTTTTGGGTTCATGCTTATAATTTTTATAGGTTAGTGAAGCAAAATTCTGTAAAATGAAAGTTGGTGATTGTTTCATCTATGACTTTTATTTGCTCTATATTGACTTTATTATCTAATTTTATATTAATTTTTATCTATTTTAGAGGAAAATATAAGTTATGAAAATAATTCGGGAAATGATTGAGATTGAAAAAGGGCGTTCATTCAGGCTTTTCAAACCCAGTTTGCGCAACAAATTTTTATGGCATTATCATCCGGAGATTGAGTTGGTTTACATCGAGGCGCAAACAGGAATCCGGCATGTAGGCCAACATGTGTCGAGCTATTTGGAAAGTGATTTGGTGCTGATTGGCTCCAACATTCCGCATCTCAACTTTGATTACGGATTGCAAACCGAGTACAATCAGATTGTGTTGCAACTCAAAGAAGATTTTTTGGGAACTTCTCTCTCGCAAAGCCCAGAATTTGTTTCGATAAGAAAACTTTTTGATCAGTCGATGTACGGCTTGTCGTTTTACGGAAAAACCAAAGAACTTGTCAAAAATAGATTGGCAGAAATATCCAAACTCAATCATTTGGCTCAGCTGTTAGAATTGATTTCCATCTTTGATATGCTTGCGCATTCGGACGAGGTATCCGTGCTGAATGATTCTGACACCAGCGTCCGATTTTTTTACAACGACAAAATCCGTATGGCAGAGATCTACGATTACATCTACGAACGCTACCAAACCCAAACCAACGTGAACGAGGTTGCCCAAAGGGTTCATTTGAACACAGCTACTTTTTGCCGATACTTCAAGAAACAAACCAAAATGACGTTTACAGATTTTGTCAACCAATACCGGATTAACCAGGCCAAAACAATGTTGCTTCAAGACAAATCGGTCACGGAAACGTGTTATGCTGTTGGTTTTGAAAGCCTTTCCTATTTCAATAAATTGTTTAAAAAATGGATTGGGGAAAACCCTTCTACATTCAAAAATAGGTATTTGAGGAGCTGAAATCGGATACAATTCCTTCAAAATCATGTTTTTTATCCTTTGGATTAGAGAACAATGCGTTAAAAAAATCATCAAATTTCATAGATTCATTTTTTTTAATTAAAATTGTCTAAAATTTAAGTATCCCTTTTTTGGCACATCATGAGAAAAAGCAAAAGATTGCAACTTGACGAATCGCAACTTACACGCATTGTCGAGATGGCTTTAGAAGAAAAAAATCCCTTTCAGACCCTTAAAATAGAGTTTGGTATTTCGGAAAATGAAGTGATAGACATCCTAAGGAAAAAATTACCCAAAGATCGGTTTGATGAATGGCGAAAGTCGGTTTCTACAAAAAAACCCAAGTTGACAAAACCCACCAATATCGATGATTTCGACGAAAATTTGAATGGAAAATACTACATCCCCAAAAACAAAATTCTTTGATTTTACGATGGTTGTTAAAATCGTATAGGTAACTCTTTTATGAGGGAAAATCGTCCGATCTATCTTTGCTACGATATTTTTAAAATATTAAAGAAAGAAAGCAGTCACAGAAGTTCGATAAATTCAAATAAATCTTTACATTTGCACCTCATTTTCAGTCGCTGACTGAATTCAAACGAAATATCATCAAAGAGATGCCTTTTACAGAGCCTGAACCAAAGATTTTTGCTTGCCGCCAAAGTGTGGAGCTTGCGGAAAAAATTGCAGAAGCTTACGGTGAACCCCTCGGGAAAGTTTCGGTCGAAACCTTCAGCGATGGAGAGTTTCAGCCTTCGTTTGAAGAATCCATTCGAGGAGGCAGAGTGTTTTTGATTGGATCTACGTTTCCGAATTCAGACAATTTGATGGAAATGCTATTGATGATTGATGCTGCCAAGCGTGCATCTGCCCGTCACATTACGGCTGTTATGCCTTATTTTGGTTGGGCTCGCCAAGATCGGAAAGACAAGCCGCGTGTGCCGATTGCTGCCAAAATGGTAGCTAATCTGTTGCAAGCTGCCGGAGCTACCCGCATCATCACCATGGATTTACATGCAGACCAAATACAAGGATTTTTTGAAAAACCGGTCGATCACTTGTTTGCTTCCACCTTGTTTTTGCCCTACATCAAAAAAATGAATTTAGAAAACCTCTCGATAGCTTCACCCGATATGGGTGGCTCTAAAAGAGCCTATGCATACTCTAAATTTTTAGAGAGCGATGTGGTGGTTTGTTACAAACAGCGCAAAAAAGCCAACATCATTTCACACATGGAACTCATTGGCGAAGTCACCGGGAAAAATGTAGTATTGGTAGATGACATGGTTGACACAGCCGGAACTTTGGTCAAAGCAGCTGAAGTGATGATGGAAAAAGGCGCACTGAGCGTTCGCGCTATTTGCACGCATCCGCTGTTATCGGGCAATGCAACACAACGCATCGAAGACTCATTGCTCGCTGAATTGATTGTCACCGATTCCATCCCGCTAAAATACCCGTGCAGCAAAATTAAAGTAGTGAGTGCTGCCGCGCTTTTTGCCGATGTGATGAAACGCGTGCACTCGAACACCTCGATCAGTTCGAAATTTTTAATGTAGTAACAACAGTACCTTATCTTTCGGTATGGGAACTGCCAAGAATAATTTAATTTTTAATATTTACACATGAAGTCAATCACCATCAACGGATCTAAAAGAGAAAGCGTGGGCAAAGTATCAAGCAAAGCCTTACGTAATGCTGGACAGGTTCCTTGCGTGTTATACGGAGGAGACCAACCCTTGCATTTTTCGGCAGATGAGCCTGCATTTAAAAGCTTAATTTACACTCCTGACGTACATACAGTAGAGATTGTACTCGAAGACGGGAAAAAACAAGCGGCTATCCTTCAAGATATTCAGTTTCACCCAATCAACGATAAAATTTTGCACGTAGATTTTTACCGCTTGTTTGAAGATAAAGAAATTACCCTCGAAGTACCTGTGAAGATTGTCGGGAAAGCACCCGGTATTTTGTCGGGAGGTACTTTGGTACTCAACAACCGTAAGTTGAAAGTCAAATCGCTTCCTAAAAACCTCCCTGATTATGTGGAGGTAAACATCAATTCGCTGGAAATGGGAAATCGTTTGTATGTAACAGAATTGAAAACAGATAACTTCAAGATTCTACATCCGGACAACACGGTTGTGTGCCAGGTGAAAGTATCTCGTGCTGCGCTGAAAGCCGCACAAGACGCTGCCAAAGAAGCTACCTCACCTAAAAAGAAATAAATTTCGGATTAAAAATCATTTTACCAAAAAGCAGGCTCAAAAGGCCTGCTTTTTTTTTGCGAAACACTTCAAAGGCCATTGTATGCTAAGTGCATTCGGTAAAATTTATTAGGGTCAAAACATCAATTGCTTTTCAAATAAAAAGCGGCTTTGAAGCCGCTTTTTATTTATATTCCTTTTCAAAACCTGAATAGTTTAAGTGTCAGGTCGAGTAAAGTTGCTTCTCGACTGCCTGCCCGATTTTGTCATTCAGGCGGGCGCTCGAAGTGACAGAAGTAGAAATCATTTTAAACGATGTTTTTTACATGTTAAATATATCATTTAACCACCTGATAAAAATCTATTTCTTCATCACCTCGGCCACTTTTTTGCCGATTTCGGCAGGTGAATTCACCACGTGGATGCCACACTCGCGCATGATGCGCTTTTTGGCTTCGGCAGTGTCTTCTGCGCCGCCCACGATAGCTCCGGCATGCCCCATGGTACGCCCCTTGGGAGCAGTTTCGCCGGCAATAAAGCCGACTACGGGTTTGGTTCCGTTGGCTTTAATCCAACGTGCCGCATCAACTTCCAGCTGGCCGCCAATCTCGCCAATCATCACAATGCAGTTGGTTTCGGGGTCATTCATCAAAAGTTGAACCGCCTCTTTGGTTGTCGTTCCGATGATGGGGTCGCCACCAATACCGATGGCCGTCGTGATACCCAATCCTTGTTTGACCACCTGGTCGGCAGCTTCGTAAGTCAGCGTTCCTGATTTAGAGACAATCCCGACCGTCCCTTTTTTGAAAACAAACCCGGGCATGATGCCCACTTTGGCTTCTCCGGGGGTGATGACTCCCGGGCAATTAGGCCCGACCAATCGGCAATCTTTGTGTTGGATATATGCATAAGCTTTCACCATGTCGGCAACAGGGATTCCTTCGGTAATGGTGATGATGACTTTGATGCCCGCGTCAGCCGCTTCCATGATGGCATCGGCTGCAAAAGCCGGCGGGACGAAAATGATGGATGTATCGGCATCTGCCTGATCTACGGCATCTTTAACCGTATTAAAAACCGGTTTGCCCAAATGGGTTTGGCCGCCTTTTCCGGGCGTAACGCCTCCTACTATGTCAGTGCCATATTCAATCATTTGTTCGGCGTGAAAAGTACCTTCGCTTCCGGTAAACCCTTGTACAATTATCTTGGAATGTTTGTTGACTAAAACGCTCATTTTAATGGGTATTTAAAGAAAATATTAGATCTATTTATAATTTTTTCAAAGGTAAAACATCAAGTATAAAATATCGAATAATTTAACCTTTAAGTTTCTCAATAATCTTTGGTATTTGGCGGATAGATGCCAATTCTTTGTATTTCTCTCTGGCTTCTCCGGCAGGATATCCAAAATAGACCTGCCCTCCTTCCAAAGATTTAGAAACGCCGCTTTGTGCCAAAACAACGGCTTTTTTCCCGATGGTGATGCCGCTGATGATACCTACTTGTCCCCAAAGCGTCACCTCGTCTTCGATAATCGTGCATCCGGCGATGCCCACTTGTGATGCAATCAGGCATTTTTTACCAATCACGGTGTCGTGGGCAATTTGTACTTGGTTGTCAATCTTCGAACCTTCTTTGATGGTGGTGCTTCCCGTCACGCCTCTATCGATGGTGCAGACGGCTCCGATGTGGACGTGGTCTTCAATCACGACATTACCGCAAGATTTGAGCTGGTCAAATCCTTCCGGCCTGTTTTTATAGTAGAAAGCATCGGCACCCAAAACCGTTCCGGCATGAATGACTACATGATTGCCGATGATGCAGCCGTCATAAATGGTTACGTTGGGATGAATCACGCAATTATCCCCAATCACCACATCGTTGCCGATAAAAACATGGGGTTGGATGATGGTATTTTTCCCAATTTTGGCCGATGAGGCAATAGACTGATGGGTAGGCTGAAAAGGCTTAAAATGATGGGTCAGTTTGTTGAAATCCCGAAACGGGTCGTCCGAAATGAGTAAGGCTTTTCCTTCGGGACATTCCACATCCTTGTTGATGAGGATAATAGTTGCGGCAGATTGCAAGGCTTTGTCGTAGTATTTCGGGTGATCGACAAAAACAATATCGCCGGATTCTACCACGTGTATTTCGTTCATCCCCAAAACTTGAAAATCTGGTGCGCCAACAAATTCAGCGTTAATCAAACGGGCAATGTCTTGCAGTTGTTGGGGTTTGGGAAATTTCATTGTTATAAATTGACTTTTAAAATATTACGTTTAATTTATTTTTTAATATTTTCTACTCTAACTTAATCCTCACAATTTTACTGTAATAAATAATTATGCTCTGTATTTTTCCGTTTTTTATTTTCAAATGATTTCTCATAAGCTATATCTAAAACTATCAAAATTTTATTACGACAATCTTTTTTCAAAAAATATTTTCAAAAATAGTTTTATCTCATTGATTTTTTGCATTTTTTTTATTCAGCAAAAAGTATTCAAAAACAAATCTTTTAAGTATTTGTTCATTGAAAATTCATTTTTTCCCAAATAATTTGTTAATCTTCTTTCTTGTTAGCCAAATTGTGAAACCTGAAACTTCACCGTTAGCATAAACATGTTGAAACCGAACGTTAGTTACACCTAAAGTCTTTATAAACTTGATGAATAAAATTCCTTCTGGAATTTCAATCATTATGTCTTTATCTGGTATTTTTTCAAAACCAGTCATAATAATGTTATAGAGGGCATCGAATGAACCCTCTTTATCTTCAAAACTAAATGATTTATAGGCTTTTATATGCTCAAATTTAACGTCTTGGTACGTAAATATATAACTTTCACCAGATTTCTTGCAAGATATGTGAGTTTCACCCATTGGCGCAATCTCACCGATAAGCTCGGGTTGTTCATAATCAATAACTTTAATTTGTGAAAAACAAAAATGAACTTGTAGTAAAATAAAAAATATCAATGCTAATTTCATAAATATCAATATTTTAATTGATTAATTATTTTACCAAAAATATAAAAATTTTAAGTTTATAAATAACGATAGAATCTATTCTTTAACGCGTTCTAAATAAACCCCTTTGACAGTATCAATTTTTATTTTGTCGCCTTCATTGATAAACAGTGGTACATTTATTTCTGCTCCGGTTTCTACTTTGGCAGGTTTGGTGGCGTTGGTAGCGGTGTTGCCTTTCACACCCGGTTCGGTATAAGTCACTTCGAGCACCACGCTTGCCGGCATATCCACAGACAGCGGCAAGCCGGTTTCGGTGTTGGTAATAACCATCACGTTTTCGCCCTCTTTGAGCAAATCCGGTGCATCCAAAATATTTTTATCAAGCGATATTTGGTTGAAATCTTCCACGTGCATGAAGTGGAACAAATCGCCTTCGGCGTATAAAAATTGGTATTTGTGCGTTTCGACGCGCACTTCTTCAATTTTGTGCCCGGCAGAAAAGGTGTTGTCCAATACCTTCCCGTTGGTCAGGCTTTTGAGTTTGGTACGGACAAAAGCAGGCCCTTTTCCGGGTTTGACATGAAGAAATTCAATGATTTTATAAATGTCGTGGTTGTATTTGATACACAATCCGTTTCTGATATCTGATGTACTTGCCATTTTATTAATCTCTATTACTGTTTCTTAAATAACCTTTCATAATCCCTCTCTTCGAATTTCGGATGAATTGTAATATTTCATCTCTCTCGGGTGTGGCTTCCATTTCGGCCTCTATGATTTCCACCGCTTGTGAATTGTTGTGATTGCGTTGGTACAAAAGCCGATATATCTGTTGTATTTCATGAATTTTTTCACTGGAAAAACCACGTCTTCTCAATCCGATGGAGTTGATGCCTACGTACGACATGGGTTCGCGTGCTCCTTTGACAAAAGGGGGCACATCTTTTCTGACCAACGTACCTCCTGTCACGAAAGCATGGCTGCCGATTTGGCAAAACTGATGAACGGCGGTCATTCCTGCTAAAATCACATATTCACCGACGGTGACATGTCCTGCTAAGGTACTGTTGTTTGAAAAAATACAATGGTCACCGATGATGCAGTCATGCGCAACGTGGGTATAGGCCATCAACAAACAATGATTGCCGATGACAGTCCGCATTCGATCGACTGTTCCCCTGTTGAGGGTTACGAATTCACGGATGATAGTATGATCACCAATTTCGACGGTGGTTTCTTCATCATTAAATTTTAAATCTTGTGGAATAGCCGAGATAACGGCACCGGGGAAAATTTGGCAGTTTTTGCCTATTCGGGCTCCTTCCATGATGGTAACATTTGATCCAATCCATGTGCCTTCTCCAATCACCACATTGTTATGTATGGTTGTAAATGGCTCAATCACAACATTTTTTGCAATTTTTGCGCCGGGATGAACGTATGCTAAAGGTTGATTCATGAAAGTTGTTTGGTTTTTTTGACGATTTGTGCCATCAGTTCGGCCTCGCAAGTGAGTTTGCCGTTGGCATAAGCATAACCCTGCATATGGCAAATGCCACGCCTTATAGGCGAAATTAAACTTAGGTTAAATATGAGTGTATCACCCGGCAAAACCGGATGTTTGAATTTGACATTGTCCATTTTCATAAACAAAGTCAAGTAATTCTCAGGATCGGGTACGGTACTCAACACCAAGATACCACCTGATTGTGCCATGGCTTCAATCTGGAGGACTCCGGGCATCACGGGCGCGTCTGGAAAGTGCCCGATAAAATAAGACTCATTCATGGTTACGTTTTTCATTCCCACCACATGTTTGTCAGACATTTCGATGATTCTGTCCACAAGCAAAAAGGGTGGCCTATGTGGTAATATCTTCATGATTTGATTGATGTCCATCAACGGAGGTTGATTCAAATCGAATTTGGGAATATAATTGCGTTTCTCGTTCTTAATCATTTTAGAAAGTTTTTTGGCAAATTGGGTATTCACGTGATGACCTGGCTTGTTGGCGATTATCTTACCTCTGATTCGCATGCCGATAAGGGCTAAATCACCCATCACATCCAAAAGTTTATGCCGGGCAGCTTCATTGGGATAATGCAACGTCAGATTATCCAAAATACCATTGGGTTTAATGGCTAAATTATCTTTTTTGAAAACTCCTTTAAGCTTATTTAAAATATCTTTCGAGAGGGGTTTATCGACATAGATGATGGCATTGTTCAGGTCACCTCCTTTGATAAGCCCGTTGTCGAGCAACATTTCCAATTCATGCAGAAAACTGAATGTTCTCGCGCTGGATATTTCTTCTTTAAAATCTCTCAGGTGCTTCAAGGTTGCATTTTGTGTTCCCAATACTTTGGTTCCAAAATCGACCATGGTGGTAATCTGGTATTCATCTGCCGGCATCACAATGATTTCGCTTCCGGTATCTTCGTCAGTAAAAGATATGACATCCGTAACTACATATTCTTCCCTGCAAGCATTTTGTGAAATCACGCCTACTTTTTCGATGGCTTCCACAAAAAATTTAGAAGAGCCGTCCATGATAGGCGGTTCTGAAGCATCCAGCTCGATAATGGCGTTATCCACATCCATACCGACCAAAGCCGCGAGTATGTGCTCGGATGTTTGTATTCTGACACCTAACTTTTCGAGGTTGGTTCCGCGTTGGGTGTTGTTGACGTAAATTGCATCGGCTTCGATCACCGGACAACCTTCCAAGTCTTTTCTCACAAAGGTAAAACCGTTGTTTTCAGGTGCCGGTTTGAAAGTTAGTGTTACATTTTTACCGGTATGTAGCCCAACGCCAGTCATACTGATTTCTGAAGCAATGGTTTTTTGCTTGACGGATACCGTTTCAATCATTTTCTTTCATTTTTTTTTCCAATGTATTGAGGCGTTCCACAATTTTTTGGAAGTTCTTAAAATGCACATAGGCTTTGTTATAGTCTGCATATCCCAAAGCTGGTGAGCCTTGCAAAACTTCGTTGTCTTTCACGTTTCGAGTAATACCTGATTGAGCCTGAACCCTAACATTATTTCCGATTTTGAGATGTCCGACTATCCCCACTTGTCCGCCTATCATACAATTTTTGCCTATCTTGGTAGAACCTGCTATTCCGGTTTGCGCTGCAATCACGGTGTTTTCACCAATTTCGACATTGTGTGCTATCTGAATTTGATTGTCTAATTTCACTCCTTTTCGAATGATAGTCGAACCGAGGGTCGCGCGGTCAATGGTGGTGTTGGCACCGATATCGACGAAATCTTCCAAAAGCACGTTCCCCGTTTGTGGTATTTTTGTAAAAACACCGCTGTCGTCTGGGGCAAATCCAAAACCGTCTGCGCCGATAACCGAACCAGAATGAATGACACAAAAATTGCCAATCACGGTTTCTGAATAGATTTTTGCACCTGCAAATATCACAACATCATCTCCAATACTTACATTGTCGCCTACAAAAACACCCGGATAAATCTTCACCCGTTTGCCAACAACTACATTTTCACCCACATAGGCAAAGGCACCAAGGTAAAAATCTTCTCCAATTGTTGCAGACTTATCGATGAAACTGGGTTGCTCTATACCTTGCTTGTTCATTTTTACCAAATTGTAATATTCCAACAACTTGGAGAAAGACTTGTAGGCATCATCCACTTTTATCAAGGTCGTTTTGAGCGTTTCCTCGGCGATGAAGTTTTTATCAACAATGGTTATAGAGGCTTCTGTAGAATATATAAATGGTGTGTATTTCGGGTTGGACAGAAAAGTAAGCGAACCTGCTGTACCTTCTTCAATACGGGAGAGTTTAGAAACCTCGATGTCTGGATTACCCTCGACATCACCGTCTAATATTCCTGCAATTTGTGCGGCTGTAAATTTCATGTTGGCAAAATTAGGAAATTTCTGTGATAGTTTGGTAACTCGGAAAGCAAAGATAATACTTGTTGACCGGCTCGGTTAAAAAACTGACAATCAGTTTTTCCGGCGTATTAATCAAATCGAATATTTTTTTTTGCTTGCTGATGATGTGGATGCTTTGAATCTTGTCGTTGTAGGCCAAATTAGTCATTTGCCCGCGTACGACGAAAAATGCAGCCTCTTTCTCCGTGATTTTAAAATCGGAAGTTACATTGGCTAACTGCGAGTGGTAGGCTTTATCTGAAATAGGGCGGTCTTTCACTTTAATTTTAAAAAGCTTGCGATTTAACAACATACGAGACAAGGTTGACAGTACAAAATCATCGTGATGTTGCCAATCTTTCAAGGCGGCAATGATATCATAATCATCTATTTGCGAAAAAACAGCAATGGTTTTTTCGTCAAAATTTTCTTCTGACACGTAGTTTTGAATAAAAAAAGACAAGGCTTTTGATGCATTGATTGTTTGTTTTTTATCTACCAATTCTTTGGCGCGCTTGAGCGTATTGGTGAGAAGCAATTCGGCAGCTACACTGGTTTTGTGTAGATAGACTTGCCAATACATGAATCTTCGAGCCATGAGGAATTTTTCAACGGAAAAAATCCCTTTTTCTTCAACAACCAATTCGTTGTCATGCACGTTGAGCATTGAAATAATCCGTTCGGAATTGATGTTGCCTTCGGAAACACCTGTGAAGAAACTGTCGCGTTTCAGATAATCCATCCGATCAATATCTAATTGGCCGGAAACCAATTGGCACAGAAATGTTTTGGGATGTTGTTTCTTGAAAATTTGAATGGCAAGCGTCAATTTTCCGGAAAATTCCCGATTGAGTTTTTCCATAAACTTGAGTGAAATATCTTCGTGATGAACGCCTTCGGCTATGCTGCTTTCCATGGCGTGAGAAAATGGCCCGTGGCCAATGTCGTGCAATAGGATAGCGATTAACAGTGCTTGTTCTTCTTCCGAGCTTATTTCAATATTTTTGAATCTGAGCAGTCGGATTGCTTTCTGCATCAGGTAGTAACATCCCAAGGCATGGTGAAACCTTGTGTGGTGTGCACCTGGATAAACCAAATAGGAAAGCCCCATCTGTGTAATCCGTCTTAACCTTTGAAAATAAGGATGTTCTATCAATTCAAAAATAAGCGTATCCTGTATGGAAATAAAACCGTAAATTGGGTCGTTAAATAACTTGAGTTTGTCAGATTTTTTCAAAGTGAATTCGTCAATTTAAAAACAAATATAAGCATATGAATCCAATTAAGATACTTTGGGTAGATGATGAGGTAAACCTTCTCAAACCGCACATCATCTTTCTCGAACAAAGAGGTTATTTGGTGCACACCTGCGAAAGCGGTGCGGAAGCCATTGAAGAAATTAAAAAACAAGATTTTGACATTGTTTTTTTGGATGAAAACATGCCCGGCCTTTCGGGTTTGGAAACACTGTCTGAAATCAAAGAAATCAAAAATTTGATCCCGGTGGTGATGATTACCAAAAGTGAGGAAGAGCTCATCATGGACGATGCAATCGGTTCAAAAATAGCCGACTACCTCATCAAGCCGGTTAACCCAAACCAGATTTTATTGACTTTAAAAAAGAATCTGCACCACACCCGTTTGGTTTCTGAAAAAACAGCTTCAAACTATCGGCAGGAATTCAGAAATATTGCCATTGAATTGGCATCGGTGAATTCGTTTGAAGAATGGAGTTCATTGTATCAAAAATTGATTTATTGGGAAATAGAGCTCGAAGACATCGAAGACAATTCGATGGTAGAAATACTCGAATCCCAAAAGCATGAAGCCAATCTGCAATTCTTCAAATTCATCGAAAAAAATTATAAAAACTGGTTTGACAATCCCAAAAACAGCCCGGTGATGTCGCACACGGTTTTCAGGGAATATGCCGTGCCGGAAATCAAAAAGGGCAAGCCCGTCTTGATGGTTGTGATAGACAACCTCCGTTATGACCAATGGAAAGTGATCGAATCGACCATCGCCCCTTATTATAAAAAAATGGAGGAAAAAACCTTTTTCAGCATCCTTCCCACGGCCACTCAATATGCTAGAAATGCGATTTTTGCCGGATTGATGCCTTCGGAAATCGAAAAACTGTATCCCCAATATTGGAAAAATGACGTGGAGGAAGGCGGGAAAAATTTGTTTGAAAACGAGTTGCTCACACACCAAATCAAACGATTGGGCCTCAACAACATCAAACATCATTACACCAAAGTAACCAACTTGTATTTTGCCAAAAAATTTGCGGAAAAATTCTCCGAACAAAAAGAGTTTGATCTTTCGGTGTTGGTGTACAACTTTGTCGATATGCTTTCCCACGCAAAAACCGAAACGGAAGTTATCAAAGAATTGGCATCCAATGATAAAGCCTATCGTTCACTGACCTTGAGTTGGTTTAAAAACTCACCTCTGATAGACATTATCCAACAGGCACAAAAGATGAATTTCCAGCTTATCATAACCACCGACCACGGCACCATCAACGTGAAAACGCCTACCAAGGTGGTCGGCGACCGCGAAACCAGCCTCAACCTCCGCTACAAAACCGGGCGAAGCCTGACCTATGACAACAAAGATGTGTATGCCATCAAAAATCCGAAAGACATCCGCTTGCCGACAACCAATATGAGCAGCTCCTATATTTTTGCCAAGTCCGATTTGTTTTTGGCCTATCCGAACAATTTTAACCACTATGTGAATTACTACAAAAACTCATACCAACACGGTGGCATTTCTTTGGAAGAAGTCATCATACCGTTTGTGATTTTGGAACCGAAATGAAGTATTAAAATATTGAGAAGATATGTTAGATTTGTAATTTGTGGGGAAAACGATGGGTGATTATGAATTACGAATTGTGAATTACGATAGAAGATTGAAGATTAACGATTTTTTCGATTCTTTAGATTTAACTGACATTCGAGACTGATAAATAGTAAATTTTGAAGCACACACGTTATTTCTTCTTATTGTTTGTTGCCATGATTTTCGGCACGCGAATGATTTCGCTGTTTCCCGAATTAGTCGAATCCTATTACAGCAAGGGCATTTATCCGGTTCTCTCCGCCGGATTGCGCACGATTTTCGGTTGGCTGCCATTTTCGTTCGGCGATTTCATCTACATCTTCTCGGTTGTTTTGGTGATTCGTTGGTTCGTACTTCATTTTAAAGATGCCTACCGGAAGCCAAAGTGGTTTTTCTCTGTTATTTTGGTTTCCGTAACAGTTGTCTATGCGCTTTTCTTGACGTTTTGGGGATTTAATTATTACCGGCTTCCGATTCACAAATCAATGCAAATCAATCCTGAATACAGTACCGAACAACTTGAAAAAACCATTGGATTTTTGACAGAAAACAGCAACACGTTGCAAATTCTTTTAGCAAAAAACGACACCCTCCGGGTCGATATTCCCTATGAAAGGGGCGAAATTTATAAACGTTCTTTTTTGGGATATCAATCTTTGTCTGAATCGCTGCCACAATTTAGACTCACCCGGCCAAACCTCAAGACATCAACTTACAGCACACCACTCACTTACATGGGATTTAGTGGTTACTTGAATCCGATTACCAACGAAGCACAGGTGGGCGGCATCATGCCGTTGAATAAAATGCCCATCACCGTTTTGCACGAACAAGCGCATCAATTGGGTTATGCGGCAGAAAACGAAGCTAATTTTGTGGGGTATTTGGGAGCCATCCATCATCCAAATGCCTATTTTCGCTACGCTGGTTACACTTTTGCCTTGCGCTATTGCTTAAACGAACTTGCCCGGCGCGACCCTAAAAGTTTCGAATATCACTTAAAAAAAGTAAACAAAGGAATCCTTAAAAACTACCAGGAATCCATTGATTTTTGGAAGAAATACGAAAACCCTTTTGAGCCGGTTTTTGCAAAAACTTTTGACACTTATCTCAAAGCAAACCAACAAAAACAAGGCATCAAAAGTTACAATTATGTTGTCGGATTGGTGGTTGCTTACGGCCAAATCGAAAAGTAAATTTATTTCAAAAAAGTCTCAAAAGCAGGGTCAAAAAAATTGAGGGACGAGTCTTTGATGGTTCCGTCAGCATTGATTAGAAAGGTTTTTGTGATGTTTTTAATCACCAAATCCTCGGATAATTTTTTGAAATCGAGTGCCCTGAATTCTGTATTCACATCCAATCTGTTGTCTGAAATCTCGCCCAGCCATTGCTCGTGGTTAGTTGAAGTACTGATGGCTATGAATTTTATTTTTGGATAATCTTGTTTGAACGTTGCTATTTTTTCATGTTCGTTTTTGAAATGCCCAATTAAATTCGAATCCCAAAAACAGATGACAGCTTCATGCCCTTTCAACACTTGTGTTAGGTTGATGCTTTCACCTTTCGCATTAACTACCCAAATTTCGGGTAGATTGCTCCCTTTGGATATTCTTGATACGTTTTCTGCCAACACATCAATCTCCTTTTTTATTCGCTGATTCCGAACAATTTTATCAAATTTGCTTATAAATACGCTCAAGGATGAGCTGTCTTCTTCATTGATAAGAAAAGAAACCGCACTATCTTGAAGTAACATGTCTTTGATAGCCGGATTGATAACTAGGCTGTCTATCAATGACAATTTATGCAGATTGTGGTGTACTGAAAATTTAGAAGAAATGGGTTGGCTTTTGCAATCGGCCAAACATTTGAAGTAGGAAACGTTATTCAAATATGAAACCAAATACTTTTTGTACGAATAATAGGACATGAAGATGGTATCGTCCATACTGACTTCTTTGCGAAAGTCGTAATAGCCTTTCGGTAAGTTTAGCGAACCCGTCTCTATGTGAGTAGCGTTGATGAACGGATAGAGTTCTCTTGCTCTGAAATTTATAAAATTTATACTCCCGATTGCCACTTTTTCAAAACGTTCGGATATTGCTATTTCGCTTTTCAATTTGCTCAATTCAACCATTTTAATCGTTCTTAAAGAATCCATTTTACGCACAAAATCATGGGCGGACAACTGATAAAAACTGATGATTTTGTCTGTTTCTTTTTCATTTTGCAGGAAAATCTCGGACAGAAAATTATTTTTCTCATTTCCATCACCAGAGAAAACCAACGATTCATCAAAGTCTAAAGTATTGAGATAAACCATCAAACTGTCTCCGGGTTCAAAAAATACATACTGGTATTCAGGTTTGACAACAAATCGGTACAAACCCATGGGTATTTCTTTAAAGTGAAACATGAAAGTGTTGTCCTCATTCAACGAAACCGAGTCAATAACTTTTTCGCCTTCAAAAAGATAGACCCATTCGTCATACGGATTGATGACGACTCCACCAAAGTAAACGTCTTTATTCGAATCGGATTTTTTATTGCAGGCGAACAAAACAAACAAGAGAAAATATGAAGGTAAGAGTATTCTCATTCAATCAAATTAAATTTATACTTAACTACTAAGTAAACAAAAGTATATGAAGCTGTTAAGTATCGCTGTTAAATGGCTGTTAAATTAAATTTTAACATGTAGCACCCGCAAAGCCTCTAAAATTGCTTACTTTTGCAAACCTAAAAAAATTTTGATACATGCTGAACGTGTCCAATCTTTCTGTCCAATTTGGCAAACGCATACTTTTCGATGAAGTAAATGTTTCTTTTACCCAAGGCAATTGCTACGGCATTATCGGGGCAAACGGAGCCGGTAAATCAACTTTCCTAAAAATACTTACCGGAAAATTCGACCCCACTTCCGGACATATTTCCCTCGAACCGGGCAAACGCATGTCGGTCTTTGAACAAGACCATTATGCCTATGATGAATACACCGTTTTGGACACTGTTTTGATGGGCAACAAACCGCTGTACGCGATCAAGAAAGAAATGGACGCACTCTATGCCAAACCCGATTTTTCTGACAAAGACAGCGAACGTGTAGGTGAGTTACAAGTGCAGTTTGAAGAAATGAACGGCTGGAACGCGGATTCCGATGCAGCAGCGATGCTGTCTAACCTCGGCATCACAGAAGATTTACACTATACTGTTATGGCAGATGTGGATGGGAAACTCAAAGTGCGTGTCCTGTTGGCTCAAGCTCTTTTTGGCAATCCTGATGTGCTGATCATGGATGAGCCAACCAACGACCTCGACTACGAAACCATCGCTTGGCTCGAGAATTTTTTGGCAAACTATGACAACACCGTCATCGTCGTTTCGCATGACCGCCATTTCCTCGATGCAGTTTGTACCCACATTTCCGACATCGACTTCAGCAAGATATCACACTTTGCCGGCAACTATACTTTCTGGTACGAATCGAGTCAATTGGCAGCTCGCCAGCGTGCGCAACAAAACAAAAAAGCGGACGAAAAACGCAAAGAATTGCAGGAATTCATCATGCGGTTTAGTGCCAACGTGGCCAAGTCGAAGCAAGCCACCAGCCGTAAGAAAATGTTAGAAAAACTCAAGGTGGACGAAATCAAACCTTCCAGCCGAAGATACCCAGCCATCATATACGACCAAGAACGCGAAGCTGGCGACCAATATTGAACATCGAAAACCTGTCTGCTTCGGTCGATGGAGAAGTTTTATTCAAAAGCGGCAACCTGAACTTAGCCAAAGGAGACAAAGTGATTGTCTATTCAAAAGACTCGCGCGCCACTACAGCTTTCTACGAGATCCTCAACAACAACGCGAAACCCGATTCGGGAAAATTTGCTTGGGGCATCACAACGGGGCAATCCTATTTGCCGTTGGACAACAGCGAATTTTTTGAAAACACGCTTTCTTTGGTCGATTGGTTGCGCCAATGGGCAAAAACTGAGGAAGAACGCGAGGAAGTTTATTTGCGTGGGTTTTTGGGCAAGATGCTTTTCAGCGGTGATGAAGCACTCAAAAAATCGAATGTGCTCTCGGGAGGCGAAAAAGTGCGCTGCATGATTTCACGTATGATGATGCAGCGCGCCAACGTACTCATGCTCGACGAACCCACCAACCACTTAGATTTGGAAGCCATTACGGCATTTAATAATTCTCTGAAAAACTTCAAGGGGACTGTTTTGCTCACCACCCATGACCATGAATTTGCACAAACCGTCGGCAACCGGATTTTAGAATTGACCCCCAACGGATTTATTGACCGCTATATGGCTTTCGAAGATTATATGGACGATGCAAACATACACGAGTTGCGGGAGAAAATGTACAGAAAAGCTTAAAAATTAATATTTTAATTCTTGCAGAAAAACATTTTTCACCTCCGTTGCGATTTCCATCTCGTCAGCTCTCACAAACAAATCCTGCATATCCGGGAGACTGCCAAAACCGCCCAACCGAGCCGATTCAAACTCGTCTTTGGTAACTGCATTGATGCCTCGTTCTTGCAACGCATTTTTCATTCCCAGACACAAAACGGCTGAGCCTGTGTAAAGGTGTTGATAGTCTTCTGCAGTTTTCATCCTGACTGTTTTGACAAAGTTAATCTATTTGATTTTAAAGGAAAAACTTATCTAAATCTTGTCGAGTTGAAAAAAAAATCGAGTGTATAGATTTTTTTTTTCAATGCGATGTACAATCTTAAAATTGCATTTTGGAAAAAACCTTATTTTATTTGAATTGAAAATAGGATCTTTTGGATTTCTCTCAGGAAATTTATTCAGATCATCACCGATATCAAACAAGGTGTCAATAACATGTTCCGCATTTCGGGGCATCTTACATGAATAAAACCATATACACTTTGCATGGATTGAACGGAGTTTTCAGACCAAATGACAGCTTTCATCTCCTGACAATTTTCTCACTCACCGAATTCGTATCATAACCCTCTTCTACTGAATCCGAAGCTATCATAATTTGCTTTAGATAATTTGTTTATTCCTTTTTTAAAAGTAGTTTCCCTTCTGCTCTATACGAACAAGTTTCAGTATCCAACAACTCCTCAATTTTATTTAGCAGTTTTGAGTTTTGAACCTCTAAAATTCTGTGAACAATATTTTTACGTTGAATCTCGATTTTCATTTCAACCTATTTTAACCAAAAGCACTATATTTATTGACATAAAATCACACCTAATTTATCGCGATAACGGTTAATATGAGCCTGTTTTCACCCCCAAACCAACCCTACCGCAAACAGCAAAGCCAACAAAAAAGTGCTGAGTGCCAATTTTTTCAATTCAGGATCTAAATTTTTTGAAACCTGATTTTTCAAAACCGTTTTCAGATGAATCGCCATCGGGATAAAGGCTATCATAAAAAGCCAATCCGCATAACTTTCAAACTCAATCAAAACAAAAACCAGCATGGCAACCATTGCCCCGAGGATGAGAAAAGTGTGATAATACTTGGCTTTTTTTGCACCCAAGAGTACGGCCAGCGTATTTTTCCCCGCTGAGGCATCCGGAATGCGGTCGCGCATGTTGTTGAGGTGCAACACGCCGGTACTCAAAAGCCCGATTGCGGTTGCGGGAAAGAACACCCGGGTTTCGATAGTTTTAGCAAACAAAAAATAGCTGCCCACGACAGCCAGCAACCCAAAAAAGAGAAAGACAAACACATCTCCCAAGCCTTGATAACCATAGGCTTTGTCGCCAACTGTATATTTGATAGCGGCCACCACAGAGCCAATTGCCAAGCCAATAAACAAAAGCGAAAAGGACCAATATTTTTCCCCGAAAGCTTCGATGACGACCCAAACAGACAAAAGAAGGGAGAGCAGCACCATGCCCACGATGCCGTTTTTGAGTTCTTTAGCCGTCAACAAACCACTTTGGAGTGCTCGGGCCGGGCCGATTCTACGATCGTTGTCGGTGCCTTTTACCCCATCGCCATAATCATTGGCAAAATTCGACAACACCTGAAAACTGACAGTGGTAAGCAAGGCCAACACAAAAACTGTACGGTCAAAATATCCGGCACGGTATGCCATAGCGCTGCCGGCCAAAATGCCGGAAACCGAAAGCGGAAGAGTCCGCAGACGAGCGGCCGACAGCCATGTTTTTGTTTTTTGGTTCATCGAAGGGAAGGATTTTTCTGGTGTAGTTACGGAAATTTAGGGTATTGTTTGAAATCGGGGGCTCTTTTTTCCAAAAAAGCGCGTTTACCTTCTTGTGCTTCTTCAGTCAGGTAATACATCAGGGTGGCATCGCCAGCGAGCTGCATCAGGCCGTGTTGCCCATCGAGTTCGGCGTTCAAGCACCGTTTGATCATACGCAACGCCAATGGGCTTCTTTGCTGCATGATTTTGCACCATTTGACCACAGTATCTTCGAGTGCAGAAAGTGGTACAACTTTGTTTACCATACCCATTTCAAGTGCTTCTTGTGCAGAATACTGTTGGCACAAAAACCAGATTTCGCGGGCTTTTTTCTGCCCCACATGGCGTGCGAGATAAGAAGATCCGAAACCACCGTCAAAACTGCCTACTTTGGGGCCGGTTTGGCCGAAGATAGCATTTTCGGAGGCGATGGTGAGGTCGCAGACCACATGCAACACATGCCCGCCGCCGATAGCGTAGCCGTTGACCATAGCGATAACCGGTTTGGGGATTTCCCTGATTTTTTTGTGCAAGTCGAGCACGTTGAGCCTCGGCACGCCGTCTTCGCCAATGTAGCCGCCAGTGCCTTTCACGTTTTGGTCGCCGCCACTGCAAAAAGCCTTGTCGCCAATACCGGTGAATACCACCACATCAATGTCGGTTCGCTCTTTGCAACAATCAATGGCGTCGAGCATCTGAAAGTTTGTTTCGGGGCGAAAAGCGTTATACACTTCCGGGCGGTTGATGGTGATTTTGGCAATGCCTTCAAAATATTCGAACAGGATGTCTGAGTAGGTTTTAATCGTTTCCCATTTGCGTAGTGCCATGATTGTTTTTTGACAAAAATAGGGTTTTTTAAGGTTTGGTGAAATTTTTGGAAATCTATGCACCAAAAATATAAACCCGTCTATACATTGAACGCGAGATTTAGAAAATTTACTGAAAAAGTTATATATATTTTGGGGTGTTATTAATTGTATAAAACACATACAAGGAAAATCGAAACTTAAATATTAATCCTAATTTCTAAACTTGAATTTTCTTTATTACAAAGTTTGGCTTAATTTAAAAAAAACAATATGTGAATACGCTATGTTCCAACAGAAAAAGAAGTTATCGGACCTTGGATTTTGGGTTTAGAAGAACTCGAGGAACTTGATGCCATAATCGAATTTATAAAAAGTTGGTTTACAAAATAAAACCAAGCCGAACAATGGGAATAAGTAATTGCTTGTTCTGGCTTAGTTCTTAAAATTCTCGCGGATTTTCATTTTGAGGCATACTTGTAAAGTTAAGTGATAAGCCACGCAACTACCTATATAAAAGAACATTAAAACTCTCCAAAAACAGATTTCGAAACTCTGTGAATTGTATATTTGAAAATTATTATGAACAGCTGTTCGAATTTTTAAGGGGTTTTGGAGGAACTGCCGTTGCATACCTTTGAGAAATGAGAAATACATTAAAACGAGGCATAAAAACTATTTTTTCGTTGGACTCGCTTAGCCAACTTTAAGGCTCACGTTGGACCTTTCGGCAAACCCGAGAAAAACGCTCTGGTTATAAGCCCGGTTATAAAGCGGATTTTGAGGGATTTCCGATTAGACATCAAGATATTGGCGTAGTTTTTTAGCATAATATGCTACCTCCACTGTGCAAATCTATTTGAGTATCATCTTTCCTAAAGCCACTTGACATGGGTGAATCATATTTATAAATCTCGGTAAGCTTAACTGTTGGTAAAATGTATCAATATCCGCAAGGCCGGCTCTACTTTTTGAATCTTTTGAAGACATACTAATACACGCGGATAAGCCATTTCAACAATCACTTTTTTGCTTTAAACAATCTAAATAACCTGTTTTGGGAATTTATTGATGGTTAAAAACTTGTTCAAAAAAGTTAATTGCTCTAAATTTGTCATGCTTTTATAAAATCAATCCCATCCATGTCAATCAATACGAAGTCTTCGATAGGTAGAAAAGTCCTTATGTCACTTTCTGCCTTATTTTTGTTGTTCTTTTTGTTACAACATTTCCTAATCAACATCACCTCGGTCTTCAGCCCGGATATGTTCAACGAATTGTCCCATTTTATGGGAACCAACCCCTTGGTGCAGTTTGCTTTACAACCCGTGTTGATTCTCGGGGTAGTCTTTCACTTTATCATGGGCTTTGTCCTTGAAATCCAAAACAAAAATGCACGAGATGTAAAATACGTCCATTACAATGGCAGTGCAAACGCGAGTTGGGCTTCGCGCAACATGTTGATTTCCGGTTCGGTCATCCTATTATTCCTCGGCTTGCATTTCTACGATTTCTGGATTCCGGAAATCAACCACAAATACGTCGCGTTTCTTCCGTCTGACCCCAACCGATACTATGGTGAATTGCAACACAAATTTACGGACATTGTCCGCGTAGCGCTGTATTCACTTTCGTTTATTCTGTTGGCGTTACACCTCAACCACGGGTTTCAATCGGCCTTTCAGTCGGTGGGCTTCAATAGCCGAAAATACACCCCGGCACTTAAAAAAATAGGAAAATGGTATTCCGTTTTGATTCCCCTTGGATTCGTTTTCATCGCTATTTTTCATTACATTAATCAACTATAATCATCTCGCATGTCAACTTTAGATTCAAAAATTCCGGAAGGACCAATAGATAAAAAATGGGAAAATTATAAGTCTCATTCCAATTTAGTTAACCCTTCAAACAGAAGAAAACTAGACGTAATTATTGTAGGTACTGGCTTAGCTGGTGGTGCCGCAGCTGCAACTTTAGGGGAAGCAGGCTACAATGTGAAAGTATTCTACTTTCAGGACAGTCCGCGAAGAGCGCATTCCATTGCAGCGCAAGGAGGTATCAACGCCTCAAGAAATTACCAAAATGACAACGACAGTGATTACCGCTTGTTTTATGATACCGTAAAAGGTGGAGATTACAGAGGACGGGAAGAAAACGTTTACCGTTTGGCCCAGTTAAGCGGCGATATTATTGACCAGTGTGTGGCGCAAGGCGTACCATTTGCAAGAGAATATGGCGGAACTTTAGCCAACCGTTCATTTGGTGGCGCACAAGTTTCCAGAACTTTTTACGCTTCCGGTGCCACAGGCCAACAATTGTTGTTAGGCGCTTACAGCTCTATGAACCGTCAAATAAAAGCAGGCAAAGTTAAATCTTACAACCGCCACGAAATGCTTGATGTGGTTGTGGTTGACGGAAAAGCAAGAGGTATTATTGCCCGTGATTTAATCACCGGAAAAATAGAACGTTTTGGTGCACACGCCGTGGTAATCGCCACCGGCGGTTACGGAAACGTCTATTATTTGTCTACCAACGCAATGGGTTGCAATGTAACTGCTGCCTGGAAAACCTACAAAAAAGGCGCTTATTTTGCCAATCCTTGTTTTTCTCAAATTCACCCAACTTGTATTCCGGTTTCCGGAGAACACCAAAGCAAACTGACTTTAATGTCGGAATCTTTGAGAAATGATGGAAGAATTTGGGTTCCTAAAAATATAGAAGATGTAAAAGCAATTAAAGAAGGCACATTAAAACCTACCCAGATTGCTGAAGAAAACAGAGATTATTATTTAGAAAGACGTTATCCTGCTTTTGGTAACTTGGTGCCAAGAGATGTGGCCTCCAGAGCTGCCAAAGAACGTTGTGATGCCGGTTTTGGTGTTAACAAAGCTGGTTTTGCAGTTTACTTGGATTTTGAAGATGCCATAAAACGTTTGGGACTTCCGACAATTAAAGAACGATACGGCAATTTATTTGATATGTATCAAAACATAACAGGTGAAAATCCTTATGTGACGCCAATGATGATTTACCCGGCTTCTCATTATTCTATGGGCGGTATTTGGGTTGATTATGAAACAATGACCACCATTCCAGGTTTATATGCTATTGGAGAAGCCAATTTCTCCGATCACGGCGCTAACCGTTTGGGAGCTTCTTCTTTGATGCAATGTTTGTGTGATGGTTACTTTGTGTTACCAGCTACAATTTCAAATTATTTGGCTGCCGAAATTCATACCGGACCGATAAATACCAAAACTGCTGATTTTGACAAAGCGGAAGCTGGAGTCAATGGTCAAATTGAAAAATTACTGGCCATAAAAGGAACCAAAAGCGTTGATTATTTCCACAAAAAACTGGGATTGTTGATGTGGGATAAAGTAGGGTTGTCCAGAAATGAAAAAGGGTTGAAAGAAGCTATTGCCGAAATTAAAGCCATTCGTGATGATTTTTGGAAAGATGTAAAAGTGAATGGTCAAGCAGCTCAATTTAACAATGAATTGGAAAAAGCCGTGCGTGTTGCCGACTTTTTAGAACTTGCCGAATTAATTGCCATCGATGCCTTGAACAGAAATGAATCTTGCGGAGCGCATTTCAGGGAAGAATCACAAACTCCGGAAAATGAAGCAAAACGCAATGATGAAGATTATAGATATGTTGCCGCTTGGGAATATACCGGTGAAGGCAATGAACCTAAACTTCACAAAGAAGAATTGACTTTTAACGCAATTGAATTAAAACAACGTAATTACAAATAATTACAAGTAAAAAATATAAAATATGGATTTTACTTTAAAAATATGGCGTCAAGAGAATGCCAATGCTCAAGGTAGCATGAAAGAATACAAAGTTGCTGATATTTCTTCGGACACTTCTTTTTTAGAAATGTTGGATGTTTTGAATCAGCAACTCATCGAAAAAAATGAAGATGTGATCTCTTTTGACAACGATTGCAGGGAAGGCGTTTGTGGCACCTGCTCTTTGTTTATCAATGGAGAGGCGCACGGACCAAAGAAACTCGTGACTACCTGCCAGTTGTACATGCGCTCATTTACTTCCGGTCAAACTATTTATATTGAACCTTTTAGAGCCAATGCTTTTCCGGTAATAAAGGATTTGGTAGTTGACAGAACGGCACTTGATCGTGTGCAACAAGCTGGAGGTTACAATTCCATTAACGCAGGAAGCGCTCCGGAAGCGAATGCAATGCCAATTTCCAAAGAAGATGCGGCCTCCGCTTTTGATGCCGCGGAATGCATTGGTTGTGGCGCTTGTGTGGCAACGTGTAAAAATGCTTCGGCAATGTTATTTGTGTCGGCCAAAGTTTCACAATTTGCTTATTTGCCTCAAGGCCGTGTGGAAGCTGCGGAACGCGTGCTCAATATGGTTGCCCAAATGGATGCTGAAGGATTTGGTAATTGTACCAATACCGGCGCTTGTGAAGTTGAATGTCCAAAAGGCATCTCTTTGGAAAACATCGCCCGTATGAACCGCGAGTTTTTGAAAGCGAGTGTTATGGCTTAGCATAAAAAACCGCCTCAAAAATTAATTTTGAGACGGCTCTTGTTTTTTAAGCACTTTAAAGATTAATATTCATAGAGTATTTTCGAATCATTGTTGGCTATCGTTAGCAACACTTGGTTGTTGACTTGGATTTGTATGCTAGTTAAATCAAAAGAAATTGTTTTTTCAACGATTGCTTCGCAAAGTTCTTCTGAAGACAAAGATAACCTCAGCATCCTTTGCGAGGGGGTTGTCTGCGATACTTCATCGGAGTCAACCAGCTTGACCACCCAGGTGTCTCCGTTACAACCACTCGAATTAAAACTTATTTCCAAACAATATTGATTAATTTTCATTTTGGTTATCTCCAATGACATACTTGGACCATTTTCAAAAAAAAATACATCTACCAACACGTTTTCATCACAAGTCTTACTGCCGCCATCATCGCCCGTTCAAGCACTGAGAGAAAGTAAAGAACAAAAAACAAAAACGAGGTTTTTTATAATTAAAATAATATTCTTCATGACTAATAATTTGATGTTAATTGACTATAATTTTTTTGGTAAAGGAAATACCCGAAGATGAAAACTTGACAAAATGTATCCCGCTTTGTAAGTTGAGTTTTGCATTTTTCTACTCTTCTTCAGAAAGTTTTTTCATCGATAAGCTCCTTTAAAATAAGGATAATAAATTTACTAAAAAAGTAAAAGCAAAGTGTCTTTTGGAACACCAAAAATTTAGTTTTCAAGATAAATATTGAAAACTAGTGACCAAACAAACCCGCATTTAAAACAATTTAATTCCTCAAAATAGTGAATTCAAAAATTCATCTACTTCATTTGATATGTTAAGCAGATATTAATGTTAAATATTTGTTTTGAAAATTTCAATGACTTATGTTTGCAGAGCCTCAATTTTTATCATACAAAGTCTAACTTTTAATGATAAAAATGATAAAAATAATCTTGTTTGTTTGTGTTTTTATTCCCTTATCCGGGCTTGCTCAAGTCGGCATCAACACCACTTCCCCAACAGCTACATTAGACGTAAACGGCAATGCCCGCATCCGGTCATTTACCCAACAAGGTACTGTCCTAACGGATGCTTCGGGCAATTTAAATGTAACACCTGTCCGCCTTATCGCCACGGGCAAAGTAGCTGCAAATGGCACCGCATTGAGAATATTCGGTGCTACTATCACTAAGGTTGCCGGGGGTAGGTATCTGATTACTTTCACCACGCCCAGACCCGATGCAAATTACATCATACTTTTGACTGCTTCCAATTTGGAGGGAGATGTTTCAAACGATGACCCTGACTTAGGTTATCGTTTGGTGACAAATAATAATTTTGAAGTGCTTATTGGTAACAATGATAACGGGGGGACTTCCCGAGAAGCAGCACCTTTAGACTTAGAATTTAGTTTTGTTGTTTACGATATCAACTAAAATGTCCGGAAAGAAGTTTCATATTGTTTTTTGGGTTTTAATCACGTCCTACCAGACGTTCGGGCAGCTTTATATTGCATCTTCCACTACTGTAAAAGTGCAACCGACTGCGTTGATTTTCTCTACTATGGATGTAGAAAACAACGGCACGCTCGACACCGATGGTGATGTTTATTACTTACATGATTTTATCAACAATGGAAATATGGCCACAACCAATGGCAGGAGCTTTTTTAACAGCCCGACTGTCATTCGACAAAACATAAGAGGAACTTCTGGAAATGCTCGGTTTTATAATCTCACCATCAATGTGACGGCGGCTGGTGCTGAAGGGGTTTTTGTAGATAATGACATGGGGGTTTTTGTAACTAGGGAAATCAACTTGCAAGCGGGTGATTTGAGGTTAGCGGGCGAATCCCAACTTATTCAATCACATAGTGGTTTGGGTTTGGTCAATGGTTCCGGAAGCATTTTGATAGACCAACAAGGCACTGGAGATATCTTCGATTTTAACTATTGGAGCCTGCCGGTAAGGACAACCTCGGGCAATTACAATTTAACCGCTAATCTTTATGATGGGACTAACAGTGCCGCTAACCCCTTTCAGAAATTGCCTATAAATTTTGTCTCGGGTTTCAACGGTGCGCCCGGCCTTCCCATTGCAATCAGCAAGTACTGGTTGTTTAAATTTATCAACCGTGCCGACTCAGACCCAAACGGTTTTCAGACAGTTACACCTGCTGACAATCTCGCTCCGGGCGAAGGCTTTACCATGAAAGGCAGCGGTGCTGGAGCTACGCAAAACTATGTCCTGTCGGGTCTGCCCAACGACGGCGATTACAACCATTCCGTTTCGCCCAACAACTTTTCTATCATCGGAAATCCGTATCCCTCTGCTTTGGATGCCAATAGTTTTATAGCAGACAATACTGCTGCTTTAGCACCCGGCTCAGGCTTGTTTTTTTGGGATCATTTTGGGGGTGGAACGCATGTACAGCGAGAATATCAAGGAGGTTATGCAGTCTATACATTGGCAGGTGGCACGCCTGCATTGGCACACCCTCAGGTTGATCAAAGCATAGCAGTTGGCATCCGTACGCCCGGTAGATTCATACCAGTAGGACAAGCTTTTTTTGTGCAAGCTGCTTCATCGGGCGGTACTTTTACTTTTACCAATTCGCAAAGGTCTTTTTTTAGGGAAAGTGACATAGGCTCACCACCTGACAACAACACTTCGGTTTTTATGAAAGCCAATAGTCCCAAAACACGCAACATAAATCTAAACCTAAACCGCAATCAAAACGCTGTAGTTTCAGGTGAAGTCATCGGGAAAATTCGTTTGGGGCATGAAGACACCAACGGATTTCATCGTCAATTACTCCTTGATTTCAATCCGAAAACCACTTCAGGAATAGACGTTGGCTGGGATGCCAGCATGCTCGATGTGTTCAAAGACGACATCTATTGGATAGCAGATGGCGAAAAACTGGTCATCCAATCGCTACCCTTCCAAGCAGGAGAGCAAATTCCTTTAGGCGTGGTTTCGGACACCGATTCTTATCGAAAATTTATGATAGATGATATTGTGGGAATCAATCAACCAGTATTCTTGTTTGATGCACAAAATGAGATTTCTTACGAACTCAAAAAAGAGCCCACCACTGTTTGGATTGAAAAAGGCGTGCATGAAGGTCGATTTTTTATCAGCTTCCTACAAAATACATTATCACAGGATGATCCGACCGTTCTCGGTATCGATCTTCAGGTTTTTTATCATCCTGAAACAGCGACTATACAGTTGGAAAGTAGCCTGAAAACCTTAGGCCAAATTGAAGTTTTTGCGATCAGCGGACAAAGGATGTATATGGTAAAAGATTTGAACAACACAAGCACTTCTATCGCTGTAGGCACTTTTTCGACAGGTGTGTATTTGGTAAAAGTCCGTTTTACCGATGGTGGCATCAAAACCAAAAAGGTGGTTAAATATTAAGTTTTTTAATTCCGTTTCTCAACCAATCGGGTTTTTAAAGAATTTATTCCAACAAATTTTCGATTAAAATATCTTCATCAAGTTCTTCCCAATGGACACCTTCGCCTTTTTCGATAAACCGCCAGTTGTTTAATTGTTGCATTTTAGCATCCCTCAAATGCGAAAACCACTCTAAAGGGATAGACAATTTTGTTCCATCCTCAAGGGAAACCAGCATTTTGTCTGAGGTGAAGTGCAAGTGAGCTACGTGTTTTGATTTATTTATTGATAAAATACGCATCCCTTTTTGATTTAAAGAGCGATTGATTTTGTTTTACAATTTTTCTTATTTCTCTTATTTCCGATGCAACGAGTTTTTATAAGATTTGTGCGACGTAAAAATCGGAGATTTTTCCGCCGTAGCAATATTTTTATTGAATGTTTGTCGGTTTGTACTAGTTCCGATTTGAGCATAAATTTTATGAGGT
>Ga0100401_1000003_pt1 | contig 185874 bp, 165 predicted proteins | sample CryGeymeta201525_FD_80421 | JGI IMG/M metagenome (GOLD analysis project Ga0100401, IMG submission 80421) | Groundwater microbial communities from Crystal Geyser aquifers in Utah, USA - Crystal Geyser metaG 2015-25 | ecosystem: Environmental > Aquatic > Deep subsurface > Groundwater | place... | reverse complement strand
TTGCAACCCTCTTTTAAAACGTTTCATTACCAAAGAGTTGCACATATTTATCATTTCATTTCTGCTCAATCTTTTTGATAGTTGAAATTGAGAAAGATGCCAATATTTAGTTTCAAAATCCATTCATTGCTGTTTAGTAAGGCGAATGTAACTTTTAGAGAAAAATTAAAATGTCGCCTGAAAGACAGTCTAAAGATATTAATTCTAAATCCCTAAATGATCTTTTATGAAATCATGTCAATTTCTTAACAGAAAAAGCATGAACACAAAAAAACTTGATTTTTAATGGAAGCGATTTCCTCCTCAGTTATTCAACAAGGAATAGCTTGATTTTTCTTGGTTTTTAATTTGGATATTCGAAGTAAAACCGATTTTGTAGAGATAATGATAGTAGTCGGACACGGACGAACTCCATTCAAAACGAGCAGCTAAAGCGTTTTGCACAATTTCATTCCATTCTTCGGGCGGGTTTTCAAAGAACAAACGAATGGCTTCCACGAACACTTCCACCATGTTGTTTGCCTTGTCGTAAATCGATTTTCCGTCAAAACAAAACCCGTTTATCAGATGCCCGACTGTATCGCGCAAACCGCCCGTCCGGTGGGCAAGGCAAGGTTGCCCGCATCGCATGGCAAGCATTTGGCTGATGCCACAAGGCTCGAATAGGCTCGGCATCAGATATAAGTTGGCTTTAGAATAAAGCGCAGACACCACCTCGTCCGATTGCCCGTTGATGAAAACAAAATTATCGTGTTTGTAGCTCATTTCCCGAAACAATTCTTCATATTCTTCTGCACCGGTTCCAAGCAAGACATACGCGCCTTTGAAGGTGGCTAACTTTTCTAAGATGCGATCCAACATCTCCGGGTATTTGAGGAAAAAATAAAATTTTTGGTCGGTTAACCGAGCCACGCTGGTAACCCAAAAGGTAGGTTGGCTGCTTAACATATGAATGAGTTTTTTCCCGGTATGATTTAAAAATTCAGATTTTTGGTATTTCTGTTCGGTCGTAATCCATTCAAAAACAGCAATCATACAAGTTTCCAACAGTGATTTTTCATTCTTGCACTTCTTTTCGTCATAACTGATTCCATTCAGTATGCCATGTAATTTTCCATTTTTGTCAGCTGCTCTCAAGTCAGCCTCCAAACCTTCGCCGCCAATAAAAATAGGAGGCTCGCTTGGCATGAGGATGTCTTTTTTGTAGGAAGGAGAAACCGTGTGTACGGCATCAGCCAAACGGATACCCACGGCCATCAGGTTGACACAATCGAGATAACGCGGGTCTTGAATAATTTTTTGATTAAAATTTAGTTCGGGATACCAAGCTTTTAAAGAAGAGGTGTTGTTTGCAATTGGCCGAATTCCCTGCAAGGCCAAATTGTGGATGGTATATACAAACCGGATTGGTTTTAAGGCTTCGAAGTTTTTGTCAAATTGACGCAAAGCCAGAATCAAAGTTGTGTGCCAATCATGCAAATGCACACAGTCTAAGTTGCCAAAAAAATTGTCTTTTATCAGGGTGGCAACAGCTTTGCAGAAAAGTGCAAATTTATCTGCGTCGGTCGCAAAAGGTTCTTCGGCATCGTGGTGGTAGATTTGAGCAATGCTACCGGATGTTATGTCCGGATGATGAAGGATGTAATGCGTGATGTTTTCATGTTTTACTTTTGCTTCCGCTTCGAGAATTGTTACATTCGTTGTTTTTCCTCTGAATTCGATTTCAAATTCCTTGAGAAATCGAGCGTTCTTCTGCAAACGACCGTATGAGGGGGTTATCACCGATACACGATGATTATTTTTTGCGATTTCCATGGGGACATCGCGAACGACATCTGCCATTCCGCCGGCTTTACAATTTGCAATGCCGTCATTTTCCGCTGCTACAAACAAAAAGTGTGGTGACATAAGGCTAAGATTAAGAGGTTAAAGTCGATGTAATCTGGCATGGAAAATCCGGTTAAACTTTTCAACAAAATTACAGTCTAATCGTCCTTTATTTACAACATAACTTACAGATTAACAAAAATTTAGGTGTATATGTTAATTAGTATTAATTATGAAACTATTTCTGTTTTTAGAATTTTAAGTTTGGTCAAGTATCAAATTAAACGTATTGCAACGAAACTAATTTTAAAAATTATTTAGAGGTTATTTAGTTGCAATTTGTTAATCGAGATTGTGTATTTTTTGCCAGTTTTTACATTGGAATATATTTTTAAGCATACCGGCTTTTTTCTAAATGATTTCTAAGCTGAAACTTTGCGCGATGCAGTGATACCCAAAGATTTGAACGCGTGATTCCCAACAATTCACAAATCATATCAGTTTCAAAACATTCGATAAATTTCATTCTAAAAATGACAGCTTGTTTTTCTGGGAGTAGGCCAATACATTTATTGATGGTAGTGCCAAGTTCCGCATTCACCATCATAGATTCTGCATTGCTGATTAAATCGCAATCGGCAACGCATTCTTCTAGCCAATCTGCTTCATTTTTTCTATCATCATTGAAAGCGATTTTTATTTCTGACTTTCCCTTTTTCGTATTTTTTTTGCGGTAATAATCAATGATTTTCCTTTTTAAAATTGCGATGAGCCAAGTTCTTTCAGATGATTTTCCTTTGAAATTATCAATGGCTTTTAGTGCTGAAAAAAATGTTTCTTGCACCAAGTCCTTAGAAATTTCCTTATCACTTACCCTGACTACGGTGTAATTAAAAAGATAGGCAAAATATAGGTCGTGCCACATATTAGGATTAAGAAGCGGTGGTTTTTGATGCTCCATGAGTTAATATATTTGTTGGTTGTAGTTTACATGCAGTGAAATCAAATGATTTGAGACTCCTTATTTAACAAAAAAACAACTATTTAATATTTAAAGTATTACATGTTTATAATGAAAAGTTACATTATTCACATGTTTCGACCCATAAAGAGTGGACTCAACAGGTGGATATTGCAAATCAAAGGTTGGACGTTTTTGAGATTCACATTAATTACTAAAATGCGATTCAAACCAAACAAAAACTTATCTTAGCATCCAAGAAAATAAATCATGATAGAGGCGGCAAATTTGCATAAAAACTACGGCTCTTTGGAAGTGCTTAAAGGAGTGGACATCAAGGTCGAAAAAGGAGAGGTCATTTCCATAGTCGGTGCTTCGGGAGCAGGAAAAACTACCTTGTTGCAAATCTTAGGAACTTTAGATACGGTTTCCAATCCCCAAAATGCATCCCTTTTTATCAATGGATCCAATGTGCTTTCGCTGAGCAGAAAAGGATTGGCACAATTCAGAAACCAACATTTGGGGTTTGTCTTCCAGTTTCATCAACTTCTCCCTGAATTTTCAGCACTCGAGAATGTTTGTATCCCGGGATTTATTGCCAACAAGCCCAAAAAAGAAGTGGAAACTGAAGCCGCTCGTTTGTTAGATTTCCTCGGACTTTCAGATCGCATACACCACAAACCGGGTCAACTTTCGGGTGGCGAACAGCAACGGGTTGCCGTGGCGCGTGCGTTGGTCAACAAACCCGAAGTGATCTTTGCAGACGAACCCAGCGGGAATTTGGATTCGGCGGCGGCACAAAACCTCCACCAATTGTTTTTTGACTTACGTGGCCAATTCGGGCAGACTTTTGTCATAGTCACACACAACGAAAAACTCGCCGATATGGCAGATCGAAAATTGACCATGAAAGACGGGAAAATTATATGAACTTTTTAATTAAAATGAAATCTGTTTACCTGACTGCTTCCTTTTTTTGGATTTTGGCAGCAGTGACGTTTGTTTTTTTTGTCTCGTTTTGGTTTGCTTTTTTATTTGAATTCGCACAATTTTTATTGATTGCTTTTCTACTCATCACTTTTTTTGACCTTTTTGTTCTTTATCAAAAAGACACTGTGTTACTTGCAAAAAGAACAGTCCCCGAAAGGCTTTCCAACGGCGATGAGAATCAAATAAACATTCATTTAAAAAGCCTGTATCGCTTTAAAATAGATTGCGAAGTCATCGATGAGTTGCCCGTTCAGTTTCAAAAACGAGACTTTTTGTACCGTTTGAAAATCGAAGCTTTAGGCAAAAACGAATTCAGTTATTTTGTAAAACCCGTTGATAGGGGCGAGTATATTTTTGGCAATTTGAATGTATTTGCAATCGGCTATTTCAAACTGATCAAACGGAAATATACTTTTGGCCATGCACGACAAGTAGCATGCTACCCTTCTTTTGTCCAACTACGGAAATACGAGTTTTTGGCAGTCAGCAAACTACCCCAATCGTATGGATTGAAAAAAATCAGACGCATCGGTCATACCTTGGAGTTCGAGCAAATCAAAGATTATGTGGTCGGCGATGATTTCAGGACCATCAATTGGAAGGCAACTGCCAAAACTTCCCGGTACATGGTCAATCAGTACCAGGACGAAACCTCCCAGCCCATTTATTCCATTATCGATGTGGGACGCGTGATGAAGATGCCTTTTGAAGGTTTAAAACTCCTCGATTATGCCATCAATGCTTCTTTGGCATTTTCAAAGGTTGCTATTTTAAAGAAAGACAAAGCCGGTTTGATGACCTTTTCAAAAACGGTTGACAACAGCTTGCCCGCATCGAGTCGTGCTGCACACATGCAGGCAATTATGGAACGCTTGTACAACATCGATACCCAATTTTCTGACTCCGACTTTGGCGCTTTGCACGCTGCATTGAAATATCAACTCAACCAGCGGAGTTTGCTGATTCTTTATACCAATTTTGAACATTTATCTGCACTCAACAGGCAATTGCCTTATTTGGCAGCGATTGCACGAAGGCACTTATTGGTTGTGGTAATTTTTAAAAATACCGAGTTGACCAGCCTTACCGAAAAGCCCTCCGAAAATCTTTGGGATGTCTATGAAAAAACCATCGCTGAAAAGTTTGAATCCGACAAAAAATTGATGGTCTCCACTTTGCAGAAACACAACATCCAAACCATCCTGACAGCACCAAAAAACTTAACGGTCAATGCCATCAATAAATATTTGGAAATTAAGGCAAAAGGGTTGTTTTGATTGTGAAGCGGAGAAGATTTAAGTGTTAAAATTCTATCTTAAATCATTCATCTACAATCGCTAATTGTCAAACCAGCAACTAGCAACCAGAGACTAGCAACAAACAACTCCAATATTTCTATAAATCAATCAATAAAAGTTTCTTTCATTACTGATTTGACTTCTTTTATCTCGGGTTTTGAAAGTCGGCCTAAAATTTTGATAATTCTTTGCTTGTCAATTGTCCGGATTTGATCAATTACAATCCAACCGATTTTCCTGTCGTGTTTTACCTCGATTCGGGTTGGATATTTTTTTGAAGTAGTTGTCATTGGAGCAATAACTATTGTCTGGAGGTATTTATTCATTTCATTTGGCGAAATAATGACGCAAGGCCTGGTCTTTTTTATTTCGCTACCGACTGTAGGGTCTAAGTTCACTAAGACAATTTGATATTGGCTTAACTCCATTCTTCCGGATTTTCATTTTCAAAAATATCGTCGAATAATAATTGGTCGTCACCATTCTCGTTCATTTCTTTAAAGGCCTTTTCCCAACCTTTTCTCGGTGATGAAATTGGTTTTATTATGATATGGCCTTTTTCAAGAATAAGTTCCACTTTGTCTTTGATATTGTATTTTTCAATCAAAGTCTTGCTGAGCCTAAAACCCTTTGAATTTCCTATTTGTATAACTGATAATTCCATAATGACAGTATTAAATGTAATTACAAAGTTACTACAATAAATTGAACTAACAATTTCTCATAGGAATATTGTTCAAATTTTGATTTGGTACTGTCTCGGCTATGAGCAGTTGGGGATTTTACACCCAAACTTTTTGGATTAGAACGGACGTTTGATTTATCCATTTACTTTCATTTAAAATCTTAAACATCAATTACTTATAGTCGATGTAGTGCTAGTTTTTCTTCTCGTTTTTAAAGTTATAGTACAATCCTGGAATTGATATTCGAACTAATGAATCACCTAATTGACTTCCAATATCTAAATCAATATCGATATTTCGAAATTTCATTGACGAATCTTCTCGTTCACCAACAGCTTGGTATGGATTACATCCAAATTGATTTGCAATATTTAATTGGGTTCCGCCTCCAATGCTTTCATATAAATTAGAAGTCGTAATGTTACTCAAAGTTTTCAATGGACTTCTCCAGTAATCTTGGCTGTTTTTGTCAAGTATTAATTTTTGATTGTTATTTATTTGCTCTAAAATTTCAGTCTTTTTATCGCCTAATAAGAATATAGTTTCTTCAGAAATATTATCAGGTACGTAAAATAATTCTCCGTTAATTTCTTTTTTCGAAATCGAATATCTTTCTAAGCGTTTATTAAAATGACAATATCCGTAGATTATTGCCTCAAAAGGATTGTATAGATTGGAGATAGATTTACTATAGTAGTCAATCACCTTGGATGCTAAAGATGAAATATTTTTCAAATCGGGAATTACTCCGTTTATTCCTCCAAGATTTAACAGCATAGTAGATAGTGTGGCAAAACAATTTAAACCAATTAAAGTGCTACCTGCATAAGAAAAACCTATGCTGTGATTAAAATACTTAAATCTTTTTTCTGGATGAGAACTTAAATCAATAACTGAAATTGGATTCTCAAAGACTTTACTGTTCTCTAATGTTAGTGTTGTTCCGGAATTTTTATCTGTAACCTTCGAATCTCCAATTGACCATATGGAATGATAATCAGTAGATTCTTTATTTATCCAATTAGCGATTGCTGTCATATTAAAATGTTTTCTCCGTAAAATTAGTGCAAACGTGTCTCGTGTATAGCTCGTTGCGCATAAAAATAGCGAGTATATTCGGTCTATCAGAAAAGTTAGAAAAAAAAACTAACTTTGGGTTAAGCACTTCATCCGAAATGAGCTATACTTTGTCGGCAAACGTATTTTATTTTTTTCCGACATAATTCAATGGACTAAAATATGTGCACCATTCTGATTGATTTCCTTTTTCCGCAAACATTCTTTCCGTTGTTATAAAAGATATTGTGTCTTTTTTTTCATTTATAATAGTCCATTTACAATTCTTGTATTCATTATTGAAAGGGCTTCTTTTGTCAATTTCTCCAATCTTAAAACCAATTAATTTCTTACTTTTTAAAATGCTTTCAAGAAATTCAGATTCTTCTATTTCTGTACCTATTCTATCTTTTTCAGAAATATACTTTGTCATTAAATCCCAATTTTCTTCTTTCCAACCGTGAACAATTCCTGCTAATGCACCCATAGAACCATTTCCAATCATTACTCTTGGTAAAGATTCAAATCCTATAACATGTGTAATTTTTTCCTCTTTTTGTTCTTTAACTGGTGTTTCCGAATTGAAACAACTTTTGAAAAATAAAAACAATATTCCAATTAAAATAATTGTTCCAAATATTCCTTTTATAGTTGTTTTTGGTTTTTGGAGTTTCATAGCTTTATATGTTTGACAACGTTTTGCGTGTATGAGAAGTAGCGGATTAACAAGCACTTCACTTTCAGATTGGCTCTGACTTTTATTAAAAGCACAGAACTTTGATTTAGCACTAAACCCGCTATTTCTTATACACGCTGTTGTAAAACGTACTTTCTATACTTTAATGGAAATATTTACTTTTCCGCCAAGTCCTTTTTCAACAATGTCAAATAAGGTTTTTAATGTCAAATTACTACCATTATTCTCAACTCGCGAGATATATGTCCGTTTTTTGTCAATGAGTTCGCCTAATTGTTCTTGGGTCAGATTTTTGTCTTCTCTTGCGTTTCGTAAAAGAAGTCCAATTTTAAAAGATTCAAAGTCTCTTTCAAGTTCGTCTCTGCGTTCCGTTCCTTTTTTACCGTAAACGGTATCCTTAATGTCTTTCCAGCTTTTAGTTTCCATATTATTTGTTTTTTTCTTCGTAATACTCTTTCATTAGTCGGACAGCTTTGTCGATTTCATTTTTTGGTGTTTTCTGTGTCTTTTTTGTAAATCCGTTCAAGAGTATAACTAACTTACCTTTGTCGAAGAAGCAAAAAACCCGCCAAATATTCGAGCCTAATTTTATCCGGGCTTCAAATAGTCCTTTGTGCATTTTCATTGGTGCCAAATAAGTTTTCGGCACGTGCTGATAGGTTTCGATTATTTCAATGACCTTAAATATTTTGTCCTGAATCTTCTTCGGTTGAGCAATAAGGAACTCTTCAAAATAATGCTTGTATTGTATTACTTGTCTAACTCTTTCCATTACGACAAAAGTAACTTAAAAGTTACTATTTTCAAAATTTTGAAGTTAATTTTTACTAAGATGATTTTTTTTAGTATGTTTTTACAACTAATAAATATAATCAATTTTTTGTTTTCAATGACAATAGGCATGTAATCAGCAACTCCAACAGTTCGTTACATTTCTATTTACAAAAACCGCGAATTGTTATATTTCTAAACAAATACATTTCATCAGTCAAAAACTTATTTCTACTTTTGAGAGAGAATTTATCCTCACAAGACCCATGGAAACCGAAACGCAAAAGATAATTTTTCACCGAAGCGATTTGACGGACGAGCAATTGAAAAAGCTTTATTTTTTGATGCTCAAACCCCGCATGATTGAAGAAAAAATGTTGATACTGCTCCGGCAAGGGAAAGTGTCAAAATGGTTTTCGGGTATAGGACAGGAGGCGATTTCAGTCGGAATTACTGCGGCTTTACACGTAGATGAGTACATTTTGCCCATGCACCGAAATTTGGGCGTGTTTACTTCACGTGAAATTCCCCTCTACTGTCTATTCGCACAATGGCAGGGAAAAGCTTCCGGTTTTACCAAAGGCCGCGACCGCTCTTTTCATTTCGGTACACAAGAATATAAAATCATCGGGATGATTTCGCATCTCGGGCCACAATTAGGTGTAGCTGATGGTATTGCCTTAGCGCATAAACTCAAAAACGAATCGTGGGTTACAGCGGTTTTTACCGGCGAAGGAGCCACAAGCCAAGGTGATTTTCACGAAGCACTCAATATCGCAGCAGTTTGGCAACTTCCCGTGCTTTTTATTATTGAAAACAACGGCTATGGCCTTTCTACACCGACGAACGAGCAATATCGGTGTAAAGATTTAATTGATAAAGGAATAGGTTACGGAATGGAGGCGCATCAAGTGGACGGAAACAATATCTTGGAAGTTTATCAAATGGTTTCCGAATTGACAGCATCCATGCGCCAAAACCCTAAACCTGTGCTATTGGAGTGCAAAACATTCCGCATGCGCGGGCATGAAGAGGCGAGTGGCACAAAATATGTGCCGGACGAATTGATGCAGTATTGGCATGCGCGTGATCCGATTCAAAATTTTAAAGAATTTTTGATTGAGAACAAAATACTATCGGATGTAGAAGAGCAAATATTCAGGGATGAATATGCACATATCATCGATACCGATTGGCATCGGGCAAATGAAGAGCCACCCCTTAATTCCAATGAAGATACTGAATTGGGAGAGGTCTATGCGCCGTTTGAAGAAACCTCAGTTCAACCCAACGGTAATGCTGAAAATATCCGTTTTATCGATGCAATTTCTCAATCTTTATATCAATCGATGGAGCGGCATCCTAATTTGGTTTTAATGGGACAAGACATCGCCGAATATGGCGGAGCTTTCAAAATCACCCAAGGTTTTGTTGAAAAATTTGGAAAAGAGCGGGTGCGAAACACGCCACTTTGTGAGTCAGGCATTGTTTCGACTGCTATGGGGCTCTGCATTAACGGTTATAAAAGCGTGGTAGAAATGCAGTTTGCTGATTTTGTTTCCACCGGATTCAACCCCATTGTCAATTATTTAGCCAAAGTGCATTATCGTTGGGGTGAGCCAGCCGATGTGGTGATCCGGATGCCTTGCGGAGGGGGCATGCAAGCCGGTCCTTTTCATTCGCAGACCAACGAGGCTTGGTTTGTCAAAACACCCGGGCTGAAAGTTGTTTACCCCGCGTTTCCATCAGATGCAAAAGGCTTGTTGGCAACCGCGATAAATGACCCTAATCCGGTACTCTTTTTCGAACACAAAGGATTGTATAGGCTTATTTCACAGGCTGTGCCGAGTGGGTATTACACTTTGCCTTTCGGAAAAGCAAATGTGTTGAAAACAGGCATCCAGTTGAGCGTTATCAGCTATGGAATGGCGGTACATTGGTGTTTGGAAGTCTTGGAAAGCCATCCGGAAATAGATGCAGATTTGATTGATTTGAGAACTTTAGTTCCTTTAGACACGGAAACCATTTTTGCCTCAGTAAAAAAAACTGGTAAAGTTTTAATCGTACATGAAGATACATTGACGGGCGGTTTTGCATCGGATATTTCCGCTCTGATTTCGGAAAATTGTTTTGAATATTTGGATGCATCCGTCAGAAGGTTGGGAAGCTTGGATACGCCAATTCCGTTTGCTAAAAAGTTAGAAGATCAATTTATGGCAAAGGCAAAATTAGAAAAGGTATTGATAGAATTGATGAACTACTGATAGTTATAAGACTATCGCTCTTTTTCATTACCTTTACGACAAAAACCAATTTCATATGAAACATAATGCAATTCAATTTTTGGCGGTATTGACGCTTGTCTTTTTTTTCAGTTCTTGTTCACTAAAAAAAGACAACCGTTCCATTCGCACTACACTCAATGGCAGTTGGCAACTGACAGACATTCGGTATGAAGGAGCGCAAGGCCGTTTTTCGAGCGTGATTTTCGGGGATGCTTCGGACGAGTGTTTTAAGGGAAGTGAATGGTTTTTCAGAGCCAACAACAGCAACGGCACTTATGCCATTACAAAATCTGACTGCGCCACAGGTCAACGGAATTTTATCTGGTCTTTTGTAGATGGATATGGCGGCACTTATGCCTTGCAAATCAAACCGACCGACACGAAAAGGAATTCAACAATGAACAATGCAGGATACCGTTTAGATGTATCTCAATTAGACGGCAGTACGATGATTCTCCGGTCGCAACTTCAAGTAGAGGGAAAACCCATCACTTTGGTGTATCAATTTTCTAAAATAACATTTTAAATCAATAAAAACATGAAAAAAACGCTTTATAAAACCTTGGGAATAGTTGTCTCGTTTGCTGTTTTATCGGGTTGTTCGGCTTATCAAAACAGCAACAACAAACAACGAGGAGCGGTGATTGGAGCAACCTCCGGAGCGGTGATTGGCGGTATTATAGGTAATAATGTCGGCAAAAAAAGCAATACAGCCGTTGGTGCTATATTGGGCGCAGCAGTAGGAGGCGTGGTAGGCGGAGTCATAGGTGATAAGATGGACAGGCAGGCCGAGCAAATCCAACAAGCTTTGCCCGATGCAGAAGTGACTCGGGTAGGTGAGGGCATCAACGTGGTTTTTGATGAAAAAAGCGGTATTTATTTTGATACCAATAAATACAACATCACAGCGACTTCCCTACAAACCTTAGACAGGTTGTCAATCGTTTTTGGCGATTATCCGGATACCAACATTTTGATAGAAGGCCACACCGATGATACCGGCAGCGATGCCTACAACCAAACCCTTTCTGAAAACAGAGCGAAAGCGGTTGAAAACTATTTAGTTTCAAAAGGAATCTCTTCCAATCGTTTCACAACCAAAGGTTATGGGGAAACCGAACCCAAGTATGACAACACTTCGCCTGAAGGCCGTTCAAAAAACAGACGAGTCGAGTTTGCTATCGTTGCCAATGAAAAGATGATTCAAGAAGCAAAAGCAAAGGGCAATTAGAACGCAAATGACATGCTGAATATATAAAACTCGAAGCATCTTTTCTTCGGGTTTTTTTGTGATTTTTTTAAACTTTTTAGAATCTTTCTTTCTAAAAAAGTCATGTACTTTTGTTTGATTATAAGAGAAGGTTTATTAGTCTTCTGCATCTTACGACCAACACCACCACATACAAACTAACGCAAATGAAAAATCGAGAAGCTGTCATACTGGAAATTATCGAACAAAAACAACATCCGAACCTCAAATTCACAATAAAAGAAAGGACGGAGACTTTCACAGAATTGTTGTTTTATACCTTGTTTGATGCCGAAACTCCCGTAGAAAAAAATATGCATAAATTAGCCGTTCTGTTTGATGAACTGGCGACTTTGGTGTGTTGGGATCCCAACAAAAGTTGTGGAGAAATTTGGCAATTGTATTGCAGTAAACTGCCTGCCATCTTAAAAAAATTAAATTTAGATGCACAAGCCATCGCAGAAAACGATCCGGCAGCCAATTCTATCGAAGAGGTCTACCTGTCTTATCCCGGATTCTATGCCATCGCCATCTATCGGTTGAGCCACGAACTCTACATGTTCGGCTTGCCCTTAGTACCTCGTTTGATGACCGAATATGCCCACAAATTGACCGGTGTTGACATCAATCCGGGTGCGAAAATAGGCGATGCTTTTTTTATTGACCACGCAACAGGCGTAGTCATCGGTGAAACAGCCATCATCAAAAATCACGTCAAAATATATCAAGGTGTCACATTGGGTGCGCTTTCCGTCAATCGAGACATGCGCAACATCAAAAGGCATCCGACCATCGAAGGCAACGTGACCATTTATGCCAATGCAACTATTTTGGGTGGCGATACCATCATCGGAGCCAATAGTATCATTGGTGGAAACACTTGGATTACTTCTTCAATACCCGAAAATTCTATGGTGTCGAATACCGCTACCGTAAAAATTAAACCCGTTACCACATGAACGAATCAATCCTCGATTTAATAGGCAATACCCCTCTGGTGAAATCACGTTTGGTGAAAAATCCCAACTTACAACTATATTATAAATTAGAGGGCAACAATCCCGGCGGAAGTGTCAAAGATCGCGCAGCACTCTACATGATTAAAAGCGCACTCGAAAGAGGCGACATCACTCAGAACTCCCAACTTGTAGAAGCAACCAGTGGCAATACCGGCATTGCTTTGGCTATGATAGCGGGAATTTTCAGGCTTAATATTGAGCTGATAATGCCCGGAAATTCTACGCGTGAACGGGTACAAACCATGCGCGCTTATGGTGCCAAAGTGACGCTCACCTCTGCCGACCGAGGCATAGAAGGAGCTCGGGACTACGCGGATGAGGTGGTTGAAAAAACAGGTGCTTTTATGATTAATCAATTTGCAAATCCCGACAATTGGAAGGCGCATTACAAAACTACCGGGCCTGAAATTTGGAGAGATACCGACGGGAAAATTACGCATTTTGTGTCTTCGATGGGAACCACCGGAACCATCATGGGGACTTCTACTTTTTTGAAGAAAAAAAATCCAGAAATCCAAATAGTAGGGGTACAACCCACGGACGGATCCAGTATTCCAGGTATCCGAAAATGGCCTGTGGCTTATCTTCCCAAAATCTTTAATCCGGCCAAAGTTGACCGTATCCTTGAAGTTTCCGAAACCGATGCCGTCCAAATGACACGTCGTCTGGCGAAGGATGAAGGTATTTTTGCAGGTGTGAGCAGCGGGGGAGCGGCCATTTCCGCCCTTCGGCTTTGTGAAGAACTCGAAAGTGGTTTGGTGGTGTCTATTGTATGCGACCGAGGAGACCGGTATTTATCTTCAAATTTGTTTGACTAATGTTTTTAGATAAAAACTTCAATTTTTTTTTGCTCTGATAGTTTTTTTGGCAGGAGAGTCAATTAACTCTGAATTTCTAAAATCCGTTGTGCTAGGAAGCTCAAAACATTCCAAATCAAAATAGGGTACAGCAGCCAACAAATGATCGAAAATGTCCGCTGTGATGTGTTCGAAATTTTCCCATCTTTTGTCTTTTGCGAACGCATATATTTCGACGGGAATGCCTTGAGGAGTCGGCGCAAGGTGGCGCGTCATAATCATCATATCTTTGTTGATAGCCGGGTGGCTTCCGATATATTGGTCAATATATTTTCTGAAAAGCCCCAAATTGGTTAGGTTCCGACCGTTGATGAGCAGGCTTTTGTCGGCTTCGTTTTGACGATTATGACGGTCTATGTCGCTCTGTCTGTGGTTAATGTAAGCTGTCAGATGTTGTATTTTTTTGAATTTTTGGATTTCCTCCTCGCGGATAAAACGAACGCTGTTTATGCGTATCAGCAAGGCTCTTTTGATGCGCCTCCCGTTCGAATCTTGCATACCCCGCCAGTTTTTAAAAGAATCCGAAATCAGGTAATAGGTCGGAATGGTGGTGGTGGTGTTATCAAAATTTTGGACTTTTACCGTCGCCAGATTTATTTCCAAAACATTGCCGTCTGCACCATATTTTTCCATCGTAATCCAATCGCCTATACGGACTATGTCGTTGATAGAAACCTGAATACTTGCCACAAAACCCAAAATGGTGTCTTTGAAAATCAACACGACAACGGCCGAAACAGCACCAAACGCACCGATAAAAGACCAAACAGATTTTTGTGTAAGTATGGAAAAAATAACCAAAACGCCGATAATCCATGCGAAAATCATAAACACCTGAATGTAGCTATCGATGGGTTTGTCCCTAAAATTTTCAAGTGATTTTAGATAATCTTTCAGAGTCTTAAGCAAGCTACGGATGAGCCATAAACTTAAGATTACAAAATAAATTTGAAAAGCATAGTCGGAGTAAGACAGCATTTTCGGGAAGTCTTTGAGAATATATGGAATGGTTATGAGGACAAAAAAAACAGGCACCAAGTGAGCCAAGTATTTTGGTGCTTTATTTTGGATTAAATAATCGTCGAAATTGGTTTTTGTCTTCGATGCAAACTGATTGAAAGCCGTGATAATTATTTTTCGGGTGATAAAATCCACAATCAAAATAATCACGATTATGAACATAAGATTAAGTAGTAAATTTAAGTAAATCGCATAGTCTGCGTGGATTTCTTTTGAAATCAAGAAATTGTAAAACCAATTGAATATTTTATCTTTTTGCATGTTCTTTTTTTATGAATAAATTTAAAAGATATAGATGTTAACCCATGTGGGCTAAGTATCCAGACTCTGCATGTTCACCAACTTGTGATAAATATTTTTTTGTGCGATGAGTTCTTCATGAGTACCTTGTTCCACAATTTCGCCCTTGTGCATCACCACAATCAAATCGGCTTTTTGAATGGTCGATAGGCGGTGGGCAATCACAATTGAAGTGCGGTTTTGCATCATGTTTTCTAAGGCTGATTGGACTAACTGTTCACTTTCTGTGTCTAAAGCGGAAGTGGCCTCATCAAGTACCATAATCGGCGGGTTTTTGAGTACCGCACGAGCAATAGACAGGCGTTGTTTTTGACCACCGGACAATTTGTTTCCACTGTCACCAATGTTGGTATGGATTGCTTCTGGCAAATCTTTTACAAATTCGTAGGCGTTGGCTACCGTTAGGGCTTCTATGACTGCTTCGTCTGAAACCTCCGTTTTTCCCAATGCCACATTGGCTTTCACACTGTCGTTAAACAGGATGGAATCTTGGGTGACCAAACCCATCAATCCACGTAGGGAGTGAAGGTTTAAGTCCTTGATTTTTACGCCATCGATAGCTATTGCGCCTTCGTTGACATCGTAAAACCTCAAAAGTAAATTGGCTATGGTGCTCTTTCCACTGCCGGATTGCCCCACCAAAGCGACGGTTTTGCCTTTCGGAATATCTAACGAAAAATTGCGGAGCACCCACTCTTCTTCGTATTTAAAAGAAACATTTTCAATGGATATTTTTTCATTAAAATCGGTCTTTTGAATCGCTCCGCTCGTATTTACAATCGGGTTGGTTTCTTCTAAGATTTGAAGGACTCTATCTGCTGCCGCATTCCCTTTTTTGACGTTGTAGGATGCCTTAGAGATTTGTTTGGCAGGTGTGAGTATGTTATAAGCTAATCCCATGTAGGCGATGAACTTTGCGCCCGTAAATGTGTGATCAATCAGCACCATTTTCCCTCCATACCACAACAAGATAGCAATAACCACGATGCCCAAAAACTCACTTGCCGGAGCCGATAAATTTTGTTTGTTTAATATTTTATTGGAAATTCTGAAGAATCGGCGGGTCGACTCCTGAAATTTTTGATTGAAATAAGGCTCGGCATTGAATCCTTTAATCACCTTGAGCCCTGAGAGTGTTTCTTCGATGACTGACAAAAAATAACCTTGTTCTTGTTGTGCTTTATCCGATTTTCGTTTCAACGATTTGCCGATGTAAGAAATGATAAAACCCGAAACAGGGATAAAAAGAAACACAAAAAGCGTGAGTTTGACACTCAACATAAACATGGCGATGATGGTGAAAAGGATGGTCAATGGTTCTCGGACGATAAGTTCTAAAATTGATAAAAAAGAGTGTTGAATTTCCAACACATCTGACGACATGCGAGCCATCACGTCTCCTTTGCGTTTTTCGGAGAAGAAAGCGAGAGGCAAATCGACTACTTTTTTGTACATCGCATTGCGGATGTCTCTCAAAATGCCATTCCGAAGGAAAGTTATAAAATACATTGCCAAGTAGTTGCTGAAATTTTTTAACAAAAACAAAGTAATGATAACCACCACCATAATCGAAAGGGTGTATTGCGAGCCTTGATTGCCTTGTGAAGTGGTGATAAAATAGTTCAGGTATTCTTCAAGATATTTTTGTGCATGAGCCAAATCGGTATAAACCGGTGCTACTGTAATACGCTCTGCTTCTCCAAAAAGCACCGTAAGCATCGGAATTAAAGAGATAAAAGACAAGGTGCCGAAAAGCGCGTAGAGGATGTTAAAAAAGATATTCAGGTAGGCAAATCTTTTGTAGGGTTTGGCAAATCGGAAAATTTTTCTGAAATAGGTCATTTAGTTTAATTTGAGTTCCGAAACGATAGTAATTATTTTTTTATCCAAAATCCCTTCAACTGTTTTATAATTTTCAACTTTATCAAGCGGAGCATTGACGCTAAAATAAAACTTGATTTTAGGCTCTGTCCCGCTCGGCCGGGCACAGATTTTACTGCTGTCTTCCAAATAATAAATCAGAACATTCGATTGGGGAATGTTTAATTCTTCGGTTTCTCCCGAAATTAAATTGCGTGCAGTAGCGTTCTGATAATCTTCAATGCAAACTACCCGTTGACCGTTGATTTCCTTTAGCGGTTTTTCACGTAAATCGATCATCATCTGTTTGATTTCTTGGGCACCTTCAATGCCTTTTTTGGTGATGGAAATCAGTTTTTCTTTGTAAAAACCATATTTTACGTATAGTTTCAACAATTCGTCAAAGAGTGAACTGCCTATGGATTTAGCCTGTGCGGCAATTTCACAAATGAGCAAAGTTGCACTGACGGCATCCTTGTCGCGGACGGCATCACCTACCATAAAACCAAAGCTCTCTTCGCCACCACCAATAAATTTGCATTCGGGGAAGTCTTTAATCATTTTGGCTATCCATTTGAAACCGGTCAGCCCGACTTTGCATTCTACCCCAAAGTCAGTTGCCAATTCGAGCATCATCGGAGTCGAGACGATGGTTGTCCCAATAAATTCCTTTCCGGTGATTTTGCCTTGTTTTTTCCATTGCTCCAACAAAAAGTGAGTCATCAAAACCATGGTTTGATTGCCGTTGAGCAAAATCATTTCTCCATTTGCGTTGCGGATAGCCACACCCAGACGGTCTGAGTCCGGGTCAGTACCGATGACCAAATCTGCTTTCACTTTTTCAGCCAATGTCAATGCCATGGTAAGTGCTTCGGGTTCTTCCGGATTGGGTGATTTTACGGTTGGGAAATCCCCGTTGGGTTCAGCTTGTTCAGATACGATAGAGACCTGTGTGTACCCGGCACGTGCAAGGGTTTCGGGAATTAATTTGATAGATGTCCCGTGTAGAGAAGTGAAAACAAGTTTTAGATTTTCTTTGTCAATCTTTGGCGTGTTGAAACTCGCGTTTTCGAGTGTCGATTTGTAAAAGGCGTCGTCGATTGCTTTGTCGATGAAGTGTATCAAATTTTCATTGGCATCAAAGCGGATGGCATCGTATTTCAAAGCATCGATTTCTGCGATAATTTCCTCGTCTTGAGGAGGTACCAATTGTCCGCCATCTTCCCAATACACCTTATAGCCATTGTATTCCGGCGGATTATGAGAGGCTGTAAGGACAATGCCACATTGGCATTTCAAATACTTTAAGGCAAAAGATAATTCGGGGGTAGGCCGCATATCAGAAAACAAATACACGTCAATTTCGTTGGCAGAAAAAACATCAGCGACCACTTTGGCAAGCTTGCTGCTGTTGTGGCGGCAGTCATAAGCAATAGCCACTTTGTGTTTTTGATTGGGAAAAGAGCTTTTCATATAGTTGGCAATGCCTTGGGTGTTTTTTCCCAATGTATAGCGGTTGATTTTGTTGGATCCAACCCCCATGACCCCGCGCATGCCGCCAGTGCCGAATTCAAGGTTTTTGTAAAATGATTCTGCGAGATTGACAGTATCATCCGTTATCATCCGCAACACTTCCTCTTGAGTAGCTTGGTCAAATGGCTCGGAAAGCCATTCGTTGACCCGGTTCAATATTTCAAAATTCAATAGTGACATGTTTTATAAATTGATCAAATTTAAGTAATTGCATACAATTGCGTTTTATATTCTTAGCCTTGCAATTTATTCTTGCAATTTTGCGTGGATATATTTCCAAGTATTAAAAAAAATAAACCCGTAAAACCCACCTACAAACATACCAAAAAGTACGTCTCCGGGGAAATGCACGCCTACGTAGATCCGGCTGTAAGCAACCAACAGCGCCCAAACCAATATTAGTGGGAAGACAAATTTATAGGATTTTGCAAGTGTTTTTCCTGCTAAAACAGCCAATGCGGTGATGTTGGCAGCATGGGCTGAGAAAAAGCCGTATTGCCCACCGCAGCGGCTGGCAACCAACCGATACATTCCGTCTAACCAAGGTGAATGGCAGGGTCGCAAACGTTCGACACTAAATTTAAAGAGATTGGAAGTTTGGTCTGTGGCTAAAATCATCAGTGAAGCGAGTATCAAAAAATAGATTAATCCTTTTAACCTAAAGGATTTTAAGATTAAGTAAGCCAATAAAAAGTAGATGGGGACGGCACTCCATTTATTGGTAATAAACAGCCAAAACCCGTCTTGCGGCTCGCTTCCGAGATTGTTCAGAAACAAAAATAGTTGTTCATCGGCATGTCGGATAGATTCAAGCATCACTCGATGTATCGACTGATTTCTCGGTCGTAAAAAGCGTTGGCAGCTACCACCAAATTTTCCAATTCTTCTCTGAATTCAGGAGTGTCGGCATCCTCCACTTCTTCGAGAATCTCGATGTCGTCATTGGATAAATTGACAATAAAAACCGGATATTGGGTGTGGATGATGAAGATATCTTCCGGGCAATCGGTGTTGTCGCCTGAGAGGAATTTAGGGATTTGCATATTTTTATTTTTTTTTTAAAATTACGAAATGATTGATTGCCGAACCAATTTTTTGGTCAAATAATTAAATCGGAGATATAACAAGCCTGCGGCAGCTGTAAGCCCGGAAAATAAGCCAATCCAAATACCGATGCTGCCAAAAACTTCTTGTTTTCCGAGGAAATATGAGATTGGGAAACCAATCAGCCAATAAGCAATAAAAGTGATGTAAGTTGGTATTTTAACGTCCTGCAAACCACGCAATGCGCCCAAGACCACTACTTGCAAGCCATCCGACAACTGAAAAAAACCTGCGATGACAATCAGAAAAGAAGCCTCCCGGATGACTTGTAAGTTATCTGCCAACTGAAGTTGGTTGTCTAAATTGAGATAGACTTCCGGCAATAAATTCCTGAAAGCGAAAAAGAACAACGCAAAAACAACTTCTATTAACAAAACCAACAGAAACACGGAATGACCGACTCTGCGCAAAGTCACAAAATCCGACCTTCCTTTCTGGTTTCCTACTCGGATGGTTGCTGTAACACCCAGTCCTACGGCTATCATAAATGTCATCGAAGCCAGGTTGAGTGCAATTTGATTGGAAGCTTGTGACAGCGTACCCAAAGTACCTGCCAACAAGATAGTAGCCGAAAAAATGGCAACTTCAAAAAACATTTGTAGTGCCGTCGGAATGGCTAAGCGGAAAATTTTCAGAAATATTTTTTTGCTTAATTTTATTTCTCTAAAACTTTCAAAATAGCGATGCAGTTTTGGGTGTTTGAGCAACAATCCGAACATCAAAAGTAGCATGAAAACACGTGAGATGGCAGTTCCCCAAGCGGCACCGGCCACTTCGAGGCGTGGGAATCCCCATTTCCCATAAATCAACAGATAGTTAAAAAACACATTGATGATGTTGGCTGCTAAAGTTGCAATCATGGCAAATTTGGTCAGCGAAAGTCCGTCTGAAAACTGTTTTAATCCTTGGAAAATCATCAGCGGGAACATAGAAAATGCAACTATTTCGAGATAAGGAATCGCCAAAGTTGCTACTTCTTCCGGTTGGTTAAGCATACTGAGCAGGGGTTTTGACAATACCAGCATTGCCCACATTAAAAGACCGTTGAGCGCACACAAAAGAATCCCGTGACGCATATATTTTCGTCCCGAATCGAGGTCGTTGCTTCCGTCGGATTCAGCTATTAAAGGTGTGATGGCATAAGAAAAACCGATACCTAAAGACAGCGCTATAAAAATAAAACTATTGCCCAAGGAAACAGCCGCCAAAGAAGCCGGCCCCAATTGGCCTACCATGAGGTTGTCTGCAAAACCAACCAACACATGCCCCAATTGGCCTATCATTACCGGATAGGCGAGTTTCAGATTGTATCTAAATTCTCGGGTATAAGGTTTTAGCATCTCAAAATTTGTTGTAAAAAAAGGAAGTTTTACTTTTTCAGGTTGACATTGAAATCCGGAGCATCTACCAAATGGAAAGTAGCGGAAGCAAACTTGATCTCCCCATTGGTAGCTTCAATTTCTTTAAGTAATTGTGTAAATAACTCGGTTTTGGTTGCTCTTCTTTTTTTATAGCCTACCACATAGCGCAACGTAAATTCGACCCAGTTATCATTTGCAACTAGTGAAACCACCGGATTGGTTATAGCATCTTCTAATCTATATTTGTTTTGTAATTCTTGCCATTTGGCTCGTGAAGTTTCTGTTAGTTCTTCGGCTATTCCTTGGCCAATTTTGAGCAAAATTTGTTTGGTTTTATCATAGTTGCTTCCATATTGAATGGGAATTTTTATTTCATCCCATAAAAATGGAAATTCGCCTGAGTAGTTGAAAACAGGCTCTTTAAATACAAAACTATTGGCAATCAAGACAATCCTGCCATTGTACAAATCGCCATCGACCCATTGTCCGGTTTCCATGATGGTGGTTCGCAGAATCCCAATATCCATGACATCTCCTTTGATTCCGCCTAATTGTACGCGATCGCCGGTTTTGTAAAATCCGCCAAATAAAATAGTGACCCATCCTGCAACACTGGCTATTACTTCTTGCAAAGCAAAAGCTATACCGGCACCCGCGACTCCCAAAGCGACCGTAAACCCGCCCAGCTTATCGCTAAATACGATTGTCAATAATATGATTGTCAGGACATAACCCGCAAAGTTGCCGGCTTTTTTTGCACGATACCGATTTTGGTTGTCTTTGATTTTTATAAATATATTTTTCTGAAGTGTTTTTATAACAATCCATATTATGGCTACACCAATGAGAATGGTGGTTATTTTTCCTATCAAGGGGTTGAATAACAATTTTTGTATTTGATCCTCCATTAGGATGATTGTTTGGTATGAACAACTCTTTGCGGGAAAGGAATTGTAATGTTATTTTCATTCAGTTTGTCAAAAATTTTTACGCGAAGTTCACTTTTGATGTTTTCCACCCTGAAAACATCTTCGGACCAGAAAATAATAGAAAAATTTAAAGAGGATTCTCCAAAATCCGTGAATCTTGTAAAAGGTTTTGGGTTCTTTAAAACCCCCGGCTGATTTATTGCGGCTTCAAATAGAATTTTCATGACCAATTTTACATCTGAGGAATAATCAACACCTACATTGACTTCAAAACGGGAAGCAATGTCGCTGTGTGTCCAATTTATCAGTTGATTTCGGGTAAGGTCGGTGTTGGGAAGAATAATGTATTTATCGTTTCGGGTAAGTACTGTTGTAGTTCGCAAATTGATTTCTTCTACTTTGCAGACTAAGCCGTTTATTTCAATAACATCGCCAACTTTTACAGTTGAATCAAATAGAATGATAATTCCTGAGACATAATCGCTAAACAGATTTTGAAGCCCTAATCCTAATCCAACCAGCAGAGCGGCTGACCCGGCAATTAATACAGAAAGATTAAAATCCAAAATTTGCAAGGATATGCCCACCGCCAAGACAATGATAAAATATTTCATCAAATTATAAAGCGAGTACTTTTTTGAAATTTCGAAGCGGTTAATTCTGTAAATACTTTTTTTTATGATTTTGAGTAAGATAAAAACCATGAAAATGAATAGCAACAAAAAAATAATGGAGCTTACTTTCAGCTGATATTTTTCGATAGACAGCAAGTTATAATCTAAATATTTATTCATTTTCTTTGTTTTTGCTAGATTTTTAAGATTTGTAAACGTTCACCTTAAAACCTGGAGCCTTGTAATCATTGGATAAATAATCCGTTGGAATGGTACTCATATTGCCATCTCTGGCGGCTCGGTAATGTGGCGAAAGGATTTCTATTCCCACTTCATTGCAACAATCTTGTATATTGGCATGAAGCTGAGAATAGATGTTTGCTTGTTTGTTGGCCTCTTTGGTGTATGCATTCAATTGATAGGCTACATAAAAATCTTCCAAACTAGTCTGTAAGACAAATGGTTTGGGTTCTTTAAGTAAAAATTCGGTTCTGTCGGCTGCATCTAACAAGGCTTGGTGAATTTTTTTCCAAGGAACGTCGTAACCAATGGTAACACTAGTATGCATTATCAACCCTTTGTCGACCGTGTCACTGCTGTAATTGATAGTGTGGCTGTTCATTACGGCCGAATTAGGAATCGAAATTATTTCGTTTTTGATAGTTCTGATTCTGGTTACCAAAAGCGATTTTTCGATGACATCGCCCACAACTTCACCAATTTTTACCCGATCACCAATTTTGAAAAGTCGCATATAGGTCAATACCAAACCGGCGATAACATTTGAAAGCGACCCGGCTGACCCGAAGGTAAAGAGAAAGCCGAGGAATACCGAAACGCCCTGAAAAACCGGCGAATCACTTCCGGGCAAGTAAGGAAAGATGACCACCAACATGAATGCCCATATAATAACCCGAACGATTTGATAGGTTGGGTTTGCCCAATCCGGAAAAAAACCGGGAATGGTCAAGTTTCCTCTTTCAATTTCATCTTTAAAGAATTTTAATCCTTTTGTGGCATACCTGAAAACGATAACAATCACAAGAATGGTGATTAAATCGGGGAGGTAACCCCACAATCCTTCAGCAATTTTTTTAAGTGGATTCAAGACATATCCGAACAGTATTTCCGCAAAGTTTTTTGTCCAAGGGAAAATGCCAAACAAGATGGGTAGCGCTATATAAATGGCGAGAAAAATCAGCACCCATTTAAAGACTGAATTAATCGTAAGTATAGCATTTATCTGCCTTTTGGCATCTAACAAGGAGTAGTTTTTAATTTTGACACCTTTGATGAGTTTGTTTTCCTGAGACTCAATTTTTCTTTGCGTCCATTTGAAAAGTTTACCTAAATAATAAATCATTAAGCTGAAGATTAGCAAAACCAATAACGCCAATCCAATGGATTTTGCCAATGTTTTAAAGCTGGTTTCAGCCTTGTACTTTAAAACTTCCGCTTCGATTATTTCTTTGTATTTATTTGTTAATTCAAATTGAGATAAGTTGTTCCATATCGCATCATTTTCCGAAACGCTTAGAATAATCTTTTTACCATACAAAAGGTCAAAAGTTGTCTCGGCCTTGCTTATTTTTAGCGAGTCGGGGGTGAAGTTGTAATCATCTGCAAAGTTCTCAATTCTGTTTGAGATGGCTTCTGCTCTGTCACGAGCCGAAAAACTCCCCAAATTGCTGTAAATATAAAAAAGGGTGTCGCCAAAAAAACCGTTCACAGGGAATGACTTGGCTGATTCCCGCAACGAATTTATCTGGCTTTTTTTTGCAGCAATACGCCTTGTCTCCTGGTTACTTAATTCTTCTAATTGTTTTTGAAGGTCTTCTTTCTTTAGATTATCAGTGGTTTTCAAAGAGAGCAACTGAGTTTCTAAGTCAATTTTTTTGATTGAATCCGTTTTTCGCTGTTGCTCAATTAAGATTAACCGGTTATTGTATTCTTGTAAAATTTGCGCATTTAGTGAATCTACTTTCTTTAAGCTATCAGACTGTGCTAAAGTATTTTGGAATAAAAATAGGCACAGAAAACCAACCCATAAATAGTTGTTTGTTTTTTTCATATTGAGATTGAATAAATCTGTAAATTTCAATAAAAATGAATTTATGTCTATCAATGAAAGTTTTTCGGAGACAAAGTTATTGTTATTTTTATAAATTTAGGTTATCAAAAATGTGTTTTAAATTGTGTCGATTGAGCATAAATAGGTTGGATAAATTAACATTTTAATTGTAATATTGTTAAAACAAACCGCATGCAAAAATCGGATTCTTTTCTTGTAATTCAAGCCGCCGAATGTGATATCAAAACCATAAAGGAATTGGCTTACCGAATTTGGCCGTCAACTTTTAAAGATATTTTATCACTTGAGCAGATTGCTTACATGCTTGATATGATGTATTCCGAAGAATCACTTTCTAAGCAAATGAGCAAGTTCAGACATCGTTTTTTTTTTCTCAAAGAAGAAAAAACAGCTGTTGGTTTTATGTCGGTTGAATTTGATTATCAAAGTTCAAAAAAAACCAAAATCCACAAAATATATGTTTTGCCGGAAAAGCAGGGATTGGGTTTGGGGACGAAACTAATTAATTTTGCTGCAGAACAGGCCATACTAAACAACAATTCTTCCTTGATTTTAAACGTGAACAAGTTCAATAAAGCAACACATTTTTATGAAAAAATAGGGTTTGAATTAGTCAAAGAGGAAAAAATACCTATTGGGAATGATTTTTTTATGGATGATTTTGTGTTAGAGAAAAAACTGTAACCTAACGAGCTGAAAAAATAAAAAACCGTCTGAACATTTTCTTGGCAAACCGTTTTTCAGCCTCGTCCAATTTGTTCCCGTCTATCACCAATGCCAATAGTGAATAATCTTTCCGTCTGAATTCGGGCGGAATCGTTTCGATTGGGTTATTGGACAAAATAGCAAACATAAGGTGCGGCGAATATGTCAACTCGACAGGAAGTTCCCGAAAGTTGTTTCCGGCAGCGTGCAGGACTAACAACTTGTCCATTTGTCTCATTTCTTTGGGAAAATCAGATAGTAGGTTGTCATCTAAATAAAAATAAGTGATCCTGCGAATGGCCACTATTTCTGTCGGCAAAGTTTGTATTTCGTTGTTATTCAGCCACAGCGAGCGCAGTTTGGGTAAATCGGCTAAAATCAAAAAAAGCTCAGATAATTGCAGTCGGTTATAGGAGAGTTTCAGATCGCGCAATCTACTTATTTTACCGATTTCTTCGGGTAATTCAGTCAGGTTGTTATGGCTGAGGTTAAGAAATTCTAAATCGAAATCTCTCAACAATTCGAAAACGTGGGCAAAGTTTAAATGGGGATTATTTACCAAGGAGACATGTTTAATTTTTTTCAAATCCTTGAAATTATCCGGCAAATTGACCAGGTCTAAACTATCTAAAAGTATCACTTCGAGTTTGGGTAAACTGGACAGTATTTCAAACGTCTTTTCTAAATTGAGTTTGGTGTTGCCCGAAAGATTAATCATTCGGAGTTCTTTTAATTCTGCAATTTTGTTGGGTAGTTTGCTTAGTTTTTGATTGCTTAAATCTAATCGAAACGTGCGCTTAATTTTTTGATTATCAATATTCTGAAAAGTGTTTCCATAGTAAGTTTTAAATGTTTTGCACGAAAACATCAGCACACAAAAAAGCATTCCGGCAGCCAACGGCAAAGTAACATGCGATAAAATCCGGTTTGTTTTCATTCTTGGAGGTGGTTAAAATCGTTGGTGATGGTTGCGTTTAGGTTGGCTGTAAATTCATAAAACAACCTTGCTTTTTGTTGTACCGGCCAAGAAAACCGGGGATACAAACCAAAGCTGTCGTGTATGCTGTTTTGTACATAAGCTCCGATTTTCGGGCTGTCAACTCCCACTTTTCCTGCCCACGCGTAGGTGTTGTTTTGGAAGCGTACATCGACATACAAATTGGCGTGAAATAAGTCTTCAAACGGATTGCTATTAAACCACACATTTCGCCAGCCATCATCTGAATTTTTAGAATTTCGGGGAACTTGCAGATAATCTGCTTCCGGGGTAAAAACATCCAAGCCTACGCCGAGCCTGCGCAATTCATATCTTCTGATTTCGACAGCCGTGATGATCAGGCTACCGGTTGCGCCCAAATCTGTGCCTTGCCCTTTCAGCGGTCCGGCATTCATGTCGTTTGAAAAATTCAGGTTGAACGCATAGTTACTGTTGCTGTATCGCAAAAGGAAATTCCCACGACGTGAGTTAAATTTTCGCAGATTTCCGGGAAGAAAATCTTTGTTCACACCAAAACCAAAGCCTCCAAAACCGCCTTCACCCTTCGGGTTGTAAACGGACTCAGTAGGTAGCAGGGCAATGGTTGACCCGAGCAAATTGGTATTTTTTCCCCAACCGACCATACCGAAAAATTCATGTGCATACCCGATTCCCGTCATGCGTACGCCGTTTCGCTTGACAAATAGATACAAGCTGGCATCGGCACCGCTTTCCACACCAAAATTGCCGATGTTGACGGCACCGAAAGCATACGCACCTACTTTAAACTGCTGGTTTTGGCTTCCGAAAACAAATTCTGCTTTCAGGCTAAGCCCGCCGTTGGCTCGGGTTTCTTGCGCAAAGCTCAGTTGCCAGAAAGGAAATAAGAAAAGAAAGATGATTCCTCTGCGCAAACAGTCTGTCATTTTTTGGTGATTGAGGTGCTAAAATACCATATTTTGGGGTATTATTTAACCTTAAATCATTTAAAAAATAACCACGAAAAGGCTTTGCTGTTTTGGAAAATATAGAAGTTGACCATTCACAAAACCAATTGCAAAAAAAAACATATCCATACAATTATTGTATCAATATGCTTAATTAAGCAATCTTAAAGGGGCAGGGAAGTTTTAATTAAATTTTGAAACGAAATTTTGCTGATAGGTTTGCCAGTCGGCAGAAGTTGTTATTTTTTTGTAGGTATCGTCTTTGAAAACTTTTAAATACATCTCAAATTGCTTGGCTGTTCGATAGCCGGTCACAGGGGTAATAAAATCACCTTTTTCATTCATAAAAACGACAGTCGGAAAACCAGGGACTTGCATGTAAATCATAAACTCGTGAGCCGCATTCCGCTTTTCGGATCGATCGGGGTCGTATTGCGGATTTTCAAACTTTTTTCCCTTGTAATTGATAATTTCGTTGCCTTCTGCATTGAACTTCACAGCATAATAATTTTTACTGACGTACTCAGCAACATCCTTGTTCTGAAAGGTGTGCTTGTCCATCATTTTGCATGGCCCGCACCAATTGGTGTAAACATCCATCATGATTTTGCGAGGCTCTTTTTTTTGAGCTTCCAAAGCCTCTGACAAACTCATCCATTTGATTTCCTGCGCAATCAAGGCTGAGGGCAGTAACAAGAGAATTAAAACTATATTTTTCATATCGCGCGATTAGTCGAGGATTTTTAAAGTTGCTTACAAATAAAATCAACGAACGCCATGCATCAGTTTTTTAATGACAGGTTGGAAGATAATCGAAATTATTCCAACGGTTACCGAGACCAAAGTCAGCATCCAAAAGAAATAGCTCAAGCCGTGTTCGTTGGCTATTTTATCAATGTTTTCACCAAACATACCGGCTCCTTTCATGCCAATGGCAACAGCCAGATACCAAACCCCAAACATAAATGCAATCATGCGGGCAGGCACTAATTTACTTACATAAGAAAGCCCTACAGGGGAAATGCAAAGCTCACCCATGGTATGGAAAAGATAAACCAAAATGAGCCATATCATGCTTGCCGATGCAGTTTGTGCGCCAGGCTCTATGCCTGAAGACCCGAATGCCACACAAGCCATTCCGAGTGCCAAGAGAAACATTCCAATGCCATATTTTAAATTAGCAGTTGGGTTGTACTTGCTTTCCCACCATTTGGAAAACAGCGGAGCAAGTGAGATGATGAAAAGTGAATTTAAAGTGTTGAACCAAGTTGCAGGAACTTCGGTCAGTGCAACGGTCACTTTTTCAATTTTCAGAAAACCTAAAGTACTGTCAGATAGCGAAAGGTAACCGGCAGTGTAGTAATCTTTAGCTAACATCCAAAAGGCGATTATCCAGATGATGACAAAACTGGTACTCAAAATTACATTGGCAATTGCATAGGTTTTAAAAGTTTGTTTGAACAGTAAATAAAGCACCCAGGTGATGATAGCCAAGGGCAAAATTGTCATGAGTGAGTTCACAACTAAAAACACCACACTCCAATTGTCCACCAGCACACGGTTGGTGTATGATTTGGCAAAAATGGTCAAACTGTTTGGTGCTTGTTCGAAGATTGCCCAAAAGAATACGGTTAACAGTGCAAAAAAAGTAACCGCTATCAACTTTTCACGAGTGATTTTTGAATATTGTGTAAACCGGTAAAACAGCAGTACTACGAAAACCAAGAGAGCAGTCAGGACAGCCATATTGTTTCCGTTTTCACCTAAAAAGCTGAAAATATTAATTTTACCGCCCGAAATTTTAGTTGCGGGATCGTTCAAAATCCAAAGCAAACCAAGAAGAGCTGATACAGCGATGAGCACCAACTGCCAATTCGTAAAAGGATTTCTTTTGTCGGTATCTGACGCTTCCGATTTGGATTTACTTTCTTTGGTAGGTTTGAGTCCAATGTCGCCAAAAATATTTTGAGACAACCAAAATTGAAGCGTTCCGAAAAACATGAAAATTCCGGCTAAACCGAATCCGTAACTCCAGCCGACTTTTTCACCCAAATACCCACAAAGCAGTATGCCGAAGAATGCACCCGCATTGACACCCATGTAAAAAAGTGTATAAGCTCCGTCTTTTTTGTCGGTGCGGTCTTTGTACATTTCGGAGATAATGGAAGTCATGTTGGGTTTGAAAAACCCGTTTCCGAAAACCAATAAAACAAGCCCAAGATAGATGGAAAAATGAGATTCGACTGCCATGGAAGCGTGCCCGAGTGTCATCAAAAAGGCACCGACCACAACTGCCCATCTGAATCCGATGATTTTATCTGCAAAATAACCACCCAACATGGTTGACAGATAGACCAAACCCACATACGACCCAAATAGGGCAGAGGCGTTCTCTCTTGTCCAGCCCCAACCATTGTCAGTTAACGAAGTGGTAAGGAATAAAATCAACAGGGAACGCATTCCGTAAAACGAAAACCGTTCCCACATCTCAGTAAAAAACAGGACAAACAATCCTGAAGGATGCCCCAAAACAGTGGATTTAAAAAACTGGTCGGTGGTGTTTGCGGTCATGGTTTATTTTGAATTTGGTTCTTAGATTTCGTTGTCTTCAGCTCCGTGTGTCAATGCTTTCAATTTTTTAATAAACACATATATTAAAAGCCCAAAGAGGATGCAAAATATGGCAATACCGGTAAATACAGTCAATTCGCCTAAGTTAGAAGCCGACTCACCCAACAATCCGGCAACTTTATTTCCCAGCCCGGTGGTTGAAAAATATAGCCCCATCATGAGTGAAGCATATTTGGCAGGTGCCAGTTTTGTTACGAAGGATAAAGAAACCGGAGATAAACTCAATTCGCCAACGGTATGAAATAAATAGGCAAAGACTAACCAATACATAGCTGAGGATCCCGAACTTTGATATTCTACGGCGGCGGCAGACATAAAGAGGAAGCCAGCGCCCATGATGATAAGACCCATAATCATTTTGAATAGGGAAGAAGCTTCTTTCCCTTTTAATTTCCGATTCGCCCAATAGGCTGCAACAAGAGTTCCTAAGGTGATGATAAAGAACGCGTTAAGAGATTGAAACCACGATGCGGGAACTTCCCAACCCAAAAGAATCCGGTTGGTATAATCTTTTGCATAGATATTCATCAATCCGCCTGCCTGTTCAAAAGCACCAAAAAAAACAATAACCATTAGAAAAGAAAGTATCAGAACGACCACACGGTCTTTTTCTATTTTTGATAGAGGTCTTTTCATCGTTTCCCTGTCTTCTTCATTCTTTGATGTACCCAAATAGTCACCAACTCCCTCGAGATGTTTTTGGCCTAAAATAAACTGAACCAATCCGAAGAGCATACAGATTCCGGCTAATCCGAAACCGTAATGCCAGCCATATACTTCACCTACATAACCCACAATTAGACTGGAGAGAAAGGCACCTAAATTGATGCCGATGTAAAAGATGGTAAAACCTTTGTCTCTTCTGATATCACCTTTTCGATAGAGCCCGCCGACCATAGTCGAAATATTGGGTTTTAACATGCCCACACCGGCAATGATAAAGCCCAATCCGGTATAGAATGCCCACATCAAATCAATGGCTAAAATGCTGTGTCCGATGACCAAAAGAATCGCTCCCACAACAACCGACTTTTTTTGCCCTAAAATTCTGTCCGCGATGATTCCACCGGGAATCGAAGCAACGTAAACCAACATGGTGTACCAGCCGTAAAGTACCAACGCTTCTGAATTTGTCCAACCAAGCCCCGCATTTTTTTCGGTCGTTTGAGTTACCAGATACAAAACCAACAAGGCACGCATCCCATAATAGGAAAAGCGTTCCCACATTTCAGTAAAGAACAATATGTATAAACCGACCGGATGGCCAAATAATTCTTTTCTTTGGATGTTCGCTGTATTTGATGCCATAAGTTTAATGATTGTTTGGGTTTGTATAATTTGCTTGTTAAGTTTCCTACAAATTGGGGTTGTTATTTTTTATAACCTATTCTTACTCTTTCTGTTTTGTTGTCGTCGTTTTGATTTTCAGTAATTAAAAATTTTATTGCATCAAACACATCCGCAAATTGCTTATCGTATTTTGTTTCCAATTCTTGAATATGAGTTTTAAGATTTTCGATGTTTAAAAGCGTTTTTCTCAAAGCGACAAATGCTCTGACAATGGCGATATTCATTTTTCGGGCTTTTGGGCTTTTCAAGACACTCGCCAACATGGTTACGCCATGTTCGGTAAACGCGTAAGGCAAAGCACTTTTGGGTCTTTTAGATGTCATCACAATTTGTGATGACATGATTTCATTCCATTGTTCCTTGGTCAACCTAAACATAAAATCTTCGGGGAAGCTGTCTATGTTTCTTTTTATGGCTTGATTTAAAACTCTGGTTTCGACTTCATAAAGTTCTGCCAAATCAAAATCGAGCATCACACTGATTCCATTGATTTCGTATGTTTTATTTTGAATGGAAACCAAATGCATAATGCTACAAATTATCTTTGATAAAATGGGTCATTTTTTGATAGAGCTGAAGCCGGGTGTTTCCGCCGAAAATCCCATGATTTTTATCCGGATATATCGCCCAGTCAAATTGTTTGTTTGCCTGAATGAGCGCTTCTATCATCTGCATGGAGTTTTGCACATGCACATTGTCGTCTGCCGAGCCGTGAACGAGCAAAAACGCACCTTTCAACTTGTCCACATGGTTGATGGGCGAATTGTTGTCGTAGCCTCCGGGGTTTTCCTGTGGGGTTTGCATGTAGCGCTCCGTATAGATAGTATCGTAAAACCGCCAACTGGTGACCGGGGCTACTGCAATGGCCATTTTGAATACATCTGCACCCTGAAAAATCGCGTTTGAAGCCATAAAACCGCCGAAACTCCAGCCCCAAATACCCATGCGGGATGCATCAATATAAGGTCTTTTTCCCAGCTCGATAGCGGAGTTGATTTGGTCATCCAATTCGTATTTTCCGAGTTCTTTGTACGTCATTTTTTTGAAGTCCGCGCCGCGCATACCCGTTCCCCTGCCATCCACACAAGCCACGATATAACCTTGTTGTGCAAGCATGAAATACCAATAGTCATTCGTGCTGTTCCAAACGTTTGAAACCATCTGCGAGCCCGGTCCGGAATATTGGTACATGAATACCGGATATTTTTTATTGGGGTCAAAATCCACGGGTTTGATCATCCACATATTCAAATCGTAATCGTCCACTTTGAGGGTAGAAAATTCTTTGGTGGGTAAGTTGTAGTTTTTGAGTTTGTCCGCTAAAGCCTGATTGTTTTTGATGTCTTTCAGTTTTTTGCCGTCTTTACCACTGTGAAGCGAGTATCGGGGCGGTGTGGTGCTGTTGGTGAAGGTTTGAATGAAATACGAAAAATCCGCACTAAAATCAGCATCGCTGCTTCCTGTTTCGGATGACAACCGCAGTTTGTTTTTGCCGTTGAGTTTTATGGAATAAATATCTCTGTTGATACTCCCATTTTCCACTGATTGATAAAAAACTCGTTTAGATTTTGGGTCGAAACCATAAAAGGAAGTCTCGTCCCAATTGCCTTCGGTGATTTTGTTGAGAAGTTTTCCGGTTTTGTCGAAGTGATACAAATGGTTAAATCCGTCGCGTTCACTCTTCCAGATAAAGCTGTTATCGTCCAAAAAAGGTGGCATTTCGGGTTGCTCTATATAAGCCTTATCGGTTTCGCTCAAAATAAGTTTTTTCTGTGCCGTATTGCCATCCACAAAAAGCAAATCGATTTGGTTTTGGTGGCGGTTTAGTATCAAGGCTGCCAAGGTGTTATCTTCTTTGGTCCAGCCAATTCGCGCGATATAAAAATCGTGGTAATCGATCAAATCGACTTGAGATGTTTTTTGGTTGTTGCGGTCATAAATATGAAGTGAAACAGTTGCGTTTCTTTCCCCGGCTTTCGGATATTTGAAAGTTTCCACCTGTGGGTACAATTCTTTCCCAAAAACACTCATCGAAAACTCGGGTACTTCCGATTCGTCAAAGCGGATAAAGGCAATTTTATCGCCGGTTTGGTTCCAATCGAAAGCACGCACAAATGATAATTCTTCTTCATATACCCAATCTGTCAGACCGTTGATGATTCTGTTTTTTTTGCCGTCAAAAGTGATTTGCGTTACTTTTCCTGTAGCGATTTCTTTTACAAATAGGTTGTTTTCATACACATAAGCAACTTGGGTTCCGTCGGGCGAAAAAGTAGGTTCTTGAATGGGTTTGTCCGATACGGGAAACAATTTTCGCAAATCGGTATCAAATACCCAATAAATGCCTTTTGAAGATCTTCTGAAAATGGGCTCGGAATCGGTGCTGAGCAACAATTTTTTTTCGTCTTTACTAAAAGTGTAATCCTCGAAAGCTTTCACTTCGGGATAGTCTTTCCCGTCAATCAAAACCCTTGTTTGACTACCCGTCAAATAATCAAAAACGACAATTTTGGAGGCACGAGATGCCCGATTGTATTCCAAAACGGAGTAGTGCTGACCATCGTTGAGCGAGTTGAGCGACTGCATGGATTGGGTTCGAAACGCACCCGACCATATTTCTTCGAGAGAGAAATCTTTCTGTTGGGAAAAGAGTAGAGCCGGAAACAATAAAAAGAGAACAAGTTTAAAGAGATTTGGCTGCATAAGATGATTTTTTAAAAATCGAACAAGTTTAGTAAAAATTTTTAACAAAACAGTTTAATGAATGGTCAAAGCCTAACAAATATTTCCCAAAAGATTGATATTTTGTATTTTGACTTCAATATTTTTTCATATTCTAAAAGAATCCATAGTTTCTAAAACTTATCCCTTCCAAAGATATGGAACGATAAAATAAACAAAAAAAACGATGACAATGATAGAGAAGAGATTCATCACAAAGCCTTTGCGGATCATGTCGGGAATATGCAGATAGCCCGAACCGAAAACTACGGCATTGGGCGGTGTAGCAACCGGAAGCATAAAAGCACAAGAAGCAGCCAGCGTTGCACCAACCATCAACACATATGGGCTTTCGTTGAGCACCGCAGCCACCGGCACCAACACGGGAAGCAACATGGCGGTAGTGGCCAAGTTGGACGTGATTTCAGTCAAAAAATTGACCATGGTGACAATGATTATCAGCAATACCAACAGGGTGACTCCATGAAATATGGTAATCTGGTTGCCAATCCAACTTGCCAATCCGGACGATTCGAAACCACCGGCTATAGCAAGCCCGCCACCGAACAGCAACAAAATCCCCCATGGAAGCCGCTCGGCTTCTTTCCAAGTCAACAACCTTTGCCCTTTTTCTTTGTTGGAAGGAATCAAAAACAAGACAATGGCAGCCACCATGGCTATGATGGTGTCATCGATGCCGGGAATAAGTTTAGACAAGACAAAACCCCGCGTAATCCATGCCAAAGCAGTCAAAATAAACACAATAAAAATTACTTTTTCTTCGAATTTTATTGCCCCCAAATGGTGTAATTGCCTTTGAATCTCAGCTTTTCCACCGGGAAAACTTTGTTTGTTTAACTTGAATGCGATTTTGACCAAATAGAACCAACAAAAAGCCATCAACACGACGGCTACCGGAAATCCGATTTTGAACCACTGCATAAAAGAAATTTCCACATGATAAAATTTTTGGATTACGCCAGCAAAGATTACATTGGGCGGTGTCCCAATCAATGTGCAGATTCCGCCAATCGAAGCGCTGTATGCAATGGCAAGCATCAAAGCTTTTCCGAAAATCAGGTTTTCGTTTTCCCTGGTGTCCGGATGATCTTCAAACTGCTTGACGATGGCCAAACCGATGGGCATCATCATCACGGCGGTTGCCGTGTTTGAAATCCACATTGACAAAAATCCGGTGGCAATCATAAAGCCCAAGACGATGCTGCTGCTGTTGGTTCCGATGGTATTGATGATGTTTAGCGCGATGCGTTTGTGTAAACTCCATTTTTCGATGGCAATTGATAAGATAAATCCGCCGATGTACAAGAAAATGTATTTATCCCCAAAGGAGGAAGTTGTGTCTTGGATATTCATTGCCCCGGTAAGCGGAAATAGAATTACGGGCAACATAGAAGTAACTGCAATCGGGATGGCTTCTGTTATCCACCAAACCGCAATCCATAATGTGCAAGCCAACACGGCTATGCCTTGCGGGCTCAATCCTTCGGGTTTGAAAAAAAGTTGAATGAGAATAAATACCAACGGACCGAGTATAAGCCCGGATTTTTTTCGGAGGAGTTGCAACATATCGGATAAATTTTCAGGCTAAAGATAAAAGATTTCGATTAACAAGTTTCAAGTTTCAAAACTCAAAACTTCATATTTTATCATTCTTTAACATAATTATAGCAAATCTTTGTCGTTATAGGTAGGTGCATCTATTTATCTTTGGACATACTAAACGACACTATGAAATTATCTAAAGTACAGATTTTCCTGCCATTGCTTCTGTTGTTTTTTTTGGCACTTTCTGCTCAACAATCTATTTCCTACACCGATGAATTGTTTCGATTTGAAAGAGCCAAGGCTTTGTATGGACATTCACAATATGCGGCTGCTCAATCTTTGTTTAGAAGTATAATACGAACAGATCCACCAGAAGAAATCGCTGCCGAATGTGATTATTACATCGCCAATTGTGCTGTTCGTCTTGACAGGCAGAATGCAGGGGAATTAATTGAGGCATTTGTAGCCAAACATCCTTCGAGTGTCAAACGTGACCAAGCCTATTTAGATGCGGCAAATTATTATTTCGACAACGCACGTTTTTCGTATGCGCTCAAATGGTTTAACAAAACAGACCCAAGCATGGTCAATCCCAATGATCGGGATATCTATTTCTTCAAAGTAGGATACACGAATTTTGCTGCAAAAAAATACAGCCAAGCTGAGAGTGCTTTCAAAAAGATTATGCAATCGTCCGAGTATGGCAACCAAGCTTCGTATTATGTGGGTTACATCGCATACGAAAATGAAAATTATGCCGAGGCTTCTTCTCAATTTTCTAAAATTGAAAATGACCCTAATTACAAGCAAAAGCTCAACTATTTTGAAGCGGATATGAACTTTAAGTTGGGCAATTTTCAAAAAGCGATTGATCTGGCAGTCAGTCAATTGCCACGTTCAACTCCGGTCGAGAAATCGGAGCTTTCTAAAATCATTGGAGAAAGCTACTTCAATCTGAAACAATATGGACAAGCTATTCCCTATTTGAATGGCTACAAGGGGAAAAACCGCAAGTTCAGCAACACCGATTGGTATCAATTGGGTTTTGCCTATTTCAAGCAAAACGATTATGAAAATGCCATCAATCAGTTTAATAAAATCATAGAAGGCAAAAACGCGGTCGCACAAAATGCCTATTATCACTTGGCGCAAGCCTATCTGAAACTCGATAAAAAGCAAGAAGCACGTAACGCATTCCAGTCGGCAAGCAACATGAATTTTAATCCGAAAATCCGTGAAGAGTCTACCTTAAATTACGCTAAATTGAGTTATGATATCGGAAATATTTACCAAAATGTACAACAGGTTTTGGCAGATTTTATCAATCAATATCCCAAACATCCCGAAACCAAAGAAATGGAATTGTTGCTTTTGGATTCGTACGTTACTTCGAAGAATTATGTGGATGCACTCAATTTTTTAAAGAAAAACAACAAAGCAGAAACCCGCGTGGTGTATCAGAAAGTTACTTTTTTGCACGGAGTTGAATTATTTAATGAAAATAAGTTGCCACAAGCCTACGAACTTTTCAATCAATCCATCGGCGAGTCGCGCGACCCGGTTTATCTGGCCAGAGCTGTTTTTTGGAAAGCCGAATCTGACTACCTGAACCGCAAATGGGATGCCGCTTTGGACGGTTATCTCAAATTTTCAGTACTTCCGCAGGCCAATCTAACCCCCGAATTTAATAATATCTATTACCAAATCGGGTATGCTTATTTTCAATTAAAAAACTATGAGAATGCCGCAGAAAATCTCTTGAAATACCTGTCGCAAAGCGGTTTGGATGCTGACAAAAAGGGCGATGCGCACCTTCGTTTGGGCGACAGCTACTACGCGCTTACCAAATATTGGTTGGCTTTGGAGCAATACAACCAAGCCATCGCGCTTAACATACCGGATACTGATGTGGCTGAATTTCACAAAGCACTGAGTTACGGATTGCTCGATAGGAATGACAGCAAAATAGAATCCTTGCTAAAAATCATCAATTCATACCCCAAATCCGTTTTGCGAGATGATGCGATGTACGAACTCGGCAATATATATTTGAATACCAAACAAACTGATTCCGCCATCGAAACTTACGATTTGTTGATTTCTGGTTACCGGATGAGCAGTTATGTCCCAAAAGCCATGCTCAAAAAAGCTTTGATTTATTTCAATAATCAACAGAATGAAAAAGCAATCGCAGTTTATAAAAAGATAGCAACCGATTTTCCAAATACGCCCGAAGCACAACAAGCGGTTTCCGGTGCCAGATTGGCTTATGTTGAGTTGGGAAGAGGTGCCGAATACACCGATTGGGCCAAGACACTCAATTTTGTCAATCTGTCTGATATGGAAATCGAAAACACGCTGTTCGAATCGGCTGAAAAACGATTTGCAGATCAAAATTATCCAAAGGCGATGGATGCGTATGCGTCCTATTTGAGCCGTTTTCCGAATGGAATCCACGCTCTGAGAGCCAACGCGCGTTTGGCTGATTATTTTTACGAGAAAAAGGAGTTTCTTAAATCTGTCCCGTTTTTTCAAAACATAATCAACAAAGGGCAAAATGAATTTACAGAAGATGCGCTGGCCAAACTCTCAAAGGGATATTTAGAACAATCAGATTGGAGCAAGGCTCTCGAAAACCTTAAAAAATTAGAGACTTCGGCGCAAACTTCTGACAATATTATTTTTGCCCAAGCAAACATCATGAAAGCGGCAATGTCCTTAGGCAATACGCAGGAAGCACTAAACTATGCAAACAAAGTATTAGAAAACAGCAAAGCAGATGCAAACGCCAAAACCGATGCAAAAATTTTGCTGGCCAGAAACGCTTTTGCAACCGGAAAGGATGATTTGGCAAAAAAATATTTTACAGAATTGGAAAATTCCAAATCGGGCTCGGTGGCATCGGAAGCTTTGTATGTAGCCGCTTTCTATAAAAATAAAGACAAGCAATATGAGGCATCCAACAAACTTATCCAAAAGTTGGCGAAAGACTATGCCGGATATAAAGAAACCGGTGTGAAAGGATTGATCTTGATGGCAAAAAATTTTGATGCACTCAACGATGCTTTTCAGGCAACTTTCATACTCGAAAATGTGATTCAAAATTTTGCTGATTATCCTGTTGCGGTCAATGAAGCAAAATCCTTGCTCGATTCCATCAAGAAAAAAGAAGAAGAAAGGAATTCCTCTATCGAAAACGAAAAAAACTAACAGACTATCCATGATGACCCGACACGTTTTTTACGGCCTGATTATATTCATTTTTTGCACGACGTTGACTTTTGCACAAGTCAAACCGGAAGAGAAAAAGAACATGGAAACCGAAATCATCCGGGTAGAAAAACCCTATGTACCCACGCTTCAGGAAGTCACCAAACTTCGCGAGTTGCCTGTTTCTGACTCGATGAAAATCGAAAAAAGAAAGATTTTATACCAATTCCTAAACTTTCCTGTGGCTTCTACTTTTGTTCCTGCCAAAGCCAAGCCGACTGCTCCGCCCAGACCCAAACGCGAGAAACTTTACAGCCATTTTGCCTCGTTGGGCATCGGGAGTTTTGGCAATGTGGATGGCAATTTCTACGGAAATTGGGATTTGAGCAGGCAACAGAGTTTGTCTTATTACCTAAACCATCTTTCTTCGCAGGGAGGCATCAGCGGTATCAAATTGGATGATAAATTTTATGATACCCAAATTGGAGCCGATTTTATCAATGAAGAACGCGACCGCACGCAATCGGCTTATTTCAAAGTGCAACACCAAAACTACAATTGGTATGGATTGCCAAATCTGACTTTGCCTTCCGAAGCCATCGACACGATTGACGAATCGCATACCTATTTTGGCATCGCTGCCGGAGGTGAATTACTTTACAGCGAATCTCCTATTGAAAAAATCAATGCCGCTTACCAAGGTTTTTTTGACGATTTTAGCAGTTCGGAACACAACCTGAAAGGCTCCATTGATTTTAACCTGCATGTGTCCGATTATCTTTTGCATCACCGGGTGGTTTTGGATTATTTGAACGGAAGTTTCGACCGCAATTTCGACAATACCACCGAGCTTTCTTACAACATCGTTAACATTGGGTACACACCAACTTATCAATACGATTTTGGCAATGTTTCAGCCGAATTGGGTCTGTCCCTTTTCTATAGTACCGATACCGACAACAACGACAACAGTTTTTACATTTACCCGAAAATCAGGGCATCTTACCGCCCTGCCGGTGATATTATCTGGCTTTATGGCGGTTTGGAAGGCGGATTGCATCAAAACAGTTATTATCAATTCGTGCAAAACAATTTCTTCGTTTCTCCAACCCTGATTATCAAACCGACCGACAATCGGTATGATTTATACGCGGGATTGAAAGGAAAAGTTACCTCGCAAATTTCGTATAACGTCAAAGCAGCTTACCGAAAAGACCACGACAAAGCTTTGTATAGGCTCAATCAACTGAACTCTATCGACCCAACCGAAGGCTACCAATACGGCAATTCGTTTGAGGTGGTTTATGATAATATTGAAACTTTTACTTTCTCGGGAGCTTTGCAAGCCGATTGGAAACCGTTTAATTTGCTTTTGCAAGCTGAATTTCTCGATTATTCGACCGATAGAGAACAAGAAGCATGGAATTTACCCGATGTAAAAATCACTTTTAAAGGAGATTATCAGTTTGACACCAAATGGAAATTTGGCGCGGAAATATTTTACGTGGGTGAACGATTTGATTTGTTTCAATCCAAAGACGTAAACTTTCCGACTCAAAAAATCACCTTAGACAGCTACTTAGATATCAATCTTCGAGGCAATTATCAATACAGCTCGCAACTTTCTTTTTTCGGGAAGATCAATAACTTAACCGGGCAAGATTACGAACGATTCACCAATTTTGAAGTGCAGGGAATTCAGGTGATGGCCGGTGCGGCCTATAAATTTGATTTTTAAGCCAAGGCTCAGTTTTATTAGATTTTGTAAAGCGTAGTTGTTCTCTGCATCGACTTTCTTACTTTTGAGGTATCACAATCCGCAACCTATGTTTTCCGTCTTGATCCCGGTCTATAATGTCGATGTTTTACCCCTTGTCCAGCTATTGCACAAACAGGCAAAATTGCTTGCTGTAGATTTCGAAATCATCGTTTGCGATGATGGCTCAACGGATGAAAAACTTTTAAGTTTGAATCGGAATGTGGCAAATTTGGAAAAGGTTGTTTATTTGGAAAACTCCGAAAACAGTGGCCGGCTCGCTACCCGAAATCGTTTGGCCGCCTCGGCTCAATACCCGTGGCTACTGTTTTTAGATGCAGATGTGCTTCCGGCTGGTGAACATTTTTTAAACCGTTACCTGATTTATTTCAGTCAATTTTTTGATGTGGTAATGGGTGGATTTTCATATCCGCAAGCTAAACCGGAGAGTCAATTTTCGCTGCGTTGGGAATTTGGCAGAAAGCGCGAATCTGTCTCGGCGCGTGAACGAAACCGGTTTCCGTACCGGGTTTTTATTTCGGCCAATTATCTTATCCGGAAAGCGGTTTACATTGATTTGTTGTCACAACTAAAAACACCGTCTTACGGCTCGGATAATTTGATAGCTTCTGAATTTTTAAAACATAAAACCCCAATTTTGCACATTGACAATCCGGCGATTCATTTAGGCTTAGAAAACAACAAAGTTTTTCTCAAGAAAAGCAGGGAAGCCATTGAATCGCTTTTACTGTTTTACCAAAACAACCCGGATTTTAAATCTCAAAATAAATTATACCACACTTTTCTGACAGTTAAAAAGTTAAGAATGATCAAGTGGGTTGACTTTGTGTTTTGTATCAATCGAAAACAATTGGAAAAGAATCTATTGGGAAAAAACCCATCCTTGCTACTGTTTGATTTATACCGGTTGGGATATTTTTGTAATATATATTATTAAAACCTATGCCTTTTTTTTCAGTCATCATTCCGCTGTACAACAAAGAAAAGTTTATCAAAAGAACAATAGAAAGTGTCCTGAACCAGTCTTTTGGTGATTTTGAGTTGCTGATTATCAACGATGGTTCTACAGACCGGAGCGAAGCGATTGTCCAATCTTTTTCAGACCAAAGAATACGTTATTTTTTAAAAAAAAATGAGGGCGTTTCAGCAGCAAGGAATTTTGGAATTAATCAATCCAAAACATGCTATATCGCCTTTATCGATGCTGACGATTTTTGGGATGCAGATTTTCTGAATCAGATGAAACAGCTTATTGAATCTTTTCCAGATCAAAATGTTTTTGCATCGGCGATTAAATTAAAAACTCCGCGACGTGTTTTTACAGCCCGGTATTCGATTGATAACAAGGATAAATTAACTGTGGTTAACTATTTCAAAGCCAGTATGAAACATACTGTCTTGAGTAGCTCATCGGCAGTTTTTCATCAAAAAGTGTTTAAAAAAGTGGGTGTTTTTGATGAGACAATAAAAAACGCAGAGGATACCGATATGTGGATACGCATCGGCTTAGAAAATAAAGTTGTTTTTTTGAATATGCCATTGGCAACTTATGTTCTCGACTCTCAAAGTTTGTCTCATCAGTCCAAAAACTATCATTTGCTGACCGATTTTAAAAAGTTTGAAGCAGATGAAAAGTCAAATCGTTTGCTGAATAAATTCTTGGATTACAACCGCTTTTCGATGGCAGTTAAACAGAGGCTTATCGGAGACAATGAAGCCTTCGCGAAGACCATAGAAAAAATTGATGTTGAAAATTTGAGTTTAAAAAGAAAAATCATTTTAAAATTGCCGGTTACGGTGTTAAGCCTGTTTGTTCTATTGAAAAATGCAGCAGCTCAGTTTGGTTTAGGAAACTCGGTTTTTAAATGATTTAAACGATTCGAAATCACGTATGTAATCAGCTTCCTCAAAAATTTCGGAAGCCAAAACTAAGCAAACCGAGCCGGAAGAAAAGTTTTCCAATTCGCGCCAAACCCCTTGTCGGATCAACAAACCGAAATTGGGACGGTTCAGATGAATTTTCACTTGTTCTTGTCCATCGTTCAAGACCACATCAAAACTCCCGGATACGGCAATTAAAATTTCGAGTTGTTCTTGATGTGCATGGCCACCTCGGGTAGCTCCGCTTGGCACATCGTAGAGGTAATAGACCCTTTTGCAGTCAAAGGGGATGATGTTTTTTTCCACGACAGAAATATTTCCTCGCGGGTCATGTATTTTGGGAAGTTCGATGCTTTTAACAAGTCCGTTGAGATAAGTTTCAGTCATATTTTTGGTCTGAAAATTCATTTGAAATGGTTTGATAGTCTCTGATTCCATTCAATCCGATGATAAATTTAGGTTTTATTTCTTTCAATGAGATAAATTTCTTCCGACTCAAAAAGAAAATATATTTAACTAATAAAACATAGGAAAAAATACCAAACCGCTTTTGATGGCCAGCCATTTTTGCATAAATTTTGCGGTCAGATTCTAGTTCATCGCTTGAAGTAACCGATGCGTGGATCACGATGGTTTCCGGATGGAAAAGTACACTCAATTTCTTGTGAAAAGCCGCGCGCAAAAAGAAAAATGTCTCTGAATCTTCAAATTGCGCACCCAAGCCAAAATGTTCGTTGTAGCACAATTGAGATTTTCTGATATCGGCTGTTTTGAAAGCAACTTCGATGGATAGCACTTTTGTTAATTGTTTGATGTTTAGTTTATTTTGTGTCTTTGGATAGTCCCAAAACAATTTGCCTTCGGTAGTTTCTGTTCGGAAATTCAGCACGGAAGCATCAGGGTTTTTATTGAACGTTTCCACAATTTTCGCATCAAAACCTGCTTTGTAAACCACATCATCATCAGCAATCAGGACAATTTTTTTGACGGCGTTTTTCAGGGCCAAGTTCCTGCTTTTCGACAAGCCTTTTTCTGCCGAATTGATGACGCGGATAGTTGAGAAGCCCGAAATTAAATCCTGCTTTACGGATGTTTGGTTGATTATCAAAATATTAAATTGTTGATAGGGCGCAAACGGAAACATCCGTTCCAAAAACGAAAAATCGGTTTGGTTTTGGGTGGAAACCAAAATTTCTAAATCGGATGTTTGATAACGGTCAGCCAATTTGTCTGTATATTTGGTCAAAGATACTAAACAAGGCGTAATGCGGATACTCTTGGTCGGCGAATACAGCAGGTTGCACAACTCACTCAAAGAGGGATTGCTTCGATTGGGACAGGAAGTGGTGCTTGTTTCGGCGGGTGACAACTTTAAGAATTATCCATCCGACTTTTCGTATGCGCCGGTGTTGTTTTCCCAAAATATTTTTTTTGTGGTTTTGAAAAAAGTGGTTTTCAGATTGACGGGAATCGATTTGTCCATGCTCGAAACTGCGATTCGTTTTTGGTTGTTGTTGCCCAAACTCAAAGATTTTGACTGTGTGCAACTCGTCAATTCAAACGCCATTGAAACATTCCCCGGTTGGCAAATCAAGCTTTATAAAAGACTATTTAAGCAAAATAAAAAAATCTTCTTGCTCATCTGTGGAGACGAAACGCCCGTGGTGGAAATACAACTGCAAAACAAACTGAAACGTTCTGCATTGACACCTGTTTTGGAAAATCCTGAAATAAAAAATAAATTCAAATACAGCCTCAAATATGTAACCAAACCTTATCGCGACTTGTTCACTTTTGTTCAGAAAAGCGTCAATAAGATGATAGTTTCTGATTTAGATTATTTGCTTCCAATGAAACAAACGGCCTATGAAACTTTTTTAATTCCGAATCCCGTCAACGTGGATGTTATAAAGCATGAGACCTTAAAAATGGAAGGTAAAATCGTTATTTTTCACGGAATCAATCGAATAAACTATCTCAAAAAAGGCAACTCATATTTTGAAGAAGCACTCGATATCATTCTGAAAAAATATATCAATCAAATCGAAATTATTGTTGCCGAAAGCCTGCCTTATGCCTGTTACATTCATGCATACAACTTGGCGCACCTGGTTTTAGATCAAGTGTACGCTTACGATCAAGGTTATAACGCGCTTGAAGCCATGGCAAAGGGGAAAGTGGTTTTCACCGGTGCAGAAACGGAGTTTATGGAACACTATAGGCTCTCGGAGCGAGTAGCGGTTAACGCGGTTCCGGATGTGGGTTCATTGGTAAAAGAACTTTCATTCTTGATTGAAAACCCAGAGGAAATAATCTCGATGGGAAAGCGGGCACGTGCTTTTATCGAAAAAGAACACCACTATTTGATTATCGCACAACGGTATTTGGATGCATGGGAATAAACTTTGACAATGCAATTACCCAAAACACTACGATTTCTTTTTAATCTCCACTTTTTCGGCAAAATATTCAGAAAAATCTTTCAGGCTTTCAGACATTTCGTGGTTGTCAGTAGCTCGGTGTATGGTGTCTGCTAACGATAACAGGGTTTGGTGAATAAAAATATTCATGTCCGTGACGGGCATATCTTTGGTCCAAAGATCGATGCGCATGGTTTGTTTTTCTTTAGGTTCCCAAACAGACAGGATAAAAGCTTTGGCCGATTGGTCATAAATGCCGCCATCTGTGGCAGACCAACGGATGTCGTCAGGAACTTTGTTTTCGTCCAAAATAATCGATAAGGTGATGTCGGATGTGTTGTTCATGGTTTTAAGGGCTTGAATTTCGATTTTTCAAACAAGGTTTGTGCGTCGAGGTCTAATAATTCCTGCAAAGATACCGGATTATTTTTCATAAACGAATCGACAATCCGCCAACCGAGGTATTGCCCAATCCGCCCGGGCGAATCTTGATCTATTTCCAAATAAAACTTAGAAAATGGCGCAGGATTTATAAAGCGTTCAGTTATTGTGCTGTCTGTGCTGTACAACATTTCCCTATCGATAAAATACAGCCAAATGTAAGTTTCATTTTCCTTTGCCCACTCCAATTCTTCTTTGCGATAACCCAATTTTGTTGCATCCGGTTTGTCAGGCAAAAACAAATCAACTAAATAATAAACTTTTCCCCAATAAATCATTTGCGACAGAAAAGTACGATCGGGTTTTTGTTTGATAAGCCGTTGTGCGTTTTCAGCAGCCACATCTACCGAGAGGTTTTCTTTCTTCAGGTTGTAACTTAAATACCTTGGAATCCCTTCGTAAAACGGATGTTTTGAGCCCAAATAAGTGTCGAGTGATAGGAGCAAAAGGCTGTCAGTAAGGATGACTTTGTTTGTATAATCGACCTCAGAAATCACGGTGACAATTTGTGGGGTTTTTACTTCAGAAAAATAAAACTTTCGATGTTTGTATAAGTCGGCCAATTCTTTTTTTTGCATTTCAAAATCCCCAAAAACACTGTCCACATTTTTGTATAAAGATTGAAAAAGAGTGTCTTTTATTTTGTTTGTCCAAACGCTGTCCGGATATTGTTTGGGAAACAAATACGGATATTTTGTTTTGAGGAAAGGTATATCAGAAGGCTTTGCAGTGGCAAACTCCCTGTCAAATCGATGGATTTGAAGCTCGATGGGGATAGCATCGATGGCTTTCCGGTTTGAATCTTCATTTTTGCAGGAAATTAAACAAGCAAAAATTAAAAAACAAAGTGCAATTTTTTTCATTTTGATAAAATTGAATATACTGTTAACTCCAAATGCCGAAGTTCATTTTACAAATCCGTATCTTTGGATGCAAATATAATCCACTCAAATCGGAAGTTTTCATGAATGCCCAAAAGATTACAGAATACATAAAAAATTGGTTAATCGATTATGTGAAAAAATCGGGTGTGGAAGGTTTTGTTATTGGCATTTCCGGCGGTATAGATTCGGCAGTTACCTCTTCGCTTTGTGTGGCAACAGGCCTACCTACAATTTGTGTGGAAATGCCCATTCACCAACCGGAAAGCCACGTGAGCAGAGCAAGGGAACACATCAACCAACTGAAAGAAAGATATCCGAATGTGAGTGATTTTAAGGCGGAATTGACCCCGGTTTTTGAAGCATTCAAAGGGCTTTTTTCGCACTCAGAATACGACCCTTTGCACGAACATACCTTGGCTAACACCCGTTCACGCTTGCGGATGATGACGCTTTATCAATTGGCGGGGATGAACCGCTGTTTGGTAGTCGGAACGGGCAATAAAGTGGAAGACTTCGGTATCGGATTCTACACCAAATATGGCGATGGAGGGGTGGATGTGAGCCCGATTGCAGATTTGCTCAAATCTGAAGTCTATGCCTTGGGCAAATATCTCAACGTGCCCGAATCCATTCTGAAAGCCAAGCCCTCCGACGGGCTTTTTGCCGATGACCGAAGCGATGAAGACCAAATCGGGGCAAGTTATGACGAGCTCGAATGGGCAATGGCGCAGGATGAAAATGGCCGAACGAAGGAAGAATTTTCGGGTAGGAAACAAGAAGTTTTTAAGATTTATCAACAGTACAACCGTGCCAACCGGCACAAAATGAATCCGATACCGGTTTGTGTAATTCCATCTGAATACAAATAAATTTTGAAAAGCGAACGCATCATTTTAGGCATAGACCCGGGAACAACCATCATGGGATTCGGATTGATTTCCGTGACCGGAAAGACAATGAAGTTTTTACAGTTGAACGAGTTACAGCTCAAAAAATACGATGATCATTACCTGAAACTCAAAATAATTTTTGAGCGGACTATTGCTTTAATCGATCAATATCACCCGGATGAAATAGCCATAGAAGCTCCTTTTTTTGGAAAAAACGTGCAGTCGATGCTCAAGTTGGGTCGTGCCCAAGGGGTCGCCATGGCAGCCGGGCTATCAAGGCAAATCCCCATCACAGAATATTCACCAAAAAAAATAAAAATGGCAATCACCGGTAATGGAAACGCGAGCAAAGAGCAAGTTGCCAAAATGTTGCAAAGTTTATTGGCCTTAACTTCTCTTCCTAAAAATTTGGATTCCACCGATGGTTTGGCTGCTGCGGTTTGTCATTTTTACAATTCAGGTAACGAAAATGTGGGCGCAAAATATACCGGGTGGGAGGCTTTTGTAAAGCAAAATCCGCTGAAAGTAAAAGAATAAATCGGTGAAATGTATTTTATTTTGTTGTGAAATATTTTAAATAAAAAAAACTGAGTTTCATTTTAAATCTTTTCAAAAGTCTATTCATGAATTTGATTCTTCTCCTCTTTTCCGTTTTTCTCCCACCAACCGATTCAATTTTTCAATTTTAGGCACGATCACATATTGGCAATAAGGCTGTTCGGTGTTTAAATCAAAATAGTTGAAATGCTCTTTTTCTGCTTGATAAAAAACCTCAAAAGGTGTTATTTCAGTCACGATAGGCAGGCTAAACACATAGTTTTCTTCGAGTTGACGAATATATTCCAAAGTTGTGTTTCTTTGTGTTTCGTCGTGATAAAATACCCCTGAGCGATATTGTGTCCCGATATCGTGTCCCTGCCGGTTGAGAGCAGTTGGGTCGTGGGTGGCAAAAAAGATTTGCAACAAGTATTCAAAGACAACCAAAGATGGATCGAAAGTTATTTGTACGGCTTCCGCATGTCCGGTTCGGCCACTGCAAACTTCTCGATAACAAGGGTTTTTGATGTGCCCGCCCGTGTATCCCGGCACTACCGAAAGCACGCCTGTTACCCGTTTTAAAACGGCCTCCGTACACCAAAAACAACCTCCTGCAAAAGTAGCGATGGAATGGGTATTATTCATCTTAATCATTTTAAAAATATCTATTCAGATAGCTATCGGAGCAAATCATTGCATCATCAAATCATCAAAATACTTTTCAATTTTTTCCGCTGTTGGTTCGGCATTTTTGATGCAATCACCTACCGATACACCGCCACGGTAGTTGCCGCTAAGGAAAATTCCGGGATTGTTGGCTTCAAACGTATCAAAGTATTTTTCGGTTTCGACATAACCAAGATTGTATTGTGGGATGGCTTTTGCCCAAAACCGAGTTGTTTTGAAAACCGGTTTTCCACTTATTTTCATAATACTTTCAAATTCTTCCTGAACACGGGCAAAGAGTTTCTCTCGGTCTTCCTTGATGATTTCCGGATTGCGCATGCCTCCGACAAAAAGCGTGAAAGCCGCGTGTTGGGTATCCGATCGATTGGTGAAAATAACCGAACTCCAAACTGCACCGAGGAAAGATTTTTTTTCTTTTTCGGGTATCAAAAAACCAAAACCGTCGAGGGGCTGCCCAATCACTTCCTTTGGATAAACCAAATAACAAACCAAGACTGGCGGATATTCGATTTTACTGAAAACTGCATCGATGCTTGCATCAAATTTTGACAGTAGTTTGTTGATGCCATAAGGTGGGATGGTCGAAAGTACCGCATCCGATACAAGAGTATATTTTTTTCCATCCGTCATATAAGTCACAATAAATTTATCATCTGACGATTTCTCTACCGAGATGATTTCACTATCAGTCAACACATGATTACCTAGATACTTTGCCAATGCCAATGGCAAGGTTTGCATTCCATTTCTGAAAGACAACATCTTGGCACTTTGTTTGGATACTTCAGCTCTTTTTTTTCGTTCTTTGGCACTCTTGAATGCACCAATCATCAGGCCACCGTATTTTTCTTCTAAGGCATACAGTTTGGGAAAGGCTGAAGCGACACTTAGTTTTTCTGGCCTACCTGCATAGACACCTGCTACAAAGGGATTGATGGCGTAGTCCAAAAACTCTTGCCCCAATCTGCGTTTGACAAAATCGGCGATGCTTTGGTAGTATCCGTCATTTGACCTGCCTACAAATGGTTCTTTGAGCAATCTGAATTTGGCAGCGACCGAAAAGAGCTTGGTTTGCAAAAATCCTTTGAGTGAAGTCGGCAATGCATGCAATTGATTGTTCCGCAATATATATCGTTTGTTGCCTTCTTCATTGGCATAAATCATCTCCGATTCCAGTCCGAGTTCAGTGACCAATTGCCCGATGAGCGGAACGGTTTCGAGCAGGCTGTTGGGCCCGCGGTCAAACAAAAAGCCTTGCTCGTGTACCGATTCCATGGCACCGCCCGGTTGGTTGTTTTTTTCGATGACAGTCACATCAAAGCCTTTTTTTTGAAGTAAATAGGCGGTGGTCAATCCCGAAATGCCTGCACCTAAGATGGTTATTTTTTTGTTCATGGTAAAAAGACACAATAAATTTTTAATTATACATCGAAAAATATGCTAAGGTTGCACAGCGACAACCTCTATTTCGATGAGTGCTCCGGCAACGAGCGCGGATGCAACAAAGGTAGTCCTTGCGGGTTTGTTAGGGAAATATTGTTTGTAAATTTCGTTAAACGCTTCAAAATCTTGAATATCAGAAAGTATAACGGTGCATTTAACGACATGGCTTAAGCCGGATTGATTTTGTTCCAAAACAGCCTTGATATTTTCTATGGTTTGGCGCGTTTGTACCTGAATTCCGCCCACCACCCATTCGCCTTTGTTTTGATTACGTCCGATTTGACCCGACAAAAACAACAAATTATCGACTCGGACCACCTCTGAATATGGCGTGTTTTGACGATTGGGTTCCTGTGATTTTATAAAATTGACAGTAGCCGATTGATGCGCAATGGAATTGATTACTATCAAGCTTAATAAAAACGAAATTAGAAAAATTAATGTATATTTCGTCTGTTGATATTTATTTCTTTTTAAAAGGTCAGATGTAATTCGCTAATCAACATTTCGGTTGGTATCCAAAATTGTTATGGCTCATTTCATATGTTTAATTTTTAGGTTTATTTTATATACACAAAATAATACATAAATTTAGCAAATTTTTTTTATGAACCGACAAGAACAATTTATCCAAACCATCCAAAGTGGATATCTTTTTAAAGGCGATTGCATCGTGTTGGGAAAAGCGATGCTCGACGGAGTTACAAATCCGGAAGCTACGGTTTCTGTTCCACTTAAAACGTTAAACAGGCACGGTTTGATAGCCGGAGCTACCGGAACCGGCAAGACGAAAACATTACAGATTTTGTCGGAGCAATTGTCTGAAAAAGGGATTCCTGTCCTGATGATGGATATCAAAGGTGATTTGAGCGGAATTGCACAAGCCGCCGAATCGAATCCAAAAATTGAAGAACGCCATAAAACGATCAATATACCGTATCGGGCGAGTAGTTATCCTGTTGAACTGCTTTCTTTGTCCAAACAACCTGGTGTGCGGTTGCGCGCCACAATTTCCGAATTCGGCCCAGTGTTATTTTCTAAAATACTGGGTTTGAGCGATGCACAGTCCGGAATCATTTCAATAATTTTTAAATATTGTGATGACAACAAATTGCCTTTACTCGATCTAAAAGACCTTCGCAAAGTATTGCAATATGCCACCGAAGAAGGAAAGACAGAACTGGAACGCGAATACGGGCGGATATCCACTGCCTCTACGGGTGCTATTTTACGGGAAATTGTTGCACTTGAACAACAGGAAGCAGATTTGTTTTTTGGGGAACGTTCTTTTGATGTAAACGATTTGTTGCGCATCGACGACCAAGGCAGGGGGTATGTCAACATCATTCGTTTGACCGACATCCAAGACCGCCCACAGTTGTTTTCAACCTTTATGTTGAGTTTGCTAGCAGAGATTTACAATACTTTTCCGGAGCAAGGCGATTCGGGCAGGCCGGAATTGGTGATTTTCTTGGACGAGGCGCATTTGATTTTTAATGAAGCTTCAGGGGCGTTGCTCAATCAAATCGAAAATATTGTCAAACTCATCCGCTCCAAAGGAGTTGGTTTATATTTTGTCACCCAAAACCCGACCGATGTGCCGGATGCGGTTTTGAGCCAATTGGGATTGAAAATTCAGCACGCGCTCAGAGCGTTTACCGCCAAAGACCGAAAAGCCATCAAGCTGACCGCAGAAAACTATCCGATTTCTGAGTTTTACAAAACCGACGAGGTACTCACCTCGTTGGGCATCGGGGAAGCTTTGGTATCTGCGCTCAACGAAAAGGGGATACCGACTCCACTTGCCGCCACCATGCTCAGAGCTCCTCAAAGCCGGATGGACGTGTTGGCTTCGGATGAAATCAGCCGGTTGATTGCTCAATCCAAGTTGGTAGCTAAATACAACGAAACCATCGACAGGGAAAGCGCTTACGAAATCTTAAACGATAAAATAGACCGGGCAAGGCAAATAGCAGAGGAAGAAAATAGACGCGAAGAAACCAACAACCGGAGAACAACCTTTCCTTATGAAACCGGTGGTACAAGGCGACGATCGACCGCAGCAAACCCCATTACCAAATTGCTGACTAGTGCAACCTTTATCAGAGGTGTTTTTGGGGTATTGTCAAAAGTCTTGCGGAAGTAATACTAAAAACCGGACTGTTGAGTTTTAAATTTTAACTATGTTTGCCAAACAATTTATTTAACAATTACTGAAAAACAGTTATGAGGGCTCTAAAAAAGATTTTTATTCCATTTTTTTCAATCTTGTTGCTGTTGGTTGCTTGCCAAAAAGATGAAACATTTGTCATCCGCAATGGGCAAGTTGGGAAAATAACTAAATACACAAAAATCAAACAGTTGGGTTCGTTGTTTCCGAATGATTCTATCGTTAATTTGTTTGCGGCAAGCAATACCAATGTTCCGGGTGTGGTACAGATTTATGAAAAGGGCGGAAAAAAATTACTCGAAATAACCCCTTCAAAATATGCTGATGACGGACAAGGGATTAGTTATATTCAAATTTTAGATGAGCGTTACAAAACCGAAAAAGGGCTTTCATCAAAAAGCACATTTAAAGATTTTGAAAAAAAATACACCATCTCAAGCATCGAAAACATGATAAACAATGTGATGGTTTCCTTTCAGGGATATGATTTTTACATTGTCATCAGCAAGGATGAATTGCCGAACGAATTGCGATTTGACAACAAATCAAAAATCGACAAACTACAAATTCCTGACAATGCAAAAGTCAAATATTTTAATGTGAGTTGGTAAACCGATTAAAATATGCCAATTCGTGGACTCGTCACCATATTACTTCTTGTTTTGTCCAATATCTTTATGACATTGGCATGGTATGGGCACTTGAAATTTAAGGAACTAAAGTGGTTTGAAAACCTCGGTTTGATAGCTATTATATTCATCAGTTGGGGGCTTGCTTTGTTTGAGTATTTTTTTCAAGTACCCGCCAACCGCATCGGGTTTAAAGAAAACGGTGGCCCGTTTACCTTACTTCAATTGAAAATCATTCAGGAAGTTATCACCCTGCTTGTTTTTGTGGTTTTTTCGATGATTTTTTTCAAAACCGAAACCTTTAAGTTGACTCATTTCATTGGTATGATTTTTTTGATTTTGGCTGTTTATTTCATATTTAAAAAAAATTAAAATGTCTGTCAACAAACCTTTTATCCAAAGAAAACCCTTCATAGTCCCAACAGATGACGGCAAATTGATAGCCGAGCATTTCGGTTTGGCCTCCGATGGCAATTCAAACCTGAGCATCGCTTATATGGAAGCACCTCCGGGCTGGAGCGAACCTTTTCAAATGCCTGATTTTGATGAATATACGATAATTTTAGAAGGTAAAAAACAATTTATCATCAATGGTGAAACCATTGTTTTGCATGCCGGTGAGTCGATTTATATTCCCAAAAATACCCGTGTACAATATGCCAACCCGTTTGACCAACCCGTGAAATATGTTGCCATCTGCAAACCTGCTTTTTCGATAGATGCTGTACACCGCGAATCCCAAATTTAAAAAAAAATGAAACCTACACTCTTGATTATGGCTGCCGGAATGGGAAGTCGATACGGCGGATTGAAACAAATGGACGGTTTTGGACCGAATGGCGAAACCATCATGGAATACAGTATTTTTGACGCTGTTAGATCTGGATTTGGCAAAGTCGTTTTCGTGATACGCGAAGATTTTTCAAACGAATTTAAAGCCTTTATCGAACCGAAAATCCAAGGGAAAATAGAATTTGACTATGCCTATCAGTCGATGAATGTATCGCAATATGGTTTTGATTTTCCCGATAGAAAAAAACCTTGGGGTACAGCTCACGCGATACTTGCTGGGAAAGAAGTTGTTCATGAGCCCTTTTGTGTCATTAATGCGGATGATTTTTACGGGAAAGAAACCTTTGAAGTCATGGCGGAATTCTTGATTCGAGAAGCACGGCCAGATTTCTTCAATTTGGTTGGGTTTCGTTTGGGGAAAACCCTGTCCGAATTTGGCTATGTTTCCAGAGGTATTTGCGAATTTGACTCTCACAACAACATCGCAGGATTTAAAGAGCGGACTAAAATATACAGTCAAGACGGCAATATCGTTTTTGAGGAAAATCAACAAAAGTTTTCGCTTGCGGAAAATACTTTAGTTTCGATGAATTTCTGGGGATTCACTCCCGATGTTTTTGATTACATTGAGCAGCAATTCAAACTGTTTTTATCGCAACTTGAACCCGACTCCAAAGCCGAGTTTTTTATCGCGCTTTTTGTGGAATCGCTTATCCAGAAACACAAAGCCACTTTCAAAGTCATCCCGACAGAGAGCGAATGGTTTGGCGTGACTTATGTGGAAGACAAACCTTGGGTGCAACAGCAAATCAACCAACTCATCGACCGTCAAGTATATCCGAAGAGTTTGTGGGAGTGATGATTTGATGATGCAATGACTGATTATTGGCGATTTTGAGGACGATGTTAAGTTAACAATCTATTGGTTAGTTCTTACTTCCATTAACCACAAAGGACACGAAGAAATTACGCAATGAATACAAAGAGAGACTTTTATATTTTGTTCTTTTTAGTAAAATTGTGGTTAAAGTGCTAAATGATGTCCCCCTTAATAACCTGATTTATCTATTACCTCAAACACCAAAACCATGAAATTCAGAAAATCGATATTCTTCTTCTTTTGTTGCAACCTCACAGTTTCGACTGTTTTGAGCCAAACCCAAAAACTACACCTAAATAAGGAAGGAACAAAACCCGTGGGTTTTTCTCAAGTGGTTGTGGCCAATCCAGGCAAAACCATTTTTCTGTCGGGGCAAGTGCCAATCGATGGTTTGGGAAAAATCAGCCCTGATTTCGAACAGCAAACCGTACAGGTTTACGAAAACATCCAAAAGGCATTGGCAACGGCTGGCGCAACTTTTGCAGATGTGGTCAAAATGCAAATATTTGTTGTTGGCTTCACGCCCAAAAAATTGGAAATCATCCAGAAAACACGGTCACGATTCATAGATAATGAACAACCTCCTGCCACAACTTTGGTTGGCGTTTCGTCATTTTTCCGCCCCGATGTCAAGATAGAAATAGACGCAATCGCGGTGGTAAACTGATTTTATGTTCAGTAAATTGGCTTATCTTTGAGTCAACCTAACATCTCATCATGAAAAAAAATGTCGTTCTTGCTTTTCTGATTTTCTGTCCGTTGAGTCGTGCTCAAAATCCGGCTTATCAAACGGTTGAAATACACATAAACGAACTGATAGACGGCACGTTGTTGTTGCCCGATGGAATCCAAAACCCGCCTTTAGCCATTCTTATTGCAGGTTCAGGACCGACCGATCGCAACGGCAATCAACCGATGTTGCAAAACAATTCTTTGAAATATTTGGCAGAAGGATTATCCAAAAAGGGCATGGCAACCTTCCGCTACGACAAGCGGATTATTAAACAAATCAAACTGAATACCATCAAAGAAGAAGACTTGCTTTTCGAAGATTTTATAGACGATGCCCAAGCGGTTATAAACTATTTCCACCCCGATTTCACCCGCGTTTTTATAATTGGGCACAGCGAAGGTTCACTCATCGGGATGGTGGCAGCCCAAGAAAATGCAGTTGGTTTTATTTCTCTTTCGGGAGCCGGTAGGCCGATTGACGATATTTTAAAAGAACAAATCGGCAAGCAAGCACCCAATTTGGTTGCAGAGTTAGATCAAAACTTCACTTTGCTCAAAGAAAAAAAAGAAATCAAAACGGTAAACCCAATTTTGGCATCCCTTTTTCGCCCTACTGTTCAGCCGTATATGCGTTCGTGGGTCAAATACAATCCGGCTGTCGAGATAGCAAAACTCAACATTCCCGTTTTAATCGTCAACGGCAACAAGGATTTACAAGTTTCTGTGCAAGATGCCGAATTGCTCGCGGCAGCTAAAACCGATGCGCAGTTGGCAATCATCGACAATATGAATCATATCTTGAAAAACATTGAAGCTGATGTGATGGAAAACCAAATGTCGTACAACAAAAAAGAGTTGCCCGTATCTGAAAAATTGATAGAAATGGTCGTTGGTTTTATTGGAAAAAATTAAATTTATAATGTGGTTATAATCTGCTTTTTAGATTTCAATTTTTTTGATATAAAAATCATTACTTTTAAGGAAGATATAAATGAAACCTACTTTTTAAGATGCCATGAATTATACACCTAACCCTTCGCGTTACGAAAAAATGTCCTATCGCCGTTGTGGCAAGAGTGGAATCCGTTTGCCGGAAATCTCTTTGGGCTTGTGGCATAATTTCGGTGGAGTCGACACCTTCGAAAACTACCGAGCCATTCTCCGGGCTGCTTTTGACGTGGGGATAACCCACTTTGATTTAGCCAACAATTATGGCCCGCCGCCCGGCTCTGCCGAAGAAAATTTCGGCATAATTCTCAAAAAAGATCTTTTGCCATACCGCGATGAGCTTATTATTTCCTCCAAAGCCGGCTACCTTATGTGGTCTGGGCCTTACGGCGAATGGGGTTCGCGCAAATACTTGATTGCCAGTTGTGAACAGAGCCTCAAACGCACCGGATTGGACTATTTCGACATCTTCTATTCGCATCGGCCGGATCCAGAAACTCCGCTGGAAGAAACCATGGGTGCGCTTGACTACCTTGTGCGTTCGGGCAAAGCACTCTATGCCGGATTGAGTAATTACAACGCCGAGCAAACCGCACGCGCATTGATTATACTCAAGGATTTAGGAACTCCTTGCTTGATTCATCAACCTAAATATTCGATGTTTGTCCGCGATTCCGAAAACGGGCTTTTGGACGTACTCGGGAAAAACGGTGTGGGATGTATTCCATTTTCGCCCCTTGCGCAAGGATTGCTCACAGACAAATATCTACATGGTATTCCGGAAGGTTCAAGAGCCGCCTTAGAACACGGGTATCTCAAAAAAGAAGAAGTAAGTGAAGCAGTCGTAAACAAAATAAAACAACTCAACGAATTGGCACAAAAACGCGGACAATCTTTGGCGCAAATGGCCTTGGCTTGGTTGCTGAAAGACGAGCGTGTCACCACGGTATTGATTGGTGCAAGCAAAGTTTCTCAACTACACGATTCACGAGGCGCATTGGAAAACAAGCATTTTTCATCGGATGAATTAAGCCAAATTGAATCAATTTTGAAATAACCTACTGCCCGAATAATCATTGAACCTGTTTTTCTATTTTCACATAGGCAAATTGACAAATTTTCAAATTATTACAATTATCTTTGACATGGAATGAAAATAGTCGAACAAATTAAATTGCCGATTGTCGCTGAAATGGAACTTTTCGAGAAGAAGTTCTTTGATTCGATGACTTCAAAAGTAGCTTTACTCAACCGGATTACCTATTATATTGTAAATCGGAAAGGCAAGCAGATGCGTCCGATGTTTGTTTTTTTGGTTTCTAAAATGGTTTCGGGAGGAGAAGTTAACGAGCGGACTTATCGCGGAGCGGCGGTGATTGAGCTTATTCATACGGCCACTTTGGTACACGACGACGTGGTTGATGACAGCAATATGCGGCGTGGTTTTTTTTCCATCAATGCACTTTGGAAAAACAAGATAGCCGTGTTGGTTGGCGATTATTTGTTGTCAAAAGGCTTGTTGTTGTCGATTGACAACGGTGATTTCGACCTGTTGCGAATCATTTCCGTAGCTGTTCGAGAAATGAGCGAAGGTGAATTGCTTCAAATCGAAAAAGCACGAGATTTGGACATTACGGAAGCGGTTTATTACAATATTATTCGTCAGAAAACCGCCACGCTCATAGCAGCTTGTTGCAGTTTAGGAGCCTGTTCGGTAAAGCCCGAATCGGAGGATGTTGAAAAAATGCGCAAGTTTGGCGAACTAATCGGGATTGCTTTTCAAATCAAAGATGATTTATTCGATTATGGACAAGAAGAAATTGGGAAACCAACCGGAATTGATATCAAAGAACAAAAAATGACCCTGCCTCTGATATATGTGCTCATCCATAGCAGTTTAGAAGATAAACGGTGGTTGATAAATTCAATCAAAAATCAAAACAAAAATAAAAAACGTGTGCAGGAAGTGATTCATTTTGTCATAGAAAAAGGAGGCTTGGATTATGCCGTAGCACAAATGCTGAAGTATCGGGACGAAGCCCTCGAAATTCTCAATACTTACCCGAGTTCGCCTCACCGAGATTCGTTGTTGTTGATGGTCAATTATGTAATTGACCGAAAGAAGTAGGCCAAGCTACAAAACAGGTAGGTATCTTAACGAACTTACGGCAATAATTGATTTAATTTACATAATGATAAAATAGAGCAACCATGAATTATTCAAATAGCAGGCGCAAGGCCATTAAAAACATTGTACTTGGAGCCGGATTGGTTGGAGTAGGCCCATTGGTCAAATTATCGGCAAATAATTTGGATGCAATCAAGCCAAATTTTGAATTGAAAGGCAACATCCGCCAATCGGTTTGCTATTGGTGTTATGAGTCGATACCACTCGATGAATTTGCTGAAAAGGCCAAAAATACGGGCATATCATCGATAGAATTATTGCGTCCGGACCAATGGAAAACGGCTGTAAAACATGGTCTCACCTGCGCGGTAGCCACAGATACTTTTGCCAGTATCACGGATGGGTTTAACAATCCCGCTAATCATCTCAGGCTGCAACAAGCTTATGAAAAGCTCATTATTCAGGCAGCAGAAAATGGCTTGCCAAATGTGATTTGTTTTTCAGGTAACCGAGGTCAGATGAACGATGCTTTTGGATTAGAAAACTGTGCCCGAGGTATAGATAAATTGGTGAAATTGGCCGAGAAACATGGAGTCACATTAATCATGGAGTTGCTCAACAGCAAGGTAAATCACCCTGATTATCAGTGTGATCACACCGAATGGGGTGTAGCACTGGTTGACAAAATAGGCTCTCCGAATTTTAAATTGCTGTATGACATCTACCACATGCAAATCATGGAAGGCGATGTGATTGCAACCATTCGGAAATATCATTCCTATATCGCGCATTACCACACGGGCGGCGTGCCGGGCAGAAACGAAATCAACGGCTCTCAGGAATTGAATTATCCGGCTATCATGCGTGCCATACTCGAAACTGGTTTTAAAGGCTATGTAGCGCAGGAATTTATCCCGGCTTATGAAGATAAAATTTTCGCTTTAAGAGAAGGTGTTTTGATTTGTGATGTGTAGTTTACTTATTTTTTAGATAGGCTCTCCATTCAAATCGGTAGTCAGCACCTCACTCATGTAGTCGAAAAATGGACGGAGTGTCATGAAATGATTGGCTACTTTGTCTGCAAAACCTTCCGAGAACACCTCCTTGTTGTCAAATTTGTGGAAGACAACAAATTGTTTGAACCGAATCAAATCGATAGCCGGATGGTTTTTGTCAAATCCTTTGGGTGCTGTTTTGATCGATTCGCCTTCAAAAGTACCATAGGTTTTTTTGAAAACGGGATTTGAAAGGATGGCTCTAATTTCGGTGTCGTCGGCTTCAAACTCTTTGCGTATGCGGAGTAAATCTTCTTTGGACGGTTCCCAAAATCCGCCGCCGACAAAAGTATTTCCTGGTTCGAGATGTAGGTAATAGCCACCGCGATAATCCGGTTTTACCCGGCTGAAAACGCCACCGAAATGAGTTTTGAAAGGAGTCTTATCCGGAGAAAACCGCACATCCCTATAAATGCGATAGACCTTTACGCTGTCTAAATGATCGTGCTTTTGAAGATTTGAGAAAATGGATTGATAAAAACTTTTAACTTCTTTTTCGTGGGTTTTAAATTCGTTTTTGTGCGCGTCAAACCATTCGCGGACATTGTTTTTCTTGAGATCGGATAGGAAATTAAATATTTCTTCGGAAAGCATATATTTTTATTTTTTGTTTTACCGTGAATTTTTAGAAATTGAAAAATTAAACTCGATGACTTGGGAGCTTTTAGCACTTATTTTAACATTAAATCATTTAAAACCAACATGCTAACAGACAATAGCTTACGGCCAACTGATTTTAAAAAATAACCATAAATCAATTTTACAGCCATTTCCTTTTTTTGAAATACAGGATCATCAGTACAAAAATAAGAAACATCACACCCAGAACTACATAATACCCATTGTGAAAAGTAAGTTCAGGCATGTTTTTAAAATTCATGCCGTAAACGCCTACGATGAAAGTCAAGGGGATGAAAATGGTAGAGATGATGGTGAGTACTTTCATCACGCTGTTCATTTTATTGCTCAGCCCGGACATGTACAAATCGGTTAGCCCGAAGAGCATATCGCGGTAGAGCTCAATCGATTCGATGATTTGAATGGTGTGGTCATATAAGTCCCTGAAATAATGAAGCGTTTCTTTTTGGATGAATTTCAGTTCCGATTTTTCAACCTGATTGACCACCTCTCTGAGTGGATAAATTGCCCTGCGAATGGTCAACGCTTCTTTTTTGAGATGTTGAATTTCAAACACCAAATCTTCAGATGGATTTTCGATTAAACTGTTTTCGAGTGTTTCAACTTTTTCGCCCAATGTCTCGATGACCAAAAAATAGTGATCAATCAGGGTATCCATCAAAACCATCAACAAATAATCTGCGCCGGAATTGCGAACACGTCCTTTTTTTGTTTCAATCCGATCGCGCACGCTGTCAAAAACATCGCCTTCATTTTCTTGAAAAGACAACACATAATTGTCGCCTAAAACAAAACTCAGATGTTCCGTGACGATATCGCCTTCTTCCGGATAGGACAACATTTTAATAACAACAAATATGCAATTTTCATATTCATCGAGTTTGGGACGTTGTCCGGTGTTGACCAAGTCTTCGAGGAGTAGGGGATGCAATTGGTAGAAATTGCCAATTTTTTGGATGGATGCCAAGTCACTCAAACCATTAACATTCAGCCAAGTGACACCCATTTTGGTCTTGCAGGGGATGCAATCATCAATCGATGCGGAAGCTTGCCTTTCGTAGCTTTCCGAATCGTAGTGGAAAATTTCTACATTCAATGGGATATGGTGTTTTTTACCCATGTAAAGCAAAGTGCCAGGTGCCAATCCGATTTTTTTGAGTCGAAAGGTGTTTTTCTTTGGATTGGGTTTCTTTTTGGGTTTCATGGGCAGTAGTGGTTTACTTTCCAAAGTTAACATTTTTATGGGATGGATGAAAAAAGTAGGATCAATTTAGCTGGTTTATTGACGTGGAGGAGCTTCGTTGAATAGCCTTTATTTTTTTAATAAATCACAACAATTGGTATGAGTAACTAAATTGATTGTACTAGTCCAAAATAGGAAAGAAATTGGTTTATACACAGGATTGCTGGCAATACAGGTTTTTGTTTTTTCCAACTTAACAAACCGAAAGTGCTTCGCAAACAGTGAAACCTAAATTCAATCGTAAATGGCCGAAAAATTAGGGTAAACGATAATTCAAGGTAATATAATTAAGATTTTTATAAAGGAATGTAAAAACGGTTAACTCGATATAAATCGAAACGGGTGCTGTGGTTTCAATGATTTAGAAAACAGTAAGACAAGAATTGGTTTTAGAATCCTAAATGCTGGTTTTTGACACAAAAACCTATTCTAAAATCAGACAAAATGAAGTATTTAGGATTAATCGAGCATAGATTTAGTTAGATTGACGTCTATCTTTTGGGGACAATCTTAAAAATCCCTTTGCCTTCGACACCTACGTACAAATAGCCATCCGGAGCTTGGCGTACACTGCGCAGTCTGCCGACACCTACTATCAAATTTTCACGGTCGGTGACTTTTTCGCCTTCCATAGTCAATCGTTCTAAATACTGAAATTTTAATGAGCCAACCAACAGGTTTCCTTTCCACTCCGGGTATTTGTCGGAGGTGACAAAGGTCATCCCGCTGGGTGCGATGGAAGGCAACCAATAGTGGATGGGTTCAACAATACCGGGTGCAGAAGTTTTATCGGAAATTTTTTTACCATCATAGTCAATTCCATAGGTGACAAGTGGCCAACCGTAGTTTTTCCCATTTTGGATGATGTTAATTTCATCACCGCCCATCGGGCCGTGCTCGTGTACCCATATTTTCCCGGTTTTGTAATGTTTGAGAATGCCTTGCGGGTTGCGGTGCCCATAAGAATAAATGGCGGTTTTGGCATTAGCAACGCCTACGAACGGATTGTCTTCGGGAACGCGCCCGTCGTCATAAAGCCTGTAAATTTTGCCGCCGTCACGGGTGAGGTCTTGTGGGTTTTGCTGATGATTTCCGCGTTCACCAATCGAGAAATAGAGATATCCGGCATTGTCAAATTCTATTCTCGAACCAAAATGCTGTCCTTTGGTTGTGTTGGGCTCAGCTTTGTAAAGTTTTTGGATATCGATCAGTGCGTCATCCTTGAGTTTTGCACGAATGATGGCTGTGTTGCCACCTTCACCTTGTCCTTCAGAGGATGCATAGCCTATATAAATCCAACCGTTTTTGTTGTAGTTTGGGTGTAATTCAATATCTAACAAACCGCCTTGGCCTTTTGCGTAAACTTTTGGGACATTTTTTACGAATATCTTTTTGCCGTTTTTGAAGTGTATCAGCTCGCCTTTCTTTTCAGTAGCCAATATGCTTCCGTCCGGAAGAAACGCCATCCCCCACGGGATTTCCATATTGGTGATGACGGGTTCGAGTGTGTAAGCAAGTTTTTCACTTTCAAAAGATTGGGCAAGTTTTGATTGGCAAGAACTCGAAATCGAGAAAACCATAAAATAAATCAGAATCGAAAAAGTTTTAGAAGAATACATATTCAGCCGGTTGAGATTGTTAACACAAATTTTGATAAAAATATTAAATTTGAGTTTTAAACAGCACAATTATTTGTTAAATAGAACCCTCAATGCATTGTGATAAATCAAATGTGTAAATGCAAGTTTCGACAGAACAAATCAAATTTTAAGGATTTATGTGATTTAAAAATTTTATCTTTGAAACCCATTAAATTAAAACAAAATGTCATCATCCATCGAACGAGTTAAATGCCTCATTTTAGGCTCCGGGCCTGCCGGATATACAGCCGCTATATACGCGGCAAGAGCTGATTTAAAACCTGTTATGTACACGGGAATGGAGCCGGGCGGGCAACTTACCACGACAACGGAAGTTGATAATTTCCCGGGTTATCCTGAAGGTATCGACGGGCCGGCCATGATGGTTGACTTCCAAAAACAAGCCGAGCGTTTTGGTACCGATGTCCGAATCGGAATGGCGACAGCGGTCAAATTCAGCAGTGAAGAAGGCGGTATTCACCAGGTCACCATCGACGGAAACAAAACAATCGAAGCTGAGAGTGTTATCATTACCACGGGTGCAACGGCCAAATATCTCAACTTGCCAAGTGAACAAAGATTGCGGGGTGGTGGGGTTTCAGCTTGTGCTGTTTGTGACGGATTCTTTTATAAAGGGCAGGATGTAGCCATCGTAGGCGGAGGAGACACAGCCGGAGAAGAAGCTACTTACCTAGCTAAAATTTGCAAAACCGTCACCATGCTTGTCAGAAAAGACTTTTTAAAAGCTTCCAAAGCGATGCAACACCGGGTGATGAATACGCACAATTTGATTGTCAAATTCAATTCTCAAGTGGATGAAGTTTTGGGAGATAGTGTTGTCGAAGGACTTCGTATTCTGAACAACCAAACCGGAGTGAAAGAAGAAATAAGCATCACCGGGCTTTTCATCGCTATTGGCCACAAACCCAATACCGATATATTCAAAGGGCAATTGGATATGGACGAAACCGGTTATCTGAAAACTATCGGGAAAACGACTCGCACCAACAAACCTGGTGTTTTTGCAGCCGGCGACGTTCAAGATAAAGAATACCGACAAGCGGTCACAGCTGCCGGCACCGGATGTATGGCAGCGTTGGATGCCGAACGCTATTTGCAATCCGTAGTGAAAGTGTCAGAAGTCGCTTAACAAGGAGTGGGCTATTTGCATAAAAAATGCTTCCGTCGGTTTTTGACGGGAGCATTTTTTATCAGCAAATAACTAATTGTCCATAAACAACTCGCCGCGATGGGGTTTGAGTAAATCACGTACGTGTGGCATTTCTTCGCGGGTGACTGCTAAAAACGCAATAGCCGAAAGCGAATCTATCGTTTTGCTTCCGGCTATTTGAAGTGTTAAATTTTCTTTTTCCGCAAATTCTTTGAGATGAATGGCGTGATGCTCGGCGATTTTAGCCGCGTCCCCGCCTTTGAAATCCCAAATGAGTTTTATCGTTTCTGTTTGCATCACATTATTGCGGAACCACTTTGAGTGTCTTTTGGAAAGAAGAGCTTTCTATCCTGACAAGCCCGATTTGATTCTTCGGCAAAGGTAAGTTTTCTTGAAAATTACTTTTCATATCCCTTTTGAAACTAAACAACTTTCGCCCGAGTAAATCATAGCCCGAAATTGTTGCCTCTTCGTTCAGCCCTTTTACCACCAAGTTGCTGCCTATGAATTGGGCTTGAATGCCGGCGTTGGTGAAGTCACCAAGCGAAAGTGTTGACTCTGTAAAAGTAAACTCATTTGTGTTCCTGTTGAAAGTGATATCAAATTTTCCGGAAGTACCAGCTGTTGTGACAGGGATGTTGTTTGCACTATCTATTTCTCCTGTTCCATTAGGAAAGGACGAACCTCCCCAATTGATGTTCCAGTTGCCGTCTTGTCTGAATTTCATTCCACCGCTTATTAAATCAACAGCATCCAAAGTGTAATTGATACCGTCTGTGGTTGTCATAACCAAGTCTGGCCCGGCAAAGGAATGCCCGACAACCGCATCACCTAAAATCCCTACCGAAGGCATTGTTCCCGCAGGTTGGAAGCTGTAAGTGCTGTTGCCACCATTGAACGTGTCGATATGGAAATAAATATCATACGTCCCTGCGGTTGTAGGTATATTTACCCCACTCAGAAAACCTCTTCCATTGGGGAATTGTGTGTTTGCCCAATTGGTTGTCCAAGCATCGTCCTGCCTGAATTTTAAGCCGTTTGCTGCGGTGGTTAGTGTCACATTCATTAAGACAAAATTGACACCATCTCCTACGGGGTTGAGGTTTAAATCGGCATCAGCAAAACCGTGTCCGGGAACACCGTCCCCAAGTATTCCAACGCTTTGCGAATAAGAGGAGAGGGAGAGCATTAAAGCAATAAAAAAATAAATTTTTTTCATAATTGGATTTTTTAAAATGAAACAATGATTTTTATTAAAAGCTAAATTAAAAAAAAAAGGTTAGTTGGTAAAAAAAAAATAGGATTGGGGTAAATTTGCAATCATTTTACCTAATTTGTTAAATTATTAAGTTTAAAATAACCCAGCTATTCTTTCGTTTATTAGTTTTAATTTTATCAAAACCATGAAAAAAGTTTTTCAAATATTTTTATTGATTTCTATTGTCATCCAAGCAAATGCACAACAAAAAGATATTTTGTTTACCATCCAAGGAGAGCCGATTTTGTTGGACGAGTTTAAAAGCTTGTTTCTTAGTAACATGGAAGAAGGCCAAGCCTATTCCGTTCAAGAATATTTGGATTTATTTGTCAATTATAAACTGAAGATTCTCGAGGCAAAAGCCTTGGGTTATGACACATTGCAAGCTTTCAAAAACGAATATGAAGGTTACCGGAAACAGCTGATTTCTTCGTTCACTAAAAACCCGGAAATGGAAAATCGTTTGGTGGAAGAAGCCTACATTCGATCTAATGAAGAGATTCGTGCAAAAAATATCTTGATTGCATTGCCCGTTGACGCGAGTCCGCAAGACACATTGAAAGCATACAACCGGCTGATGCAAGCCTATACAAAACTGCAAAATGGAGCTGATTTTGACAACATAGCAATGGAATACAGTGAGCCACAAATAGCGGAAAGCCAGATAGACTTAGGTTTTTTTACGGTTTTTCAAATGGTTTATCCTTTTGAGTCAATGGCTTACAAAACCAAGGTCGGCGAAGTTTCAAGACCTTTTCGCTCTCGATACGGGTATCATTTGCTTCAAGTCACCGACAGGCGGCCTGCGAATGGAAAGGTGACGGTCAAACACATACAGTTAGTTCCCGCTGAAAACGATTCGCTTTACAAAGTAAAATCCGATTTAATCCAAAAAATATACGGACAACTTCAGGCAGGTGTAGCGTTTGATTCGTTAGCTAAAGAGTATTCCGAAGATAAATCGACTACTTCGTCGGGAGGTGTTTTGAGACCTTTTGGCATTGGGACATTGCAGACCAAAGTGTTTGAAGAGGAAGCTTTTGCGCTCAAAGAAGGGAAATATTCAAAACCTTTTCAGACGCAGTTTGGCTGGCACATTGTTCAATTGATACACCGAGAACCCATTGCTTCGTTTGAAGATCAAAAATCCATGTTGGAAACGAATGTTAGACGGGATGATCGCTCCGAATTGATAGAAAATGCCCGTTTGGATTGGCTTAAAACAAACTATAAAACCAAGATTTACGAAAAAAACAAAACAGTCATACAGGCTGCAGTGAATCATTTGTTAAACGAGCAAATACAACCCGATGCAGTATTGAAAGAAAAAATCCTTTTTCAAATAGCAGACAAAAGTTATTTTGCCAAAGATTTTTTTGAGAGTTTAAAAAAACCCAACAACTTAGCTTTCGATAAATTATTTACCGACTACTTAAAAATTCAACTAGAGCGATACCACGAAACCCATTTGGAGCAATATAATACCGAATTCAGAGACATTGTTCAGAAATACCATGATGGCTTGCTGGTTTACAATATCATGGATAATGAAGTATGGAAAAAATCGCAAAAGGATACCATCGGCATGAAGCAATTTTATGAGAAATACCAATCAAAATATTTGCCCAAAAAAGTATATGGATATTGGGTTGCCGAGAGTAGTAAAAAAAGTGTCTTGGAAAAAGTGTTAAAATATTATCAAAATTCAGATATATCAGGGTTATCCAATCTCGAAGAATCGAAAAAGTTGTTTAAAAAGGTTAATTTTGCCACTGTTTCAGAAGATGAATTAAGAAGTAAAGTTAAATATTCCGGACAGATTGCGTCAAAGTTTAGTGAAGGCGAAATTATCCCCACCGAAAGTTCGAACTACGCGCTGGTAAAATTTGTTGAAATCCCTGCAGCGAAAATGGAATTCAACCCATCCGATTCGACCGTATTCAATGATTATCAAGAATTTGTAGAGAAAAAATGGTTGAAAGCACTTTTCGTAAAATATGAAGTTGAAGTACATCCCAAAGCCGTTCAGGCAATAGAAGCAATAACAAAATAGCATTGAAAAAGGCGTATATATTTATTCTGGTTTTAATTTTTACTGTTGGTTGCCAATACTTTAAAAAAGAGCAGCCGCTTGATGCTGTTGCCCGGGTCAACGATGAGTATTTGCCTGCAACGTATTTAAAAAATTTGATTCCCATTGACACCAAAAAAGAGGACAGTGCCCAGTTGGCGCAAACCTACATCAATCTTTGGGCTACCGAAAAGTTGTTGATAGATCTTGCCATGATTAATTTAAGTACAGAAAAACAACAGGAGTTAGACAATCTCATCAACCAATACCGGCAAGATTTGTACACCAAAGCATATAAAGAGGCAGTCATCAGCCAGTCATTGGATACGGTCGTCTCAGAAAATACGTTGGATTCTTTCTACCAGAAAAACATCAATAATTTTCGGCTGAATGAAGAAATCCTTCAAATCCGCTTCATTCAATTACCCAAAAGCCACTCTGCACTCAAGCCTTTGACTGAGAAATTCCGAAGATACGACAAGAATGATTCCAAACTATTGGATTCACTATCTATTCAGTTTATCAAATACAATTTTAATGATTCGATTTGGGTAAAGGCAGTTGATGTCATCAATGTGATAACGCCTGTAACTGTCGAAAACAAAGATCAAATTCTAAAAAAATCACAATTTTCACAACTTGAAGATTCTTTAAGTGTATATTTGATTTTTGTTAAAGATAAACGCATTCGCAACGATGCTTCCCCCTTGAGTTTCATCAGAGAAACCATCAGGCAGATTGTCCTGAACAAACGAATTTCCGAACTCAATAAAAAATTGGAAACAGATATAACCAGAGATGCTATCAAGAACAAACAATTTGAAATTTATAACCATGAGAATAAAAATTAACTTCTTACTATTAATCGTTTTGCTTGCCGGGCAAATGTCAACCGCACAACAGTATGAAGTAATCGAGGAAGTAAAAGCTGATGCGAAAATCGAAAAATCGCAAAATGGAAGGGTAAAGATTGATGGAGTTGCAGCCGTTGTCGGTAGTTTTGTGATACTCGAGTCGGATATTGACAAAGCGTTGATCGATTTAAAAAACCAAGGCATAATAGCCACCGATGTCAACAGGTGCCAACTTTTGGGGAAACTGCTCGAAGACAAACTCTACGCTCACCAAGCAATTCAAGACAGCATCGATGTCAAAGATGCCGATATCAATGGAATGGTCGAACAACAATTAGCCAATATCATAGAACAATTGGGTAGCGAAAAAAAGGCAATTGAATTTTATCAAAAAACCACCATCGAAGAGTTGCGTCAAGAACTTTTTGAGATAGACAGAGGACAAAAGCTTTCCCAAGAAATGCAAAACAAGATTATAGATCCCATAGAAGTTACACCCGATGAGGTTCGGCAATTTTTTAACAGAATTCCGGAAAACGAACGCCCGGTTTTTGGTGCGGAAGTAGAGATTTCGCAGATAGTCATCAAACCTTTGGTTGATCCAAAACAGACCCAAGCCGTTGTCGATCGATTGAATACTATTCGTCGAGATGTGATTGAAAACAGTTCGAGTTTTGCCTCAAAAGCTATTCTGTATTCACAAGACCCGGGTTCCCGTTCAAAAGGAGGCTTGTATATAATTAACAAAAAAACAGGTTTTGCCAAGGAGTTTAAGGATGCTGCTTTTACACTGCAGGAAGGAGAAATATCGGAACCTTTTGAAACAGAATTTGGTTGGCATATTATCCAATTAGATAAAATTAGAGGTCAAGACCGTGAGTTGAGGCATATACTCTTGATTCCTGAAGTATCCAAAAAAGATATTGAAGATGCCAAAGTTAGGATAGATTCTATTCGTGCCAAAATTGTTAAAAACGAAATTACTTTTGCCGATGCGGCCAAGCTATATTCAGATGAAAAAGAGACAAGAGCCAACGGAGGAAAGCTTTATAATCCGCAGAATATGGAAACACGTCTTGAAATCACCCGGCTTGACCCAACCGTCTATGAGCGCGTTGTCAATCTTAAAAACAATGAAGTTTCAGAGCCTTTTATGGAAGAAGAGCCTCGGACTGAAAGAAAAAGCTACAAAACTATCATGGTTACCAACCGCTATGACGAACACGTGGCTGATTTTGTTAAAGACTACAGCCGAATCAAAGAATTAGCACTTAGAGAGAAGCAAATCAATGCCATTGGAAAATGGACTGAAGAGAAAATTAAAGACAATTACATCAGCATAGGAGCGGACTATAAAGACTGCGAATTTGCAGCCAATTGGTTAAAGAAATAAACTATGTCTGACGTTGACGCTATCAAAAAATTAGTTGCCAAACACGAGTTGCTGCTGCAAGAAATTTCTAAGAAAATAGTAGGGCAAAGCGAAGTGGTTAATTTACTTTTAAACGCCGTTTTCTCCGGAGGCCACGCCCTGCTGATTGGTGTTCCCGGGTTGGCCAAAACACTCATGGTTCGTACCTTGGCTGATGCATTGGGACTCGATTTCAAACGGATTCAATTCACACCCGATTTGATGCCCTCAGATATATTGGGAAGCGAAATCTTAGACGAAAACCGCAAGTTTAAATTCATCAAAGGCCCCGTTTTTGCCAATATCATTTTGGCAGATGAAATCAACCGTACACCGCCCAAAACACAGGCAGCTTTGCTTGAAGCAATGCAAGAAAGATCCGTGACGGTTGCCGGGCATACCTATCCATTGGGAAAACCTTATTTTGTGTTGGCAACACAAAACCCGATTGAGCAGGAGGGAACTTATCCCTTGCCGGAAGCGCAATTGGATCGCTTTATGTTTGCTATCGAATTGAAATATCCGAGTTTTGAAGAAGAAGTACAAGTAGTTAAAAATACGACTGCCGAAGTTTCACAAACCATCCAGTCGCTTTTCACAGCTGATGAAATTCTCCAATACCAACATTTGATTCGCAGAATCCCCGTAGCTGACAATGTCATCAATTATGCGGTCGGTTTAGTGAGCAAGACACGCCCAAACGAGCCTCTAGCCGCAGAGATAGTTAAAAAATACATTGATTGGGGAGCAGGCCCGCGGGCTTCACAAAACTTGATTTTGGGTGCAAAAACCCATGCAGCCACTAAGGGTAAATTTTCTCCTGATATTGAAGATGTAAAGGCAGTTGCAGAGGGGATCTTGAGGCATCGCATAATTAAAAACTACAAGGCCGACGCCGAAGGAATTACAGAATCAGCCATCATACAACAACTGTTGTGATTTTCAGATATTATTTGGCAGATGCTGTAATTATACTTTTAAAAAAACTACTAAGGTGTCGCCCGGTTGTTTTTATCTAACTTATTTATTTTGTACCTTAGCACTCCATACTTCTTAATCTTAATAAACCTAAAAACCACATTTCCATGGCATTTGACATAGACATGATTAAAGGCGTATATGCCCGCATGACTGAACGCGTTGACCACGCACGAAAATTGGTAGGTCGTCCTTTGACACTATCAGAAAAAATATTATACGCGCATCTTTGGGACAATCCTGCTGAAAAAGCCTATGGCAGAGGAAAAGATTACGTGGACTTCGCACCAGACCGCATTGCTTGTCAAGATGCGACTGCTCAAATGGCCTTGCTTCAGTTTATGCACGCCGGAAAGCCAAAAGTGGCAGTTCCCACAACCGTTCATTGTGACCACTTGATTCAAGCCAAAATAGATGCTGCAACCGATTTGAAAACAGCCAAAAATTCGAGCAGCGAAGTATTTGACTTCCTCGAATCCGTTTCCAAAAAATACGGCATTGGATTTTGGGGTCCTGGAGCGGGAATTATCCACCAAGTAGTTTTAGAAAACTATGCCTTCCCGGGCGGGATGATGATTGGGACTGATTCACATACTGTAAATGCCGGTGGATTGGGCATGCTCGCCATTGGAGTTGGCGGCGCCGACGCGGTTGATGTGATGTCCGGTATGGCTTGGGAACTTAAATTTCCTAAATTAATTGGCGTAAAACTCACCGGAAAACTTTCCGGATGGGCAACCCCCAAAGATATCATTTTAAAAGTAGCCGGAATTTTGACCGTAAAAGGAGGAACCGGAGCCATTGTTGAATACTTTGGCGAAGGAGCAAAGTCAATTTCCTGCACAGGGAAAGGGACTATTTGCAACATGGGAGCTGAAATCGGGGCAACAACTTCTACCTTCGGGTATGACGATTCGATGGATCGTTACCTTCGATCAACTAAAAGAGCCGATGTGGCCGATGCGGCTAATGAAATCAAAGATTACCTAACCGCAGATGCCGAAGTGTATGCGCAACCTGAAAAATATTTTGACCAAATCATCGAAATCAATCTTTCGGAACTAGAACCTTACCTCAATGGACCTTTTACGCCGGATTTGGCTACGCCTATTTCTAAAATGAAAGAAGAAGCGTTAAAAAACGATTGGCCGTTGAAAGTTGAGTTTGGTTTGATAGGGTCTTGCACAAATTCTTCTTATGAAGATATCTCGAGAGCGGCCTCATTAGCCAAGCAAGTAACGGATAAAAAACTAAAAATAAAATCGAAGTTTACCATCACACCCGGCTCCGAACAAGTCCGTTATACCATTGAAAGAGATGGGTTTATCGATACATTTAACAAAATTGGCGCTACCGTTTTCGCCAATGCTTGCGGCCCTTGTATCGGGATGTGGGACAGAGAAGGTGCAGAAAAACAAGAGCGGAATACCATCGTTCATTCATTTAACCGAAACTTTTCTAAAAGGGCAGACGGCAATCCCAATACCTTGGCCTTTGTTGGGTCACCTGAAATTGTCACAGCCCTTGCAATTGCCGGAAATTTAAGCTTCAACCCAATGACAGACACGCTCATCAATGAAGATGGACAAGAAGTGAGACTCGATGAACCGACCGGTTGGGAACTACCACCAAAAGGATTTGACGTAAAAGATCCCGGTTTTATTGCGCCGGTGGAAGACGGCAGTTTTGTCGAGATAAAAGTAAGCCCTACTTCTGAGCGTTTGCAACTTTTAGAACCTTTCAATCCTTGGGATAGCAAAAATTTTACAGGATTGAAATTACTAATTAAAGCTTATGGCAAATGTACCACCGACCATATTTCGATGGCAGGGCCATGGCTTCGTTTTAGAGGCCATTTGGATAATATTTCCAACAACATGCTGATTGGTGCTGTCAATGCATTCAACCAGAAAACTAACCTTGTCAAAAACCAATTAACTGGTGGATACGGTAGTGTGCCCGATACGCAACGTGCCTACAAGAAAGCAAATGTCGGAACCATCGTAGTAGGGGATCACAACTACGGAGAAGGTTCTTCAAGAGAACATGCCGCCATGGAACCGAGGCATTTGGGTGTGAAAGTAGTTTTGGTGAAATCGTTTGCCAGAATACATGAAACCAATTTGAAAAAACAAGGTGTGTTGGCTCTGACTTTCAAAAACGAAAGCGATTACGACAAATTTAAGGAAGATGACACCATCAATTTCTTGGATTTAAAACAAATTGCACCGGATAAGCCCCTAAGCATCGAGCTTGTGCACGCCGATGGCTCCAAAGAGGTGATTTCTGTCAATCATTCATACAACGCCGGACAAATAGGCTGGTTTAGAGCCGGATCGGCACTCAATTTAATCAAAGCTCAGAATCAATAAGATACTTGGATTTACATAAAGCTGTCTTCTAAGGCAGCTTTTTTTTTAAATTAAATAAAATGAAAATACCCAAACCCAATCGTTCCGACTTGATTTTTCTGGGAATAATCCTGATTTTTGTATTCACACCGATTGGGACATTTTTAAAAGTTCAGTTCAATCGGTTGATTGCTTTTAGCCCGAGTGAGATTCAGGCTTCCAAACGCGAAGCCCTAACTGATTACAACTGGCAACTTGTCGGGCAAGATGGGCAAAGATTTGATTTGAAACAGGCCAAAGGAAAGGTTATACTGATAAACTACTGGGCAACTTGGTGTCCGCCGTGCATCGCCGAAATGCATTATTTGGATGGATTGTACAAAGATTATAAAGACAAAGTCATTTTTTTGTTTATCTCCAATGAAGATGCTTCAATAACCCGGGCCTTTTTAAACAAAAAAGGATATGAACTTACTTCAACAAGGCCGGTCAGCCCTCCTCCAAAATTGTTGGAAACCAACTCACTTCCAACAACATATCTGATTGATAAAAAGGGCTGGATTGTTATCAAAAAAACCGGATCAGCCGATTGGAATAGTGAAAATACCCGGAAAATGTTGGATGAATTATTGGCTTTGAAAGAATAAATTATTCTTTCTTTTCCGTATGTATTTCAGCCTTATAATTGGCACATTTGACTAATAAAAAGTCAATAAGTTTGAGTTGGTTTTTATCTTCAATCAAGTCATAGGTCAATCCTTGATTTTCACAATAGGAAATAAATGGCGTGATTTCTTCTTCAGGGATATCTAAATTTTGTTGAAAAAATTCGTTGCTGTAAATTTTTCGGATTTCTGTGTCAATCGTTTTGGGTTGGTTTTTTTTGTCATCTTTGCGTTTGAGAAAGACCATTCGAAAAATGTTTGCCATGTCTATTCCATTCGAATAATTTGGTACATCGGTAGCTGTATTGACTACGGGCGATAAAAAGTCAGGCTTAAAGTCGAAGGCTACATAGGTTTTTTCACTTGCTTTATTTGGGTCTATTTTTGGTAGCTGTACTTTGATTCGAGCCACATCAACTCTGACATTTCCAGTGAGGTCATAAGGCCTGACAATAACTTCTTCAAGTATGGTCACAACTTCATTCATAAACACACGCATTTTTTTTTCTTTGATGATTCCTCTGTCAATGACTACTTTAAATTTTTGAAACTGAACAGCGGAGAACAGTAAGATATCATTTTCTTGAACATCAATGGTGAATTTCCCTTCTTCATTGGTGATGGCTCCTAAGCCGGAAGATTCGTTAAAAATAGAAATTCCTTCTACTTCATTTTCTTTGTTTTCAACATTACCGGCGATGAGTACGCGATTGCTTTTTTGCCCAAGCACAAACAGGGAGAAAAATAGGGCAATCAATAACGTCAGTGGTTTCATAGCTTTTTGTTTTTGGAGCTTCGCAGTTCTAAATTTATAAAAAAAATAGAAATTACAATGCTCGATAAAGAAATTAAATTTTTAGTCGTTAATTTGGATAAAACAGACAGTTGAACAATTTTCTTTTGCCTCTTGAAATTGAAAGAAGCCATCAAAGGACTGATTGCATTTGCTCACACTAAAATAAGGCCGCCCCCAAGTATTTTCAACTCAATAAAAATCTTTGTTGGGTTGATATTTCACCCTTGACGGGAATAGTTTTAAAATGGTCGGTTCAGTGATTTTTAGAGAAAAATTAATCATCAAAAAGGCAAATCCATCGAGGTGATTTGGTGTATAAATCACGAGAATACGAGGATTCACCTAATAGTTTTTGTTTTTTATCAGACAAAAAGGATTCGATTATGAGACATTTTCCAACCTTTGATATGCACTAATTATAAATCACAGGATATAATGAGTGTTTAAAAAATTGGATGTTTGTTTGTCCAATAACTCATTGAGTATCTCCTTGTTTAAAGAATTGTCCTTTGCTGCCACCAATGTTCGAATCGAAAAAGAACGCAAGGCATCGTTCACACTGAGTGTGCTTACCGCTGAATCTTTCCTGCCTACAAAAGGATATACATCAGGCCCGCGTTGGCATTGGCTGTTGATGTTCACCCGGCACACTTGGTTGACCAGCGGATCAATTAGCTGTGCTAAAATCTCCGGGTTGGTACTAAACAAACTTACTTGTTGTCCGTAATTGGATTCGGAAATGGCACGAATCGGTTCTTCGATATCTTTGAAGGGAATCACGGGCACTACCGGACCAAATTGTTCTTCCTTGTAGATGTTCATTGCATTGTTTACCGGGTACAAAACTGCTGGAAACATAAAAGTTTCGTTTCTTGTGCCACCGTTTTCGTTGATTATTTTTGCCCCTTTTGCGACTGCATCGGCAATCAACGCCTGACAGTATTCGGGTTTGCCGGGTTCGGGTAGCGGCGTAAGCGCAACACCTTCTTCCCAAGGCAAGCCGTATTTGAGTTGCGCAATTTTTGCCACAAAACGCTTGTTGAATTCTTCTACGACGGCTTCATGTACAAAAAGTAGTTTGAGTGCCGTACAGCGTTGCCCGTTGAATGATAAACTACCCAAGACACATTCACTTACTGCTAAGTCAAGATCGGCATCGGGCATAACAATCGCGGGGTTTTTGGCTTCCAAGCCCAAGACCAAGCGCAAACGGTTTTGTTTGGGATGTAAGTTTTGAAGGGCATTGGCCGCTGTACTCGTACCGATGAGCGACAGCACATCGATATCGCCGGTTTTCATGATAGGAGTCGAAACGACCCTGCCACGGCCATACAAGATGTTGACAACACCCTTCGGAAATGCTTCCTGAAAGGCTTCCAACAAGGGATGCATCAGTAAAATCCCGTGCTTGGCAGGTTTAAAGATGGCGGTATTGCCCATGATTAAGGCCGGTATTAACAAACAAAAAGTTTCGTTGAGCGGGTAATTGTAAGGACCCATACAAAGAACTACTCCCAAAGGCCCGCGTCGAATTTGTGCATAGACACCTTCTGATAGTTGAATACGTGCCGAACTGCGGTCAATTTCTTTATATTCTTCTATGGTGTCGTAGATGTATTGGATAGTACGGTCAAATTCTTTGCGGGAATCGCCTAATGGTTTTCCGATTTCCCACATAAGTAAGTTGACTACTTCTTCCCGTTTGGTTTTCATGATTTCTACGAAACGCAGCATACAATCAATCCGATCAGAAACTCGCATAGTTGGCCATGAGCCTCTACCTAAATTATAGGCTTTCTTGGCTGCTTCGAGTGCTTCAAGTGCCTCTTTTTGTCCTAATTCAGGAACGGTTCCTAGTAATTTTTTTTTGAATTCACCATTTTCTTCGGCTACCAAAATGGGTGAATAAATTTCAGTCGTGAGACCTTTCCATGGCCGCAACTCACCATTTATCAAGTAGGTATCTTGACAGAGGTGTTTTTTAATCTGAAAAGTTTCGGGTATGGTTTTGTCTTTAAAGAGTTCTCGTAAAGGCATATTTTAAATTTTAGGTTTGAATCAGCCGGATTGGTTGTGTTTTTTATTAATGTTTTGGCTTTTTGGTAATTTTTAAGAGCAAATAAAACACAGTTTTGAATAATTTTAAACAGATCAATTTACATTGAAGTGCGTTTGTTTTATAAAATTCATTGTGGCATAATTCCAACTTGTTCGACGAGAAATAAAATGATTTTCAAGTATGCAACGATAAACTTTCGTTAAATCAAAAACTGAAACAAATCGGGTTTTTCATTGAGGTATTCGCCAAAGAAGTCCTTGTCTTTCATTCTCTTGATTAGGGGTTCAAAATCAGATTTATGCTTGATTTCGATACCAATCAAAGCGGGTCCTTTTTCTCTGTTGTGTTTTTTGGTATATTCGAAATGGGTGATGTCATCATCAGGACCGAGGATATCTTCCACAAATTCTTTCAGCGCACCCGAACGTTGAGGAAAACGAATGATAAAATAGTGTTTCAATCCGGAGTAGAGCAGGGCACGTTCACGAATTTCTTCCGTACGGGAAATGTCGCTGTTGCCACCACTTAATATGCATACTATATTTTTCTCTTTGATTTCGTTTTCGAATAATTTCAATGCTGCTACAGATAAAGCTCCCGCGGGTTCAACAACCATCGCACTTTTGTTGTACAAATTGAGCAATACTTTACAGACTTTACCTTCCGGTACGGTAATCATTGCATCAAGGTTTTCCCGGCAGATTGCAAAGGTTTTGTCTCCAACTCTTTTGACGGAGGCTCCATCCACAAACTTGTCGATGCATTCCAAAGTAGTGTTCTGACCATTGTCTAGAGAGGTTTTCATTGATGGGGCACCTTCTGGTTCTACACCGATTATTTTCGTATTTGGGGACAACCTTTTAAACACGGTTGATACGCCGGCGGCAAGTCCGCCTCCACCAATGGGAATAAACAAGTAATCAATCGGTTGTTGGGCTTGCGCTATAATTTCCAAACCTACCGTTGCTTGGCCTTCTATGATTTTTTCATCGTCAAACGGGTGGACGTAAACTTTGTTTTGCGCACTACAGAATAGATGGGCAAGGTGGGAGGCATCATCATAGGTATCGCCTTCCAAAACTACTTCCACAAAATTTTTCCCAAACATTTTTACCTGTTGGATTTTTTGTTTGGGGGTGGTAGTAGGCATAAAAATGTGGCCGTGGATTCCCAATTTGCAACATGAAAAAGCTACGCCTTGCGCGTGGTTTCCGGCACTGGCACAGACAACACCACGCTTTTTTTCTTCCTCATTCAACGAACTTATTTTGTTGTAAGCTCCTCTGATTTTGTAGGAACGGACTACCTGAAGGTCTTCACGCTTGAGAAAGATGTTGGATCCAAACTTCTCGGACAAATAGAAATTGAGCATCAAAGGAGTCTCTTGCGAAACTCCCCTGAGCGTTTTGGCTGCTTCCGTTACGTTTTCAAGGGACGGGAAATATTGATTCACTAATGATTTCAATTGTTTTGAGGCCTTAGTTTTCTAACAGTTGCGCCGGCTTGCCAAAGTTCAGATTCTCTGATTTCTTTGAGTTCTGCATCCAATTTTTCGCGATAATCAGGTTTGGATGCCGTGGTGATTACTCGTTCGGCTTCTTTTCCGGAAGACACGCTTTTGTAGAGTTCGTCAAAAACTGGTTCAGTCGCGGCTCTGAATTTATGCCTCCAGTCGAGCGCACCTCGTTGTGCGGTTACCGAAGTGTTGGCATACATCCAGTCCATCCCGTTTTCGGCTACCAAAGGCATCAAACTTTCGGTCAACTCTTCCACGGTTTCGTTGAAAGCCTCTGAAGGTGAGTGCCCGTTTTTGCGAAGCACATTGTATTGAGCCTCGAAGATTCCTGCCAAGGCTCCCATAAGTACCCCGCGTTCGCCGGTCAAATCGGAATATACTTCTTTTTTGAAATCGGTTTCAAACAAATAGCCGGATCCTACCGCTATACCGAGTGCCAACACACGGTCTTTGGCTTTTCCGGTAGCATCCTGATAGATGGCATAACTCGAATTTAGGCCTTTTCCGGCTACAAATAATCTTCTGAGTGAAGTACCAGAGCCTTTGGGAGCAACCAAGATGACATCCACATCTTTTGGCGGGACTATGCCCGTTTTGTCATGGAAGGTTATCCCGAAGCCATGCGAAAAATACAAAGCTTTACCGGCGGTTAAATGTTTTTGAATGATTGGCCAAGTGGCAATCTGACCGGCATCGGATAGCAAATATTGAATAATAGTTGCTTTTTGTGCAGCTTCTTCAATCTCAAAAAGCGTTTTACCCGGCACCCAGCCGTCAGCAACTGCTTTATCCCAAGTTTTGGAGCCTTTTCTTTGTCCGACTATCACGTTGATGCCATTATCTTTTAGATTGAGCGATTGGCCGGGGCCCTGCACGCCGTAACCAATCACGGCTACTACTTCGTTTTTGAGAATTTCACGGGCTTTAGAAAGTGGAAATTCTTCGCGGGTTACTACATTTTCTTCTACACCGCCAAAATTTAATTTTGCCATAATAATATGAATTTGAGATAATTAATGTTTATTGTTTTAAGATTTCTGAAATGAGCATTTTAGGGCGTGTGACTGCAATCCGGCCCGAACGGACAAACTGCATCAATCCGAAAGGGGTTAATTCTTCGTATAACTTTTTTGTTTCTTGATAAGTACCGCTTTTCTCGACTACCAAAAATTCGGGCTCTATTTCCACAATTCTTGCGTAGTTTTTCCTGATAACCTTTTGTAATTCACCTTTGTACAGGCTTTCTGATGAAATTTTGTATAAGGCGATTTCTTGAAAAACAGTTTCTTCAATCGTGTGGTAATAAGCGCGAATGACTTCTACTTGTTTTTCTAGTTGCAAGACTATTTTCTGTATCTGCGCTGTGTTTGTTTTCACAACGATGGTGAAACGGTGGACATGCGGAATTTCAGATTCGGAAACGGTCAGGCTTTCTATATTGATGTGTCTTTTCAGAAAAATAGAAGTTACCCGGTTGAGTAAGCCAAGGTTGTTTTCTGTATAGATAGAAACGGTGAAAGGTTGTATTTGCATGGGATATAAATCAGCTTAAACGAATATCAGAGACAGATGCGCCGGAAGGTATCATCGGGAAAACGTTGTCCTCTTTTTCGACTACAACTTCGAGGAAATAAGGGCCTTTAGTGGTCAACATTTCGCGGACAGCAGCTGCAAGTTCACTTCGTTGAGTGACTTTTTTTGCAGGGATATAATAGCCTTTTGCAATGGTTACAAAATCCGGGTTGACTAATTCGGTTGAAGAATACCGCTTGTCAAAAAAGAGTTGTTGCCATTGGCGTACCATTCCTAGAAAATTATTGTTGAGTACCACAATTTTGACGGCTGCTTGGGTTTGAAAAATAGTCCCCAATTCCTGAATAGTCATTTGAAAACCACCGTCACCAATGATAGCGATAACTTCGCGGTTCGGAACACCCATTTTTGCCCCAAGTGCAGCTGGAAGTGCAAAACCCATGGTGCCCAACCCACCTGAAGTCACATTGCTGCGGCTTTTGGAGAATTTAGCATACCGGCAAGCAATCATTTGGTGTTGTCCCACATCGGTTACAATGACTGCATCACCATCTGTTTCTTGATTGATTTGGTAAATCACTTCGCCCATGCTCAATCCTTCTCCGATGGGTTTCAAATCGTTTTTGATGACTTTTTCAAACTCGATTTGATCCAATTTTTTGAATTCTTGTAGCCAATCTGTATGTTGATTGGCGTTTAAAAGTGGCAATATTTCTTTGAGGGTATGTTTCACGTTTCCCATGACAGCAACGTCAACAGCTACATTCTTGTTGACTTCGGCGGGATCTATCTCGAAGTGGATGATTTTTGCTTGTTTGGCATAAGTGTTCAAGCTACCGGTCACGCGGTCGTCAAAACGCATACCGATGGCAATCAGGGCATCGCATTGATTGGTGAGCATATTGGGGCTGTAATTCCCGTGCATACCGACCATCCCGACGTTGAGTGGATGATTGGTTGGCAAAGCCGAAAGGCCCAAAATAGTCCATGCGGATGGAATACCCGTTTTTTCAATCAATGCTGTAAGTTCTTCTTCCGCGTTTCCGAGTATAACACCTTGCCCAAAGACAACCAAAGGCTTTTGGGATTGGTTAATTAAGGCAGCCGCATTTTCCAATTGATGCGCAATGGGTTTTGAAACCGGTTTGTAACTCCTTACGGCGTGGCATTTTTTGTATTCGAAATCGAGCAAACCAAATTGCGCATCTTTGGTAACATCAATCAACACAGGGCCGGGTCTGCCGGAACGCGCAATGTAAAAGGCTTTGGCGAATATCTCAGGTATTTCTGAGGCTTTGGTGATTTGATAGTTCCATTTGGTCACCGGCGTAGAAATACTGATGATGTCAGTTTCTTGAAAAGCATCCGAACCTAATAAGTGCGATGGAACCTGCCCTGTTACACAGACAAGCGGGGTGGAGTCGATCTGCGCATCGGCAATACCGGTTACCAAATTGGTTGCGCCGGGACCGGAAGTTGCAAACACGATACCTACTTCGTTGGTCACACGGGAAAAACCTTGGGCGGCATGAATGGCTCCTTGTTCGTGGCGTGTCAAGACATGTTGAATCTGGTTTTGAAATTTGTATAACTCATCGTAAATCGGCATGATGGCTCCACCCGGATAGCCGTATATCAATTTGGCGTTTTCTTCTATCAGGCAACGCATGATGGCTTCAGAACCTGATATTTGTGGGGTGGTTTCGATAGGGGTAGGTTTTTCTTTGATAAGGGTCTTTTCCATGGTAGTTAAAATGTGTCAGTTACACAACCTTCTGAGGCGGTTGAAACGGTTTTGGCATATTTGTACAAGATACCTTTGTCGAATTTCAACGGGGGTTGTTTCCATTTTTTTCTTCGGTATTCAATTTCTTTTGGGTCTATTTCCGCATGTATGGTATTGTTTTCTGCGTTGATGACAATCGGGTCACCATCTTGTAAAAGTGCTATTAAACCGCCATCTTGTGCTTCGGGAGTGATGTGGCCAACCACAAAACCGTGTGTGCCTCCTGAGAATCTGCCATCGGTTATCAAGGCGACATCTTTGCCCAAGCCTGCGCCTATGATAGCAGCGGTTGGTTTAAGCATTTCGGGCATACCCGGTCCTCCTTTTGGGCCTTCATATCGAATGACTACGACATCTCCTTTTTTTACTAAACCTTTTCGTATTCCTTCGTTTGTATCGGACTCACTATTAAAAACTTTCGCTGGGCCTTTAAAAATCAAGCCTTCTTTACCGGTTATTTTTGCCACGGCACCTTCTAAGGCAAGGTTGCCAAAAAGAATGCGGATGTGCCCAGTTTCTTTGATGGGATTTTCTATAGGATGGATAATTTCTTGATCAAAACGCAAATCGGGAACCGTTTCCATGTTTTCTGTCAAAGTTTTTCCGGTGACGGTCATACAATCGCCGTGAAGCATTCCGTTCTTCAACATATATTTCATAACTACCGGAATTCCGCCCAATTCGTGCAAATCTTCCATCAAGTATTTGCCACTGGGTTTAAGATCTGCCAAAAAAGGTGTGGTGTCCGATATAGCCTGAAAATCTGCCAATGAAAAGGGAATGCCGGCGGCTTTTGCGATGGCCATAAAATGCAAAACTGCATTGGTAGAACCACCCAAAACAGTCACCAATCTAAATGCATTTTCCAATGATTTTTTGGTGAGGATGTCTAAAGGTTTGAGGTCTTTTTTAATCAGGTTTTTGAGTGCATGACCTACACTGTGGCATTCTTGTTCTTTGTATCCGCCTACTGCCGGATTGGATGCATTGTAGGGCAGAGTCATTCCCATCGCCTCGATAGCAGAAGCCATGGTGTTGGCAGTGTACATACCACCGCAGGCACCTGGGCCTGGACAAGCTTTGTGTATGACATTTTTAAATTCTCTTTCGGTAATGGTTCCGGCAACTTTTTCTCCCCAAGCTTCAAAGGCAGAAACAACATCTAATTTTTTTCCATTGTGGCAACCCGGGGCAATGGTGCCGCCGTAAACCAAAACGGAAGGCCGGTTGAGCCGCAACATGGCCATCAGTGCGCCGGGCATATTTTTATCGCACCCGACTATGGTTACCAAACCATCGTAACTCATCGCCTGAACGACGGTTTCTATTGAGTCGGCGATAATGTCTCTTGAAGGTAGGGAAAACCGCATGCCGGGTGTTCCCATCGAAATGCCGTCACTAACACCAATGGTGTTGAAGATGAGACCAATCATATCGGCGTGTTGGATGCCGGTTTTTATTTCTTTGGCCAAATCATTCAAATGCATGTTGCAAGGATTTCCCTCATACCCGGTGCTGGCGATGCCTATCATAGGTTTCTGTAAATCATCATCGGTCAGGCCGATGGCATGCAACATGGCCTGAGCAGCAGGTTGTGTTTCGTCTTGTGTAACGGTTTTACTATATTTGTTTAAAATCATCTTTTTATTGAGAATTTTATCTGTTTTTACTCCAAAAAGTAGAAGTACTTTTTAAAATCGTATGCAAGATTACGTAATTCGCAGGTTTGATGTTAAAAATATAGGTTTGTTCTACAATATCCAAGTTGAATTTTATGCTTTCTAAGCATTGAAATTCAATTAGTTATGTGTAATGTTTTTACAACCATAACAATTTTTTAAAAGTTTACTTTTTTTGAAGGAGTTGGATAATTACAATTTTGAAGGAAGATAATATTTCTTTTTCTATCTTGATATTAGCGGTAGAAAATATTAATTAAAAGGAGGTTTGTAGTTTTGGCTTATAGCTAATCTGAACATTAAATTAAATGGCAAACAATTGTATGTGAATTATTTTTGATGCCTTTCTACCAGTACTTTCTCGATGTCTTTCAAGCCATAGCCTTTTGCATGAAGCAAAATCAAGTAATGAAAAAGGAGGTCAGCACTTTCGTTGAGAAACAAATCATCGTTGTTGTCTTTGGCTTCAATGACAGTTTCGACAGCCTCTTCACCTACTTTTTGGGCTATTTTGTTGATGCCTTTTTCAAAAAGTGAAGCTACATAGCTCTTGTCGGAAGTTGCATTTTCTTTTCTTTGTTTGATGATGGCTTCTAATTCTGACAGAAAACCGAAATGGGAAACGTTCTCTTCCGACCAACAGGTGTCTGTACCCGTGTGACAGACCGGTCCCATCGGAATCGCTTGAACGAGCAAAGTGTCTTGGTCACAGTCTGTTTTGATTGAGCACAACTGAAGGAAATTACCACTCTCTTCTCCTTTTGTCCAAAGTCGTTGTTTGCTCCGGCTAAAAAAGGTGACTTTTTGGGTTTCAATCGTTTTTTGATAGGCTGCTTCGTTCATATAACCCAACATCAAAACAGTTTTGGTATGCGCATCTTGTACGATGGCAGGAACCATATAATCGGGGGATTTTGAGAAATCAATAGTCATGAATAAAATAGGATCAGTGGATTTTTTAAACTTATTTATCGGGCAAAGATATTGAATACTTTTTCTTTGGCTTTAAAAAAGTACATTTGTCGGAATATTAAATTCAACAAACCCTTCAATATGTTTTCAGTAAAGCATAGCCAGCCCTTTTTATTATTTTTAGTAATAACCGGTTTATTAATCAGTTGCAAAAACGATGAAAAACCTAAAAATATAATTGCTCCACTCGAAGAAGCCATACCACAAAAAGAAACCGTAGCCGATAAAAACGGAGCCGAGTTGTTTACGATTTATTGTTCGATTTGCCACATCACACCTTCAATTCAAGATTTGCCAAAAAATATTTGGGAGAAAAATGTATTGCCGGAAATGGGGGCAAGATTAGGTATCCGTACGAATGGATATACTCCATTTATGGAAGCCAATGTGAGAATAACAGGTGTCTATCCTACGATACCACTTATTGAGCAAGCTGTTTGGGATAAAATTTCAGCTTATGTACTGACCGAAGCGCCGGATAGTTTAAAATTTGACGCCCGTACTTTAAACAGCACACAAGAATTGACTCAGTTTTCTGAAAATCCCTTTAAGCTACACAAGAGAAATGATAAATCAATGCTGATTACTTATTTTAGATATGAAACCCAAGAAAATAGTTTGATTATTGGCAACATGAATGGAGATGTCATCAAGCACACTTTTCAGGACGATCAAACCAGCTATTTAAAAAAGGTGAAATCAGCAGTTACCACCTACAAAAAAGCCAATGGCAGACAATACTTAATGGAAATCGGAAAACTAAATCCATCCCAACAAGTGCTTGGGAAGCTCTACAAAGTTGAAAGAGATGGTCGCCTTTCTCAGATTGGTGATTTGCTTCACCGCCCAGTCGATTTGTTGGCAGAAGATTTAGACGGCGATGGAGAAACCGAGTATATCATCAGCGAATTCGGCCATTTGACGGGTGAATTATCCATGCTAAAAATGGACAAAAAAAGCAATCAATTAATCAAGACAACACTGGTCAATCTTCCTGGAGCCATCAGAATTATCTCTGAGGACATGAATGATGATGGCAAAAAGGACTTGGTTGTCCTGTTTGCCCAAGGCAACGAAAGTATTTTTATTTTTTACCAAAAAGATGACATGCGATTTAGTCAGGAACAGGTGATTAGGCTTAGTCCTGTTTATGGTTCAAGTTGGTTTGAATTGGTTGATTACAATCTTGATGGGTATAAAGACATCATCATAGCCAGCGGTGACAATGCCGACTATTCGGTGATTCCAAAACCATACCATGGCATTCGAGTTTTTATAAATGACAGTCGAAACCATTTCGAACAAAAATATTTTCATCCCATCAATGGTGCGACTCGCCTAATTGCTAAAGATTTTGACCAGGACAATGACATCGATATTGCGGTGATTGCCTCTTTCAGTGATTTTGAAAATTATCCGGAACAATCATTTGTGTATTTGGAGAATACCAATCCTGCAAAATACTTATTCAAACCTTATACTTTTAGTAAAATTACTTCGGGTAGCTGGATGCTAATGGATTCCGGTGATTTTGACCAAGATGGCGATGAAGATATTTTCCTGACCCCACTCACTTTATCTTTTCGTCAAATTCCGAAAGAATCAGTTAACAAATGGGAAGAGAGCGGTGCCGACATCATGATGTTAGAAAATCAATTATACGGTAAAAACGAGAAAACAAACTAAGGTTTTATCTTCAATCGAACTTATATTCTCACCAAAACCCCCGCCGACCGTAAATCGGATTTCAAAGCGTGAATTTCAATTTCTTTGAAGTGAAAAACACTGGCTGCCAAGGCTGCATCAGCTTTTCCGATTTTGAAGGTGTCGATAAAATGCCGCGTATTGCCGGCTCCGCCCGAAGCTATCACAGGAATGTTGACAAGCTCGGCCAGTTTAGCTAAAGCCTCGTTGGCAAAACCGTTTTTGGTGCCATCATGATCCATGGAAGTAAACAAAATTTCACCTGCGCCACGTTGCTCAACTTCCTTCGCCCAATCAAACAAATCGATTTCTGTGGGGACTTTTCCACCTACCAAATGCACTTTCCATTGACCGTCTATTTGTTTGGCATCGATGGCAACTACAATGCATTGGTTGCCGAACTTGGCAGACAGCTCGTTAATCAACGATGGGTTTTTGACTGCCGATGAATTGATCGAAACCTTATCAGCACCCGATTTCAACAAAATGTCCACATCCTCTACCGATGAAATGCCGCCGCCTACCGTAAAGGGGATGTTAACTTGTTCGGCCACGCGAAGTACCAAATTTGCCAACGTTTTTCTGCGTTCTTCTGTTGCGGAAATATCGAGAAAAACGAGTTCATCAGCACCTTCTTGGGCATATTTTGCCGCCAATTCTACCGGGTCGCCGGCATCGCGCAAATCGAGAAAATTAACGCCCTTTACCGTGCGCCCGTTTTTGATATCGAGACAAGGAATGATTCTTTTGGTAAGCAAAATGGAGGGGTTATAATTAAGATTTATGATTTAAGAATCAAGTGTATAGATTTATTGTAAAAATGATAGTTTTGGTTTACAGAGCAACTGCCAAAAGATCTATTCCACGCCTAAAGTCTTTCTCAATCCGTCATCAGCATTGTGATTTTTTGTCCAATAGGCCGATTTGATTGTTTTAATCAGGGTAGCTGTGGTGGTTAAGGTCTTGGCATTGTCTCCAAAACCACTCTTTCCGGTTTCTTCCCAACCCAAAATTTGGTGTGGGAAAGTCGTCTGAAACCTGATTTTCAAGATGCGCTCAATGTCGGAATAAGCGATGGTGTAGGCCGATTCATCTCCGTTTATGGCCAATTCTGCCACAGCTTGATGTGCCTCAACAGGTTTGTGATGCAATCTACTGAATTCTAAGGCGGGAATCAAAGTGATGGCTCCTTGCGGAAGTGAATTGGGGTTGATGCGCAACTGCGCCCAAAGTTCATCTTCGAGGATGTTCTGCGACAAGGAAAAATCCTGATCGGCTTCTCCTTCAAAATAAGAATGTGAAGTAAGATTAAAACCACCCCGGTTGTTGAGTTGGGTGTAAACATGCCCGCACCATTCCTGAGAAGCAAAAGTCAATTTGATTGCGTGGTTTTTGTTGTTTACCGGATAAAATATGCTGTTGATGATGGAATACGGATAAATGCCGGTGTTGAATTTTTTGGTAAAATTAACTTTTAAAACCGGAATGTTTTCTTTGCTGAATTGATCGGCTTTCACCTGCTCTTTCGGTAAAAAATCTTCAGTCACGAAAACCAATACTGCGTGCCCGTCTCTCATTTCCCCGTAACGAGCCTGATCGAGCTTGTAGGAGGCCAATTCGGCTTCGCCGGCATACCAATAAGCCTTAAATTCATCTGAGTGCTTTACTTTTTCGTTGTCAATGCTCGAAAGGGGTTTTTCGGGGTCGGCGGCAACTTCTTCGATCTTGGGTTGTTCTTTGCAGGAAACTATTAATATTGAAATAGTTGCAAATAAAAAGAAATTGATTTTTCTGAAGTTTTTCATGGAAATTATTTTGAACAAATATATAAAAACGAAGGTTAAACTAATTCGTAATTTTTTCACAAATAAGCACTTCCGGTTTGCCCAAACAATTGGTGGTAAAAAAAACAAACCAATTGCCTCCATCAGCAATATCAAACTTTTTTCGAATATCTTCCACTGACATCTTGAAATTGCGTGTGGTAATGTTCGCCTTTTGATGCATCAATTTCACCTTGATTATTTTTTTATCAAAAGGAATGGATTCTATCACTTTAAAGGATCTTCCGGGCATGGTTTTCAATTTATCCGAGGTGTATAAATGGGTGTTGGGATGCAATTTGAGCAATGAATATGCTTTGGCAAATGACTTAAATCCACCACTTTTCATAATAGCCGCATTGGGTTCAAAGAGATATTTTTTGATGGGTGAAAATTCTGTTTTGACCCTTATCTCTTCATCCCAAACAAAAGAAAATGTTTGCGTTTGGCTCTTATTGATATTAACTGTGATGATTTTTGGGGAAACAAGTTTATCTTTTTTGAGTATCCATAGCAATTCTTTGACTTCATTGTCAACAGCAACCACATGAATTTCATAAACATACCGCAACGAGCGGATTCCGGACGAAAGGTCTAATAAAGGTGATGTTTTTATCAGTATTTGGTTTGTTTTTGAAAAAAACAAATCGAGGTTTGTTGATACATCGGGTTCGCAATCTTCCAACAAAAAGACTTTCTTTTTTTGTGTGTCTCTCCGCGAAGGGTCTATGTAAATCCAATCGAACAAAAGCTGGTTTTCTTTTAAAAAACGGATGCCGTCCACCGTCAAACAATTTATTTTTGTCTGTTGGATTTGAAAAAAATTGTATCGGGCAATTTCAGATAATCCGCTGTTTTTTTCACAATGGATGACACTTTCCATTTTTGTTGAAAATGAAAATGTATCAATCCCTAAACCACCGGTCAGGTCAATCAAAGATTTTCCAGAAACCAAAGAAGCCTTATAACAGGCAGTTTGAAAAGAGGAGGTTTGCTCCAAATATATTTTGGGTGGAAATAAAATTCCCGGCCTGTCAAAAACGGGTGCGAACTTATTTTTAGCAATTTTTCTGCCGGTGATTTGGTCGATAATTTTTGAAACGGGAATGTTTTTATAAGGAATCCCTTTGAGTGCCAATTGTTGTAAATCATCGTTCAAATGTTCTTCAATAAAAGCTTGCACCTCTTTCTCTAAAAGGCTTGCATGAAACATGAGCTAAAGATTTTTGGTGAGCGATTGCACAATTTTGTACTCTGATAAAAATTCTTTGGCAACCACTTTGATAGCCGTATAGCCCGGCACAGCCACGAGCATGCCGCCTATCCCGAAAAGCAAACCGGCAATAATAATCACTAAAAAAATTTCCAACGGATGCGATCGCACGCTTTTAGAGAAAATAAGCGGTTGGCTCAATACGTTGTCAATCAGTTGCGCGAAGACATAACCGGAAAGCACGTAAATCAATTTTGGCAAGATGATGGATTGAAAATCGGCCCCGAGGTTTGAAGAAACCGTGAGCAGCAGCATCAAAAAACCCGCGATAATCGGCCCGATGTAGGGGACTATATTCAGAAACGCGCAAATAAGTGCTACGGCCAACGGATTATCGACTTCACAAACCATCAGCAAAATACTGTATAAAATAAATAGAATTAAAATCTGAAAAACCAAGCCGATAAAATACCGTGATAGCAAATCTTTGATTTTGTTGAAAACACCCAAAAAGCGATCTTCGTTCCCGGTTTTTGAAAAAACCAAAACACTTTCTACCATCAAATTACTGTCTTTGAGTAAGAAAAAAGTGATGAAAAGTATGGAAAACAAACCCACTCCAAAATTGCCGATGCTGTTAAAAAGATAATTCAACGAGTTTGGAATCATGTTAAACTCGAATTTTTGTATGAATTGAGAGGCTTGGATACTTTGCATCAAATCAAATTCTTTTTGGCCAAAATAAAGACTAATTTCTCTCGATAAATCATTCAGGTTTTGCCTCAGTAAATTGAAATCGATGGTGGAGAGGTTGTGGCTTTGTTGTATGAAAACCGGAATCAACAACGAAAATACACCCAAGATGATGGCGATAATCAGTGCGATGGCCACTAAAACCGCGATTGTATTGCGAAATTTTAATCGCGTTCTCAGAAATATTACGACCGGGCGACCTATCAAAGAAACAGCCGCCGCGATGCCGATATACAGGATGACCGAACGGACGGCGTACAAAAAATAAAGCAGCAAAAAAATCCCGAAAAGGATGCCGATGGCTCTCAATAGACCTCCGCTGATAATTTTTGGATTCATAACGATTAATATTGATTGACGGCAAAATAACGAATAAACTTGATTTTCTTTCAAATAAAATCTATCTAAGTTTTCGTATCAGGTCTTCCAAACCGTTGAGCTTGATTTCATAAACCAATTGCAACTGTTTACCTAATTTTCCTGCAGGCCAACCTTTGTTTTTGTACCAAACCACGTAATATTCGGGCAAGTCAATCAAAAAACGATTTTTATATTTACCGAATGGCATCTTGGCTTGTACCAGCTTGAGCAGTTCTTTGTGATTGTCAGAAATTTCAGGCAAGATAATGAATTAAAGTATTAATTTTCAAAAACATATTCTATTAGATTAGCTCCCATTTTGAGTGCTTTCAATCTAACCTCCTGTGGGTCGTTGTTTATTTCCGGATCTTCCCAACCGTCACCCAAATCGACCTCATAGGTATAGAGCAAAACCAATCTTGCGTGAATAAAAACGCCAAATGCCTGTGGACGTTTGCCGTCGTGTTGATGGATTTTAGGTATTCCGTCCGGAAAATCGTAAGATTGATGGAAAATAGGGTGGGAAGCCGGAAGTTCTGTCAATTCTTCCTCGGGAAAGAGTTTTTTGATTTCTTTGCGCACATATTCGTCCATGCCATAGTTGTCGTCGATGTGCAAAAAACCGCCGGACATCAAATAATTTCTCAGGTTTTCCAAATCTTCGTCACTAAAAAAAACATTGCCGTGCCCGGTCATGTGGACAAAAGGATATTGAAAAATATCTAAACTTGAAGGCGCCACAGTTGCAGGTTTAGTTTCGAGTCTGGTTTGAATGTTTTCATTGCAAAAACGAATGAGGTTGGGTAGTGAAGTCGGGTTGACATACCAATCGCCACCCCCTTTGTATTTGAGTAAGGCAATTTGTTGCGCGTGGGCAAAAATACCTATGAACAGTAATAAAACAAAAAGTGTAGGTTTTAAAAAACTTTGCATCCGCCGAAAAAATTTGTTTGGTAAAGATATTTGAAAAATCGATACCCTGAAACCGGAATTGACGGAATCAATTACTGTCGATAAAAATAGATGAATTTTAAGACGTTAAAATCTGTTCAAACCAATCTAAAGGGTGTCCAATAAGTGCTATTTGACAATTAGTTAAGAAAGCTAAGCTACTCAAAATAAATTTCACTTTTCGGGTAAAATGCAAGCCATGCAAAAGCTAAGTGAATACCATGAGGTTGAATTTCGAGTTGTTTTCCCTCATTTTTTCCGGACAAACATTTGCCGGTAATGTCCCATTTACTGTTGGTTTGCACATCGTAAAAATAATCCTTTTTTTGTTTAAAAGTAAGTGTTTGGCCTTCTATAATTGGTTTGTAAATAATGGCTGTTCCCACGTCTTTGCTCTCGGAAACCTTATAACTGTCCAACACGGAAACCGTTCCACTTTTGAAGAAAACAACAATTTTTTGACCTTCAAACTCGTCATTGACGGCTTTGGATTTTTTTAATTCTGTAAACGGATAAATCATCTGTCGACCGTTGATAGTCAGTCCAATCACACGCTCCATATTCGGCAGTTTGCGGGTCAGTTTTCCGGGTTTGATAAAACCGCCGTAGGGATTCCCGTTTAACACATCGTAGCCGACATACGGATTTTGCCCGTAACTTTTTGGATTCACTCCGGTATCTTCCTTCGATAAGATTTTTCCCTGTGGATAGCTATCAAAAAAATCAGATACTGAAAGTACAACCGACGGAACAATCTTCAATTCCATCCCGCTAAGCTTTCCGACTATTCCCTCACCCGTGAGTTGTTGCCACCAAGTTTCGGTTAGGGTGTCAAACATGATCATATCGCTGTTTCGCAACATGCCGGAAACTTCAAAATCAAGGGATAATGTTTGATTGTCAATTTCAATATTTCGATCGAAAACCATTCCCGAATTGCACAACGGGCAGTAAGTAACCAATATTTTTCTATTGCCGATTTGGTCATTGGCGATTTCGTGTATGGTCAGCATATTCAGTGGATAAGCCCTTGCTTCGCTTCCCAAAATGACCACCAAAACGGGTTCGTTTTTGAAGAAAGACAACAGGCCTTGTTGCCGTCTGATAAATTTCGGGTTTTTCAAAACAGGAAATGCCCCTTTCCGGACTACAACGGTTACTTCAGAAAGGTCAATATTGGTTTTGCTGAGGTCTGTTTTCCAGTCGAGTGGAAGTCGATTCGGATTGTTGATTTGCGAAAAAACAACTACACAATTGAGTAGAAACAAGCAAACTAAAAAATACCTGAAATTTCGCATAACTTCATGATTTATCAATTTTTATAGTCTAAATCATTAGGCAGTCATTACAAGATTTTAGTTAAAACTTCTGTTTAGATAACAGCCTTCATTTTTGAGGTAATTTCATTTAAACACAAATTCCCGATGCTACCTTCGTGGGTGTGGCTTACTTTTTTTAGGGGTGAAAATGTTTTGTCTTGTATTTGTTTCCCAACCGTTTTGTAGGCATCGCGGAAAGGCATGCCTTTTTGGACCAATTTGTTGACCTCTTCAACGCTGAACAAATAGTCATACCGGTCATCTTCCAAGATGTTTGGATTAATCTGAATTTGTTCCAACGAAAACACAGCCAATTCCAAGCAGGCTTTCAGGTTTTGAATGGCGGGGATTAAGCCTTCTTTGAGCAACTGTAAATCGCGGTGATACCCGCTGGGCAGGTTGTTTGTCAAAAGGGTAAGTTCGTAGGGAAGTGATTGAATTTTGTTGCATTTCCCGCGGATTAATTCAAAAACATCTGGGTTTTTCTTGTGTGGCATGATGCTCGAACCGGTGGTCAACGAATCGGGGAAAGCCACAAATCCGAAATTCTGACTCATGTACAAACAAACATCCATCGCGAGTTTGGATAGAGTCCCGGCGACCGAGCTCATGGCGAAAGCAGTTGTTTTTTCCACTTTCCCGCGACTCATTTGCGCGGCAACCGAATTGTATTTCAGTGTTTTGAAATGAAGAAAATCTGTTGTGAATTTCCGGTCAACCGGAAATGAGCTTCCATATCCTGCCGCCGAGCCTAACGGGTTTTGGTCGGCAACCGAGAAAGCCGCGTTGAGCATCACCACATCGTCAATCAACGTTTCGGCATAGGCAGAAAACCACAGCCCGAAAGAAGAAGGCATCGCCACTTGAAAATGGGTGTAGCCGGGCAGCATAACATTTTTGTGCAAATCAGCTTTGTGCATGAGCAAATCAAACAAATCCATCACAGACTGTTTGATATCATTTATTTCATCTTTCAAATACAAATGCATATCCACTAAAACCTGATCGTTTCGGGAGCGAGCCGTGTGGATTTTTTTCCCGGTATCACCCAATTTTTCGGTAAGCAGGTGTTCGATTTTCGAATGGACATCTTCAAATTCGCTTTCAATCACAAATTTATCGGCCAAAATATCTTCTAAAATCAGATGGAGTTCGCGTTCAAGATTGTTACATTCCGATTCCGTCAAAACACCGATTTTTTCCAGCATTTTGGCATGCGCCAACGAACCTATCACATCATATTTAGCCAAAACCAAATCGAGTTCTCGGTCATTTCCGACGGTGAAAGCATCTATCTTTTTATCGGTTGAAAAGCCTTTGTCCCAAAGTTTCATGTTTGTATCGAGTTTTAATACCTTTTTTATTTATAAAGGCAGGATTATTTTTTAAACGGTTATAAAATTACAGTTTCTATAAGTTGTACATAAATATCGATTCCTTCTTCAACTTCATGTACATAGATAAATTCATCGGATGAGTGCGAACGGTGCGAATCGCCCGGGCCCAACTTCAGCGATTGGCAACTCAACACCGACTGGTCGGATAGAGTAGGGGAACCATAGGTGTTTCTCCCAAGCCTAATGCCCGCTTGCACAATCGGGTGTTCCTTTGAAATGGAAGACGAATTGAGCCGCAATGACCGCGGATTGATCTCAATCGAAAGATGTGATTTGACAATTTCCAAAACTTCCGTGTTGGTGTATTGATCGGTCACCCGCACATCAACCACAAAATGGCAGGAAGAAGGGACAACATTGTGCTGGCTACCTGCATCGATTTGCGTGACGGTCATTTTCATCTTGCCTAAGGTTTCAGAAATTTTTAGGAATTCGAATGTACGAAACCATTCAATGGCTTCCATCGCTTTGTAAATTGCGTTGTCGCCCAAACCGTGTGCGGCATGCCCCGCTTGCCCGTGAGCGACACAATCGAGTACCAATAACCCCTTTTCGGATATTGCCAGATGCATTTCCGTTGGCTCGCCTACGATAGCAAAATCAATCTCTGGAATCTTTGGTAAAACACTATTCAACCCGTTGCTACCGGAATTTTCTTCCTCCGCCGAAGCAACAAGTATAAGGTTGTATTTTAAATTTTCTTTCGAATAATAATAAACAAAGGTTGCCAATAGCGAAACCAAAGCGCCACCGGCATCATTGCTGCCCAATCCAAAGAGTTTTCCGTCTGAAATTTCGGGAGCGAACGGGTCTTTGCTGTATCCGCCGTTGGGTTTGACTGTGTCGTGATGTGAGTTTAAAAGGATGTTGGGCTTGACAGGGTCAAAAAATTTATTTTTCACAACCACATTGTTTCCAAATCGTTCAAACGGTACGTGAAAACGGCTCAACCATTTTTCAATTTGATTGGCCGTTTGATCTTCTTCGGTCGAAAACGAAGGGGTTGCAATCAAGTGTTGCAAGAGTTGTAATGCTTCGTTTTTTAATTCTGTTAAGTTCATTTATTTTCTTTTTTTAGACCCGAAAGGTTTTTAAAACCTTTCGGGTCTTGTCTCATTTTAAATCGCCAAGGTTGTAAACATTTTTTTTTTATCGCCGATTATCGACGGATGGCCGATGATGACTTTCGAAACTTTGTTTTGTAAGGCGTGGAAACAATTTTCCATTTTTGGAAGCATGCCGTCCGCGATAATTTTATCGTTTTTTAATTCGATATATTTCTGGCTGTCAATGTGTTCTATGACGGAATCTTCGTCGTTAATATCTGTCAGAACTCCCTTTTTCTCAAAACAATAGATAAGTTCTGCCTGATAACTTTCGCTCATGCCAATGGCCACTTCCGAGGCGATGGTGTCGGCATTGGTGTTGAGTAGCTGTCCGGCAGCATCGTGGGTGATGGCGCAAAAAACGGGTGTAAAACCCGCTTGAAGCAGTTTGTCGATATTGCCCGAATGAACCGATTGTACATCGCCGACAAAGCCAAAATTGATCTCCGGATGCGTGCGTTTGCGCGACAAGATACTCCCGGCATCGGCACCCGAAAGCCCGATGGCGTTGCAGTGGTTTTTTTGCAACAGGGCGACCACTTTTTTGTTAATCAAACCCGCGTACGTCATCACCACTACGTCTAACGAAGCTTGGTCAGTGATACGGCGACCACCTACCATATTGGTTTCCACACCGAGTTTAGTCGCAATCTGAGTCGCTATTTTCCCGCCGCCGTGCACAAGGATTTTGGGTGACGGCAAGGCGGCAAAGTCTTTTAAAAAACTTTGTAGTGCCATCTCGTCGTCGATGACATTTCCTCCGATTTTGATGATTTTTAGGATGGGTTTCATGATTTAGTTATAGATTTTCCAATATCTTCTTCAACACCAACTGTGCTGCAAAAGTACGGTTATTGGCTTGTTGGATAACAACCGATTGTGGGCTGTTTAACACTTCGTCTGTCACAATCACATTGCGGCGCACGGGCAGGCAATGCATAAAATAAGCGTGGTTGGTCAGTTTCATCTTTTCGGCGGTGACCATCCAAGCCGGGTCGGTAGAAAGCACTTTTCCGTAATCGTGGTAGGCACTCCAGTTTTTGACGTAAACAAAATCAGCATTTTCAAAAGCTTTTTCCTGATTGTATTCGACCCTGGAATCTTTCACAATAGCTGGATGCAACTCATAGCCTTTCGGGTGGGTGATGACAAAATCGGCATCTTGCAACTGCATCATTTCGACAAACGAATTGGCAACCGCTTGCGGCAAGGATTTGGGATGTGGTGCCCAGCTCAACACCACTTTTGGGCGATGCGTAGGTTTTAATTCCTCCATCGTGATGGCATCCGCCAAAGCTTGCAACGGATGCCCCGCAGCACTCTCCATATTGACAATCGGGATGGTGGCGTATTTTTTAAAACCGTTCATCACCGTTTCGGCATAGTCTTTATTTCGGTCTATCAATTCGGCAAAAGCACGGATCGCCAACACGTCGCAGTATTGCGAAATCACCGCAGCCGCTTCTTTGATATGCTCCGAACTTCCGCCATCCATTACCGCGCCGTCTTCAAATTCGAGTGTCCAACCTTCGCCGGTAAAATTCATCACCATCACGTTCATTCCCAAATGAATAGCTGCTTTTTGTGTGCTGAGCCGCGTGCGCAAACTCGGGTTGAAAAACAACATGCCCAAGGTTTTGTTTTTGCCGAGGTTTTGATCTGCAAACGGATTGTTTTTCAGTTGAATGGCTTGCTGTACCCATTCGTTTAAGTTATTTATGTCTTTGATAGTTAGGTAGTTCATTTTGTTGTTATAAGCTATTCGTTATCAGTTATTTGTTATAAGTTATTTAGGCATTTGCCAATTGCCATTAGGCAATAAGGTTATTTGTTATAGGTTATTGAAAATTCTTAAATCATTAAATCATTAAATCCTCGTAAAATCACTTTCCCCTTTCATTGCTTTTTGCAAAAACAAATCTTCCAAGCCGTTGACAATCCAAGTTTCGATACCGGCTTTTTGGGCAATCGCCGCTGCCTCCACTTTAGATTTCATCCCGCCAGTACCACCGGAAGATTTTGAGTCGCCGAGTTGATGCATCAATGCATCTAAATTCTCTACTTTCAAAATAGTTTTCGGTTTACCACTGATCATACTTTCCGCTGTGTAAATGCCAAAAGTGTTGGTAGCGATGACCAACAAATCGGCCTGAACAAGTTGTGCCGCCAAAGCTGCCAATTTGTCGTTGTCGCCAAACTGAATTTCATCCGTAGCCACCGTGTCGTTTTCGTTGATAATCGGGATGTAATCATTTGCCAACAGCACGTTGACGGTGTTAACAATATTGGTTTTGGACTGTGTCTTTTCAAAATCGGAATAAGACAATAAACATTGCGAAGTGTGCAAGCCCAAATCGTGAAAACTCTCGTGGAAAATACGCATCAAATGGGGTTGCCCAATCGCAGCCAAAGCTTGTTTGACAGTGATTTCCTTGCCGTTGCTTTCGAGTTTGACAAACTGCCTGGCGGCGGCAATCGCTCCTGAGGTCACGATGATAAATTCGTATTGCTCACGCAACGCCGCGATCTGAATGCCGATATCTTCAATCTTACCACGGGAAATATTATGTGTTTCCTTGGTGAGCGTGTTGGTGCCAATTTTGAGCACGATGCGTTTTCTGTTCTTTTGCATGCTAAAAAAAATCAGGCGGTTTTGGGTTCGTATGCTGCTTGTTCTAAAATCCCTTCAAGGGTTTCAAAAAACAAGTCGATGTGTTTTTTTTGGATGGTCAACGGTGGCAGGATGCGTAACAGTTTTTTGTTACTGGCACTGCCTGTGAAAACGTGCCCTTCCATGATGAGCTGTTTGCGCAGGGCAGCTACTTCAAAATCAAATTCAAGACCGAGCATTAAACCGCGACCCTTAATGTTTTTCACTTGTGTGATTTGATTGGCTTTTTCGACAAAATAAGCTGAAATCTCACACACATTTTCCATCAATTTCTCCTGCGCCATAATTTCCAATACAGCCAATCCGGCAGCGCAAGCGAGATGATTGCCTCCGAATGTCGTACCCAGCATCCCGTAAACGGCTTCAAACTTGGGCGAAATCAAAACGCCGCCAATTGGAAAGCCGTTGCCCATGCCTTTGGCAACAGTGATGATATCCGGTGAAATGTCGTGGTGCTGATGCGCAAAAAACTTCCCGCTACGCCCGTAACCGGATTGCACTTCATCCAAAATCAAAATCACTTGGTGTTTTTGACAAACTTGTTCCAAAGCTTTGAAAAACTCGGTGGTGCCTTGATCTAATCCACCAACACCTTGTATGCCTTCGATGATGACACTGCTCACGTCACCTTTACCCAATTCGTTTTCCATCGCCCGAATGTCATTCAGCGGCAAAAAAGTGACTTGTTGTTGCTTGTTGAGCGGCGCGTTGATTTTCTCGTTGTCGGTAACGGCCACGGCGGCGGAAGTACGGCCGTGAAAAGCGTTGTCAAAGGCAATCACACGGGCTTTTCCGGTGTGGAAAGAAGCCAATTTCAGCGCGTTTTCATTGGCTTCTGCACCCGAACTGCACAAAAACAAATCGTAGCTGTCATAACTGGATAATCGTCCGAGTTTTTTTGCCAAAGCTGTTTGAATAGGGTTTTGGATGGCATTGGAATAAAATCCGATTTGGTCTAACTGATTTTTGAGTGCATGAACGTAATGCGGGTGTGTGTGCCCCACGGAAATTACACCGTGGCCGCCGTACAAATCGAGGTATTCGATTCCTTTTTCGTCAAAGATAAGACAGTCCTTCGCCCGAACCGGCGTGATGTTGTAGAGTGGATATACGTTGAAGATATTCATTTTTTGATGATTTAATGATTTGATGATTTAATGATATAATGAATTTTAGTGAATATCGAATAGCCAATAACTTATAACCTCTTGTTGCCTATTGCCTTTTGGTTATTACCTCATTTAATCGAATTAATCTTCTCATACGATTTGACCAAACCTTTGATGAGCGCGGAGCTCATACCGGCGTGTTCCATTTCGTTGAGTCCGGCGATGGTACAGCCACGAGGCGTGGTCACTTTGTCTATTTCGGTTTCCGGATGGTTTTCCGATTCAAGCAACAGACTGGCAGCACCGAGGCAAGTCTGCACCGCCAATTCCTTAGCCTCGGAGGCATCAAAGCCCAACTGGATGGCACCTTGGGTCGTGGCGCGGATCAAGCGCATCCAAAATGCGATGCCGCTGGCGCAAATGACTGTTGCAGCCTGCATCATTTCGTCTTCAATCAGCAGTGTTTTGCCGATGGGTTTAAAAACCGCTTCGGCGAGTTTCACTTTGTTTTGTGCAGCCATATTCGCACTCAGGCAGGTCATCGATTGCGCGACCGCGCTTGCCGTATTGGGCATACTGCGGATGATCGGGATATGTGTGCCCAAAACCGATTCAAAAACGGCGATATTCCTGCCGGTGACGGTAGAAATAACCAATTTTTTTTCGGTAAATTCCAATTTGATTTCCTCCAAGAGAGTAACCAATTGCCCGGGTTGTACCGACACTATGATGATGTCTGAATGCCGCATGGCTTCCAAATTATCCGACCCGGTTTTGGCCTGCGGATATTTTGCAAACGCTTGCAAAGATGTCGGGTTTCGTTTGGTTAAATACAAAGAGGTGCAAAATGACGGCTCACTTTCCAAGATACCTTTGGCAATGGATAAGCCGAGATTTCCGGCACCGAGTATGGCTATTTTCATGATTTTAAAATTTGAAGATGTAACAATTTGAAAATATTACGATTCGTTAAAATAAAAATTTATAACGTATTAATTATATGAAACTTATAGCATAATAATCTTTCGACTTTGTTGATTTGTAATATCAATCGGTAATTTTAAAACTTTGTGAACTCTGTGTATGCCTTTATGTTCTCTATGGTAAAAAAAAATAACCGCAAAGACCCCAAAGGAAATTTCACAATGAGCACAAAGAAAATTATACTAAATTATCAATGCCATTCTTTCAATTTTTTCTCAAAACACAAACTGTTTTGCACCTGTGCATATTGACCGTAATTCGGAGTCTGTTGGTATCCGTTTTTCTGGTACAGCCTGATGGCACTGCTTTGCCGTGTTCCGGTTTCCAATATGCATGTTGCGTATCCCAATTCGGCAGCCCATTTTTCCAACGCAGTCAGCACTTCGGATGCGATACCTTTTCCTCTGTAATCCGGTGCAACGTACATTCGCTTTATTTCCATGGTTTGTGCATCAAATTCTTTTATCGCACCACAACCTACCGCAGTTTCATTTTCAAAAGCCAACAACACATATTTGATGGCATCCAGCTTGTTGAATTGATCGTAAAAAGCGTGTTCATCTCCATCTGTAACCGCCAAATCCGCATCGAGTTGTTTCACCAACTTCATGAAATCCGGGTTTTCGGTACTTGTCCTGCCTATTTTTATCATTTGATTATCTGATGATTAAATGATTTGATTACAAGACTACAAACTTTAAATTTAAAACCCACTTCCCTTCAACTTTAAACCCTCTGTTTCCTCAAAGCCAAACATCAAATTCATATTCTGCACGGCCTGCCCGGAGGCTCCTTTGAGCAAATTGTCCGTGATGCTCGTGATGAGCAGTTTATTTTTGTGTTTGTGCAAATGAATCAGGCAATTGTTTGTGTTTACCACCTGTTTCAAATGAATCTCCCGATGCGATATTTTTGTAAAAACCGCATCCTGATAAAAATCTTCAAATATCTTATAAGCACTTTCCAAATCATCCTCGAAATCCAAATAAATGGAAGCAAAAATTCCTCGGCTGAAATTGCCCCGGTTGGGAATAAACAACAAATCTTTTTTCAAGTGAGATTGCAGCGAAACAAGGCTTTCCGTAATTTCTCCCAAATGCTGGTGCGTAAAGGCTTTATACACCGAAAAATTGTTGTCGCGCCAACTGAAATGCGTGGTGCCGGAAGGTGAAACGCCCGCGCCGGTTGAGCCTGTGGTGGCGTTGATGTGGACATCCGATTGGATTTTTCCGTGTTTAGCCAAAGGTAACAAAGCCAATTGGATGGTGGTGGCAAAACAACCCGGATTGGCGATGTATTGGGCAGATATAATTTTTTCTTTTTGCAATTCCGGCAAGCCATAGACAAAAGTTTTGCCTTGGAAAACCGCATCGGCCTGCAAACGGAAATCGTTGCTCAAATCGATGATTTTGGCGTGGGCTGAAAAGTGGTTTGCGGCCAAAAATTTAGCCGAATTGCCGTGCCCCAAACACAAAAAAACGACATCTACTTCCGGGTTGATTTGATTTGAAAACATCAAATCCGTTTGCCCAACCAAATCATCATGCACATCCGAAACCGGATTGCCGGCATTGGAAGTGCTGAAGACAAAATCGATGGCAACCTGTGGATGATGTAACAACAAGCGCAACAATTCGCCTGCGGTATAACCCGCGCCACCAATGATTCCAACTGTTTTAATCGTTGACATGATTTTTTAGATTGAATATTTTATTTGCATTGGCCGTGATTTTGATAAAGCCTTTGGCTTCCTCAGCAGACCATGCTTTGTTGGTTTCTCCGTACTGCCCGAAATCAGATTGCATCAAATCGTGTGGTGAGTCAATGCCTTCAAGGGTAAATCGGTAGGGATGTAAAGTTACAAAAACTTCTCCGGTCACATTTTTTTGGGTGCTTTCCAAAAAAACTTCGATGTTTCGCATCACTTCGTCCAAATATTGGCCTTCGTGGAGCAACATGCCGTACCAATTGCCCAATTGTTCTTTCCAATGTTGCTGCCATTTGGTGAGCGTGTGTTTTTCCAGCAAGTGATGCGCTTTGATGATGATGAGCGGCGCAGCCGCTTCAAAACCTACACGTCCTTTGATGCCTATGATGGTATCGCCCACGTGAATATCTCGACCGATGGCATAAGCAGCAGCAATCGCTTGAAGCTTTTCGATGTTTCGGACGGGTGTATTTTTTTGTCCGTCGAGCTCAACGAGTTGACCATGGTCAAAAGTCAACGAAATCTTTTTGGACTCAGTCGCCGTAAGCTGACTTGGATAGGCTTCTTCCGGCAAGCCTTGATGAGAAGTCAGGGTTTCTGCTCCGCCCACACTGGTTCCCCACAAACCTTTGTTGATGGAATATTTAGCTTTTTCCCATGACCACGCAAATCCATTTTGGGTGAGGTATTCTATTTCTTCCTGACGAGACAGTTTCTTGTCGCGGATGGGGGTTACAATTTCGATTTCGGGGGCTAAAACCTGAAAAATCAAATCAAAACGAATTTGATCGTTCCCGGCTCCGGTGCTGCCGTGCGCAATGTATTTGACACCAGTTTTTTTGGCGTAGTTTGCAATTTCGATGGCTTGCACAATGCGTTCGGCACTCACCGAAAGTGGATAGGTGTTGTTTTTCAGTACATTGCCGTAAATCAGGTATTTGACTACGCTGTCATAAAAAGACTGAACGGCGTTGATGTTTTCGTAGGATTTCGCACCCAGTGTCAGTGCTTTTTGTTTGTTGGCGGCAATTTCTTCATCGGTAAATCCGCCAGTGTTGACACTCACGGCGTGTACTTCATATCCAAATTCTTTGGTCAAATATTTCACACAATAAGAAGTGTCGAGTCCGCCGCTGTAGGCGAGGACTAATTTTTTATCGCTCATGATTTTTTATTTTTTAGAAATAAAGCTTGCTTGATGCTTTTGAGGCGTTGCAAAACCTTTTTATTGAACGGGTGCTTTTGTTCGTGTTTTTTTTCATTAGGGTTGTACAACATACCCGTGCACAAGCACATTTTGTGGTCGGTGCGCGTGAGCACATCGTAGTTTTTGCAGGTTTGGCAACCTTTCCAAAAGGTAGGGTCGTCGGTTAGCTCGGAAAAAGTGACGGGTTTGTAGCCCAATTCATAATTGATTTTCATTACGGCTAATCCGGTTGTGATACCAAAAATTTTTGCCCCGGGATATTTTATTTGCGAATAGGCAAATATTTTTTCTTTGATTTTTTTTGCCAAGCCCTGATTTCGATAATCCGGATGGACGATTAGGCCGGAGTTGGCAACATATTTACCGTGTCCCCAAGCTTCGATGTAGCAGAAACCGGCAAAGATGCCACCGTCTAAGGCAATCACCGCATTTCGATTGGTCATTTTGGTAATGATGTATTCGGGCGTTCGTTTGGCAATACCTGTGCCGCGCTGTTGTGCGGACGTTTCGATGGTTTCGCAAATAATATCGGCATATTTGAAATGCGATTCGTCGGTAATAACAATTTTTACCATGCAGGTAACAGTTAGAATTAATTAAAAAATCTGAAAAAGGGTTTTGAGAGGGGAAACGGACACACCTGATTCCAAAAATGATACACGCTCAAAGGCGTGGGTACGGACAACGGGCAATCGGGTTTTGTACCAAAATCAAATTTTTTTTGGTGGTGTGTGAAGACGAAAAAGATGAATTAAAGATAGTCATTGATGACAGGTCTGATTTTCTTGTGCAATATTATAAAAATAAAAAGTTTCAAGAGCGGATAAATATCATTTCTTTGTTAAATATATAACGATAAATTTGGAAATTTGTAAAAATAAAGTAAAATCCATGCATAACATTGATATTGATTTAGTTGAAATGACCTTAGATGTGATGAAATACGCCATTCATCGGATTACCGAAACCGATCCAAAAATGAACATGCCCAAGTCGGAAGCCGAGCTGAAATCATTGACAGGCGAGACGATTACCCCAAAAGGCATCGGCGGAGAGAAAGCATTTCAGTTGTGGAAAGATGTATTGGTGAAAGCGACCGTACCGATTGACCATCCCCGGCATTTGGCTTTTGTACCGGCGTCGCCTACCCGAGCCGCCGTGATGTTTGACTTGGTAACTTCTGCTTCCAGCATTCACGGTTCCTATTGGCTGGAAGGCGCGGGGGGTATTTTTTGCGAAAATGAAGCCATGCGCTGGTTGGTTTCCCTCACCGGATTGCCCGAAGGTGCGTTTGGGGTTTTTACCAGTGGCGGTACGGCAGCCAATTTGTCAGCCATCGTCACGGCAAGAGATTATTGGCGTAGTTTAGACGCATCTAACAATCAGAAACGCGGATTAATTATTACTTCATCCGGCGCACATTCTTCCGTTATAGCAATGGCTAAGGTAATTGATTCGGATATTGTTTTGATTGATACTGAAGAAGCTTTGGAAGGAAACAAACTTGAACAAACCATCCGTAATTTATACAAAGAAGATCGTTCGCGCCTGTTTGCTGTCGTAGCAACGGGTGGCACGACCAATGCCGGCATCATAGATGATTTAAAAGGCATAGCCGAAGTGTGTGAGTCAGAAAAAATCTGGATGCACGTCGATGCGGCTTACGGCGGCGGTGCCTTGGTTTCTAATGTTACAAGACCTTTGTTTGCAGGCATCGAAAAGGCAGACAGCATCACCATTGACCCACACAAATGGCTGTTTTCTCCCTATGATTGTGGAGCTATATTGTACAAAAATCCTGCGTTGGCCAAGAAAGCTCACGAACAAGAAGGTTCCTATTTAGAAATTTTTAAAGATGAAGGAGCAAAAGGTTTTAATCCTTCAGATTATCAAATTCAATTGACGCGTCGGGTTCGCGGGCTTCCGCTTTGGTTTTCATTGGCTATGCACGGAACCGATCGATATAAGCAAGCGATTGAAAGAGGAATGGAATTGGCTCAGAACGCCGGAAAAATGATTGCGGATTTACCCCATGTGGAATTGGTCAGAAATCCCGGTTTGTCTTGTGTTTTGTTCAGGAGGATTGGCTGGAAAACAGAGGATTACCGAGACTGGACATTTCAAAACCAACGAAACGGGTTTGCCTTAGTTGCGCCAACCAAATGGAAAAAGAATGGAGTTGTAGAAACTGTAGCTCGTTTTTGCTTTATCAACCCGGATACGACCGAGAAAGATATTGAGATGATTTTAGAAACGATGGTTTAGAAATATTCTTGAAACAAATCTGATTTTATTTTACATCATATGATTTGTTGAAAAAAGATGAGGCGGATCCAAGTTGCAAACGATAATTTAATTTTTATGTTAAAATTATATATATGGCGAAATTTCTATCCCATATTTTTGTCATTCATGTTTTAAACTTTACGGCCGAGTCATAGTAATAAACTTTACTAACCAATCCGGCTGACATGAAAAAATAATGCTTTCGTAGCCCTATTGTTTACTTTTTCTTTTTGCCCAACTTTTTGTTTGGCAATGTGGACTGTGTCGATAAACACAATCAATGTCAGATAAATTTTATAGAGAAATTAATCGTTGATAATCAAAATCTTACGAAAATTAACAGCACGTTTCCGGATATGAAAGATGCGGTGATGTTGGATGAATTGTACTCGTTTGATGTTCCACTTTCGACAGTTGCAATCGGCACAGTTTATCAAGGCAAAAACTCTTTAAATATAGGTTATGTCTTGTATTTTACGCAGTTATCACTCATCAACATTGCTACAAATAACGAAATTGTTGACGACCCACGCGTGCTTTCCCAATTTACTTTTTCAGAATCTAACGGGAATGTAGTCTCTTCGAGATTAGGAATTGAAATACGGGGCGGAACTTCACGTTTTTTTCCGAAAAAATCCTACCTGATTGAATTTCGGGCGGATAATGAAGAGTTGAATACACTAGATTACAGTTTTCTCGGTATGTGAAGCGATGACAACTGGAATCTGCAAGCCATGTACAACGAGCCACTCAAATTGAGAGGGAAGACTAACAACGAGTTGCAACGGATTTGGGTATGAGTACCCGGACGAGATTGCGTCGGATTGGACTATCTTGATAGATTTTGTAAGTTTTGTCGTGTATGATGATGATGCAACATTTTCTGCGGAATACAAAAGCAAATACGATGTTACGAACGCGGCGGACTACTATATTTTTATGAACTTAATGCGGGCGATGGACAATCGGGCGAAAAATTTGTTTAACGCAAAATATGACACAAATCAACCGTATTTTTATGTTCCTTGGGATTTGAACGGGACCTTTGGAAACGACCCCTTGGGAGATCGAGACAACGTGACCAATGATATTTTGACTAACGGGCTATACTAATCTCAATTCCCAAAACGAAGTTGGGGGTTATTTACGTGTTGTAAAAGCAAGGTGGGGCGCGCTTCGGGCGAATGTGATAAAGGTTCCAAACATATAGAGCATGTTTATGCAAAACCACGATTATTTGCTTGCTAATGCGGTTTACGAACGAGAAGAAAGGGTTTGGGATTTCACTTATGACCCTGGGCAATTTGACTTATATAAGCGATTGGACAAACGAAAGATTAGCGTTTTTAGACGACTATTTCGCTACTAATTTTACACTGAGCTTAGCAGGTTTGCAAAACCAAAATCCCATCAAAATATATCCAAACCCAGCAGTTGACCGCGTGACAATTGCTTTGGCTGACCATGCTTTTCCGGCCGAAGCAAGCATTTTTAGTCTGACGGGCCAAAAAGTAATGCAACAAATGCTTATGAACAACAACACATCGTTAGAAGTCGGTAAGTTGATATCCGGGATCTATTTTGTAACTATTCAGTCTGATGGATTGAAGGAAACCAAAAAAACTGATTATCAAAAAATAGGGAACAACCTTTGCGTAATAGCCGAGCTAAAAACCCAAATCGCGTTCTATTTCTTCCATTTCTATCAGGTCTTTGGCTTCTTGTATAGTTGGAACGGTGACCAAAGTTTCGGGCAAGTCATTAAAATTCAAATCATCGTAAACAATCACAAAACTTTTTTTGCTTTTGCTGTGTTGGGTTGCTATTTTTTTAAATCGAGTTAAATCTTTGATTGTGAGGTTCTGTTTCTTGTCAAGGTCAAGCACGATGTTGCATGCTTTAAGGAGTTCATATTCAGTATTGAAGTTCTTGACGAAATCATCAAAATCCTGGTTTTTTTGTGAAACAAGGATGTAGTTGTCGTGTTGTTTTGTTTTCATTCGTGTTTGATTTTAGCAGCCAAAAGATAAATAGCAGCCATCCGGATGGCAACGCCATTTTCCACTTGTTCGAGTATGATGGATTGTTTGGAGTCAGCCACGTCGCTGGTTATTTCAACGCCACGGTTGATGGGTCCCGGATGCATGATGGTTATCTTTTTGGGAAGTGCATTCAATATTTTTTTGTTGAGACCATACTGCAACACGTACTCGCGGGTGCTGGGAAAAAAACTCATGTTCATACGCTCATTTTGCACCCGAAGCATGTTGGCTACATCACACCATTCGAGTGCTTTAATTAGGTTGGATTCGATACCAACCCCCAACGATTCGATGTGTTTTGGCAAAAGCGTAGCCGGTCCGCATACTTTCACATTTGCACCTAATTTTTGAAGGGCAAAAATGTTTGACAAAGCAACGCGTGAGTGGAGAATGTCTCCGACAATCACTACATTGAGACCTTTTATATCGCCGTATTTTTGTTTGATAGAGTAGCAGTCGAGGAGGGCTTGAGTAGGATGTTCGTGGGCACCGTCACCTGCGTTTATGATGGAGGCATTGACGTGTTGAGAGAGAAATACGCCGGCTCCTGCGTTGGGGTGCCGCATGACCACCATATCTACTTTCATCGATAGGATGTTGTTGACCGTATCAATCAGTGTTTCTCCTTTTTTGACAGAAGAGGAAGCAGCCGAAAAATTAATAATATCGGCTGAAAGCCTTTTTTCGGCCAACTCGAAAGAAAGCTTGGTACGTGTGCTGTTTTCAAAAAAAAGATTAGCAATGGTAATGTCTCTTAGCGAGGGTACTTTTTTGATAGGTCGGTTGATAACTTCTTTAAACTGGTCGGCGGTTTTGAAAATCAGTTCGATGTCTTCCAAATTGAGGTATTTGATTCCGAGGAGATGGTTTGTACTGAGTTCGCTCATCTTAGTATTACTATTTTTTTCATTTTTCTACCAAATAAACGGCATCTTCCCCGTCTTTTTCTTGCCACATCACCAACACTTTTTCGGAGTTGATAGCATCGACTTGGCACCCTACATAATCGGGTTGTATGGGCAGATGCCGGCTGAATCGGCGATCTACCAAGGTCAACAATTCTATTCCTGAAGGCCTGCCGAAGGATTGCACAGCAGTGAGCGCGGCACGGATACTTCGGCCGGTGAAGAGTACATCATCTATGAAAACGACTCGCTTGTTTTCAACCAAAAAGTCAATCTGGGTCTGATTGGCAGCCAAAGGTTTTTCATTTCCTCGGAAATCGTCCCGAAAGAAAGTAATGTCTAAATAACCTAATTGTATGTTGCGGATTTGATAATCTTCTTCCAAGATTTTTTTGATGCGGTTGGCCAAGTCTATTCCTCTGGGCTGAAGCCCAATTAGAACCGTGTTTGAAAAATCTAAATGCTTTTCAATCAGCTGATTTACCAAGCGATGGAGGATGACATGGATTTTTTTAGAATCAATCAGAAGTTGACGGTTTGCCATGTTACTAAATCATTTTCAATGCAAAAGTAATCAATTATTGTTTATTCTGTTTTATAAAATGGGCTTTCTGAGCTCAATAGATTTTATTCATTGTCGCATGATTAGATTGAGCTTAATTATTTGTGATTTATTGTCTATAAGGAGATCGATTACAAATGACAATCCTTTTTTTACTACTATTTTGCGACAGAAGGTTTTTTTTCTAATTTCTTTGGAAGGATGCGTGGTTAGAAAATTTAATTATCAAAAAAGGTTGCCTTATCTGAAAGATGGTATTCAAATCAGTTTGTAAAGCAAAAGAACATCAAATAACGAAAATAGAAGCAGGATTGGACTTGTAAATTTATAGATATTTTTTCGAGGCAGGGTTTTTATGTATAAGTAAGCCAAATAAAATCAGACGTTTACAATCAGAGCCTGAAGAGATTTAGAGCAGTAGCCAACAGCTTCCTTTATACAATTCGTCAGAAATCAAGTAAGACAGACACAGTTATCTCAACAGCGCGGTTGAAATAGCAAAAATCAATCATTTTCTTTATATCCCCAAACAACTTATCTTTGTGGTTTGGATGAAAAAAATGACAGTCAATCCCGTAGAAAAATTCTCAAAGCTGGCGAAGGACGAAAAGATTGCCTGGTTGGCAATGCACTACTTCAAAGATTCCCGCCAAGGTATTCAGTTGCTTCAAACCTATTGGAACAACGACGAAAAACTGCAAAAGTTGCATGACGAGTTTATCGAAAACACACTGAGCAATTTCTATATGCCTTTTGGTATTGCTCCGAATTTTTTGATAAACAATCACTTATACGCTGTGCCGATGGTCATCGAAGAAAGTTCGGTGGTGGCGGCAGCAGCTCGTTCGGCAAAGTTTTGGCTTCCCCGGGGCGGATTTAAAGCGGAAGTTTTATCAATGGTAAAAAATGGGCAAGTACATTTTATGTATCACGGCGATGCGGAGAAATTATTTCAGTTTTTTGAACAGGTCAAACCCAAATTAATCTCGGATGTAGAGCCACTTACTCAGAAAATGAAAAAACGCGGTGGCGGTGTTTTAGATGTTGTTTTGGTCGATAAAACCAGCGATTTAGAGGATTATTTCCAGTTGTCGGCAACCTTCGATACCTGCGATGCGATGGGTGCAAATTTTATAAATTCTTGTTTGGAACAGTTTGCCAAAACTTTCCGAGAGTCTGCACGCTCGTTTGATTTGTTTACGGAAGCAGAACGAGATGTGCAGATTGTGATGAGCATTTTGTCCAATTATGCTCCCGAGTGTTTGGTTAGGGCAGAGGTGTCTTGCCCGGTTTCGGCGTTGAACGAAGAAGAGGCACTTTTGCCTCAAGAATATGCACGAAAATTTTTACGGGCGGTTCGGATAGCTGAGGTGGCTCCAAACAGAGCCGTCACGCACAACAAAGGAATTATGAATGGAGTCGATGCGCTGGTATTGGCAACAGGCAACGATTTCAGGGCAATAGAAGCATGCGTACATGCTTTTGCGGCTCGCGATGGACACTACAAAAGCTTGACCCATGCCGCGATTGAAGGAGAAATATTCCGGTTTTGGATAGAAATACCCTTGGCTTTGGGTACGGTAGGTGGACTGACACAGTTGCATCCGTTGGTGAAATTGGCTCATGAAATTCTGGGTAATCCGAGTGCTGAAAAATTGATGGAGTTAGCAGCCGTCGCCGGATTGGCGCAAAATTTTGCCGCAATAAATGCCTTGATAACTTCCGGGATACAAAAAGGCCACATGAAAATGCATTTGCTGAACATACTCAATCAGTTCAATGCCAACGAGGCAGAGAAAGGACAAATGATAGACTATTTCAAAAACCACACAGTGACTTTCGCAGCGGTAGAAGAACAGTTGGCTCAAGTCAGGGTAACCAATATTTTAAAAATTAATTAGGTAGTTTCATTGATGACTTTTCACAGCAACGGAAAACTCTTGATAACCGGTGAATATGCGGTATTGGATGGTGCATTAGCTTTGGCACTGCCCACGAAGTTTGGGCAGTCAATGGAGGTGAAAAAACTGAAAAAACCCGAATTGGTTTGGATAAGTTATGATAACTACAATCAGATTTGGTTTGAAACCAGAATAGCGATAGCCGATTTGTTGAATGATGAAAAGCCAAGTATGGATGCGTATGAAAAACCATTGCGCAATCTTTTCCGCGCTGTTGCCAAGTTAAATCCCGGTTTTTTCAATCATAATAGCGGTTTTGAAGTGGTTACAAAGTTAGATTTCCCTAGAAGTTGGGGATTGGGGTCATCCTCCACCTTGATTCACAACATTGCACAGTGGACAGAGGTAAACCCTTATTTGTTATTGGAATCAAGTTTTGGCGGAAGCGGCTATGATATTGCGTGCGCAGGAAGCCAACGACCTGTTTTGTATAAACTTACGAAAGGAAAACCAAGCGTATCTTGGGCAAATTTCAATCCTCCTTTTTCAAATAATCTGTTTTTCGTCCATCTCAACCGAAAACAAAACAGCCGGGAGGGAATTCAGCATTATCGCTCCTTGCCAAACAAAAAGAACCTTGTACAAGAGGTGACCGAAATCACCAATAAAATAGTAGAATCGAGTACTTTGAAAGAATTTTCCGAATGGATGGAAAAACATGAAAATTTGATAGCATCCGTCATTAAATTGCCCAAAGTAAAAGAGTTGTATTTTTCAGATTATACCGGAGCAATAAAAAGCCTCGGCGCTTGGGGTGGTGATTTTGTGCTTGCGGCAGGAGGGGTGGACAGTCCGGAATATTTCAGGGGAAAAGGATATTTTACGGTAATTCCTTTCGATGGGATGATTATAAATTAAGAAAGTTTCCAAAGGTAAAGACCAGATTTTTAGGTTGGATATTTTTTAAAAGACATGTATTCAATATGATTTTAATAACGGGAGGGACAGGGTTTATCGGATCACATCTATTGTATGCTTTGACAAAAAAGGGTAACAAAGTCCGGGCTATTTTCAGAAATCGGACGAAGATTGAAGCAGTCAGACGGGTGTTTTCTTATTTTGAAAAATACCCATGCGATTTATTAGATTTAATCGATTGGGTAGAGGCTGATATAAACGATATTCCTTTGCTTGAAGCTGCTTTTGAAGGGGTCACACAAGTTTATCACGTTGCAGCTATCGTGAGTTTTGATGATAGCCGGTTTGACGAGCTCAAAAAGGTAAACATCGAAGGAACGGCTAACATGGTCAATTTGAGTCTTAAATTCGGAGTTGAAAAATTTTGCCATGTCAGCTCAGTAGCAACTTTGGGCGAAACGACAAATGGAACTCCGATTGATGAAAAAACTTTGTGGAATCCGGAAGCGGACAACCACGTGTACGGTATTACCAAATATGGAGCGGAAATTGAAGTTTGGCGTGCTTCTCAGGAGGGATTGCCAGTTGTGATTGTAAATCCAAGCGTGGTTTTAGGTGCAGGATTTTGGAAATCGGGCAGCGGGAAGTTATTTTCAAAAATATTTGAAGGATTGTCATTTTATCCGGGAGGCACGGTGGGTTTTGTGGATGTAGAAGATGTGGTTGAGGCGATGATCCAATTGATGGAGAGCGATGTTTACAACGAGAGGTTTGTGCTTTCTGCCGAAAATTTAGATTTTAAAACCATCATGCAACATATTGCATACTATCTATGCAAAAATCAACCTACGGTCGAAGCAAAAACTTGGATGCTCCGCCTTTTGTTGCCAATCGATTGGTTGCGCCACCTCGTTACCGGTAAAGACAGGCTGCTATTTTCGGTCAGCATCAAATCGTCTAATAAAATAGCAAAGTACAGTTCTGAAAAATTTATTTCTATTTTCAATTTTCACTTCCGATCTCTCGAAAATTCGATAGAAATCATTTCTAATAGATATTTGTCCGATACTTCAAATTAAAATAATCGATAAAAATTTGTTTAAACTAAAATAATAGTTTACATTTGTTTTAATAAACTATAAAATTAGTTAAAATGAGACAACTCACCAAAGCCGAAGAAGAAGTGATGCAACTACTTTGGAAACTCGAAAAAACCAATGTGGCAGCCATTATCGAGCAAATGCCGGAGCCCAAGCCGGCTTACAACACGGTTTCTACAATCGTGCGCATTCTCGAATCCAAAGGGTTTGTGGATCATGAAGTGGTCGGGAAGGGGTACAATTATTTTCCTTTAGTGAAAAAATCGGATTATTCGCATCAATCAATGGGAAAATTGGTGGACAATTATTTTCAGGGTTCATTCAAAAGTATGGTTTCTTTTTTTATGAAAAAAAATGACATCAGCATACAGGAACTTGAAGAAATTCTTAAAGAAATCAACGATAAAAATAAAAAGCCATGATACACTATCTTTTGCAAACGCTGGTTTTTCAACTCATTTTTTTGTTGGTGTATGATGTGTTTCTCAAAAAAGAAACTTTCTACAACCTCAACAGAATCTATCTGCTCGCGATGCCATTGTTGTCGCTGGTAATTCCTTTTATTCAATTTGATTTTATTCGGGAATCTGTGCAAAAAAGCGATGTCATTAAACTTCAAGAAGTAGTCGTAGGTGTCACAAATAAGATAGCAGAAACAGAGGTTAATTATTTCTACCCATTAAATGTTATGGAGATAGGTTGTCTGATAGCACTGGGTTTGTTTGTGTATAAACTGATGAAGATTTATCGTTTGATTCAGCAAAACAAGCAGCAGAAAAAAGTAGGGTATATTGAAGTGCTATTGATAGAAGACAAGGCTGCTTTTTCATTTTTTCGATATATTTTTATCGGTCAAAACATCAATGGGTCAAACAAGGAACACATTATTCGGCACGAGATGGTTCACATCCGACAAAAACACAGCTTCGACTTGGTATTTTTTGAATGCCTGCGCATCTTGTTTTGGTTCAACCCGTTGGTGTATGTTTTTCAACAGAAAATCAGTGAGTTACACGAATTTATCGCCGATGAAGAAACTGCGAAAGACAATCGAATGCAACAATACGAATTCCTTTTGCAACAAATTTTCCGTACCGAGAAATTTTCTTTTGTCAATCAGTTTTTCAAACAATCCTTAATCAAAAAAAGAATCGCCATGTTAAACAAAAATCATTCTGCGGGTGTCAAACGCGTCAAGTTTGCCCTGCTCATCCCGGCTGTTTTCGCCATGTTATTTTATGTGTCTTGTCAGGAGAAAAAACAGACACTAAATGAACAAATCGAATCGCTCAAACAAACCATCCAATCTAAGGATTCTATAACCAATGATGATTACAATCGTTTGTTTAAATTGTATGAAGCCATAGCTGTTAAAAAAGGGATGAAAGATTATATCGGTAAAGATGAAGTACCCTTTGCCGTCATCGACGAAGTCCCGGTTTTTCCAGGCTGCGAAAATGTTTCCGCAGAAGAGCGCAGGAACTGTTTTCAGGATAAGATGAACGAGCACGTCCGCACGCATTTTCAATATCCTGCCGAAGCACAGGAAAAAGGAATTCAGGGGAAAGTATATGTTCAGTTTACCATCAATGAAGTTGGGGCAATTGAGAATATAAGATTGAGAGGTCCGGACAAACAATTGGAAGATGAAGTCAGACGTATTGTTCAATCTCTTCCGCAAATGCAGCCCGGCAAACAAAAAGGAAGGCCGGTAAAAGTCCCTTTTTCTATTCCGGTTAATTTTGTACTACAATAATAAAAGGCGGAAAATTTATTATCTTTCAATGAATGAAAAAAGCCCTCATTTATATTTTATTAGCGATTGCCCTGCAAGCCGAAGCCCAAACTTCGGCTTCGGTTATTGCAGATAGTTTGTACCGGTTGGGAAACTATTCAAAGGCAATTTCATTTTATGAACGGGAAAATGCCGCACATGCAAGTTTGCAGATTGCACGGGCATATTTGGCTTTGGGAAATCAGGACAAAGCAGTTGAAAAGTACGAGAATATTGTTGCTGCAAACCCGCAAGCACAAGTTGCGCTGTTTGAGTTAGGAAAAATATACTTCAATCGGAATCAGATACAAAAAGCCGATTCATTGTTTCGGGAATTAATAAAAAAAGACAGTTTGAATCCGCAGTATTATTACGAATTTGGATTGATAAACACGACGGAAAACCTGGTTGAGTCGCAAAGGTTATTCAAAAAAGCATACCAAATCGACACGACTTACATCAAGGCAATCTATCAAATCGGAAAGACCAACTTGATGTTCCTCAAAGCCGATTCGGCACTTGCGTATGTCGACAAAGGTTTATTATTGTCGCCAAACGCACCGGATTTAATCAACATCAAAACACAATCACATTTCTTTGATAAAAATTATTATTCCGCCATCGAACAGTACAATCGGCTTATTGGAATGAATCAAGCATCGCTTTTCATTTACAAGGATTTGGCGGAGTGTTATATAGGAACAAATCAATACGAATTGGCAATTTGCACCTATGAAAAACTGTTGCAATACAACGAAGAAGATGCCGACGTGCTTTATGACATGGGGCTGGCTTATAAAGAATTGGAAGCTCCGGATTATGCCGTTAAACTCATCGAACTATCTATAGAAGCTCGATATTACAATTTTTCCGATGAATACCAAGACATTGGCGATATCTATTTAAAGCAGAAAAAGTACAATCAGGCTTTGATTTATTTTAAGAAGGCAACAGATAAAGACGGTGGTAATCCTTTTTTGGCTTTTAAAGTTTGTCTGATTGTTGATTTGCACTTCAAAGATTTCAACACCAAACTTAGTTATTATCAAAATTATTTAGACAAATTTGAAACCAAGCAGGAATTTCAGACCGATTATGCCAAAAAAAGAATCATCTCCATCAAGGAAGAGCTTTTTATGAAAGGGGAATAATACCGAAATTATTTTTAAGTAAGCGTGAGGTGCGTACTGCTAAGTTTTTAACTTTGCTGTCAGTTTAATTTTAAATTTCATGAAAAACTTTCTTTTAATTTTTTTGGGTGGCGGAATGGGCAGTGTGTTTCGTTATTTGCTTGGCCGTTGGCTCAATACAGGAGCAATATTGCCTTGGGGGACTTTTTTGGCCAATGTTTTGGGAAGTTTTTTGATAGGTGTTGTGATAGGCTATGCATCCCGAACAGAAAACCAAGTGTTGATATTCCTTTTAGCTGTCGGTTTCTGTGGTGGATTCACCACCTTTTCCGGTTTTGCCTTTGAAAATATGCAGTTTTTAATCTCAAAAAACTTTTTTCCTTTCTTTTTATACACTTTTTTAACCTTCTTCTTCTGTATTTCAAGTGTATATGGTGGTATTTTAACCTCTAAGCTATTTTAACTTATCTTCAAAGTTATTAAAATCTTAAATATTTATACTTTTTAGAATATACCTATATTTTTTATAGGGTATATTTTATTTTTTTAATAAAAATACAGGCTATACCCCCAAAAAATTTGGGGGTATAGTTTTTTAAAATACTTTTGACGGAAACAAAACCATAAATAATTATGAAAAAAATCGAAGCCATTATCAGAAAATCGAAATTTGGTGAAGTCAAAAATGCGCTCCATCAGATTGAAGTGAATTTTTTTAGTTATTGGGATGTTACCGGCGTGGGCAATGAGAAAGAAGGCCACGTGTATCGGGGCATCAGTTACAGCACATCAGACATTCAACGCAGGTTTTTATCTATCGTCGTGTCTGATGCTTTTTTGGAAAGAACGGTTCAGGTTATACTGAAGACTGCTTATACCGGAGAAGTCGGTGATGGAAAAGTCTTTGTGTCTGATGTGTCCGAAGCCTATCGGATTAGAACTGGGGAAAGAGACGAAATTTCTCTCAAATAACGGAATTTAAAAACGCTCTAAAAAAGAATATTATGGATACGAATACAGCATTAGATATATTATGGATACTGATTGCAGGGATATTGGTTTTCTTCATGCAAGCAGGTTTTACCTTGGTTGAAACGGGTTTTACCCGATCTAAAAATACGGTCAACATCATCATGAAAAACATCATGGATTTGATCATCGGTACACTCGGATTTTGGTTGATAGGCTATACGATTATGTATGGAGATGACATTTCAAACATAATCGGCAACCCGAGTTTGTTTTTTGACAAGATAGATGAAATGCACAGTTTGTTTTTTCAAACCGTCTTCTGTGCCACGGCCGCTACCATCGTTTCAGGTGCCATAGCCGAGAGGACTAAGTTTTCTACTTATTTGATTTTTTCTTTATTAATGACCGTTCTTATCTATCCGGTATCCGGTCATTGGGTATGGCAAGGAGATGGTTGGTTAACCGATCTTGGTTTTATAGATTTTGCAGGGTCGTCCGTAGTCCACATGGTCGGCGGGTGTGCTGCTATAGTTGCCGCCGCGTTGGTGGGGCCTAGGATTGGTAAATATATCAACGGTAAATCCGCAGCAATACCCGGACACAATTTGCTTTACGGCGCGTTGGGTGTTTTCATTCTTTGGTTGGGTTGGTTCGGGTTCAACGGAGGTTCTCAATTGGCTTTTTCCGGTGACAGCGCCAATGCAGTTGCCGGGATTATCATCACGACCAATATAGCCGCCGCTGCCGGTGGGCTGGCCGCTTTGGCCGTGACGTGGTTGCAGTTTGGCAAACCCGATATCTCCATGACGCTCAATGGGATTTTGGGTGGCTTAGTTGGAATCACAGCCGGAACAGCCGCGGTAAGCCCTGAAGGTGCCTTAGCCATCGGATTGATTTGCGGAATAATCGTTGTTTATGCCATCGAATTTATCGATAAAAAACTCAAAATTGACGACCCTGTCGGAGCAATATCTGTTCATGGCGTTTGCGGCGGGCTTGGAACACTCCTCGTAGGTGTATTTGCCAAAGAAGGCGGGCTCGTTTACGGTGGTGGCTTTCATCTGTTGGTCGTACAAGCCATCGGTGTTGCAGCCATCGCGGCATGGGCTTTGGCTATTTCTTTTATAGTGTTGTTTATTTTGAAGAAAACCATCGGCTTAAGAGTCTCTGCCAAAGAAGAAATTGATGGTTTGGATGAACACGAACACGGCATCAGTGCTTATAATCAATAAATATTTTAAAGCAAAATAGGAGCATGCGGGAACATGCTCCTCAAAGTTTCCATTTTCAAGACTACTCATTTAAAAACTCGAATTCTGAAAAAAACAAGTATTTGTTTAACGCAATCTATTTATTATGAAAAACTTTCTAACTACAAATTTCGTAAAAAAAATCATATTCGGCATCATGATTTTTTCATCGGCAACCGTGCTTGCCCAAGAAACAACCATTACATTACCTTTTACGTTCTCCGGCTCGGTTGATACCTACTTCCGTCAAAACATCGGAAGTTCTAACAGAGCTTCAGACCCGAGTGCACCCAACACTTCTTTTGCCAACGACCCGGGTTTTGCGCTCGGTATGGTCAACCTCATCGCGGGTTATGAAGGTGAAAAAGTAGGCTTTGTGGCCGACTTAGTCTTTGGCCCGCGCGGTGAAGATGCTGTTTTTTTATCGGATGGCAACAGTAGTATTGTCAATCAATTGTATGTGTATTACAAAGCTACCGATAAATTGAAATTCACCTTTGGTAATTTTAATACCTTCCTTGGTTATGAAGTTATTTCTCCGACGGGAAATTTCAACTACTCAACTTCTTACATGTTTTCTTATGGTCCTTTCTCTCATACCGGTTTAAAAGCAGATTATGCGGTAACCGACGCATTTTCTGTGATGCTCGCCGTGATGAACCCTACCGACTATACGGAGTTCAACCCCGATGCAAGTTATACTTATGGTGCGCAACTGAGTTACGTCAAAGATTCATGGAAAGCTTATTTGAATTTTCTAATTGGTGACCAAGACGGATTGCTCGACCCTGATGCGGATATAATTGGAGACACCTCTGCCGGCGAAACTTTTCAAGTTGATTTGACAGCAGGTTGGGATGTGACAGCCAATTGGTATTTAGGGCTTAATGCTACCTACAATACAACCGACTCCGGGCAAGTATTTAATCCGGCGGGGATTTCGGAGATAGACGGGCCAAGTACCGATTTTTATGGCACCGCTCTCTACTTACAATACAAAGTGACTGAAGCCTTTAAATTGGGTGTGCGCGGCGAATATTTTAAGGAATTCAACGGAGGTGTTGGCGCTATTGGTGCCTACGATGCCGGTGGGGAAGCCAACGTTTACGAAGTCACTTTGTCCGGAAACTACACCATCGGCGGATTGACCATCATCCCGGAGTTTAGGATTGACACCGCATCCGAAGATGTTTTCATTAATGCAGACAGAAGCGGGCTCAAACCCAATCTAGTCTCTTTTGTACTGGCCGCTGTTTACAAATTTTAATATCCTGAGCACATGATGGGATAACTTTGCTTTGAGAAAGAAGGGAAAAGCTACTGTAAAAGGTAGCTTTTTTTATTTTTTCTTTTCCGGGACAGGATCATAGCCCGAACCGCCAAACGGATGACAACTGAAGATTCGTTTGATGGCTAAATAACTTCCGCGAAACAAACCGTGTTTTTGAAGAGCTTCTACCGTGTAATGCGAGCAAGTCGGTGCGAAGCGGCAGACCGATGGGGTGTATGGAGAAATGGCTACTTGATAAAATCTTATCAGCAGGATAAATGGAGTAATCAGTATTTTTTTAAGAGACAATTTACTGTTTTTTGATTTTATTCAATAGAAAATGCAGTTCCGTCTTTTCCGTCTTTCAGTTGAATTCCGATGTCAGACAATTGATTCCTTATTTTATCGGAAGTTTGGAAATCTTTATTCAATCGTGCCTCTGTACGAAGCCCGATGAGTAATTCTACCGTTTTTGTGAGTTTCTCACCTTGATTATTTGGGGTGATATCTTCCAGTCCGAGAACATCAAAAAGAAAGGCATGCATGGAATTTTTGAAGGTTTCCAAATCTACGGAATCCAACCGGGCAAAGCCCTCATTGAGTTGGTGAATAACTTTAACGGCTTCAAATAGCTGAGCAATCAGGATTGGGCTGTTAAAATCGTCATTCATTGCATCATAACAATTTTGTTTCCAAGCCTGCACATCAAAAGAAGAATCTTTTGAAGAATCAATTTTTTTTAAAAGATGATAGGCATTCATCAATCGCATAAATCCTTTTTCTGCTGCCAAGAGTGCGTCATTTGAAAAATCGAGGATACTCCTGTAGTGTGACATCAGCATAAAAAACCGGACAACAGAGGGTTGAAAAGACTTGCTGAGAACTTCGTTGCTTCCGGTAAAAATTTCATTGGGGAGGACGTTGTTTCCGGTCGATTTTGCCATCTTTTTTCCATTGAGCGTCAACATATTGGCGTGCATCCAATAATTTACTGGCTCTTTTCCGGTACTGGCTTCAGACTGTGCAATTTCACATTCGTGATGGGGAAATTTCAAATCCATCCCACCGCCGTGAATATCGAATGTATATCCCAAATATTTGGTACTCATAGCTGTACATTCCAAATGCCATCCGGGAAAACCCACGCTCCAAGGCGAAGGCCAACGCATGATATGTTTGGGTTCAGCTTTTTTCCAAAGGGCAAAATCCTGTGGGTTTTTCTTTTCAGATTGCCCGGCCAACTCGCGTGTATTGGCTATCATTTCTTCAATTTGCCTACCGCTCAATTTGCCATAATGATGGTTTTCATTGAATTTTAATACATCAAAATACACCGATCCATTCACTTCATAGGCGCAGCCGTTTTGTATGATTTTCTTGATGATTTCTATTTGTTCTATGATGTGGCCGGTCGCAGTTGGCTCTATGTTGGGAGGAAGATTGTTAAATTTAGCCAAAGTTTCGTGAAAATCTATGGTGTAACGTTGCACAATCTCCATGGGTTCGAGCGATTCGAGCCGTGCTTTTTTGGCAATGCGGTCTTCTCCTTCATCGGCATCATTTTCTAAATGACCGGCATCGGTGATATTCCGAACATAGCGGACTTTGTATCCAAGATGCTTTAAATATCTGTAAACCAAGTCAAAAGAAACAAAAGTCCGGCAATTACCCAAATGTACATTGTTGTAAACCGTAGGCCCGCAGACATACATGCCCACATGGTCTTCTAATACAGGTTTAAAAATTTCTTTTGAACCAGAAAGTGAATTGTATATCTTGAGTAATTGGTTTATTTCCTTTGCCATTTCATTTTAAATTCAAATAAGCACTAAATTTTAGTTTCTAACGAAATGTAGTTTAGAAATTCTTTTCTCGTTTGTTCTTCTTTGAACTTACCGCCAAATTCAGCCGTCACGGTGCTGCTTTCGATGTCTCGGATTCCTCTGGAATTCACACAAAGGTGTTTGGCATCTATCACGCAGGCTACGTCTTGCGTTTTGAGTGCTTTTTGAAGTGCTTGGACAACTTGCATGGTAAGGCGTTCCTGAACTTGTGGCCTTTTAGCCAAATAATCTACAATCCGGTTCATTTTTGATAGGCCAATCACGCTTCCATTAGAGATGTATGCGACGTGGGCTCTCCCAATGATTGGAAGTAAATGGTGTTCACAGGTCGAATAGACTGTGATGTTTTTTTCTACGAGCATTTCACCGTATTTGTAGGGATTTTTGAAAGTGGAAAGACTTGGGATATTTTTTGGGTCTAATCCACTAAAAAGCTCGTTAACAAACATTTTGGCAACTCGGTTGGGGGTTCCTTTCAGGCTATCGTCATTGAGATCCATTCCTAATGTTTCTAAAATATGAAAAACATCATCGCGGATTATTTCAATTTTTTGTTTGTCAGAAAGAAGAAAGGCATCTTTTCTAAGGGGATTTTCGGCTGATGTGGCTACGTGGTTTTCCCCAATCTCATCTATGGGTTCAATTTTCATATTTTTTTATTATAAAATAATGGCAATTTTATTGCAAAGATATGCAATTAGGAGTAATTAAGGATTGAAAAAACAATTAGACGAGAGTTTGAAAATTTATCAAATAAAAAGTGATGAATTTTTAAACCGTTAGACAAAAAATTCTAAATAAGTCCGGATTTATTTTATGCAATTATCTGATAAAATGCTTATTTTTTTCAAAAATTCATCCCCAAAGAAAGAATCACATTGGTGTTGGTGATGTCCATTTTGGCGCTGTCCGTGAGTCCGGTGCTGAAAAGTTGGCGTTTTGCATCCCGGCTTGATTGATCGAAAGCCAAGTCGATGCGAAACAATCCAAAATTATATCCTGCCCCCAATGAATAGGCGTTTAGATCGCCCAAGGTTTCTCCGTCCTTGTAAGGGCTGTCTTCGAATCGATACCCGGCTCTCAGGCTCAAATTTTCGATGCGGTATTCGCCTCCTAATCTAAACTCGGAAGTATCGGTAAGCAAATCATCGATGGCGCGGTTTTGAGCGGAAAAAAAGGCGTCGTTTTTAGGTCTGAATTCAGTTTCCGAATAGTCTTTATAGCTATAATCTAAACTGATAAGTCCTTGTTCTCCAAAAATTAAAGCCAAGCTTCCGGTTAGTTTTCCAGGGGTTTTCAATCGGTAATCCGGAAAAAAGTTAACAATATCCGGACTCACGTTTTCGGTAATTTGCGTATCACCTTCTGTTCTTAAAGTTCTGACAGATTGTACCAAACGGTCTCTGAGGTCATACCATGTTGGGGATTCATAAGAAACACCCAGCCTGATGAAGTCATTTGCTTTGTAAATGGTTCCCAGATTAAACGAAAAGCCTTCTCCATCCGTTCTCAAAGTGTTTTGAAAGGCAATCGCATTGATGAATGAATCTGGATTTTGAGCTGTTTCAAACAGAAAAGTGGATTGTGTATAATCGATAGAATGTATATTAAGGTTTACGCCAAAATAGAGTTTCTTTTGGTATTCAGCTGCGAAATTGAGTGTAAATTTTCCGTTGTATCCGTCAGAAACAAAAGAATATTCTTGTTCCACAGGCCCGTTGCCCACGTTGCTGAAGTATGAAGTGTTGTTTGGATCATCCGGATTTAAAGGGTCTATCACGAACGATTGAAAACCCAAAAGGGCTTGTTGCGCGCCAAAACCTTCATTTTCCCCCAAAAATCGATACAATTCATCGATGATTTCACCATCTCGCAAGGTTAGTAAATCGAGTGGCACACCTTCGGCAAAGTTCAAAAAATAGTTGTCAATGGAATTATTGGTGTTGGTACCGGCTATAAAAATATTATCATCGAAGTTGGACGCGTTTTCATAATTGATTGCAAAAGCAAGCCGGGTCCATTCACTCCTTCCGCTTTTTTCGTTGAAAACAAAGACCGTTCCGAGTTGATTCAAATCGAAAGTATTTTCGGATTCATTGGTAGAGTTTCCAAAGAAATTGGCATCGTTGTCCACATTGTAATTGGCAAGTGAAAGCGTTCCCTGGCTTGCACTGAATATAGCCGAACCGGCAGGGTTTACATTGATGGCTGACAAATCGCCACCAACTGCGCCAAACGCACCGCTCATGGCTCTAAACCGGGCAGTCCCGTTTAGTTTGTCCATCGAAAATCGCAATGCATCGGTGATTTCCTGTGCGTTCATTAAGGACAAAGAAAAGACTGCGAAAATTGTTGTAATTATTCGTTTCATATCCGTAAGTTTAAATTATAAAATGTAAAAAAGCTTAGAGGAATCACTAATTATTTCCCCTGCCTCCACTTGACCGGACACTTCCGCCACCACCGCTTCTTCCGCCTGATGACATTCCACTACTTCGGCTGCCGCTACCACTTCCGGATGAACGGTAAGAAGAATTGTTACCCGAAGAAGATCGGCTGGAGTTGTAAGAACGATTGTTGCTTCCAGAATTTGAACTTCTGTAGTTGGAATTAGAGCGCGAATTGCCGTTGTTTTGGCGAGCGGATGACCCACTTCGGTAATTATTCCGATTCACATTTCCGGAAACATCGCTTCGTGTGTTGCTGTTCACCCTACTTGAATAATAGGCTGTATTCCTAAAATTACTTGTTGTGCCCGAAGATGTGCGTGATGCGTTTGAAGAATTTCTCGAACGAATATTTGAGTTATTGTTGCCGTCCGCTGAAACCCTATTCCTGTAATAATCGGTATTTCTGAAATTTCTCGTACCGGAATTTGAACGTTCTATTGTTGCTACCGAACCTCTCCTGTTTGATGAAGAATTGTTGAATTCGGATGAAGTTCGATTGTTTGAATTGTTTGCAACACTTCCTCTGCGTCCGGTATTCCTCGATACGCCAGAATGGTGGCCATATCCGTATCCACCGAAGTAATATGGGGAATTGTAATGACTGTATCCAAAACCAAATCCACCAAAACCGAATCCCAAGCCAAAACCAGAGCCATAATAACCACCATATCCGCCATAATACGGATAGCCGTAACCATAACCTCCGTAACCATAACCTCCGTAGCCATAACCTCCGTAGCCATAACCTCCGTAGCCGTAACCTCCGTAGCCATAACCTCCGTAGCCATAACCTCCGTAGCCGTAATGCCTATAACCATAATACGGATAGCCGTAGCCGTAACCGTAAAAAGGGTAGCCGTAACCATAGGATGGATAATAATTGTTGTAGTAATTGATGGTAACATCTTGGCTCTCATCGCCCCAGCCGCCAAATCCTTGACTGTAATTCCTCTCTTCAGCAAAGTAAAGGGTGTCATTTTCACCAATTCGAGTACTTGAATAGCCTTCAATATCTGTAAAAACTTCCGGATTGGCTTCTGCTATAATGGTTTTATATTGTTCGTTTTTTTCACTAAAATAGTTTTTATAAAAAGTCCCTTGGCCGAAACCATCTTCTTCTTGCCTAATTTCACGTCCTTTTTGAGCAGGATAAGTGTTTTCTGAGCCTTTGTATGTTACTTGTTCACCATAGACACCATCCGAAATACCTGCGTATTCATACGTGCCACAAGAGACTAAACTAAGCACGGCCGTGATGGATAACCAAAAATTTGATTTAAGTGCCGAAGTATTTAAATAAGTTTTCATGACAGCGTATTTTAATTGTTACTCAATACAAAAATAGCTAATTTTGGCGAGCTATTTTTAGTAATCATTTACACAATATTTGTGCCAAAACAATAATTATGGGTAAAAACTTGACTTCTCGTGAAGAAGACTATTCGAAGTGGTATAATGAATTAGTTACAAAAGCTGACTTGGCCGAGAATTCAGGCGTACGGGGATGTATGGTTATCAAGCCTTATGGTTATGCAATCTGGGAAAAGATGCAGGCTCAATTGGATAAGATGTTTAAAGAAACCGGTCACAAAAATGCTTATTTCCCGCTATTTATACCCAAATCCTATTTTTCAAAAGAAGCCAGCCATGTGGATGGATTTGCCAAAGAATGCGCGGTAGTGACTCATTATAGATTGAAAAATGCGGAAGACGGTAGTGGAATTGTTGTGGACGAAACTGCCAAACTCGAAGAAGAACTTATCGTAAGGCCTACATCAGAAACGATTATTTGGGATACCTATAGAAAATGGATTCAATCCTACCGGGATTTACCACTGCTGATTAATCAGTGGGCGAACGTAGTGCGATGGGAAATGAGGACTCGTTTGTTTCTACGTACTTCAGAATTTCTTTGGCAAGAGGGTCATACGGCACATGAAACCAAAGCCGAAGCCATCGAAGAAGCTGAGAAAATGATGAATGTGTATGCTAATTTTGCCGAAAGTTTTATGGCTATACCAGTCATCAAAGGCACCAAAACAGCATCTGAACGTTTTGCTGGAGCGCTAGAAACTTATTGTATCGAGGCTTTGATGCAAGACGGCAAAGCCTTGCAAGCGGGAACCTCTCATTTTCTCGGGCAGAATTTTGCCAAGGCTTTCGATGTGAAATTTGCCAACAAAGAAGGAAAGCAAGATTATGTGTGGGCAACTTCTTGGGGTGTTTCTACTCGCTTGATGGGGGCACTTATCATGACACACAGCGATGACAATGGTTTGGTATTACCACCTAAACTTGCTCCCGAACAAGTTGTAATCGTTCCGATTTACAGAAACGAAGAACAAAAAAATGCGATTGCTGAAGTTGCTAATCAAATCAAAACCTTGCTTAACAAAAACAACATCAGCGTTAATTTTGACAATCGAGATACCTATAAACCCGGATGGAAGTTTAACGAATATGAGTTGAAAGGAGTCCCTATTCGCTTAGTTATCGGCCCAAATGATTTGGAAAAAAAGACGGTCGAACTTTCTCGGCGCGACACCTTGGCCAAACAAACCATTCCGCTTGACCATGTTTTGGATGTGATTCAAAAAACCTTAGATTCGATTCAGAAAAACTTGTATGAACGGGCGTTAAATTACAGAAATAACCACATCACCCTGGTTGATACTTATGCCGATTTCAAAAATCTCTTGGAAACCAAAGGCGGATTTTTGTCCGCGCATTGGGATGGCACACCCGAAACGGAAGAAAGAATAAAGGAAGAAACAAAAGCAACGATTCGGTGTGTTCCTATTGATAATACTTTAGAATCAGGTATTTGCATCTATTCAGGAAAGCCTTCCACACAGCGCGTACTGTTTGCAAAAGCATATTGATAATTCCAACAAAAAAATAAAAAACCGGTGTTGTGGCATTAAAAAATAATTGTATTTTTGCAACCGCATTTAAAAAACGGTCCGTTCGTCTAGGGGTTAGGACGCCAGGTTTTCATCCTGGTAACAGGGGTTCGATTCCCCTACGGACTACAAGTTCATTACATAATTTTGAAGAATATTACTCCGGCGGTTATACGGTCCGTTCGTCTAGGGGTTAGGACGCCAGGTTTTCATCCTGGTAACAGGGGTTCGATTCCCCTACGGACTACTTTTTATTGAATTAAAGAAAATATTTTAAAAATGGCAAATCACAAATCGTCACTAAAAAACATCAGAAGCACGGAAACCAAACGTTTGAGAAACAAATACCAACACAAAACTGTGCGTAATTTGATTAAAAAACTTCGTGGAATTGAAGATCAAAAGGAAGTTCAAATATTGCTACCAACCGTCGTCTCTTTGATTGACAAGCTCGCGAAGAGAAACATCATTCACAGCAATAAAGCTGGAAACTTAAAATCTAAGTTGGTCATAGGACTTACAAAAATTTCTTAAAAGAAATTTTATACCTTATATTATTGCCGGTGGAAATTAATCTTTCTATCGGCTTTTTTCTTGCTTAATTTTGGGTAGTGAGGAATATTCATTCTTTAATTCAATACCCCACATATTCCACAATTTCTAATCCGTAACCAATCATCCCGACGCGTTTTTTCTCTTTTGAATTAGATATGAGTTTGATTTTATGTATGTTGAGATCGTGTAAAATTTGTGCTCCAATACCAAAATCTTTGTCATCCATTTTAAGAGCGTTTGAAATTTGATTGCCGGTCAATTGCAGATTTTTTAATTCTTGCAATTTCCCCAAAATATCCGTTGATTGAAGGTCTTTGCTGATAAAAACTATAGCACCTTTCTCTGCTTGATTAATCAACCGGAAGACCTTGTCCAAGTTTTGCCCTGATTGATTAAAAAGCAATCCTAAAACATCGTGGTTTGAATGAGATGAATTGACTCGAATCATTATGTGTTCAGTCTTTGTCCAATTTCCTTTGGTGAGTGCAAAATGTATTTGATTATTGGTGGTTTGCAGGTAGGCACGAAGCCTGAAATACCCAAAATTAGTTTTCAACTCAAAATCTTCTACTTTTTTGATGAGCGAATCGTGCCGCATGCGGTAAGCGATCAAATCTTCGATTGAAACAATTTTCAGATTGAATTTTTTCGCAACTTCAAGCAGATGAGGCAGTCTTGCCATCGTTCCATCTTCGTTCATAATCTCGACTATTACCCCCGCAGGCTGCAAGCCGGCCAAACGGGCAAAATCGATGGCAGCTTCGGTGTGGCCTGTCCTTCGAAGTACACCTCCTTCTTTGGCGCGAAGCGGGAAGATATGCCCGGGTCTTCGTAAATCATCTGGTTTTGTGAGGGGATCAGTCAGTGCAAAAACAGTTTTGGCACGATCAGATGCAGAAATCCCAGTGGATACACCGTTACCTCGCAAATCTACTGAAACCGTAAACGCGGTGTCGAGTGGATCGGTATTTTTACCGACCATGAGCTCTAATTCTAATTCTTTGCAACGGCTTTCGCTAAGTGGCGTGCAGATTAGCCCCCGGCCATGTTTGGCCATAAAGTTTATCAATTCGGGGCTGACTAATTGGGCTGCAGCCACAAAATCACCTTCATTCTCGCGGTCTTCATCATCTACTACAATGATTACTTTTCCTTTTTTAATGTCTTCTACGGCTTCTTCAATAGTGTTGAGCATGGTCAATTGTTCTATGTGCGTCATGGTTTTCTTTTATCTGAAATTTTCTTTTTAAATATGATGAGTTTTCTGAAGAATGCTTTGATGCCTTCGATGAAGTTGTCCATACTGAACAAGCCTTTATCTGAGGTTGCTCTTTTGGTCAACAAAAAGCCCAAGGGGAACATAATAATCGAAGGGAGCCAAGCACCCAGCCAAGGAGATAGCCCGTCTTCCTCTGAACTGTTTTCACCAAATATACCGACAAAATGAAAAGTGATGAATAGACATATTGCTATCACCATAGGCAATCCGAGCCCGCCTTTTCGAATGATTGCTCCCAAAGGCGCACCGACAAAAAACAACACGATGCAAGCAAAGGCAATGGCGAATTTTTTGTGCAATTCCAATTCAAATTTATTCAAGGTTTTTTTCTTGAATTTGCGTTCAATTTTTTTAGCTTCTAGGGATCCTTTGTTCGCTATAACATTTGAAAGTGCCAAATCTAATACATCAATTTTATTTTGGGTAGTTTTCAAACTCAACATGAGATTCTTTGATTTTTCGGAGGTTGAATCTTTACTTTTAAATTGAAATTCCTTGATTTGATCGAATCCGGAACGAGAAAGCAGGTTGCCTTTATAAAAGTTCTTTTCTTGGTTGAATGCGACCGAAATCGAATCGATACTTTTTTTGAGCGTGTTTACCTTCAGCATTTTGTAGGTATTCGAATAGTCTTCTTTCCTCATGTCAACATCATTTAATCCGGACAAATCAATATTGATGGTATATTTTTCGAAACTACTCTTCGCATGGGGCATGAGCCGTTTTCGGTTGTAATCTTTGGTCTGTACATCATCGTAATAATTGCCGTCCAGCAATACCAATTGCAGAATATTTGAGTCCTCACTTCCGATAAGTTCCCCTTTTTTGGCAAGTATAGTGGTATAATTCCCGTTTTGCCCTTCCAATCGTTTGTGGATGACCACATTTTTTAAATATTGATCGTAATCGCCATATTTTTCATCAATCTTGATGTTCATATCGCCCACTTGGTTGAATTGCCCTTCCACGATAACCATTGCCGGTTTTACACGTGCTATGTTTTGCCGAAGATTATACGACTTGAATTCCGACCACGGAATCAGGTTATTCGCAAAGAAGAAAGTAGCAATACTGAGCATGAAAATGAAAACAATCAAACTTCTCATGGCTCGTTGCAAAGAGATTCCGCCCGACTTCATGGCAGCAAACTCATAGTTTTCGGCAAAGCTGCCAAATGTCATGATGGAGGCCAAAAGAATAGATAAAGGCAAAACCAACGGAATCAGCTTGGGCAGGAAATAAAAAATGAATTTCATAACCACCACGATGTCTAAATCTTTTCCTGCCAATTCGCTGATATACAGCCAAATAGTTTGGAGTATAAAAATAAACATCAAGATAAGGAATACACTGGTAAAAGTGATGAGATAACTTTTGAGTATATAGCGATCAAGGATTTTCAAAACTTAATCAATTTTATTGATGTAGTAATTTGGATATTTTGATGAGTCAAAAGAAAAAGTGTTTTTTGATAAAGGTTGATTCACTTTCAAAGAATTGATTGTGAGGGTGGTTTGCGTACCATTTTTCCCGGTTTCAATCAAATTATAGATGTGTTTGGTTTGAATGTCTATGCCCAACAGTATATCTTTTATTTCTGATTTTGGGTCGGAAGGGATTAGTTTGATGTACTGAATTTTTCTGCCTTTCAGGTTTTGTTCATTATCCCATTTGAAAGTATATCCAACTTTGTAAAAGGTCAACAATTTTGATGGTGTGATGGTGTTGTTATCATCGTCAACGGCAGAAGAAATGGTGATTTCTTCGTCTTCAGGGACAATGGTGAAGCTCTTTTTACCATCAAAAATCTTCGATATCCCCATCAGGTTCAACAGATATTTTTCCTGTGCAAGTGTTACATCGCCTCGGGTTTCTTGATGAATATTTTCTGAACGGTTGTTGAGCATATATTTAAAATCAATAAAAAGATTCTCATAGCTTTTCATTTTCTTTGAAACCTCGTCCAAAAGATTTTTTGCTTTCGCATCATTCTGGGCTTTCGTTGTAAAAGTTAAGGCCAAAAACAAACCAATCACCATCATTTTTACTATTTTGTACATGTTTCAAATTTTTATAATTAAGTTTTTTCAATATTATTCAAATGCCTCTCTAATGAAGCCATATCTGTAAATAAAACCTGACGTGCTTTACTTCCCTCAAAAGCTCCTACAATCCCGGCAGCTTCCAGTTGGTCGATAAGCCTGCCTGCCCGGTTATAACCCAATTTGAGTTTGCGCTGAAGCAAGGAAGCTGACCCTTGCTGCGCAGTTACAATCACCTCTGCCGCTTCCCGAAATAGGGTGTCGCGATCGCTCATATCCACATCAATACCTATGCCAGATTCCTCTCCGACGTATTCCGGTAATTGATAAGCTTCGGCATAGCCTTTTTGCGACCCGATAAAGTCCGTAATCTTTTCCACTTCGGGTGTATCAACAAAAGCACACTGAAGCCGGACTAAATCATTTCCTTGGGTAAAGAGCATGTCACCGCGACCGATGAGCTGGTCGGCACCTTGACTGTCTAAAATGGTACGCGAATCGATGCGGGAAGTTACCCGGAAGGCAATTCTGGCGGGGAAGTTCGCTTTTATAATACCAGTAATGACGTTTACCGATGGCCTTTGTGTGGCTATAATCAAATGGATGCCAATGGCGCGTGCCAATTGTGCTAGGCGGGCAATCGGCAGTTCGACTTCTTTTCCGGTGGTCATAATCAAATCGGCAAACTCATCGATGATAAGCACCAGATAGGGCAAGAATTTGTGCCCGTGTTCCGGATTGAGCTTTCTTTGTTTGAATTTGGCGTTGTATTCTTTGATGTTTCTTACGGAAGCATCTTTCAACAACTCATAGCGTGCGTCCATCTCGATGCAAAGCGAATTGAGCGTGTGGATTACCTTGGTGTTGTCCGTGATGATGGCTTCTTCGGTATTGGGCAATTTAGCCAAATAATGCCTTTCTATTTTGGCAAAAAGGGTAAGTTCCACTTTTTTAGGATCGACCAATATAAATTTAATCTCTGCCGGATGTTTCTTGTAAATCAGCGAAGTCAGAATTGCATTGAGCCCAACCGATTTTCCCTGACCGGTTGCACCCGCTAAAAGCAAATGCGGCATTTTTGCTAAATCGACCACGAAGGTTTCGTTTGAAATGGTTTTTCCAAGAGCCATCGGGAGCTCCATTTCTGCTTTTTGAAATTTTTGTGAAGCAATCACCGAGCGCATGGATACGATGGTCGGTTTGTTATTTGGGACTTCAATACCGATAGTCCCTTTTCCGGGCATTGGCGCAATAATCCGGATACCCAAAGCAGAAAGCGACAAAGCAATGTCGTCTTCGAGGTTTTTTATTTTTGAAATACGGACACCCGCTTCGGGCACAATTTCGTAAAGCGTTACGGTCGGTCCGATGGTCGCTTTTATCTGTGAGATTTCTATTTTGTAATTTTTGAGCGTATCGACAATACGGTTTTTGTTTTCTTCCAATTCCTCTTGGTCGATGGTAATTCCGCCACCATCACTGTGGTCTTTCAACAATTCGAGCGATGGGAATTTGTAGTTAGGCAACTCCAAAGTAGGGTCGAAAGCACCAAAATCTTTCAATAGCTTTTCGGACAGATTTTCTGAAAGCGTTTTTTCAGTTTCTACATAAGTTGTTGTCAACTCGATTTCACTTTCATTCGCAATAGGCTCTTCATCAGAGCCAATAGTTACCTCAAAACCATTTTCCAAATCGGGTTGAACAGTTGGTTCTGAATGATTGGCAATTGTAGGTTTTAGTTCTTTTGGAGTCCAGTCAAAAATATTTTTGGGCTTGTCATCCCCCGTGAGGCCGGCTGTAAGGTTTTCTTCAACAGGGAGGTAAATGTTTTCATTTTTCATCATTTCTTTCGCGACTGTTTTTTGCGTTACCTTTTCCAAGGTGATTTTGGGATTCCAGTCAAATCGGAGAACCAAATAAGAAACAAAGACGAAAGACAACAACAAAATCAATCCGGTTTTTCCCAAATAAACCTGTAAATAAGTGTTGAGCTCACTGCCGACCACCCCGCCGAGCAATGGGAATTTATCGGTCAAAAAACCAAACGCAATCGAAATCCAAATGACATTGATGATTCCCCAAAACCATCTGTTCCAAAGTTTTTTGATAGATATATCCAAGAAGAAATAAGTGCCCGTCATAAAAAGAAGCAAAGTCAAAATATAGGAGGCAATGCCGAAGCCTTTGTAAATAAAAGCATGTCCGGCAATGGCACCAAACTTACTCAACAGATTCTCGGAGGGTTCGTTTCGGTTGTTAAGTTGCCAAAGTGTACTTTGGTCTTCCTTCCAATGTATCAGAAATGAAGAAAAGGCAATGAAGAGCCCTAAACTTAAAAGCATTAGAAACACACCCAATATAATCCGGTACTTTGTTGAAAAGACAAAACGTTTGGGTTTTTCTGTTGAATTTTTTTCTGTTGGGGTTTCTTTTCTTTTAGCCATTGGTCAAACATTCTTCCCGACAAAAATACAAATTAGGAGTGATATAATCCAGTTAGGGGTTATTTGTTGTAATTTTATTGTAAATGTTTGATATGTATATATTTGAATTTTAAAACGATTCTTTTATTCGTTTGATTGAACAATCAAATTTAATTCATTTTCAGTTTTTCCAAATCTCCCGAGGGGATGCTAAATTCATAATTATGAATTATTTAACAAAAAATGATTGAATGGCTATGATTTTTAAATTTTATATTTACAACATATTATTACCTAATTATCTAACATGATAACCTTATTACAGATGAAATTAAACTTACGAATGTTTTTTTCCTTATTTTTAGTAGTGTTTCTTTGCTTTTCAAGCGCGAAAGCACAAACCAAGAAGAAAAAGAAAAATGTAGCAGAAACAACCACTTCTGCTCCTAAACCTAAACCGAAAAACGGTATTAAACCCTACGGGGAAGTTATTACCAAAGATGCCAAAACAGACAAAGGACTTTTCGATGTTCATTTTGTCGATGACAAATATTATTATGAAATACCTGACTCACTTTTTGGCAGGGAAATGCTCATGGTAACTCGGATTGCCAAAACTGCTGATGGCATAGGTTTTGGTGGTGGCAAAACCAATACCCAATCTCTTCGTTGGGAGAAAAAGGCAAAAATGGTTGTTTTGAGGGTTGTTGGGCACGAAAATGTTGCTGCAGATTCTTTACCGATTCACGAGGCAGTAGTTAACTCTAATTTTGAACCCGTTCTCTACACTTTCCCGATTCAAGCATTCAGCAAAGATTCCACCAAAGTGGTTATTGAAGTTTCTCCGTTATTTGAAAAGGACGTCCAAGCACTTGGTTTGCCTGACGGGTATCGAAAAGAATATAAAATTTCTCGTTTAGATGATGGTAAATCCTTTATCGAGCACATCCACAGTTATCCGCAGAACATAGAAGCCCGCCATGTGAAAACGTATGCTGCAAGCAATCCACCGTCCAATCAAAGCACAGGAACAATTTCAGTAGAAATGAACAATTCGATGATTATGCTTCCCAAAGTTCCGATGAAAAGAAGGTACTTCGATCAAAGAGTGGGTTGGTTTGCCCGTTCGGAAGTCGATTATGGGCTGCCGGCTCAAGAGAGCAAAACCATTCGTTTTTTAGACAGATGGCGATTGGAAGTGAAAGACGAAGACATAGAAAAATTCAAACAAGGTGAATTGGTAGAACCTAAAAAGCAAATTGTTTACTACATTGATCGTGCTACTCCTGACCAATGGCGAAAATATATCAAACAAGGCATCGAAGACTGGCAAGTCGCCTTTGAAGCCGCCGGTTTCAAGAATGCTATCATCGCCAAAAATCCACCTACAAAAGAAGAAGACCCCGATTGGTCACCTGAAGATGTCCGTTATTCGGTTGTCCGTTATTTGGCCTCTCCAATACCCAATGCGAACGGTCCGCATGTGAGCGATCCGCGATCCGGAGAAATTCTCGAATCGGATATCAATTGGTATCACAACGTGATGACCTTGCTCCGAAATTGGTTTTTTGTTCAAACCGCCGCCATCAATCCGGATGCACAAAGTGTGGCTTTCAAAGATGAAGTCATGGGAAGATTGATCCGCTTTGTTTCTTCGCATGAAGTAGGGCATACGCTCGGTTTACCTCACAACATGGGAAGCAGCCCCGCCTATCCTGTTGACTCTTTGAGAAGTGCGGTTTTCACGAAAAAATACGGTACGGCTCCATCCATCATGGACTACGCGCGGTTCAATTATATAGCTCAACCAGGTGATGTAGGCGTCGCACTTATGCCAAACATCGGGATTTATGATAAATATGCCATCGAGTGGGGTTACAGACCGATACTCGATAAATCGGCAACGGATGAAAAATCTACTTTAGATAGTTGGATTTTAAAACATCAAGGTGATCCCAAATACCGATTTGGCCGTCAACAAAGTGGGGGTGTCATCGATCCGAGTTCGCAGACCGAAGATTTGGGTGACGATGCCGTTAAAGCAAGTATGTACGGTATTGCAAATTTAAAACGCATCGTTCCCAATCTCATCAAATGGACTGCCGAAGACGGAAAAAACTATGAAGACCTCGAGACACTTTATGGCCAAGTATTGGGTCAATATAACCGCTACATGGGTCACGTTTCTGGCAATGTGGGAGGCGTTTACGAATACTATAAAACCTATGATCAGTCTGGCGCAGTCTATACCCATGTCGAAAAGAAAAAACAAAAAGAAGCTTTAAGTTTTATCAACAAACAATTGTTTGAAACTCCCAAATGGTTGATTGATCAATCCCTTTTCGATAAGTTTGAATCGGCCGGAAGTGTCGAAAGATTAAGAAACACTCAAGTTCGGATTCTCAATGAACTCTTTGATTTTGGTAAAATGCAACGATTAATTGAAAATGAAACACGCAATGGCAATAATGCATTCACCTTGTTAGATTTGTTCAATGATTTGCGTACAGGAATTTGGAAAGAACTCTCAACCGGTGCCGCAACTGACACCTACCGGCGCAATCTTCAACGCGCCTATTTAGAAAGAATGGCGTATTTGATGACTAAAGAGCAACCGAATCTTCCGGTAAATATCAGGCGTTTTGTCAGCCGGACATCAGTTGAAGTCAGCCAATCGGATATCCGGCCTGTGGTTCGTGCACAATTGACCCAACTGCGGAATCAATTGCGCAATGTGGCTTCAGCAGACAGCATGACGCGTTATCATTATTTGGATGCAATTGAAAGAATCAACAACATCTTAGACCCAAAATAATTTGTTTTTCAATGATTTGAAAAAGTCCGGAATCCAAAAGGTTTCGGATTTTTTATTTGATTAGGCGTGTTTTATTTCAGATTAAAATACAGAAAACTTTTTCTATAAAATATTTGAAGAATAAAAGTAGTTCAGCCATTATTTCTGTGGGTGGATTATTCGTTTTTGTTGATTAACCTTATATTAGAAGATTGATTTTAAAATATAAATTTTAGTTTACTGTTCATACATCTTAAAATCAGTTAATTATATTCGTTTGTGCTGTAAATAAAATCTTTTTATGGGTTATAAGCTCAAGTAGTAATTACAAAAAAACAAAAATCGTTGTTCGATAATTAATTTCACAACATTTGTGGTTGAGTCTTTTGGGTAGCAACTCTATTTTAGAAATCAGATTGAGAATTAAAAGGATGCATTTTTATTTTGGTAACCCAAATTAATTTCAGTTGTTGAAACATTACGATGGCTCCTTCGTTATTTTGTTAAAATTTAACTTTTTTTAATCAAGGCTTTCCTTTAGATTTAGGCAATCAAAATAAAATTTATACAGATGTCCGGCTACCGCTTTGTTTTTCTATTTCTTTTCACAGTCATTTACCCCTATAAAAGTCATTCACAAGCCCAATATTCCAAAGATTTTTTTCGTTCGCCATTAGACACTCCGCTGTTGATTGCAGGTTCTTTTGGTGAGCTTCGTTCCAATCATTTTCATTCGGGATTAGACATCAAAACACAGGGGCAAACCGGGCTTTCGGTGTTTGCAACTGGCGATGGATATGTGTCTCGCATCAAAGTTGAGTGGGTTGGTTATGGAAAAGCAATTTATGTGACACACCCAAACGGCTATACGACTGTTTATGGCCATTTGAGCGAGTTTTCTCCAGAGATTGAAGCTTGGGTCAAAAAAAATCAATACCAAAAGGAATCGTACGCCATCGAATTGTTTCCCAATGCTGCGGTTTTCCCTCTTACCAAAGGGCAACTTATTGCCTATAGCGGAAACACAGGGGGGTCGGGAGGCCCGCATCTTCATTTCGAAATACGCGATACCAAAAGCGAAAAACCCATCAACCCGTCTCTCTTCGGATTAGAAATCAAAGACAGCAAACCTCCGATAATCGAACAAGTTTTTATTTATCCTGCTAATGAAAATTCGACCGTCAACGGAAGCAAGAAAATGAGCCAATTGACCTTGCAAACACAAAGGCAAGGATATGTCAAAACCAATTCGGTGAAAGTAAGCGGTTCTGTTTATGTAGGTTTTTCGGCTTATGACCGTTTGGATTTGACCGCCAATCGTAACGGGATTTACAAAGTAGAAAGTTACGTCAACGGCTTGAAAAACTTTGGTTACCAGCTCGAAACTTTTTCTTTTTTGGAGAGCAGATACCTGAATTCGCTAATAGATTATGCCTATTACAAACGAACCGGGCAACGCATCCAAAGAGTTTACAAAGCACCTTACAATTTTTTGAGTATTTACAATGATAAAAAACAAGATGGCATCATCGAAATAAATGATACGACAAATTACCAGGTCAGATTGATTGTGACCGATGCCTGCCAAAACGAAACTATTGTTGAGATACCTTTGGTTGGTGTTTCACAACAGACAACAGATACCGTAGGAAAAGTGCCCTCAACCCAGCTGGTAAAAGCCAATCAACCTTTCGATTTCAAATCCGGGAAAGTTTCTGTGCATTTTGACAAATGGTCTTTTTACGAAGATTTTAACTTTGAATTTAAAATGAAGGATAGCATCACCGCACAAATTGCTAGCGCAAGCATTCCCGTTCACAAACCATTTGATCTGACTTTTGATGTTTCCGGATTTCCTAAAGAAGCAGTTGACAAAATGTATATTGCCGAGTTTGATAAAGGCAGGTATTATCAGGTGAAAACCAAGCGAGTCGCAAATTCGCTGACAGCAAGTGTCAAATACTTGGGGACTTATACCTTGAAAAAAGACACGACACCTCCTAAAATTTATCCAATTAATTTTAAAAAGGGGCAATGGCTCACTAATTTCAGGTATTTAAAACTACATGTTTCCGATTCGCAATCTGAGCTGTCCGGGTTTAAAGCCACCCTCGATGGCAAATGGATTTTGACCGAATATGAATACAAAGACAACATGCTTACTTTCGATTTTGAAGATAATATTTTAGAAGAAATGCCACAGGCTAAACACATTTTAAAAGTTATAGCTACCGACCATGTTGGAAATAACACTATTTTTGAAACGGAGTTTTTTAGAAAAAAATAAACCAAACCAAATCAGTCAAATAATTTTTAGGTTTTGAAAATAAACTTTTACATTTTAACGCTGTTTCTAGTAACAGGTTTTTTTTGCTTTTCTCAAAAAGCAATACTCAAAGGAATTGTTTTAGACGAAAATAACAAGCCGATTGAAGGAGTCAATATCAGTTTTCAAGGTGTCGGTACGCAAACAGATGCAACCGGATTTTATGTTTTAACCATCGACGCCGAAAAAGAATTAAGGATAACATTCAGCCACGTTTCCCACAAACCGGTGACCTTGGTTTTCAAATTGAAAACCAACGAGAGTTTTGAATACAATCCGGTGATGAAAACTAATGTTGAACAGATGTCGGAAGTCGTAATTACGGCCGAAACCCGCGACCGCGTTTCTGGGGTTGTCAGCATTTCACCCAACATCATCCGAAAAATTCCCGGAGCCAATGCCGGAATTGAAAACATACTCAAAACCTTGCCGGGTGTCAATTCAAACAACGATCTGAGTACCCAATTTTCGGTGCGTGGCGGAAGTTTTGAAGAGAATTTGGTCTATGTCAATGAAGTGGAAGTATATCGTCCGTTGCTCATTCGTTCGGGCCAGCAGGAGGGTTTGAGTTTTGTCAATACAGACCTGACCGAAAGTGTGTATTTCTCTGCCGGAGGTTTCCAAGCCAAATATGGTGATAAAATGTCATCCGTACTCGATATTACTTATCGGACACCGACCCAATTCGGTGCCGGTGTCGATTTGAGTTTTCTTGGCGCAACTGCCTTTGTGCAAGGGGTTTCCAGAAATCAAAAATTGTCGGGCATCGCGGGATTTCGGCTGCGTGACAACAGTTTGTTGGTGGACAGCCAAGACACGGACTCCAATTTCAATCCGCGGTTTATCGATTTTCAAACTTTTTTAACTTATCAATTTAACCGAAAATTACAAGTCGATTTTCTCGGTGTGGTTTCTCAAAATGATTATGATTTTAGACCCAAACGCCGTCAAACCAATTTTGGGACAATCACCGACCCGCGTGCTTTGGTGGTCTTGTTTGAAGGAAAAGAACAAGACCAATACCAAACTCAATTCGGAGCTTTTAAAGCTACCTATAAAGCCAACGATAACTTGACTTTAAAATTCATCGCTTCCGCTTATCACGCCATCGAAGAAGAGTTTTTTGACATTGAAGCTTCCTTCTTAATAGGTGAAGTTAATACCAATATCGGTTCTCCCAATTTGGGAGAGGTTGGTTTCGGGACTGCGGTTGGTTCGCAACTCACGCATGCACGCAACGAGCTTGATGCTTTGATTTCCAATTTTGAGCACAAAGGAACTTATACCGTTGTCAACAACCAGTTCGATTGGGGCATCAAATACACAGTTGAGGATATCCGAGATAAATTGGACGAATTTGAAATCATCGATTCCGCCGGATTTTCTGTCCGCCCGTTTCGTCTCGAATTTGCCAACAACCAACCCGATGATCCATTCACGGCTCCGTTGGTTTCTTTTCAGCGGGTAAAAGCTAAAAACGACACCCAAATAGATCGTATTTCCGGGTTTGGGCAGTGGAGCAAGCGCACATTTTGGAGATATTCGGAGGTGTTTTACAATGTCGGCGCACGGTTTCATTATTGGAATGTGAGTGGCGACGGCATCGAAAACAGCAATAATATTGTCATCAGTCCGCGCGCGCAGTTTTCTATCAAACCCAATTGGATTTCCGACATGGTTTTCCGGCTTTCCGCCGGTTTGTATCACCAACCACCGTTCTATCGGGAATTGAGAAACCTGCAAGGCGTGGTTCAGCCTGATGTGGATGCGCAGCAGGCGCTGAGCATCGTATTGGGTAACGATTTCAGCTTTTTGATGTGGGATAGGCCGTTTAAATTGGTGTCGGAGGTTTATTACAAAGACATGACCGATGTCAACGCCTTTACCATCGAAAACGTGCGGACCCGTTTCCGGGCAGACAACAACACTGATGCCTACGCTTATGGTTTAGATGTTCGCTTAAACGGCGAGTTTGTGCCTGGAACAGAATCTTGGTTTTCGCTCGGCTTGCTCAAAACGGAAGAAAATACCAACAATCAAGGTTCTATTTCTAGGCCTACCGACCAACGGTTTAAGTTTGCGGCTTTGTTTCAGGATTATGTGCCCAACATGCCCAACCTGAAGATGTATCTCAACTTGGTTTACAACACCGGGCTTCCGACCGGTTCGCCTGCAGGAGCCGACCCAAGAAATTTTCAAAACCGGTTGCGCGACTACAAACGCGCGGATATTGGTGTTTCATACGTGTTTACGGATGGAAACAACCGCTATCCAAAAGGGCACTGGTTGGCACCATTCAAAGAACTTACTTTCGGTGTTGAATTGTTCAATATGTTTGATACCAAAAACGCCAATACTTCGACTTTCGTGCGAGATACTTCTTCCAACCGGTTTATCGGGATTCCGAATTTTCAGACTGGTAGAGTGGCGAGTTTGCGGCTGAGCGCGCGGTTTTAGTTTATATTCAATTTATTTGATAATTTATAAACGAAAGAAATCAAGGTTTATCAGACTTAAAAAACGAATCGACAAACTCAAATTTATTAAACACTTGAAGGTCGTTGATGCCTTCACCGATACCGATAAAACGCACTGGGACTTGAAATTGGTCGGAAATACCTATGACTACGCCGCCTTTTGCCGTGCCGTCAAGCTTGGTTATTGCCAAGGCGGTGACTTCAGTAGCAGCAGTAAATTGTTTGGCTTGTTCAAATGCGTTTTGGCCCGTTGAGCCATCCAAAATAAGCAACACCTCGTGAGGCGCATCGGGAACTATTTTCTGCATGACACGCTTCACTTTTGAAAGTTCGTTCATCAGGTTTATTTTGTTGTGCAGCCTTCCTGCTGTATCAATCAAAACGACTTCGATGTTTTCCTTGACTGCTTGTTGGAGCGTTTCAAAAACGACAGAAGATGGATCCGAACCCATTTTTTGTTTCACAATCGGCACACCGGAACGGTCAGCCCAAATCTGAAGTTGATCGATGGCGGCAGCTCGAAAGGTATCGGCAGCTCCGAGCATCACCGTTTTCCCTTGTTTTTTGTATTGATTAGCCAATTTTCCGATAGATGTGGTTTTTCCCACGCCATTTACACCCACGACCATTACCACATAAGGCTTGATGCTACTTGGTATGGTAAGTTCCGAATCTTCGCCTCGGTTGGTTTCAGACAACAAGGAAGCGATTTCTTCACGCAAAATAGCATTTAGCTCATTCGTCCCGAGATATTTGTCTTTGGAAACGCGTTTTTCTATCCGGTCAATAATCTTTAGGGTTGTGGCAACACCCACATCGGCTGAAATGAGTGCTTCTTCCAACTCGTCTAAAACAGTTTCATCTACTTTCGACTTTCCTGCAACCACTTTGGTGAGTTTGCCGAAAAACCCGGTTCTTGTCTTCTCCAAACCTTTGTTTAGGTTTTCTTTTTTTTCGGATGAAAATATTTTCTTAAAAAAACTCATGAGATTTTTCAGGTATAAGTTAGTATTCAACGCACACAAAGTTATAAAAAAGTAGATAGTTTGAGTTTTTAAAACACAAATCCCTCTAAAGTCCACAATCTAAAGTCTATATATTTTTAAATCAAAGAATAGCATCGGTTTTTATTTATACCTTGTTTTGGCTTAATTTTTTTAGTTATTGATGTGCAGATGATTAAATAATATAACAAAAAAACAAACAATGCTTTGTCCTTATTCGTTTGATGATTTAATCCCGAAACAACTCCTCATTTGTATCTTAGATAGTTGTTAGTCCGATAAGCATACAACCTTTTTTTTATACCATAATCGGGGTTTGGGATAAAGGTTTTTTGGGTATAAGTTTAGGTTTGTTTGAAGGGTAAACTGGCTTTATTTAAAAAATCAAACTTTTATCAAAGAAATTAAGCAAAAAAAACCGCCTCAAATTTAATATTGAGACGGCTTTTCAGTTTGATTTATAAAAAATGAATTACTTTTTGCTATCCATTTTTTCTTTGAGATCGGCCAAGGCTTCCAAATCACCCAAAGTGGTTTTTTCAGAAGTCGAAGCTTTTGCAGCGGCTGCTTTAACGATTTTCTCTTCTTCTTCACGGAAAAGAGCAGTATGTGAAGCGACTACGCGTTTGAATTCTTTGTTAAATTCAATGATTTTAAATTCGGCTTCATCGCCTTTTTTGAGTTTTTTGCCGTCTTCTTTTTCAAGGTGTCGGGCAGGAATGAATGCAACGATGTCTTCATTGAAGTTGACGGTTGCGCCTTTGTCCACTAACTCATCAATGGTGCCTGTGTGGGTAGTACCGACTGCAAATTCAGTTTCGTATTTGTCCCAAGGATTCACAGTGGTTTGTTTGTGTCCCAAACTGAGTTTGCGTCCTTCCACATCTAATTCGAGAACTACCACGTCAATCTTGTCGCCGAGAGCTAAAAATTCGGATGGATGCTTGATTTTTTTGGTCCAAGACAAATCGGAAATGTAAATAAGCCCATCGATGCCTTCTTCCAATTCAACGAACACGCCGAAGTTGGTAAAGTTGCGCACGATTCCTTTGTGTTTAGAACCAACGGGATATTTAGCAGTAATGTCTGTCCAAGGGTCTGGTGTCAATTGTTTAATTCCCAACGACATTTTGCGGTCTTCGCGGTCGAGTGTGAGGATAACAGCTTCTACTTCGTCGCCTACTTTTACGAAATCTTGTGCAGAGCGCAAGTGTGTGGACCAAGACATTTCAGATACGTGGATTAATCCTTCTACACCTTCTTTAGCTTCGATGAATGCACCGTAGTCAGCGATCACCACAACTTTGCCTTTCACTTTGTCGCCAACTTTGAGGTTTGGATCGAGGGTGTCCCACGGGTGAGACTGAAGTTGTTTTAAACCTAATTGGATGCGTGATTTGTTGTCGTCAAAATCAAGAATAACCACATTGATTTTTTGATCAAGTTCGACCACTTCATTCGGGTGGTTAATTCTGCTCCAAGACAAGTCGGTGATATGAATCAAACCGTCCACGCCACCAAGGTCGATGAACACGCCGTAAGAAGTTATGTTTTTAACGACACCTTCAAGAACTTGGCCTTTTTCGAGCTGGCCGATGATTTCTTTTTTCTGAACTTCGATATCTGCTTCGATCAATGCTTTGTGTGAAACCACTACGTTTTTGAATTCGTGGTTGATTTTCACGACTTTAAATTCCATGTTCTTACCCACATAAATATCGTAGTCACGGATGGGTTTCACATCGATTTGTGAGCCGGGCAAGAAAGCTTCGATTCCGAAAACATCGACTATCATACCGCCTTTGGTGCGGCATTTGACAAAGCCGGTTACTATTTCGCCACTGTCGTGGGCTGTATTGACACGTTCCCATGACTTAATAGTCCTGGCTTTTCTGTGAGAAAGAATCAATTGGCCGGTTTTGTCTTCGCGGGTGTCGATCAGGACTTCCACTTTGTCGCCAACTTTTAGTCCGGGATTGTATCTGAACTCGTTAAGCGAGATGACTCCTTCCGATTTGGCATTGATGTCGATAATGGCTTCGCGGTCGGTCAAATGAACAACTACGCCTTCTACGATGTCTTCGCCGTCTGTTGAGATAAATGTTTTTTCGACAAGTTTTTCAAACTCTTTTAGTTGATCTTCTTTTACTTCGTCGATGCCGTCTTCATATTTTTTCCAATTGAAGTTCGCCAAAAATTCTCCGGGATTTACCGCTTCCGGTTGCGTTTGAGATTGAGTTTCTTCAGCCATTTGCTGATTATTAAATTTGTATTCCGGTTTGGGCGGAGAACTGAGCAGCCCTTGTCGGAAGAGGTTTTTAAATAATTTTTCTTATGGTTCGCCCTTTTTATTCTCCTGTTGCAAAAAGGTTTGCAAAATTAAGGTATTATGAATTAATATTCAAATGTTTAAATCAATTTTTTCTTAAGATGGGGTTTTTGATAAATCTGAGGGAGTTGGTTTTTGTTTTAACGCGCAGATTATTCAACTTATAATTTTGTAAAACAGTCCTTTATTATTTGTATAATAAATCTTTTATAACTAATTCTGAGGATAAGATTTAAACTTTTATAAAATCAGTTAGTCATAGATGCAAACAATAAAAATTTTAAAAACCATGAAAAAATTAATTTTCCCATTGCTATTGTCCGTTTTCATTTTTGGAAATGCGCAAACCGAAAAACAATCTGATGTTGCAACTAACAGGCAATCGCAATATCAAAAGCGGGCACATTTTGCCAAATTGACCCCGTCAGAGCGTGCCAATTTGCAAACCAAACGGATGACCTTGCATTTAGACTTGACCGAAAGTCAACAAAAATTAGTTAACAACTTGCTGCTCAAACAAAACGAACAAAGGAACCAATCTTTTGAAGCAGCGAATAAAAACAAAGAATCCGGCAAACAACTTACGGATGCTGAGAGATATCAACTGCAAGTAGGCAGGTTGGATAGTCAAATTGTTTTTCAAAAAGAAATGAAATCCATTTTGAACGAAAAACAATACGAGCAATGGAAAACCCAACACAAAAAATTCGGAAAGCACATGATGATGGGAAGGCGCTACAAAAAGCAACAGAATTGATTTGAGGTTTGAATTTGGTTTGAAAAAAATCCCCGCGTAAAACGGGGATTTTTGTATTTTGGGTATGTAAATTTTTGAAATTATAAAGACCAAGGCCTTCCCACCTCTGAAAGCGGGATGCAACCATTGTAAACACCCGGAATTGGGTCATAACTCAACACTTCTTTACCCACTTTCTCACTGCTGCGATAGCCGTAAATAGTCATATTTCTCAGTCCGATTAAGAAGTTTGAGATGGCGGTGTCTGTGTCATAGGCATATGGCACGTCTGAGTCGTTGTAACCCTCGGCCAACTTTTCTTCTAACGCTTTGCGCTGTTCCAAAGTGATGTTGAAATAAGGTTTCACCAAGGAATCTAATTCTTCTGCTTCAGCTTTGGTGATTTCGTTGCCCGGATGCGCATCGGCATATTTTTTTGCAAAAGCTTGATAACCAAGGTCAAATTCGCCCTTTGCTTTTGGGTTAAATACTTCGCCGTAAAACAAGTCAATAAATTGCGGAACGTTGACATCGATGGCACCGGGGATTTTTTTATCTTCGAGTGGTGGCAGCATGAGCTCGGCTAATTTATAGATAACTTTACCTTGTATGGGTTCCATATAGGCGGCTACCCAATTGGGCTCGGATTTACAGCTTTGGAGCAAGCTAAAAAAAGCAGGGGCGGCTAAGGTATAGCCAACTCCCAGCGATATGTTCTTAATGGCGCTTCTTCTGTCCATGATATTTATTTTTAAATGTTTTGTTTATTTAATTCTTTGACGGCAAAATCAACAGCACGCGCTGTGAAAGCCATGTATCCCAATGATGGATTGTGACAGGCGGCGGAAGTCATAAATGAACCGTCAGTAACAAAAACGTTCGGCACAGCGTGAATTTGGTTGTTACCGTTCAGCACCGATGTTTTCGGGTCGCGGCCCATACGGGCTGTTCCCATTTCGTGAATGCCCAATCCGGGAGCTCCGATATCGTCCATGGGTTTGATGTCTTTAAACCCACCGGCTTCTAACATGGCAATACCTTGAGCGATCATATCTTTTCGCATGTTGAGTTCATTTTGTTTAAACTCTGCATCGAAAGTAACGGTTGGCAAATCCCATTTATCTTTGTTTTCGTAGTCGAGAAACATTTTGTTTTCGTGATACGGAAGGGTTTCTCCGAATCCCATCAAGCCCATGCTCCAATTACCGGGTTCAAGTATGCTTTCGGTCAGGTTTTTACCATAGCTGAATTCGGCTATGGTATCGGCAAATCCGTTTCTGCCACCACCGCCTTGATATCCGTATCCGCGCAAGAAATCTTTTTGTTTCGATTTTTCATCAACATTCCTAAATCGCGGGATGTAAATACCGTTGGCTCTTCTACCCTTGTAGTATTGATCTTCAAAACCTTCATACCGTCCTGTTGCACCGGCTTTGAAATGGTGATCCATCAAGTTGTGACCCAATTCGCCGCTGTCGTTGCCCATACCGTTGGGGAAACGATTGGATTTGGAGTTGAGCAAAATACCGGTTGAAGCGATGGTAGAGGCACAAAGGAAAATGATTTTGGCTTTAAATTCCATGGTTTCGTTGGTTTCCGCATCGATCACCCGAACACCGGTAGCACGTTTTGTTTTCTCGTCATAGATGACTTCGTGTACGATGGAAAACGGGCGCAAAGTCATATTTCCGGTGCGTTCTGCCGCAGGAAGGGTAGAGGAGTTGCTGCTAAAATAGCCACCGAACGGGCAACCGCGCATGCAACGATTCCTATATTGACAGTTAGTCCGCCCCTCAAAAGTTTTAGTCCCGGTGATGTGAGCTGTTCGTCCGATGGTTAGCACACGGTCATCAAAATTTTCAGCGATTTTTCCTTTGAGATGCGTTTCCACACAATTCAATTCCATTGGAGGCAGGAATTTTCCGTCGGGAAGTTGAGGAAGGCCTAAATTTTCACCACTCACCCCGACGTAATCTTCCACATAATCATACCAAGGGGCGATGTCTTTATAACGCACCGGCCAATCGACAGCGATGCCTTCTTTTTTGTTAGCTTCGAAATCGATGTCACTCAACCGATAGCTTTGACGGCCCCACATAATAGATCGACCGCCTACGTGATAGCCTCGCATCCAGTCAAAACGTTTGACTTCGTTGTAAGGATGTTCGGTATCTTTCACAAAGAAATGGCGATGGGCTTCATCTGTGGTATAACCTGTCCGGTTTTGTTTTTCGTAATCTTTCAGTTCTTCCTGAGTAAGTTGCCCTTTGGTCTTGAAATCCCAAGGATCTTTGTACATGGTCGGGTAATCTTCGATGTGTCGAACCATGCGGCCTCTTTCGAGAACCAATGTTTTCAACCCCTTTTCACAGAGTTCTTTTGCGGCCCAACCGCCGCTGATACCTGTACCTACGACGATGGCATCAAATTCGGCTTGTTCCGGAATGTAATTAAGCATACGTGACGTTTTTAAATTGATTAGACAAATTGGTTAGTGTTATAGATTCATTTTTTTTAATTGTTCTACGGCATGATGGGCTGCTCTGGCTGTTAATGCCATATAAGTTAAGGATGGATTTTGACAAGCAGTGGAAGTCATGCACGCACCATCGGTGACATAGACGTTGGGTACGGTATGGACTTGGTTGTTGCCATTCAAAACTGATGTTTTGGGATTTCGGCCCATACGGGCAGTCCCCATTTCGTGAATACCCAAGCCTGGTGCACCCAAATTGTCTTCCGTTTCAATATTTTTTACACCTGCTTTTTCGAGCATTTCGACCGCTTGGGCAATCATGTCTTTGCGCATGGCGAGTTCATTCTCTCCGAATTGCGCGTCAAAAGTAATGGTTGGCAGCCCCCAATTATCGGTCTTGTCGTAATCGAGATACATTTTGTTATCGTGATTGGGCAACGTTTCGCCAAAGGCAGTCATGCCAATTTGCCAAACACCGGGTTCAAGGATACTTTGGGTTAGATTTTTTCCATAACTAATCTCTGCGACACTTTCTTTCCAATCTGACCGGCCTGCTCCCCCTTCATAGCCATATCCGCGTATAAAATCTTTTTGTTTTGATTTTTCGTCCAGATTTCTGAATCTTGGAATATAGAAACCCGAAGGCTTTCGCCCCTTGTAATATTTATCTTCAAATCCTTCATAGATACCGGAAGCACCTGCGTTGAAATGATGATCCATGATGTTGTGCCCGAGCTCGCCGCTGTCGTTGCCCAAGCCGTTTGGAAACCGGTCTGATTTGGATTGCAAAAGAATAGAAGCAGAAGCCATGGCAGAAGCACAACAAAAAATGACTTTGGCATTGAATTCAATTTCCTCTTTGGTTTCAGCATCAATAATTTTTACACCTGTCGCTCTTTTTTTATTTGCATCATACACGATTTCGTGAACAATAGAATGTGGCCGGATAGTCATATTCCCTGTTTTTTCAGCCGCAGGAAGGGTAGAAGAATTGCTGCTGAAATAACCGCCAAACGGACAACCACGCATACAACGGTCACGAAATTGACAATTGGTTCGTCCGTCAAACTTTTTATCTCCGGTCAGATGTGCAATCCTTTGAGGCATCACAACTCGGCCGTCCATTTCTTTGTAAACGGACTGTCTCAAATGATCTTCCAAACAATTGAGCGGAATGGGTGGGAGTAGATTGCCATCGGGCAACTGCGGAAGGCCTAAATTTTCGCCACAAATTCCCGCAAAACCTTCTACATAAGTGTACCAAGGGTCGATGTCTTTGTAACGTATGGGCCAATCGACAGCAATGCCTTGTTTGAGATTTGCTTCAAAATCCAAATCACTCAGCCGATAAGAACACCTTCCCCATACCAATGATTTACCCCCTACCTGATATCCTCTGACCCAATCAAACCTTTTGGCTTCATTATAAGGATGTTCCGAATCTTTTACAAAAAAATGTCGGTGTTCTTCACTAGTGGCGAAACCGGTGCGTTTTAGTTTTGCATAATCTTTGAGTTCCTCTTGGGTGGCTCGCCCGCCTCTAATTTTAAAATCCCACTTATCTTTGTACATGGTCGGATAATCTTTGATATGACGAACCATCCGGCCTCTTTCGAGTACCAAAGTTTTCAAACCTAGTTCGCACAATTCTTTCGCTGCCCAACCGCCGCTGATGCCAGTCCCTATAACGATTGCGTCATAAGAGCTTTTAGATATGCTTAGGTTTAACATATTCGTAAGTAACTTGTGTGAAAGATGATAATTGAGCCATAAAAGTAGAATAATTTTATATGCGATTCAAAGAATTACAAATAATAACAAAATTTTAGGATATTCTTCAAACGATTTCGTAAAGTTGTAATGAGATAATTTATACTTTTATGAATTCAAAAAAAGAAAAAATAGTTTGTTTCAAATGGGTGTAGTTAATTTCATAACAGACAGTTTATGGACAGAAGAAATTTTTTAAGAAACAGTGCCCGAGCTGGTTTGGCATTATCTGCTTTGGGCTTAGCTTCTTGCCTTGGCAACAAGGAAAACAAGCCGGAAGAAGGATTGCAAGCAGCAGGTGAATCTCCAAATGAAGGTTTTTTCTTCAAACTGTCTTTGGCACAATGGTCATTGCATAAGGCTATTTTAGAAAAGAAAATGGATCCGACAGATTTTGCCATCAAGGCTCATCAATACGGTTTTGAAGGGCTTGAATATGTAAATCAGCTCTATGGCGAATTTTTTCAAAACGATTCAAACTCGTTGAACGCCATGAAGAAATTAGTGGGCACACTCAACCAAAAAGCCAAGGATTATGGTATGCAGAATGTACTTATCATGATTGACAACGAAGGCGCATTGTCATCGGCAGATTCCAAACTACAACTTCAGGCAATCGATAACCACAAGAAATGGATGGATGCGGCACATGAATTGGGTTGCCATTCCATTCGTGTCAATTTGTTTGGTGATGAGAGGGAAGAGGTTTGGAAAGACAAATCGGTGGAGTCTTTACTTAAATTGGCAGACTATGGCAAGCCGCTGAATGTTAATGTCATCGTTGAAAATCATGGAGGGTTTTCTTCCAATGGTGTGCTGATTACTGGAGTGATGAAAATGGCCAACAACCCACATTGCGGTATTTTGCCCGATTTTGGGAATTTTTGCTTAAAAAGAGACACCGGCGATGTCTGGGAAGGTAATTGTATCGAAGAGTATGATCGTTATTTGGGTGTGAGTCAGATGATGCCTTATGCCAAAGGTGTGAGCGCAAAATCCTTTGATTTTGATATTGCCGGCAACGAAACCCTCATCGATTTTAAAAAAATGCTTAAAATTGTAAAACATTCCGGTTTCGAGGGTTTTATCGGCACAGAATACGAAGGAGATCGGATGCAGGAAGAAGAAGGCATTTTGGCTACCAAAAAATTATTAATTAAAACGGCAAAAGAAATCAATAGTTAAATAAACAAACAACAAATACCAAATCACAAATAACCAAAACCAACTTAAACTTTAAACTATGAACTTAAAAACGCGCATTCAACTTTCTCTGATGATGTTTCTCGAATTTTTCATTTGGGGTGGTTGGTTTGTCACGCTCGGTACTTTTTTGAATGCCAATCTCAATGCTTCAGGAGCCGAATCGGCCATGGCTTTTTCAACACAATCCTGGGGAGCTATCATTGCCCCTTTTATAATAGGCCTGATAGCCGATCGTTATTTTAATGCCGAGAAAATTTTGGGGATTCTTCATATTCTGGGCGCAGGGCTCATGTTTTTGATGGCACAAGCTTCTGATTTTTCCATTTTCTACCCTTACGTCTTGGGTTATATGATTTTGTACATGCCCACTTTGGCGTTGGTCAATTCTATTTCTTTCAGACAGATGAAAGACCCATCCAAAGAGTTCTCTTTTGTGCGCGTGTTTGGCACTGCCGGTTGGGTTATAGCAGGTATTGTCATCAGCTTTACCGGTTGGGACAGTGAAGCTGGCAGAGCAGAAGGCCTTTTGAGCAATACCTTTATGATGGTCGGTGCTGCATCAGCTATGCTGGGAATTTTTAGTTTTACGTTGCCTAAAACGCCACCTCAAGCCAATCGGGAAGAAAAAGTAAGTCTTTCGGAAATCTTAGGGTTAGATGCTTTAAAACTTTTAAAGGATAAAAACTTCTTTATTTTCTTCTTGGCATCCATATTAATTTGTATTCCGCTGGCTTTTTATTATCAAAATACGAATCCCTTTCTATCTGAAATCGGGATGACAAATCCAACCGCAAAAATGGCTGTCGGTCAGGTTTCCGAAATACTATTTATGCTGTTGCTTCCTTTGTTTTTTACCAAATTTGGATTCAAAAATACCATTTTGGTCGGGATGGCCGCCTGGGCAGTCCGCTATCTTTTGTTTGCCAATGGCGATGCCGGGGAATTGACTTTTATGTTGTTAATCGGGATAGCATTGCACGGTATATGTTATGACTTCTTTTTTGTTTCAGGCCAGATTTATACGGATACCAAAGCCGGCGCTAAATACAAAAGCTCAGCACAAGGATTGATTACCTTGGCCACTTACGGCGTAGGGATGCTTATAGGTTTTTGGGTAGCCGGAAAAATCACAGATGAATATTTGAGACCTGACGACACGCATCTTTGGAAGGCCATTTGGACATTCCCGGCCTATTTTGCCATCGGCGTGTTTGTTCTATTCGCCTTATTTTTCAAAAACGAAAAAATTGAATATAAGCCTTAGTTTTTTAAATTTATCGAATCAACGAATAATTACATTTTCAAATTTTCAAATTGTTTCATTTTCAAATTATATATTATGAGTTCTAAAATAAGATTAGGAATACTGGGCGGCGGTGGAGATTCTCTGATTGGCGTTTTGCACCGTGTGGCTTCTTCTATGTACGACAGTTTCGAATTGGTGGGCGGCGTTTTTAACCCTGATTTTGATCAAAACATCGGTTTTGCTGAACGAATAGGGATTCCAACCCACCGGGTTTACAAAGATTTTGATACGTTGATTGAGAAAGAAACAGCCATGCCAGCAAGCGAGCGGATACAGGTAGTGTCCATTCTGACCCCGAACTTTTTGCATTTTCCCATGGCAAAAAAACTATTGGAAAACGGTTTTAACGTCATTTGCGAAAAACCGATGACCACGACCTATGAGGAAGCCAAAATTCTCAAACAAACACTTGCCAAGACAAAAGCCGTTTTTGCGGTTACTTATACCTATACCGGTTACCCGATGGTACGGCAAATGCGCGAAATGATTCTCAACGGCGAGCTGGGTGAAATACAGAAAGTGGATGTTCAATACTACCAAGGTTGGATCAATCCGATTATACACGACAAAGAAAAACGGGCAAATACTTGGCGTTTGAATCCCGAAAAATCGGGTATCAGTTGTTGTGTTGGTGACATCGGCACCCACGCTTTCGATATGATAGAGTTTGTGACCGGACTACATGTCAATTCGATTTTGGCAGATTTGAATTATCTGTATGAAGACAACCGCATGGATATAGATGGCACTATCTTGATTCGTTTTTCTGACAATGTAAAAGGGGTCATTCGGGCGAGCCAAATCGCGACGGGTGAAGAAAACAATTTCACCGTACAAGTCTATGGCAAAAAAGCCGGTTTGAAATGGGAACAAGAGAATCCGAATTATTTGTATTTATTGGAAGACGGGCACCCACTAAAAATATTAAAACCTGGCCATACTTACAACTCCAAACTGTCTTTGGAAGGGACCAAGCTACCACCCGGGCATCCGGAAGGTATTTTCGATTCAATGGGCAACATCTATAAAGGCATAGCCAAAGCCATTCGCGGTGAGTCTTATAATTCAGGTGAATTTCCAACCATCATTGATGGCGCACGCGGCATGGATTTTATCGAAAAAGCTGTCGAATCGCACCGAAATGGAAATGTTTGGGTTCAATTAGATTAGAAATGTTTGATGATTCGATGATTTGATGATTCGATGGTGAATTTATTAACAAACATCAAGAAACCAGAAACCAGTAACATATAACGAATACAAAAAGATGAAAACCATCAAAGGACCCGCCGTATTTTTGGCTCAATTTGTAGAAAACAAAGCACCTTTCAATTCGTTGGATGGAATGTGCAAATGGGCTGCGGATTTAGGCTACAAAGGCATACAAATCCCGACTTGGGAAAAATTTCTCATCGATTTGGACAAGGCTGCCGAAAGTCAGGCCTACTGCGATGAACTCAAAGGGAAAATCAACTCGTATGGATTGGAAATTACCGAGCTCTCCACACATCTACAAGGCCAATTGGTGGCGGTGCATCCTGCCTACGACATTATGTTTGACAATTTTGCCCCCGACGCGTTGAAAGGAAACCCGAAAGCGCGCACCGAATGGGCCATCGAAGCCGTCAAAAAAGCGGCCGTTGCCAGCAGAAGATTGGGGCTCAATGTACATGCTACATTTTCGGGAGCGTTGCTTTGGCATACTTGGCATCCGTGGCCACAACGCCCGCCGGGATTGGTCGAGTTGGGTTTCGAAGAATTGGCCAAACGTTGGAAACCTATTCTCGATGTGTATGACCAAAACGGCGTGGATGTGTGCTATGAAGTGCATCCTGGCGAAGACATACACGATGGCGATACCTTCGAGCGGTTTTTGAAAGCCACAGGCAATCACAAACGGGTAAATATTTTGTATGATCCGAGCCATTTTGTGTTGCAACAATTGGATTACATCGAATACATCGACCATTATCATCAATTTATCAAGGCCTTTCACGTCAAAGATTCGGAATTTAACCCGACGGGAAAAAAAGGCGCTTTCGGCGGATACAACAACTGGGGCGACCGCGCCGGACGCTACCGTTCGCCAGGAGACGGCCAAATCGATTTTAAAACCATTTTCTCTAAACTTACGCAATACGGTTGCGATGTTTGGGCAGTGATGGAGTGGGAGTGCTGCATCAAAAGTCCGGAGCAAGGTGCGCGCGAAGGCGCACCGTTTATCAAAAGCCACATCATCGAAGCAACCCAAAGAGCCTTTGACGACTTTGCCGGAGCAGAAATCGACAAAGAAAAACTGAAAAAGATTTTGGGGATTTGAAAGTAACGATTGATGAATTTTGAATTTTTAGTTTTTAGTCTTTGGTTTTGAGTTTTGAATGATTATAAATTTTGTAAATGAATAAGATTTGAGTTTTTCAATTTGACTTTAAAAAAACTAAAAACTAAGCATTCAAAACTAAAAACTGATCGAATAATAAATAACAAATAAGTCTAACGCCTTATGGTAGTTAATCGCTAATAATAAACCCAATATGAAAAACCCAATTCTCATTCTGGCACTTTTGACAACTTTTACCGCTTGCCAAAACTCCAAAAAAGCAGATAAAGAAACCGAAATTACTAAAGCCACCGATATGAAAACAACCGAAAGCGAGCAATCTTGGACATCTCTTTTTGACGGAAAATCTTTTGACGGTTGGCACCTGTATCTTAAAGAGGGGGTTTCACCTGAATGGCATATTGAAGACGGTACGATGGTTTTCAGGCCAACACCCGAATCGGCTCGAGGCAACAACATCGTTACCGACAAAGTTTATACCGATTTTGTGCTGTCGCTTGAATGGAAAATATCCGAAGGCGGCAACAGCGGTTTGTTTTGGGGTGTGCAGGAAGACCCCAAATATCCGGAAGCATACGAAACCGGTGCGGAGATTCAACTTTTGGACGATGAGCGGCATCCCGATGCAAAAAATGGCACGACCCACAAAGCGGGCGCTTTATACGACATGATTGCCGCACCTGAAGGATTGGTCAAACCCGCGGGAGAATGGAATTTATATGTTTTGGAAATCAATCACAAGGTAAACTTGGGGAAACTCAGCATCAACGGCAAAGAGGCAATTTCATTCCCATTGCAAGGCGAAGAATGGGATGTGATGGTAGCTCGATCCAAGTTTAGAGACTGGCCGGCTTTTGCAAAAATAAAAAGCGGGAAAATCGGTTTGCAGGATCATGGAAATGAAGTTGCATTCAGAAATTTAAAAATCAGAGAGATGAATTGATTTGTCTATTCTTTGATTCTTTCATAATTTTCAGCCTGCGAGTATTGCCCGTTTGCATCTACCGAAATCTGGCTGTAGTGGTCATTCGAGATTTCTAATTTGAATTTAAAAACCCGCATGGTATCAATGATTTTCATCATGGAAGAAGAACCGTATTCCAACGTTTCTTCCAACGTTTCACCTATCACCTTGAAGGAGCCGTAGCCAAACCATTCGGCTGAGTCTTTGGGTACATAACGCGTCCACATTACTTTTCCTTCGCTGTAGATTTTTATTTGTTTATATTCTTCGCTGGAAACGATGGTGTCTATGATATGGTTGTCTTCATAGATATGTATACTTTTCAATTTCCAAGGCCCTTCCAAGCTTGTTTTAGTCGATTGAGGCGGCCGGATGGAAATAAAACTCATCAGAAATAAGAGAAGAAGGCCGAAGATAGGAATTAATGTTGATTTCATGGTGAATAGTTTTTGGAGTTAGCATGCTGTATTTCAATATAAAATTAATAATTTATTTGAAAAATGATTCACAACAAACCAATTCTTTTTTCAGGCCTCCCCACTATTATTTATCAGCCCGATATAATTCAATAAAACTCAGCATTTGGACAAACTCAGCTAACTACCACAACTGTTTTTACCATCGGATAATCGCACTTCCCCAAGTGAATCCACTTCCGAAAGCTGCCAACACGACCAAATTCCCTTCTTTAATTTTTCCTTCTTGCCATGCTTCAGTAAGCGCAATTGGAATGGATGCAGCAGTAGTGTTGCCATATCGAACAATGTTGTTGTAAACCTGATCGTCACGCAAGCCGAATTTGTGTTGCACAAACTGTGAAATCCGCAAATTGGCTTGATGCGGGATTAATAAGTTAATGTCTTCTTTGGTGAGATTGTTCTTTTGAAGCCCTTCGTTGATGACTTCCACAAAACGCACAATCGCATTTTTGAATACAAACTGCCCGTTCATATAAGGAAAATAAGATTCATCATTCGGGTCGTTTTCTCGCAATATATCGCTTACCCAACGTTTCCCCATACCAGGCGCAACGAGCGAAAGCTCTTTGGCATGCTCTCCCTGCGAATGTAAATGGGTAGATAAAACACCTTTTTTAGCATCTTCTGACCTGCTCAAAACCACCGCTCCAGCACCGTCGCCGAAAATGACAGAAACACCTCGTCCGCGTGTGGTTTTGTCAAGGCCACGCGAATGAAGTTCAGAGCCGATAACCAATATTTTTTTGTACATACCGGTTTTGATAAATTGATCGGCTACTGAAAGTGCGTATAGAAATCCGGAACACTGGTTACGGACATCGAGTGCACCTATGGTTTTGATATCTAAGGCTTCCTGCACCATGACGCCCGGTCCGGGGAAGTAGTAATCCGGGCTGAGAGTTGCGAAAATAATGAAATCAATCTCGTCTTTGTCGATGCCGGCGCGTTCGATGGCTATTTTTGCTGCTTCAGTTCCCATGGTTGAAGTTGTCTCGCCTGATCCCGGCTTCACCCAACGTCGCTCTTTAATTCCGGTGCGTTCCTGAATCCAAGCATCATTGGTGTCCATCAATTTTGACAATTCGTCATTAGTTACTATATTTTCGGGTACGTAATGGCCAAGCCCTATAATTCGAGATTGATACATGTGCAGTATTTTTATGTTAATTGTTTAAGGTTAAATAACACGGCAAGTTAATCAAATTTAAGTTTACTAAATGGCAGATTTGCAAATATTCATTTCAAAAAACGAAAAATTAGCCGGGTTCAAATTGAAATTCCTGAAAAATTTGTAGTTGGCTGCCAAATTTTAAACCGATCGATTGGCAAGTGTCAGGGTGCATATTTTGCATAATAGACTGGGCGATTTTATATGCTACTCTTTGAGTAATGTAATGTTTTTGATGCTGTGTTAGGATATGCAGATTCGATTCCATCAGGGTGGAAATGCTAACATGCCTAACGTTTAAAGTGTTGTATATCATTAATATAAGTTCTTTTATTTCTTATAAAAAAATATTAAATCACGGACTTGGTTCATTTAAATTATAAAATCAAATCATCTCAAAAAGAAAACCTCACAACTTCGTGGCTGTGAGGTTTCGATTTTTGAGAACGATACAAAGCAGTTTAGGCTATCTCAATCATTTTTTTGGGTTTTGGAAGTGCTTCCTTGCGTTTGGGCAAAGTCAAAGTCAAAATACCTTCTTTGTAAACAGCTTTGATGTGCGCTTCATCGACTGAATCAGGCAAAGTAAAAGAGCGTTTGAATGAAGAGAAGCCAAATTCTTTTCGGGTGTAGCGTTCTTCTTTGTTTTCTTCTACATTTTCAATTTTTTCTTCGGAAGAAATCGTCAAGATATTGTCGTCAACTTCGATGACAAAATCATCTTTTTTCTTACCGGGAGCTGCCAATTCCAAGGCAAAGTTACGATCTGTCTCTTTGATGTTGACGGCAGGGATTTCTAAGCCCATGGAAAGTTTACCGCCAAAAAAGTCTGGTTTCAAAAATTCATCGATAACAGATGGAAACCAAAAGTCGTTGTTTGTTTTTACGAGTGTCATGGTGTTTATGATTTAAAGGTTAGACATTTTATTGATTAGATAATCAATTTGCATTCCAATGGGTAAAACGCGACATTTTGACTTTATAGTGCTGGTATTTAATGACATAAAGTCAATTCGGGAGGTTGTAAATGACAAAATTACAGTTAGCTTTGATGGGGTAAAATTCCTTAATTTTGCATAAAACATTTGTATGCAACAAGAAACCATTGTCGCTTTGGCCACTCCTTCTGGTGCTGGTGCCATTGCCGTGATTCGCTTATCGGGTATAGATTCCATTTCGATAGCGTCTAAGGTGTTTCTATCGGTTTCCGGAAAAGACCTAACTAAGCAAAAATCGCATACCATTTATTTGGGGGATGTAGTTGATGGTGAAAAAGTATTGGATCAAGTGTTGCTCTCCATTTTTAGGAACCCATATTCTTATACTGGCGAGGATGTGGTGGAAATATCTTGCCACGGTTCTGTTTTTATTCAACAGCAAATCATTCAGTTATTAATCAGGCAAGGATGCCGCATGGCACAAGCCGGCGAATTCACCCTGAGAGCCTTCTTAAACGGCAAAATGGATTTGAGTCAGGCCGAGGCAGTCGCCGATTTGATTGCCTCAGACAACGAAGCAAGCCACCAAATAGCCATTCGGCAAATGCGCGGCGGGTTTAGCAATGAAATAGCCAAATTGCGGGAAGAGTTGCTCAATTTCGCCTCACTTATCGAACTCGAGCTCGACTTTGCCGAGGAAGATGTCGAATTTGCAGATCGCTCACAGTTCAAAGAGTTGCTGAATAGAATAGAGCATATCCTCAAGCGTTTGATTGATTCTTTTGCTGTGGGGAACGTCATCAAAAACGGCATTCCCGTTGCGATTGTTGGTGAGCCGAATGTCGGTAAATCAACTTTGCTTAATGCCTTGCTCAACGAAGAACGCGCCATTGTTTCAGAGATTGCCGGCACCACCCGAGATACCATTGAAGATGAATTGGTAATTGACGGCATCGGTTTGCGGTTTATCGACACCGCAGGCATTCGCGAAACAGCTGATCATATTGAGGGGTTGGGTATCAAACGCACTTTTGAAAAAATCGAGCAGGCACAGGTAGTTGTTTATTTGTTCGATGGTCTAAAGTTTAAAATTCAAAGTACTGATTACATCAATGAAATTGAAAAAGTTAAAAACAAATATCCACTGAAACCCCTCGTGATAACCATCAATAAAGTAGATCTTATCGAAGAGGCTGACATCAAATTAATTCGGGAACAACTAAAAACCTTAAACCTGAAGCTTGAAACCATTTCTGCTAAAAATAAAACAGGGATAGAGGAACTAAAAAGCAGCTTGCTTTCTTTTGTGAATACAGGTGTTTTGCGCAACAACGAAGCCATCGTGACCAATGTGCGACATTACGATGCACTGTTGAAAGCTTTGGAGGAAACTCAGAAAGTAAAGCATGGTTTGCAATCCGGGTTGTCATCCGATTTGATGGCTATAGATATTCGGCAGGCATTGTATCATTTGGGGGAAATAACAGGTCAAGTATCTAACGATGAGTTACTTGGAAATATTTTTGCCAATTTTTGTATCGGAAAGTAACTAGGCACAGTCATTAATTAAAAATTTATACAAAAAAATAGAAAGGTTTTTTTAAACCTAAACAACAATGTACCAGAAAAAAAATAGAAAAGCCATCTTAAAAAACATTTCATCAGTCGAAACATACGAGGTAAGGCATCCCGTTTTACGACAGGGGAAAACCATCGAAACTTGTTATTTCGAAGGGGATTTACTTCCTGAATCTTTACATTTAGGCTTGTATCTTGAAAATCGATTGGTCGGAGTAGCCTCTTTTCTAAAAAATAAGCACAAACTTTTTTTAGGCAATCAGTCCCAACTCAGAGGAATGGCTGTCCTGCCCGAATTTCAAAAAAACGGATTTGGCGAAATGCTTTTCACGGCTGGAGAAAAACAATTGAAAGAAAACAAAACAAACATACTTTGGTTTAATGCACGCGAGATTGCCAAAAACTTTTATTTAAAACAAAATTGTACCGTGATAGGCGAACCCTATGAAATAAAGGGAGTTGGGATGCACTTTTTGATGATAAAAGAATTTTCTTACAGCCTGTAGAAGATAAGATTTTAGCCAAATAAAAAATCCCGCGAGAGACGGGATTTTTTTGCTAATTCAAATAACAAATTTCTTTATTATTCTTTTTGAAGCAAACGCTTCGATCTTGTCAACTGTATATACGCTTAAATTCAAGAAATGTTGCATTCATTTAAAATATATAACAATATTTTAACGGTTGTTTAATATATTAACTAAAAAATAGAATGAATAAAATACTTTAAATTTTTGTTGGATTATTTTTATAATGGATACGAAATGTTGGTTTTCGATACAATTCCGATTCGTACCTCATCGAAATCACTCAAACTGACGCATTTTGAATTAATCAAACCCAGGTTTTATATCATTCTCTTTTGAAAATTAATCTTGAAATCCGTCCTTTTCCTGCTGCAAAAGCTAGTGAATCGTTGGCAAACCGGATGGTATAAAAACCTTCCGGACTCAAGTTTTTCCATGTTTTGCCGCCATCTGCCGAATAATCGATTCCTTCACTCCCGATGGCAACCAATTCCTGCCCTTTGCTATCGGGGAGATATTGTACACACGACCGATAGCCCGGATTTCTTCCTTCGCTCACCAACTGCCATGTTTTGCCGCCGTCTTTTGTGACAGCTTTGTTGCCCATATTTTTTTGTTTGGCATTCCAATCGCCACCAAAAATGATTCCGTTTTTTTCATCATCAAATGCGATGCTGTAAATTCCGGTCATACTTTTTCCAGAGATTATTGGTGTATCAAAAACTTCCCACGTTTTTCCAAAATCTGGCGTATGAAATACCCTTGCTTTTTTACCGCCACTGCCTATCCAAGCATGACTTCCAAATACGGAAACCGAAGTGTTACTTGCCGCAAATGCAGCTTCGCTATCTACTGTTTTTGGTAAATTTTCGCATGAAATTTTTCTCCAAGTAAGGCCACTGTTGGAGGTCAACAAAACGGAAAGGCAATTTTCGGTTGGGTCGCCAATCGCGATACCATTCAAGTCATCCCAAAAAACTATTGAATTGTAGAATACTTTTTTTCCCTCTTCCACATACACATCAGACATTAGCGAAACCTCGTTGCCATCAAAATAAGTTTTGTACAAGACAGCCGGATTTCCCGAACTTAATAAAAAAATAGAATTGTTGGTTTTTGCAATCGAGCGTATGACCAGTAAACTATCGTTGTACCTCAATTGGGCTATTTTTGGTGTGCTTCCAATCAAAGCACCAAATTTTCCTTGGTCGGAAGCAAACCAAAGTGTTGTGTCATTCCAAACTTCAATCGCACGAATACTAATTGTGTCTTCGTAAATGGTTTCAATTTTTAATTCGACAACGGATGTTTTTTTGTATTCTTTTTTGTTACAAGCAAGAATAGAAAGGAAAAGAAAAAATCCGGCAAAGTGTGATTTCATAGTGGGAAAAATTTATATGACAACGCGTATCAACTTTAAATAATATCTTTGCCAAAATACAAATAAATGAGGCTTCATAGAAATCTGGTTTTTGCTTTAATTGACGGGTTGGATTTTATTTTTAACCAAGGAGAATATGCAGACAAAGTGGTTGAGCGTTTGCTCAAAAGGGACAAACGTTGGGGAGCGCGAGACCGCGGATTTGTGGCTGAAACCACTTACGAAATTGTCCGTTGGAAAAGATTATATGCAGAAATAGCCGAAGTAAAAGCACCTTATGACAGAGATAAACTTTGGCGGATTTTTGCCGTTTGGGCTATCTTGCGGGGAATCAAACTGCCCGATTGGAAATATTTTGAAGAAACACCGGTCAGGCGTATCAAAGGGCGGTTTGATGAACTTTCCAAAATCAGAAAATTTAAAGAATCCATTCCTGATTGGCTCGATGAATTGGGCGAAAGAGAGTTGGGAGAAACGGTTTGGACAAGAGAAATAGCGGCACTCAACCAACCCGCTGATGTAATTTTAAGGGTGAACACTTTAAAAACCAACAAAAAAGAATTGAAAGCCCTTTTACACCAATCCGAAATTGAAACAGATTTTATAGAGGGTTATCCGGATGCTTTAAAACTGAAAGAGCGCACGAATGTTTTCCAAACGGAAGCTTTCAAAAACGGTTTTTTTGAAGTACAGGATGCCTCCTCTCAATTGGTGGCGCGTTTTCTCGAAATTGAACCGGGTATGCGAATAGCCGATACTTGCGCAGGAGCCGGAGGCAAAGCTTTACATTTAGCTTCTCTGATGGAAAACAAAGGGCAAGTTATCGCCATGGATATCTATGAAAAAAAGTTGATTGAACTCAAACGTCGCGCCAAACGAGGCGGTGCTCACAACATCGAAACGCGTGTCATCGATTCGACCAAAGTGATTAAAAAATTGGAAGAAAAACTCGATCGCGTGTTGATTGATGCGCCTTGCAGTGGCTTGGGCGTGCTGCGCAGAAACCCCGATGCCAAATGGAAACTGCAACCGGAGTTTATCGATAACATCCTAAAAACACAAACTGAAATTTTAAACAATTATGCTCGAATGGTCAAGCCGGGAGGTAAATTGGTCTATGCCACTTGTTCCGTTCTTCCATCGGAAAATCGCGCTCAAGTTGATAATTTTCTTCAATCGGAGGCTGGAAAATCATTTGTTTTGGAAATGGATAAAAAAATATTTCCTTCCGAAGGTTTTGATGGGTTTTATATGGCGCGGCTCAATCGAAAATAGTTAATTCGACGGATACTCCCAGTTGGTTTGAAAAAAATTAAAGCAATTTTGATTTTATTTTTTTAGATAAAATTATATATTCGCAGACCAAATTTTTAACTTTTAGCTTTATTTATATGAAATTACGATTACTCTCGTTCTTATTCTTTTTTTCTTTTTTTCTTAGCGCCCAGCAAGCCTATTACAACGACGTAAATCTCACCCTAACCGGGATTCCGCTTCGCGATGCATTGGCAATCAAAGTCATCAACACACACACCAAAGTTTTATCTTACACACCCGGCGTGTGGGAAGCAGACCGCATTGTTGACCTTGACCCCGACGATCCTACGCAATCTAAAGTTTTACTGATTTACGGCTATAACGATGCCGATGCAAGTGTTATCAATGACCGAACCCGCGACAAAAACAACAACGGAGGTGGAGTCGGCCAATGGAATCGTGAGCATACATATCCCCAATCTTTGGGCGGGTTTACTACCAGTCCGGGACCTGGAACGGACATCCATCATGTGCGTGCTTCTGATGTACAATTTAACGGACAGCGCAACAACACACCTTACGCTGATGGTATGGGAAATGCAGGACCTTCAAATGGTGGATGGTATCCCGGAGATGAGTGGAAAGGCGATGTTGCCCGTATGATGATGTACATGTATATCCGATATGGCAACCAAACAAAGCCGACCGGAGTAACCCTTGGATCAACCAACTCCGTTGACCCCAATATGGTCGATTTGTTGCTTCAGTGGAACGCAGAAGACCCAGTTTCACTAGTAGAAGACAACCGAAACAATTATTTGGAAAATGCTGCAAACACCTATGGACAAGGCAACCGCAATCCGTTTATAGATGAACCCTTCTTGGCTACCCTCATTTGGGGTGGTACGCCTGCAGAAGACCGATGGGGCATTTTTACCGGTACTCCCGATACAACAGCGCCTTCTGTACCAACCGGATTGGCAGCTTCCAACATCACCACTTCAAGTGTGGCACTGACTTGGAACGCATCTACTGATGACGTGGCCGTCACCGCTTACGAAGTTTTTAGAAATGGTGTATCTATCGGAACAACAGGAAGTTTAACATTTACTGCTTCCGGCCTGACTCCCTCTACATTGTATTCTTTTACAGTCGCTGCCAAAGACGCGGCAAATAATTCTTCAACCCAAAGTACTGCTTTGCAAGTCACCACACTTGCCGGAACACCTGACACCACTCCACCCTCTGTTCCCATGGGCTTATCAGTTTCTAATATTACTTCGTCAAGTGCGACGGTAAGTTGGAACGCTTCCACAGACGATACAGGCGTTGCGGGTTATGAGGTTTTCCAAGATGGCGTATCACTGGGCTTTACAACTTTCTTAAGTATGTCCGTAGTAGATTTATTACCTTCTACTACCTACACTTTTACGGTTACAGCTTTTGATGCCGCAACCAACACATCCGTCCCAAGTACAGGATTGCAAGTTACTACTGCCGCCGCCTCCGGAGGTGGTGCTTCTGAACTGTTTTTCTCCGAGTACGTAGAAGGTTCTTCTAATAATAAAGCATTAGAAATCGCAAATTTCACAGGTGCTGCGGTAGATTTATCGGTTTATACGATTCAAAAACAAGTGAATGGTGTCAATGCTTGGGGCGGATCCTATTCATTCACAACTCCTACTTTAGCAGACGGAGCCGTTTTGGTGGTTGTAAATAGTTCATCAAGTGCACCACTATTGGCTTTGGCCGATGAATCTAGAGCTGGAGCACCGCTTGATTTTAACGGGAATGACCCTGTTGGTTTGTTTAAAAATGGTATTTTGATTGATATTATTGGGACATTCAATGGTGGATCGGCAAACTTTTCCGTCAATGAAACCCTGCGCAGAAAACCAACCATCACCTCACCCAACACCACTTTTAATAAAACCGGTGAATGGGATGTTTTTGCAACAGACACTTTTGGTGATTTAGGCACACATACCATAACTACTTTATCTGAAACAGGTATTATTCAAAATAATTTTAGAATCTATCCCAATCCAACCAATCAAGGTACAGTTTTCATTCAATCTGATCATATTGTTGAAAAGTTGAGTGTTTACAATCTATTGGGACAATTGGTCAAAGAAGTAAAAGCACCCAAAGAAAATCAACCCATTTCGTTGAACAATCTTTCTAAAGGTGTTTATTTAGCTAAAATCACTTTTGAAGGAAATAAGTACGCTACCCGAAAAATTGTGATAAACTAAAATTCTTCTCAAAAACTTTCTGCGGAAATACGTACTTTTGATGGCGTATTTCCGTAAGTTTTTATCAATGATTTATTTTTTTGAAAATCAAAACCGTACGGTTTATGCCGTACAAACTTTTTCTCCTCTTTCAAGTGCCGATTTTTCGAAATTAGCCTGGCTTTTCAACGGCAAACTGATGACCGCTGAAAATGAAGAAAATTCTCAAATATCTATTGATGCCTTTTTTGTAGGACCTCGGGCTGCCATGGTAACTCCTTGGAGTACAAACGCGGTAGAAATTACCCAAAACATGGCCATTGAAGAAATCATCAGAATCGAAGCTTTCGAAAAAGTAGATGAAACCTTACAAGGTTTCGACCCGATGCTCTTTCAGAAATACACCCAACTCAATCAAGATATTTTCGATATTCACCTGCAACCCGAATCGGTTTTAGAAATTGAAAACATCGCGGCTTACAACCAAAAGGAAGGTTTGGCATTGAACGATGACGAAGTGGATTATTTAGAAAAACTTTCGTTGAAATTGGGCAGAAAACTGACAGATTCTGAGGTCTTCGGATTTTCGCAAGTGAATTCTGAGCACTGCCGCCACAAAATTTTCAACGGTACTTTCGTGATTGACGGTCAAAAAAAACCGAGTTCTCTTTTCAAACTCATCAAAAAAACTTCCGAAGCAAACCCCAACGATATTGTTTCTGCTTATAAAGACAATGTGGCCTTTGTGAAGGGACCTAAAGTGACGCAGTTCGCTCCAAAATCGGCCGACAAACCCGATTTTTACCAAGAAAAAGATTTCGATTCGGTACTTTCGTTGAAGGCAGAAACCCATAACTTTCCTACTACAGTTGAACCCTTTAATGGTGCGGCAACCGGTTCGGGCGGTGAAATCCGCGACCGTTTGGCAGGTGGTCAAGGCTCGATTCCGCTTGCGGGAACAGCGGTTTATATGACTGCCTATTCGCGACTCAATAATGACAGGCCATGGGAAAACGGCATGCCTGCCAGAAAATGGCTCTACCAAACCCCTTTGGATATTCTCATCAAAGCTTCCAACGGTGCGTCCGATTTTGGCAATAAATTTGGTCAACCGCTGATTGTGGGTTCTTTGTTTACATTCGAACACGAAGAACACAACCGCAAACTCGGTTTCGACAAAGTGATTATGATGGCCGGCGGCGTGGGTTACGGCAAAGCCGATCAGGCACAAAAACACGCACCCAAACCAACCGATGATATTGTCTTGCTCGGTGGTGACAACTACCGTATCGGGATGGGTGGTGCGGCAGTTTCCTCAGCCGATACGGGCGAATTTCACAGCGGTATCGAACTCAACGCCGTGCAGCGTTCCAATCCGGAGATGCAAAAACGTGTGGCCAATGCCGTTCGCGGTATGGTAGAAAGCGATGTGAACCCCATTATTTCCATTCATGACCACGGCGCAGGCGGACACCTTAACTGTTTGTCGGAATTGGTGGAAGATACTGGTGGAATCGTTGATTTAGACAAGCTTCCCGTCGGAGACCCAACACTTTCTGCCAAAGAAATCATTGGGAACGAATCGCAGGAACGCATGGGCTTGGTTATTGCCAAAAAAGACACGGAAACCCTCAAAAGAATCGCCGAGCGGGAACGTTCGCCTTTTTATATCGTAGGCGAAGTGACCGGCGATTATCGGTTTGTGTTTCAATCCAAATCAAAAGACGTAAAACCCATGGATTTGGCATTGTCTGAAATGTTCGGCAGTTCGCCTAAAACTTTTATGCACGACCAAACGGTAGATAGAAAATACAGTGATTTAGAAAATCGAACTGAAGTAGGGTTTTTAGTAAATGGCACAAATATTTTTGACCAAGTTAAAAATGTTTTAAGACTCGAAGCCGTAGCCTGCAAAGATTGGCTGACCAACAAAGTCGATCGATGTGTGGGCGGACGCGTGGCGAAACAGCAGTGCGCCGGACCGCTGCAACTGCCGCTGAACAACCTTGGCGTGATGGCATTGGATTATAAAGGCAAAAACGGCATCGCCACGTCTATCGGCCATTCGCCCGTGTCTGCGTTGATTGATGCCGCCGCCGGGAGCCGAAACAGCATAGGTGAGGCTTTGACCAATATTCTTTGGGCTCCGCTCGAAAACGGAATCAAGAGCGTGTCGCTATCCGCCAATTGGATGTGGCCATGCCGCAACGAAGGTGAAGATGCACGTTTGTATGAAGCTGTGCAGGCTTGCTCGGATTTTGCCATTGCGTTGGGCATCAATATTCCCACAGGGAAAGATTCACTGTCGATGAAACAAAAATACCAGGATAGCGATGTCATCGCGCCGGGAACGGTGATTATTTCCGCTGCCGGGCATTGTTCCGATATTCAAAACGTGGTGGAACCGATTTTCCAAAGAAACAGCGGGTCGGTTTATTACATTAATTTTTCACAAGACGATTTTAAATTGGGCGGTTCGTCTTTTGCTCAAACCCAAAACAAGGTAGGCGAAGAAACGCCAAATATCCGCGATGCGGCATTTTTCAAAAAGGCTTTCGAGACCATACAACAGTTGATTAAGGAGAAACAAATTGTAGCCGGTCACGACATCGGCAGTGGTGGGCTCATCACGACTTTGTTGGAAATGTGTTTTGCGGACACACATTTGGGAGCGCAAATCAGTTTCAAAAATTTTCAAGAAAAAGATTTGATTAAAATACTATTTTCAGAAAACATTGGCATTGTGGTGCAAGCGAAAAATGATGTGGTTTTTGAAGCCAAACTCAAGAATGAAAAAATCGAATTCTTCAAAATCGGAACGGTTGATTCTCGGGAAATTTTATCCATCGACGGGCATGTATTCGATACTCCGCAATTCAGGGACCTTTGGTTTGAAACCTCCTACTTGTTAGATCGTCACCAAACCCAAAACAACAAAGCGGCTGAGCGGTTTGAAAATTATAAAAATCAAAAGTTGGTTTATGAATTTCCGAAGCAATTTACGGGTGATTTAATAAGGTTTGAAGACGCGGGAGGCTTCTCGACTGCGCTCGAAGTGACAGAAGAAAAAAAAGCTACGCACGAAATTACAGAAGTAAAAGAGTCAGCACGAGAAGTAAAAAAACCAAAAGCAGCCATCATCCGCGAGAAAGGTAGCAACAGCGAGCGGGAAATGGCCAACGCTATGTTTTTGGCGGGTTTTGATGTGAAAGATGTTCACATGACCGATTTAATTTCGGGCCGGGAGACTTTGGAAGATATCCAGTTTATCGGAGCGGTGGGCGGATTTTCCAATTCCGATGTGTTGGGTTCCGCCAAAGGTTGGGCAGGCGCATTTTTATACAACGAAAAAGCCAACACGGCACTCAAAAATTTCTTTGCACGCGAAGACACGCTTTCGGTGGGTATCTGCAACGGTTGCCAACTGTTTATGGAGTTGGAGTTGATTCATCCGGAGCTGGAAGTTCACGGCAAAATGCTACACAACGATTCGCACAAACACGAGAGTATTTTCACTTCAGTGAAAGTGCAAGAAAATCATTCGGTGATGCTTAAAACCTTAGCCGGAAGCACTTTGGGCGTATGGGTTTCGCATGGCGAAGGCAAATTTAACTTGCCCTTGGCAGAAGAAAATTATCACATTGTAGCCAAATACGGATATGATGCTTATCCGTCCAATCCGAACGGTTCGGACTACAACACGGCTATGCTGTGCGACAAAACCGGCAGGCATTTGGTGATGATGCCACACATAGAACGATCTACTTTCCCGTGGAATTGGGCGTATTACCCTAAAGATAGAAATGATGAGGTTTCGCCATGGTTAGAAGCCTTTGTCAATGCGCGGAAGTGGATTGAGGGGAAATGAGTCTCATGAATAATCATCATTTAATTTCTATGGACGATTTTGTACGTGTAGGTTTAGAAATGTTTCATGTTTTTTGAAAATTAATCACGCAGGGGTTTCCCATCGTAAACCGGGGTCTAAATCTGAGAGAAGGAGCGCGGATTTTTGATATGTAAGCTTAGAGAGAGTTTCTAATTATAAGGGAGCAACTATTTTCAACAAGCCTTTTACTTCTGTTTAATATCATATTTGCTAATGTCTGCCCCATTTTAATAAAGTCTGTTGAAATGGTAGTAATTCCATTATCCACGACTTCTTTTAAGGTCGAATCATTGTAAGAAATAATTCCTATTTCATTGCCAATTTTTAGATGCTTACTTTTTGCATTTTTCACTATTTGAACTAAGTCTCTGTCATCTGGAGTGATATAAATTTCACCGGTCTTAAAGATGAATTAAAGCCAATCTAAACAGATACCAAGATTTTATAAATAAAATTTAAAATAGATTTGAGTCTATATAATATTTATCAAATGAATAAACGCCTCATCCGAGAAACGAGTACATTTTTCAAAGAAAAATTCAACCAAGCTTCATCTTACCATATTTTATCTCCCGGCCGGATAAACCTTATAGGTGAACACATTGACTATAACGATGGTTCGGTTTTGTTGGGGACTATAGACAAAATCGTCTGTTTTGCCATTTCAAAATCCAATACAGATGTATCATCCATCATTGCAAAAGACTTAGGCGAACGCCTATCTTTTCGATTGCATGACAACAGCCCGAAGGAAAAGGATGGTTGGATTGGGTATTTCTATGGAGTTCTTGATGAATTAAAAAAAAGAACACTTCGGATAGAAAATTTTAATCTTGTTTTCAGCAGCAATATTCCAATGGGGTCAGGATTATCCTCATCTGCGGCTTTGGAATGTGGCTTTGGTTTTGCCCTGAATGTGTTGTTTGATTTAAAACTGACAAAACTTGAAATCGTCAAAATAGGACAGCAAGCTGAAAATAATTTTGCAGGTGTCAAATGCGGGATTATGGATCAATTTGCCAATATCTTTGGCCAAAAAAACCACATCCTCAAACTCAACTGCCATACTTTGGAAACGGAATACCACCGCTTGCAGCTCGATGAATACAGTCTAGTACTTTTAAATAGTGGTGTCAAACACACGCTACTCGATTCGTCTTATAACAACCGCAGGGAAGAATGTGCGCAAGGATTGGCCGCCATCAAAAAACATTTTCCTCAGGTGAATACTTTCCGCAATTGCACGGAAAATCAACTGTATCAAATAGAAAATGAACTGGAAAAAACCATTTTTAAACGTTGCCTCTACGTAATTCAGGAAATCAACAGAGTGCCGCAGGCGTTTGATGCTTTAAAAAAGCGGGATTATGATAAACTTGGCAAGTTGTTATACAAATCTCACAAAGGATTAAATGAATTATATGAGGTAAGTTGCTCGGAATTAAATTTTTTGGTTGCACATACTTTTGACGAATCCGGCGTTTTGGGTGCCAGAATGATGGGTGGCGGTTTCGGTGGTTGTACCATCAATTTGATAAGAAAAGACTGCGAAACAGCGTTCAAAACTAAAATAAAAATAGCTTATGAAAAAGAATTTAACATCCCACTCCACAGCTATCAAGTGAATTTGTCCAATGGAACAAGCTGCATACAAGTTGAACAAATAGCCACTTCGTCATAATCTTAAAAAACATGAAATCCTTTAACAGAGAAGAACATCCACACAGACGATACAATCCACTTTTAGACGAATGGGTCTTGGTATCGCCACACCGCGCCAAACGTCCTTGGCAAGGGCAACAAGAAAAAATCAATGCAACCGTACTTTCCGGCTACGACGAAAATTGTTACCTCTGTCCAGGCAATCAACGCTCGAATGGAACTCAAAATCCTAATTATCGAAAAAGCTACGTCTTCGACAATGATTTTCCGGCACTTTTGAACGAAGAAATGACGAGTGACCAAACCGATGCTTCTCCTTTTTTCAAATCAAAACCCGAGCGCGGTATCAACAGAGTGGTCTGTTTCTCACCTGAACACAACAAAACCATTCCCGAAATGCCATTGGATGAAATCCAAAACATAATACATACATGGATTGCACAGTACAAAGAACTTGGAGCTTATGATTTTGTGAATTATGTTCAGATTTTTGAAAACAAAGGCAGCATCATGGGTTGTAGTAACCCGCATCCACACGGACAGATTTGGGCACAGTCTTCCATACCGACGCAAGTAAGGAAAACACAAGAAAACTTATCCCATTACTTTAATAAATCTAATAAAAGTCTCCTGTCTGACTATTTGAAAGAAGAACTCATTGCAAAAGAACGTATTGTTTTTGAAAACGAACATTTTGTGCTTTTGGTGCCGTTTTGGGCGGTTTGGCCTTTTGAAATATTGATTGTCAGCAAACGTCATTTTGGAAATATTGCCGAGATGATCCGAGAAGAAATACAGTCTTTTGCAGAGATTTTAAAAATAACTACAATAAAATTTGACAACATTTTTGAAACTACGTTCCCGTATTCAGCCGGTATTCATCAGTCTCCAACCGACGGTTTGCTCCATCCCGAATGGCACTTTCACATGCATTTTTATCCGCCTTTGTTGCGCTCTGCTACGGTAAAAAAATTTATGGTAGGCTACGAAATGCTGGCTGAACCGCAAAGAGATATCACACCCGAAAAAAGTGCCTTACTTTTAAAAAATATTTCGGATATTCACTACAAAATAAAGAACTTGTAAAAATGAGTAAAAAAATCCTCATCACAGGCGGACTCGGCTACATCGGGTCGCACACGGCCGTTGAATTAATCAACGAAGGCTATCAGGTTGTCATCCTCGACGATTTGTCCAATTCGAGCCTCGATGTGCTTGACGGCATTGAGCAAATTACCGGTGTCCGCCCTGAGTTTGTCAAGGTGGACATGCGAGACAAACAGGCGCTCAACCAATTTTTTGACAATTATCAGGTTGACGGCGTGATTCACTTTTCTGCATTCAAAGCAGTAGGAGAGAGTGTCGAAAAACCTTTGGCGTATTACGAAAACAATCTCAATGCTTTGGTGTATCTGCTGCAGGAACTTACCGTGCGTAATATTCGTCCGTTTATTTTCAGTTCCTCTTGTACCGTTTACGGTCAGGCAGATGAACTTCCGGTGACGGAGAAAGCACCTGTCAAACCGGCCGAATCGCCCTACGGCTTCACCAAGCAAGTGGGAGAAATTATCATCAGAGACACTGTTCGTGCGACGAAACTGAAAGCCATTGCTCTGCGCTATTTCAATCCCATCGGAGCACATCCGACCGCAATTATCGGTGAACTGCCTTTAGGCATTCCACAGAATCTCGTACCGTTTATTACGCAAACAGCCATCGGCCTTCGAGCAGAGCTTTCCGTTTTTGGCAACGATTATCCCACACCCGACGGGACGGCCATACGCGATTATATTCATGTAGTCGATTTGGCAAAAGCGCATATTGCAGCCCTTGAACGGCTTCTGAATCAGTCTAACAAAGAAAATTTTGAAATATTCAACATCGGGACAGGAAAGGGAAGTTCCGTGTTGGAGGTAATCCAAACATTTGAAAAAGTAAGCGGACAAAAACTCAATTACAAAATTGTTTCCCGAAGGACAGGAGATGTTGTGGCAGCCTATGCAAATACTGCTTTAGCTAACAAAGAGTTGCGTTGGAAGGCCAAGTCTTCTTTGGAAGAAGCCTTGGCTTCTGCTTGGGCGTGGGAATTGAAAATAAGAGCTTAAAAACTCAAAAAAAATTGCAGTTGCACAATATTTGTCAAATTCGTAACATTACGGAAACAAATTAATGCAAAACGTATGTCTAAAAATAAACCGGCTTCCGAAAAAGAAAATTCTATTATAGACAATCCGCAATTAAGTATCTGGGAAGCTTTGATTCCGGTGGTTGCTTTGGTGGGTATGTTGGCATATAATGTATTGGCTGTTTACAAGGATGATGCACTAAATGGTTCTAACCAGTTTATTCTGTTGTTGGGTGGAGCCGTTGCAGCCATCGTCGGATTTCGTAACAAAGTTTCCTATGACAGCATGCTGGAGGAAGTAGCGAAAAATCTAAAATCTACCTCCGGAGCAATATTGATTCTCTTGATGGTAGGAGCTTTGTCCGGGACTTGGTTGGTGAGTGGCATCATTCCCTCGATGATCTATTACGGTTTGCAAATTCTCAACCCAACCATATTCTTGTTTGCCTGTGTGATAATCTGTGCTATTATTTCAATTGCGACGGGGAGTAGTTGGACAACTTCTGCCACCGTTGGGATAGCCTTGGTTGGCATTGGAAATGCTTTAGGAATTCCTATGGGCATGACAGCAGGAGCCGTGATTTCAGGTGCCTATTTTGGTGATAAGATGTCACCATTAAGTGATACCACCAATTTGGCTCCCGCCATGGCCGGAACCGATCTTTTTACACATATTCGCTACATGGCGATAACGACAGTCCCGAGTATGATATTGACGCTTGTTATCTTTCTGCTTATCGGTTTCAATTTAGATACAACAGGAACACCCGATACGAAGTCAATTCTTACTTCTATCAATGAGGTGTTTTATGTTTCTCCTTGGCTTTTTTTAGTACCTGCTATTGTTATTTTTATGATAGTCCGAAAAACCCAACCACTGATAGCGCTGTTGGTTGGCACACTTTTAGGAGGAGTTTTCGCTTTGATTTTTCAGCCCGATTTGGTGGTGAAAGTAGCTGAAGGCAGTCTGTTTGATTTTAAAACTGCATACAGCGGCGTGATGAATGCCATAACAATAGAAACCAATATTGCAACTTCCAATCAAGAACTCAATGACCTTTTTACTGCCGGCGGCATGAAAGGAATGTTGGGAACTATTTGGCTCGTAATCTGCGCGATGGTTTTTGGCGGTGTGATGGAGGCTATAGGCGCGTTGGCTCGCATCACTGATTCTCTTTTGAGAATGTTTCATACGGTTTTCGGGCTTTTTGCCAGTACCGTCGCGAGTTGTATCGCTTTAAACGTGACCGCTTCCGATCAATATTTGTCCATCGTTGTCCCGGGCAGGATGTTTGCCAAAGCCTACAAGGATAAAGGCCTTGCACCCGAAAATTTGAGTAGAACGTTGGAAGATTCCGGTACGGTAACTTCTGTTTTGGTTCCTTGGAATACTTGTGGAGCTTATCAAAGCGGAGTGTTGGGTGTGGATACGTTGTCCTATCTGCCTTATGCGTTTTTCAACATCATCAGTCCGTTTATGACGTTGACTTTTGCTCTTTTTAATATCAAGATTAAACTATTAGTTTCTAATATTAAAAAATAGGGAAGCTATAAGCAAAATCTATTTTTAAATAAAATTTAACCATTACTTAAATCAGTTAGTGGTTTTTTTATTTGTAATTTTACCTGATTTATCTATCGAAAAAAGTTGATAAATTAAGTATTATAACAACAAAATAAATATTCATGGAACATTCAAACGACCTTAGCAAGTGCCCATTTAATCAAAAAGAGGACATTGTGAAACCCGGTACAAACAACCAAGATTGGTGGCCAAAATCATTAAACTTAGATATACTGCATCAGCACGATACTAAATCAAACCCATTGGGTGTCGATTTCAATTATGCTGAAGAATTTAAAAAATTGGATTTAGAAGCGCTGAAAAAAGACTTAAAATCCTTTATGACCGATAGTCAAGAATGGTGGCCAGCCGATTGGGGGCACTATGGCGGATTGATGATCCGCATGGCTTGGCATTCTGCAGGAACGTATAGGATTTCAGATGGCCGTGGAGGAGCTGGGACTGGAAACCAGCGATTTGCACCTCTTAACAGTTGGCCGGATAATGGAAATTTAGATAAAGCTAGAAGGCTTTTATGGCCTATTAAAAAGAAATATGGGAATAAAATATCATGGGCAGATTTAATAATTTTAGCAGGAAACATGGCCTACGAATCCATGGGATTCAAAACTTTCGGATTTGCCGGCGGACGTGAAGACATCTGGCATCCTGAAAAAGACGTGTATTGGGGAGCTGAAAAAGAATGGTTGGACGCAACAAAAAATCGATATAACGACGATAAAAACCGCGAATCTTTAGACAATCCGTTGGCTGCGGTTCAAATGGGATTAATTTATGTAAACCCCGAAGGTGTTGACGGAAATCCTGACCCACTAAAAACCGCTATTGATGTTCGTACAACCTTCAAACGGATGGCTATGAACGATGAGGAAACAGTCGCGTTGACTGCCGGTGGGCACACTGTTGGAAAAGCGCACGGAAATGGAGACGTTTCAAAATTAGGAAGAGAGCCGGAAGCGGGTGAAATACACGAGCAGGGCCTTGGATGGCATAACCCCAAAGGAAATGGTAATGCCGGAGATGCAGTTACAAGTGGATTAGAAGGTTCATTTACTACCCATCCTACCCGTTGGGATTATGAATATTTCCATTTATTGCTAACATACGATTGGGAATTAAAGAAAAGCCCGGCTGGAGCTTGGCAATGGGAACCTGTCAATATCAAAGAAGATGATAAGCCTATCGATGCCCATAATCCTTCAAAAAGAAACAATCCGATTATGACAGATGCCGACATGGCGATGAAAATGGATCCCGTTTATAGAAAAATTTCAGAACGTTTTTACAAAGATCCAAAGTATTTTGAAGAAGTATTTGCAAGGGCATGGTTTAAATTAACACATCGTGATTTAGGCCCGAAAGAACGGTATTTAGGATCCGATAGCCCAAAAGAAGATTTAATTTGGCAAGACCCTATCCCTAAAGTTAATTACACCCTATCCGGTGCGGAAATTGATGAGTTAAAAACCACCTTGTTAAGTAGTGGTTTAACCGGGGCAGAATTAATCAGTACTGCTTGGGATAGTGCGAGAACGTTTAGAGGTTCAGACTTTAGAGGTGGAGCCAATGGTGCGAGAATTAGATTAGCTCCGCAAAAAGAATGGGTTGGAAATGAACCAGAAAGGCTTCAAAAAGTGTTGAAAAAGCTAATCGAAATCCAAGCGGGTCTAAGTAAAAAAGTAAGTTTAGCGGATTTAATTGTCCTAGGCGGAAGTGCAGCTGTAGAAAAATCGGCTCAAGAAGGCGGATTTAATGTGAAAGTTCCCTTTCATGCAGGAAGAGGTGACGCATCACAAGAAATGACTGATGCTGAATCATTTGCAGTTTTGGAACCGACAAATGATGCTTTTAGAAACTTCATGAAAAAGGAATATGCCGTTAAACCCGAAGAATTAATGTTAGACAAAGCGCAGTTATTAGGGCTAACAGCACCGGAGATGACGGTTTTGATTGGTGGGATGCGTGTACTTGGCACCAACTATGGCGGAACAAAACAGGGTGTTTTTACCGATAATGAAGGTGTTTTAAGCAATGATTTCTTTGTAAATCTTACTGATATGAGGTACAATTGGAAACCCGTTGGGGAAAACTTATACAATATCGTCGATAAAAAATCAGGAGCCACAAAATGGACGGCAACTAGAGTCGATTTGGTCTTTGGGTCTAATTCTGTTCTAAGATCTTATGCCGAAGTGTATGCACAAGACGATAACAAAGAAAAATTTGTTCGCGATTTTGTTAAAACTTGGGTAAAAGTAATGAACCTTGACCGTTTTGACTTGAATTAAAATCCTTGACGATTATGAAATGATATCGAAACTTTAAAAAAGAAAAGATTCGCTGTGCCGGAACGAGAAGCGGCCGTCAATTTTGTGAATAAAGTTTTGTGAACTTAAGACCAATAATATTTTTTTGAATAGATAAACTGCCAATCTGCAACAGATTGGCAGTTTATTTGTAATTTGCAGTAAAAATTAAACAATCACAAGTATGGCAACTATCACACTCAAAGGAAATCCTATTCACACCTTGGGAGAACTTCCTAAAAATGGTTCAAAACCAAATGATTTTGAATTAGTTAAAAATGATTTATCAACTGTTTCGCTTAAAGATTTTGCGGGGTCAAACCTCGTGCTCAATATTTTCCCGAGCATCGATACCGGGACATGCGCAACATCGGTCAGGAAATTTAATGAATCGGCCGCAAAACTGAGCAATACCAAAGTGCTTTGTATTTCGAGAGATTTACCTTTTGCACAATCCCGATTTTGCGGTGCGGAAGGAATTCAGAATGTGCAGACATTGTCCGATTTTAATACAGGTTCTTTCGGGAAAACGTACGGTTTGGAGATTGTGGATGGCCCACTCAAAGGTCTTCATTCAAGGGCTGTTGTAGTTATTGATGCAACCGGAAAAGTGGTTTATACCCAACAAGTCCCGGAGATTGTGGACGAGCCGGATTACGCGGCGGCCTTAAACTCCCTTAAATAAATCATGCAAAAAAATCAGAGTTTCATCACCGGAAGGTTGTTCAGTTTTTACTATGCTTTCAAAGGTGCTTGGGTGTTGATTACAACAGAACACGCGGCCATGGTTCAGTTTGTAGCCGCGATTACCGTAACGATTATGGGATTCGTTTTCAACATCACAGCAACCGAATGGGCCTTACAAACATTAGCCATCGGAATGGTGATGGGTTCTGAAGGATTGAACACGGCTTTAGAAAAAATATCTGATTTCATACACCCTGATTATCACGAGAAAATCGGGCTAATCAAAGATGTGGCAGCCGGAGCTGTTTTTATTGTGGCTATCTGTGCTTTTGTTGTTGGATGCTTGATTTATATTCCAAAAATTTTATAATCAACTTTTACCTGTTGAAATCTTTAAGTATTATATTTATTCTTCTTTTGTTTACAAGCATCACAACTGCACAAGATGCCGATGCAGAACTCGTATTTCAACGAACAGAGGTGGTGGTAAAGAATGGCAAATTGACAAAAACGCATACCTACGAAATAACAATAAACAACCGAAGCGGAGAAGAGTTTACCGATGTGAGGATATACTTGTCAGGCTTGACCAAGGTGTCAAACATTGAGGCATCTATTAAAGACAGATTTGGCAATCTCGTCAAAAAATTAAACAGGAGCGATATAAAAGAAAGGAGCACGAGGCAGAGTTTCTCTTTTTATGAAGACGATATGGTGAAAGAATTTTCTCTCAAGCACAACGTTTATCCATACACTTTGACCTATACTTATCAGGAACAAGAATCTCAATTTTTGAACATCGAATATTGGCAGCCTGTACTCGGTCTTACAACCCCGACAAAGGAAGCTTTACTCAGGCTCGAAGTTCCGAAAAATTATAAATTTACGGTAACCGAAAATCTGATCAATCCACCAAAAACAGACATGCTTTCCCCTGATAAAAACATTTATACTTGGCACGCTGCCTATGATGGGAAAACTTAGGTAGAAAGATTGTCAACTGCCATTAATGAACAGTTACCAATTGTGAAAATTCTCCCCAAAGATTTTTATTTTGAAAAATCCGGAAGTTTAAAATCGTCGGTGGATTATGGCAATTGGCAATACAGCTTGCTCGAAGGCCTTGATGATTTGCCTGAAAGTGAAAAAGTGAAAATAAGTAAGTTGTTGGAAGGTGTTACGTAAACCAAAGAAAAAATTCGCAGGCTCTATCACTATTTGCAAGATGAAACCCGATACATCAATGTATCAATTGAAACGGGCGGGCTCAAACCACATCCATCCTCTTACGTTGCTCAAAACAAATATGGAGATTGCAAGGCACTTACCAACTATTTTAAGTCAGTATTAGACTATGCGAATGTCGCGTCCTACTATACTAAGGTTTTTGCGGGAAATCAGATCAGGCAGATAGACAAAGAAATCCCTTCGCAGCAGTTCAATCACGTCATCTTACTTGTTCCTGTTGAAAAAGACACGCTTTGGTTAGATTGTACAAGCGATTTGGCAATTCAATCATCTGGGTACTTTTACGCAAAACAGGGAAGTATTTGTAGTCGATAAAGATAACAGCCGATTCGTCCGGACACCGGCTCTTTCCAAAAACGATATTTTGGAGGTCAGAAAAATTGATTTTAAAAATTCGGAAGGACGTACTTTGGTAAACTTCAGCAACGCCTATCGCGGTAAAAATTTTGAAGATTTAGCTATGGTTGGGAAGCAATACAACGAAAACATAAATCGCACTTTCATAAGAGATTATTTCGTGGAAAAAGGGTTTGAATTGATGGAATACAAAATTCAGAATTCGCCGCGTGACTCGTTGTTCATCCAATTGGATTATACGGCTCGTTCCACCAATACTTTCAACCAATATGGAGGTGACATCGTTATAAACGTTCTCTCTTTTGCCATCCCTTCCATGGAAAAACCGGAAGAAAGAAAAAACCCTATCCAAATTGATTTTCCCAAGTTTAACGTGGACACACTGACTTATGAGATTCCGAAAAACTACGAACTCTCGCATTGCCTTGATAATGTGAATATTGAGACAAGCATCGGTACGTACCATACGGAATATGTGGTTTCCTCAGATTTAATCAAAGTAGTTAAATCATATTATTTGAAGGAAGGAGTTTACACAATCGAGAATTATGCGCAATTTTATGCATTTGTCAACCAAGTTAAAAATTTGGAAATGAACAATAAAATACAATTAGTTCAGAAGAAACAGTAAAGATTGTGTATGGTGATAATTTTGGCAATTATTAAGTCTAATAATATCAATAACAATACAGACATGAAATCAAAACTAATCCTCTATTTTATTTTAGTAATCTCGTTATCATCCAAAGGGCAAGAATTTTCAAAGGAATTCGGGAAATTAGGAAATGCAGAGGTAAACTTAACTCAATACACCAAGGATTCATCGGCCGAAGCAGTTGTTTTATTTGACATGGGCGAATCTTTATTTGCATCAACAGAAAAAACGGATTTGAAGTTGTGTACGAGCGAAGCACTCGAATCAAAATTCTTTCGGAAGCGGGACTGAAATACGCCGAATTTGAAATTCCCTACTATCGTGAAGGCAATATTTATGAAAAAATATATGATTTTGAAGGTTACACCTACAATCCGGTTGATGGAAAATTAGATAAAACTGCGGTAAAACTCTCTGATGCACATGATGAAAAAATCAATGAATCGTGGATACTTAAGAAAATTGCCATGCCGGATGTGAGAGTAGGCTCAATCATAGAAATCAAATATAGATTGATTTCTCAATATGTATTTAACCTCAGAGACTGGGAATTTCAATGGAAAATTCCGGTCGTTTTCAGTCAATACAAAGTAAAAATAATTCCTTTTTATTCCTATTCATGGTTGTTGCAAGGTGCCAACAAGTTTGATGTTTTGGAATCTTATGAAGACAAAGGATTTGACCGTAGATTTGGTCATGTTAGTTTCCGTGACATGATTCATATTTATGGCATGAAGGATTTACCCGCATTGAAAGATGAAGAGTTTATCACAACGCGCCAAGACTATATCATCAAATTAGATTTTCAATTGTCTCAAGTCAACCACCTCAACGGAAATGTAGAGAAAATTCTCACCACTTGGCCGAGTATGTTGAAGGGATTGATTAGCCATTCAGATTTTGGAAAATACATAGATAAAAGCCAAAAACTGGAAAAAAAATTACTCAATCAGGTGGAGCTCTCACAAATGACCAACCCCAAAAAATTTAACTACATAGTCAATTACGTGAAAGAAAATTTTAAGTGGAATGAGGATAGTGTTAAATATGCAACAAAAAACCCAAACGATTTTGTAAAAGACAAAATAGGCAACACTGCCGATATTAATCTTTTTTTGACAGGATTACTGAGAAGTTCCGGAATCGATGCAAACCCTGTTATTTTGAGTACACGTAACCACGGGAAAATAAAATACGACTATCCGTACAATCATTTTTTTAACTATGTGGTTGTTTTGGCAGATATAGACGGAAAGATAGTCCTCACAGATGCAACTGAAATAAATTGTGCAAACGATAGAATCCCTGCCAAAGCAATAAATGACAAGGGACTAATTGTTAAAAACCGAGAGCCGCAATGGATGCAACTGAAAAGTTTGATTCCATCAAAGGCACAATCAAATATTTTAGTTGAAATCAAAGATGATGTTGTTGAGTCTAAAATAGTGAAATCATATACAGAATATGATGCACTCAACATTCGAAATGAAATTGGGGAAAATACAGATAAAATCAAGGAATTCATCAATGAAGAAGGCTATACAATCGATGAGGCTTCTATCTCGGTATCTAACGCTGAAAAAATTACCGAACCCTATGTGCTGAAGTACAATATTAAAACAGCTATTGAAAAAATAAACGATAAAATTTATGTCTCACCATTCCTTCGAGAGCCTCTCGAATCGAATCCGCTAAAACAAAATACGCGAACCTATCCGGTAGATATGACTTATCCGATTATACGAGTTTACAATTCAATTATCACAATCCCGGAAGGCTATCAAATCGATTATATTCCACAAGAAAATGAAATTAAAAACAGCTTATTCGAATTATCTTATAAAGTTGTAAAGGAAGACAATAAGTTAAACTTAATTTTACAATACTATTTTAAAACATCTGAATATAGCACTGAGAATTACGATAGAATCAAATCCTATTTCTACGAAATTGTTAAAAAGGGAAATGAAAAAATTGTTTTGATTAAAACCTAAAGCAAGGTTTACATTTTATACCAATCTTAAATCACCGATTTAAGCCCCGAAATTTGGATATCATGGTGCGAAACGTTGTAAATTACTTTCCCTTTTTGGATGATTAAGAGTTGTGGCGATTCGTGTACGGCATGATACCTGATGGCGATTTCTTTAGATAAGTCTCTGTAAGCCAGCAAGTCTAAGAAATAGTATTTAGTGTTTTCCACTTCCGAGTCGAATTCGGACTCAAATCGTCTCAATACCGACCGGCTGATACCGCAACGGGTGCTGTGTTTGAAAATTACGACTGATTTATTTTCAGACAATTGATCGATTTCATCCAATTGTTGTGTTTCTGTGAGTTGAATCCAAGGAATCAAAACTGCGTCCTGATTCGAGTTGGATTTAGATCCTCCGAAAAAATTTTCTAAAAATCCCATGGCTTTTTTTTGTAAATTACTTAAATTTTCTTTCCGATTCTTGAATCGGTAAATCGTTGATGCTCGCGTATCTTTTTTTCATCAACCCGTTTTCGTCAAATTCCCAATTTTCATTCCCGTAAGCCCGAAACCAATGGTTGTTTTTGTTTCTGTATTCGTATTCAAACCTAACTGCAATGCGGTTTTCGTGATGCGACCAATATTCTTTTTTTAATTTATAATCCAATTCCATTTCCCATTTTCGTGTCAAAAATTGCCTGATGGCTTCACGTCCGTTTATGAATTCCGTCCGGTTTCGCCATTCGGTATCTGGCGTATAAGCCAAACTCACTTTCTCCGGATTTTTGGAATTCCACGCATCTTCGGCAGCTTGTATTTTTTGTTTGGCAGTTGCTTCAGTAAAAGGAGGAAATGGAGGTCTTTGTTCCATTGTTTTAGTTTTAGTGTTTTGACGATATACACCTTATTTTCTTTCAGTGATTTTCGACTTTTGTTTATGTCAAATTGGCTTATAAATCAGGTTTTTAAACGACAAACTGTCTGCTATTTCATTTGGGAACGAACTTTGCGAATCGTCTTCTGCAAAGTTACTAAATATAATGAAAATGAACTTAGATAAATTTACCATAAAATCGCAAGAAGCCTTGCAGACTGCGCAACAAATCGCGCAAGAAATGGAACATCAACAAATAGAAAACGAACATTTGTTCAAGGCTCTCATACTAATTGATCAATCCGTACTGCCTTTTCTGTTTAAGAAACTAAATGTAAATACCGGCCTTATCGAGCAACTGCTCAATGCCACACTCAAAGGGTTTGCCAAAGTTTCGGGCGGTCAGCAAATGCTTTCAAGAGAAACTTCCTCAACGCTTGTTGAAGCTTCTAATTTAGCCAAAATAATGAATGATGAGTTTGTCTCTATAGAGCATCTACTTTTGGCATTGCTCAAATCTAAAAGTAAAATTGCTCAAATTTTCAAAGACCAAGGCATCAACGAGAAGGATTTAAAAGAAGCGATTGCGCAACTTCGAAAAGGCGAACGCGTAACCACCGCAAGCGCGGAAGAAACCTATAATTCACTGAATAAATACGCAAAAAATCTCAATCAATTAGCCAACGATGGCAAGTTAGACCCTGTCATCGGTCGTGATGAAGAAATCCGGCGTGTGTTGCAAATATTGTCGCGCCGAACCAAAAACAATCCGATTTTGGTTGGTGAGCCGGGCGTGGGTAAAACGGCCATAGCCGAAGGCTTGGCACATCGTATTATACAAGGAGATGTACCTGAAAACTTGAAAAACAAAACTATTTTTTCACTCGATATGGGTGCACTCATCGCCGGAGCCAAGTACAAAGGTGAGTTTGAGGAACGCCTCAAAGCCGTTATTAAAGAAGTCACCAACTCCGATGGAAGCGTGATTTTGTTTATCGATGAGATACACACCTTGGTAGGAGCCGGTGGCGGCGAAGGGGCGATGGATGCCGCCAACATACTCAAACCAGCTTTGGCACGCGGTGAACTCCGGGCTATCGGTGCGACTACCAACAATGAGTACCAAAAATATTTTGAAAAAGACAAGGCACTTGAGCGTAGGTTTCAAAAAATCATGGTGGAAGAGCCCGATACCGAAAGTGCCATTTCTATCCTGAGAGGCATCAAAGAAAAATATGAAACCCACCACAAAGTCCGCATCAAAGACGAAGCCATTATCGCAGCGGTTTCCTTATCCAACCGATACATCACCAACCGGTTTTTACCCGACAAAGCCATCGATTTGATGGATGAGGCAGCTTCCAAATTGCGGATGGAAATTAATTCCAAACCGGAAGAACTCGATGTGCTTGACCGTAAAATCATGCAACTCGAAATAGAAATTGAAGCCATCAAAAGAGAAAAAGACGATGCCAAGCTAAAAGTGCTCAATTTGGATTTAGCCAACTTAAAAGAGTCTCGAAATCAAGTTTTTGCCAAGTGGCAAAGTGAAAAAGAAGTGGTAGATAAGATTCAACTTTTCAAAGAAGAAATTGAACGTTTCAAGTTGGAAGCCGAGCGTGCAGAGCGTGACGGCGATTACGGGAAAGTAGCCGAACTTCGATACGGAAAAATCAAAGATGCGCAGGTGCAGTTAGATAAATTTGAAGCACAATTGGCAGAAAATCAATCTGGAAGTTCTTTGATTAAAGAAGAAGTAACGGCAGAAGACATAGCCGAAGTTGTCGCCAAGTGGACTGGAATCCCAGTAACCAAAATGTTGCAAAGCGATCGTGAAAAACTCCTTCACCTCGAAGACGAGTTGCACAAGCGGGTAGTGGGGCAAGAAGAAGCCATTGTGGCGGTTTCGGATGCCATTCGCCGAAGCCGTGCCGGATTGCAGGATGCTAAAAAGCCCATCGGTACTTTTTTGTTTCTCGGAACGACAGGAGTCGGAAAAACCGAATTGGCAAAAGCCCTCGCCGAATATTTGTTTGATGACGACAATGCCATCACGCGTATTGATATGAGCGAATATCAAGAACGGCATGCTGTCAGCCGATTGGTGGGTGCGCCTCCGGGCTATGTAGGCTATGACGAAGGCGGACAACTCACCGAAGCGGTTCGCAAGAAACCCTATTCTGTGGTGTTGCTTGACGAAATCGAAAAAGCCCATCCCGACACTTTTAATATTTTACTCCAAGTACTCGATGAAGGCCGGTTGACCGACAACAAAGGCCGGTTGGCCGATTTTAAAAACACCATCATCATCATGACTTCCAATATGGGAAGCCAAATAATTCAAGAGAAATTTGATAATTTTAAGGGTGCAGTAGAAACCGCTGCCGAAGTGGCAAAAATAGAAGTGTTGAACCTGCTGAAGCAAACCATCCGACCGGAGTTCATCAATCGTATAGACGAAATTGTCATGTTCACCCCTTTAACGGAAAAAGACATCAAGCAAATCGTCCGATTACAGCTCAAAATGGTTGCCAAGATGCTGATGCAACAACAAATCACGTTGGATGCAACCGAAGAAGCTGTCAGTTGGCTGTCAGGAAAAGGTTTTGACCCGCAGTATGGAGCCAGGCCTGTAAAACGATTGATGCAACGGGAAATTCTCAACAAACTTTCCAAAGAAATCCTTTCCGGAAACATACGAACAGAAAGCGTGATACTCCTGGACTCTTTTAACAACGAATTGATTTTTAGAAATCAACCCGAAATTGCAGTTTAAGATGAAGCCCGGTTTGCAAAAGCCGGGTTTTTAATTTTTAAGTTTATTAATAAGTTTGCTGTCAAATTCTTTTTTTAATGCCGTCAATTCGGTTACATGGTCGTTCGGAACGGCAATCGAAAGTACATAATGGACTATTTTCCAAGTGTAGTTTTCCAATTTCAACACGCCCGAACCGCGGCAAATACCCATTTGGGTTTCCAACAACTCATCGAACCAAGCCATGTTTTCATTCACATAAATATGTCTTTCAAGCGGAGTAAAATTCCACGCTTTTCCACGATCAAAGTAAGGTTTAGCAAAAGCTTTGAATGATTCTCCTTCCCAGTATTCGGTGGCATCTGTACCGATAAAAATCGCATCTGGTGTCATCAACCTGAAATAGCCATCAAAATTTGCCTCCCCGGCAGCTTTGTGCCAGTCGTTTAGAACAATTTCAATTTGACTTTGTGCTCTTTCCTGTGCCGAAAGAACTTGAAAACTAACGAAAAGTAATGCAAAGAAAAATGTTTTTGAATTCATAACTAAACATTTATAACAGATTAAAATTCTAATTTTGCCAAATGACAATTACCTAATTAATAGTATCTAACAATTCGGGATTGGGCTGAAAAAGGTTCATTTTATTCAATTGAACATATAAGCCGTTGTGAGCCGTTTGAATTTCCTTTAAATCTTGATTAAACACTGAATCTGAGATGTCTGCATCAATCAAATCGTCTTGCAGTTTCATCACAAATGTCCGCATGACCTGCATCCGGCTGATAATTTTTTTGTCTTTGGCTGCTTTGGGAATTTCACCCTCAAAAAAAGTATTGGTAGCTTCCACCACCACGTCGTAATTATGCATTATTTCCCATTTGCTCTTGCCGAAAAAAGTGTTTAGGTATTTGTCATATTCGTCCAATGCACGCCATTCATTGATAATGTCAACCGAGTTTGGGAGTGGTTGCGGTTTGTGAAAATTTATTTTTGTGGTTGTGATTTTAGAAATGCTATCCTTTTTTGCCTGTGCAATTTTTGTGGCAGATTTTTTTTTATCAGATTGGCAGGCGATGGAAAGAAGTAAGAATAAAGTCAATAAGAAACGCATAAATAGAAGGCTTTGAATTGAAGTGACGGACAAAGATAATAAATATTAGCAACGCAAAATTGAATCTCGATTGAAGCTTCCCAATCAAGAATACCGATTATTGTGTTTGCTTTGGTATTTTTGCATAAAATTAAAAAGTAGATGGATTATTTTTCTTCCGGTTTTCGGTTAGGCATACTTGGTGGCGGGCAGTTGGGCAAAATGTTGTTGAACGAAACCCAAAAGTGGGATATCCAAACTGCCGTCTTGGATCCCTCTCCCGAAGCACCTGCCAAAGTGGGATGCAACCATTTTTCGGTCGGCGATTTGATGGATTTTGACACAGTTTATCAGTTCGGCAAACAAGCTGATGTGTTGACCATCGAAATCGAACACGTCAACATCGAAGCACTTGAGAAGCTTGAAAAAGAAGGCGTGTTGGTTTATCCGCAGCCGGCTGTCTTGAAAATTATTCAGAATAAAGCCCTGCAAAAGCTTTTTTATAGTACCCATCAAATCCCGACTACAGCATTTGAAATTTTTGAAAGCAGTTCCCATTTAAAAAATGCGATTTCAACTGGTAAAATTATCTTTCCTTTTGTTTGGAAAAGTACGCAGTTCGGCTACGATGGCAACGGCGTGAAGGTGGTTCGGCAGCTTTCCGATTTAGACTGCTTGAACGATGCGGCTTGCATAGCCGAAACCTTAGTTCCTTTCAAAAACGAGTTGGCGGTAATCGTTGCGCGCAATGCTTCCGGGGAAGTTAAAACCTATCCGGTGGTCGAAATGGAATTTCATCCCGATGCCAATCAGGTGGAATATGTAATTTGTCCAGCTCGGATTTCTTCGCAAGTAGCTGAAAAGGCACAAAAAATTGCACTTCAGGTATCAGAAGCTTTTGGAAATATCGGTTTGTTGGCGGTGGAACTGTTTCAGACACACAAGGATGTTATTTTGGTCAACGAAGTTGCTCCGCGCCCGCACAACAGTGGTCATTACAGCATAGAAGCCAGCCATACAAGCCAGTTTGAGCAACATCTGCGCGCGGTGCTCAACCTGCCATTGGGATCCACGGAAAGTTTAGCCGCTGGAGTTATGGTCAATTTGGTAGGCGAAGCAGGTTTTTCAGGGAATGTGGTGTATGAAAATATTGATAAAATATTAAAAATCGACGGAGTCACACCGCATATTTACGGCAAAAAACAAACTCGTCCGTTCCGAAAAATGGGCCATGTTACCATTGTCCATTCCGATTTGGCCGAAGCGAGAAAATTGGCAGAAATAGTCAAGAAAACAATACAGGTGATTGCTAAGAAGTAGAGGCTATTTAATGAATGCACTGATGTCGCACCTTTTCCCAACTCTTGGACAAAATCAAAGACTTAGCCATGTTTTTTGGTATTACCCACCAACGTAACTTTTTCCGTAACTTAAAAAAATGTTTTTTTATTTTTTTAAGTATCGATGGCGTGGGAGTTTTTTTTCCAATTGTTTTGCCAATATAATAGGCGGTATAGCCAAATATAATAATCAAAGCTAAAATTGAAAACATGAAAAATATAGAAAGGCATTTTAATAATTGTAAATAAGAATAAAGTTGATTTAACTTAAGAGATAATAAACTTTAATAACCTCGTTAAAACTGATAATTAATTTTTTACAACAAAATTTTGTTCTCATAAAACAATTTTTCTTCAAAAAGAAATAAAGATACTTGCTCAATTTCATTTCTCATTGTATCTTTGCAGTCCCATTTTTAAAAAAGAGGTTTTTTTTCAGGGAAATAGAGTTCTTTTAGATGGCTTTCAGCCCTTTAAAAAAAACCTTTAAAAAAGTATAAAAAAGATTTGGAAAGCAATAGAAAAGGGTTTTATATTTGCACCCGCTTTCAGGGGGATGGATTAGGGGATTATCGGTAGATAGTAGAGCG